>RRZT010216931.1_pt1 | contig 28006 bp, 19 predicted proteins | sample 2165551 | NCBI WGS metagenome assembly RRZT01 (sample SAMN10456910, study PRJNA506462) | wastewater metagenome | biome: wastewater; feature: sludge; material: wastewater sludge; isolation source: wastewater sludge with Escherichia coli K12::gfp cells carrying plasmid... | place: USA: Moscow, Idaho... | reverse complement strand
TCAGCATATTTATCTCGTCCCCTGCTAAATAGGGAGTGCTGCGGTCTGCCGACGGTCAACCGGCATCATGGGAATCTCACCCCTCCGAGGAACGCTCCGAGCCGCCTGTCTCAAAGACAGACGGAAGTATCATTGTACCCAACTTCTACATCGTCGCAAGCATCAAGTTTCCTCCTTCTAATAGTCTGGATGAATCGATTGCTTCGAGTGAAGCAATTCTAATGAGACTTGGATACAGTATCAATAAACAGCCCTGCCCCACAGTGAAAAGCGTCACGCCAGTACGCAAGATACTTGTTGTACCAACATGGGAAGGTCTATGGGCTGTACCGGCAGGATTATTGCGGCTGCGTGTTCAGCCTGCAGGAGAGTGAAGCCCGCGCCGCCGCAAAGAAAGCTGCGGAATAGTCACAGATAAAATGCGCCCCCTGCCGTTTTTGGCAAGGGGCGCATTTGTTTTGGTTTTCAAGTTCACACCGTGCGCTGCTCGGCTTTTTGCACAAGCCAGGTGAACAGCGCTGCGTGGGCGGGGTATTTCGCAGCGAGATTTTCCGGATGCCACTGCACGCCGAGGATGGTGCCGTCATCGCTTTCGATGGCTTCGATCAGGCCGTCCGGCGTGTGCGCCACGGCCGTGAAGCCCTTGGCAATATCGTGCACCGCCTGATGATGAAAGGTGTTGCTTTCCTGCGCGGTGCCGCCCATAATCTCGGCAAGATAGCTGTCGTCGCGCAGCGCGAGGCTATGGAACAGCTCGTCGCGCTTGCCGAGATCCTGCTTGTGGCAAATCGCGCCCGCGCACTGGGTGGGCACGTCCTGCCACAGCGTGCCGCCAAACGCCACATTGAGGCTTTGGCAGCCGCGGCAAACGCCAAGCACCGGCATGCCCTTTTTGTGGGCAAGGCGGGCGGCAATCAGCTCCACGGTGTCCTCTGTGCGATTGGTGGCCGTGAGCTGCGGCAGCGGGCTCTGCCCGTAAAAGGTGGGGGCGATGTCGCCGCCGCCGGGCAGCAGCAGGCCGTCGCACAAACGCAGCCACTGCTCGATGGTTTCTTTTTCCGTGTTTTCAGTGCAGGGCAGTTGCAGCGCAAGGCCGCCCGCCCGCTCCACGGCCATCACATAATCAAGCCCCGTCTGCATCTTTGCCGTGCCGCAGTCCGCGCGGCCGAGCGTGGAAAGGATGCCGATGACCGGTTTCATAAACGCCACTTCTTTCCTGTGTAAATGCTACGGTTATGCCCGCAAACGGTGCTTTTGCACCGCTGTATGTAAAAAGGGTCGTCACGCGAAGGGATGCACCACGCCGCTGTTGGCTGTGCTTTGAGGTGCCTGCGTTTGATTTTCGCCGCCTTCGCCAGTGGCAACCGTGGGATCTGTGCCTTCTGCGGGAGCAGAAGCGTCGCCCGCGCTGCCGCTTTCAGCCATTTGCGAAACGCTCGAGGAGCCACTCACAGCTTGGCTTTCGCCTTTGTTGTCAATAAAAAACGTATTGTAGAGATACCACAGCGCCACCAAAAGCGCAATCACGAGCGCCACAAGCACCAAAACAGGCACAAGATATTTGTTGCCGCTGCCTTTTTGGGGGCGCGGGGCGCTGTCCCAGTCCACTTCCTTACCGGCGCGGAACATTTTCACATAAGGCAGATCCGCTTTGCGCAGCAGGCGGCGGGTGATGTCCAGCACCGTGAGCGCCGCCGCTTTGGGAGCGTCTTTTCCGCCCGCAACTCTGCGCAGATACACTTTGCCTTTATGCGCCACCGCAACCCAAACCACATCGCCCTCAAGGCCGGTGACCGCCGCGCCGAAATCGGAGCGCGTGCATTTTGCCGCAGCGCTGGCGCGGTCGGCTGCGCGCTGCTCGGGCGAGGTGTCCTCCTCGCCGAAGTCGGACGCAGCTTCGATCTTGGCCGCGATTTTATCGTTATCATAGCTGGAAGCGCCGAAATCGAACACCTTCGGGCCGCGCTTTGTGTTGCCAAACTCATTGGCCAACAGCTTGCCGGTGATCTCGTCTGCGGCGGCGATCACGCATTCGTTCTCAATCAATTCGCCCGCCGTCACATAGGCAAGGCTGCCCTTGCCGCGCCCGTAAACCGCTTCGCCCAGCGCGTCTTCAAACTGCTGCGCGGCGTTTTCCGTCAGCTCGGTGGCCGCGGCGGCGGCGTAGGCACAGGCGTTCGCCACCACCAGCACCTCGCCGGCCTGCCCGTAAAGGCTCAGCTTGATGTCCGGCGTGAGGGCGAGCTGCTTTGCCGTTGCCTTCAGCTTTTGCATATCCGGCAAAAAGCAGCGGATGATGAGTTGTTTTTCCACATTTTTTTCCATGGGTTCCATGTTCGTTGTCCTCCTATACGTCCTTGATAACGGTATCAGCGGCCATGTGAGCCGGTGTATCGATCGAAAATTTCTGTGCCGCGGGCTGCGGCAGGTCCAGCGCAAGGCGGCGCAGCATGGCAAGCGCCGTTTGCACGGCATTTGCGCGCACGGTTTCGCGCGGGCGCCCTGTCACCACGAGCTTGTGCACATATACTGTGGTTTCATCCGCTGCGGCGATGTAAACCGTGCCGACAGGCTTTTCCGGCGTGCCGCCCGTTGGGCCTGCAATGCCCGTGAGGGAAACGCCAAAATCCGCCCCCGCTGTGCGCCGCGCGCCCACGGCCATCTCGGCGGCGGTTTCACCGGAAACAGCGCCATACTGCGCCAAAGTTTCGGCGCGCACGCCCAGCAGCTTTTGCTTTGCTTCGTTAGAATATGTCACCATGCCAAAGCCGAGCACCGCGCTTGCGCCGCTCACAGACGTGAGGCGTGCGCCCAAAAGGCCGCCGGTGCAGCTTTCGGCAAGCGCCACGGTTTTGCCTCTTGCGGCAAGCGCCTGCACCACTGCGGTTTCGAGGTTTTCCACGTCGCGGCCGTAAATCGCGTCGCCCAAAATCGCCTCGAACTTTCCAGCCAAGGCATCACACATGGCTTTCGCTGCCGCTTGCGTGTGCGCCTTCGCGGTGATGCGCACCACCACCTCGGCCGTTTTTGCATACAGTGCCGCCGTGGGGTTTGTGCTTTCCAGCAGCGGCGCGACCTTTGCTTCAAGATGGCTTTCGCCCACGCCCACCACGCGCAGAGTGGTGGAATACAGCACGTTTTCGCTGAGCGAGGCAAGCCACGGCTTCACCTGCTGTTCAAACATGGGCACCAGTTCTTTGGGCGGCCCGGGCAGCAGCACGGCATATTTGCCGTCGCGCTCGAACAGCATGCCGGGCGCGGTGCCGTTTGCGTTGAGCAGCTTGCGCCCGCGCACGGGCACCATGGCCTGTTTTTTATTATTTTCCGGCATGGTGCGCCCCCACGCGGCGAAAAACGCCTCGATCTTGGCACATTCCTGCGCGTCAAAGCGCAGCGTGTCGCCAAAAGCCTCGGCCACGGTTTGCTTTGTGAGGTCGTCCTCCGTGGGGCCGAGCCCGCCGGAAAACACCAAAAGGTCGCTGCGGGAGAGCGCAAGCTCCACCACGCTGCGCAGGCGGGCGGGGTTGTCTCCCACCACGCTTTGAAAATGCACATTGATGCCGAGATTTGCCAGCGCGCGGCTCAGATACTGGGCGTTTGTGTTCAGGATATCGCCCAGCAAAAGCTCGGTGCCAACAGCGATGATTTCCGCTTCCATGCAAGGGGCCTCTTTTCTCACGTCTTTTTTGCTGCTTATTGCACGTTGATATATTCCACCGGCGCCTGGGCTGCGGCCGCAGCCTCCAGCTGCGCCAGATCGGGCATGCCCGCTTCGGCCGCTTCGATCTCAGCAAGGCTGGGCTTTGTTTTCGGGTGCGGCGGCGTGAAGATGGTGCAGCAGTCCTCATACGGCAGAATGCTTGTTTCAAAGGTGCCGATCTTGCGGGCGATGTCGGTGATCTCGGTTTTATCCATGCCGATGCACGGGCGCAGCACCGGAAGCTCCTGCGCGGCGTCTGTGCAGGCCAGTGCCTTGAGGGTCTGGCTTGCCACCTGCGCAAGGCTTTCGCCCGTGATGATGGCATGTGCGTCTTCTTTTTCGCACAGAATGTTTGTGATGCGCATCATGCTGCGGCGCATGAGCACTGTGAACAAATCCTCCGGCGCGTGGTCGCGGATATACTCCTGCGGCTTTGTGTAAGGCACCACATACACGTTGAGGTTGCCTGTGTAGGGCATGAGCTCCTGCGCAAGATCCAGCACCTTTTGGCGCGCGCGCTCACTGGTATAGGGCGGGCTGGCAAAGTGTACGCCCATCAGCGACAGGCCGCGTTTTGCCATCATATAGCCCGCAACGGGGCTGTCGATGCCGCCCGAAAGCATCAGCGCGGCGCGCCCTGAGGTGGAAACGGGCAAGCCGCCCGCGCCGGGGCGCTTGCCGCCGTGCACATAGGCCGCAAAATCGCGCACCTCCACGGTGACATTCAGCTCCGGCTTTTTCACGTCCACTGTGAGGTGCGGATAGGCATCCAGCAGAATGCCGCCCAGCTCGCGCGCGATCTCCATGCTGTCCATGGCAAAGGTTTTGTCGGCGCGGCGCGCAGACACCTTAAAGGTCTTTGCCTGCCGCAGCTCGTCAGCAAGATACTCCACAGCTGTTTTGGCAATCGCGTCAAAATCTTTTTCGCACACGGCGGCGCGGCTGATGGTGGCGATGCCGAAAATTTTGCTCACGCGGTCAAACGCCTGTTCCATGTCTGCATCGTCGTTTTGCGGCTCGGCATACATGGTGGACTGCGCTTTGTACACGCGGAAGCTGCCCGCCGTTTTAAGGCGGCGGCGCATGGTTTTGAGCAGCACGCTTTCAAACGTGGCGCGGTTGAGGCCCTTGAGAGCCATTTCGCCCTGATAGGCCAGAATGAGTTCTTTCATAAAACAGTTCCTTTATCCTTTAATCCTTCTAAACCGCCAAGCGTGTCAGCGGCGCATTTTTGCAAGCGAGGCAATACCCTCGCGCACGGCGGCACACAGAGCATCTACATCGGCCACAGTGTTTTCGGCGGCAAACGAAACGCGCAGCGCAGTGTCGATGCGGCTTTTCGGCAGGTGCATCGCGGTGAGAGTGTGGCTGGCTTCGCCCTTGCTGCACGCCGAGCCGCTGGACACATAAATGTCGCGCTGCTCGAGGAAATGCAGCATTGTTTCGCTCTTGATGCCCTCCACGGAAAAATTGGCAACGCCGGGATATGCGTCCGCCGGGCTGTTGCGCACGATGCCGGCAACGCCCGCAAGGCTTTCCCACAGGCGGTCGTTCAGCGCCCGCAGGTGTGCCGTGCGGCCTTTATCCGCCAGCATCAGCTCGATGGCCTTTGCCATGGCGGCGATATAGGCGATGTTCTCGGTGCCGGGGCGGCGCCGCCCCTCCTGCCCGCCGCCGTAAAGCACGTTGGCAAGGTTGAAGCCGCGGCGAATGTACAGCGCTCCAACGCCCTTGGGGGCATGAATCTTATGGCCGGACACCGCGTAGGTGTCGATGGCGGTGTGGCCGAGTGCAACGGGAACCTTGCCCCAAGCCTGCACCCCGTCCACATGCACGGCGGTGCGGCTGTTTTTCTCTTTCACGCGCGCGGCAAGCGACGCCACATCCAAAATCGAGCCCACTTCGTTGTTCACGTGCATGGCGGCCACCAGCGCCGTTTTTTTGGTCACCGCATCCACCAGTTCGTTTTCGTCCACATGGCCGGTTTCGTCCGGATACACCACCGTCACGCTCCAGCCGTTCTGGCGCAGCGCCTCCACGGGGTTCTGCACACTGGGGTGCTCATAGCCTGTGACGACGATATGGTTTGCCCACGCGCTGCGGGCTTTCGCCGCGCCGAACACCGCAAGGTTGTTGCCCTCGGAACCGCTGGCCGTGAAAATGATCTGCGCGGGCGCGGCGCCCAAAGACGCGGCCACGGCGGCGCGGGCGTTCACCAGCACGGTTTCGCTGTGAAAGCCCGGCGTGTAAAGGGACGATGGGTTTGCAAAATGGCTGCGCAGCACACGGTCGGCCTCATCGGCCACGGCATCCGCCACGCGTGTGGTGGCAGCGTTGTCGAGATAATGCATCTCTATTCCTCCCTGCGCGGCAATGCCCCCGCGTTTTTTCATACGTTATTATATTATACTACCCTCGCCCGTTCTTGACAACGATTGCGCCGACAATCTGCGGGAAAGTTTTGTAAAGGTAACACCGCACAATTCACGGCTGACGCCTTAAACACCGCCTCGCTTGCAAATTTTTCGGCAGTTGTCACAAAAGCCCTCGGGAATACACAAAGTATTCCCTGTGGTTTTTGTTTAAACTGCCGGAAAATTTGCCGACGCGATTCGATGCTTAGAATTGTGCGGTATCACCTAAAAAAGCCTCTGCGGCGCAAAAAACCGCCGCAGCCGAAGCTGCAGCGGTTTTTGAAAGCAGAGAAACGGCTCAGCCCTTGAGCCCGCTTGTGGCAACGCCTTCCACAAAAAAGCGCTGCAGGCACACAAACAGAATAAACACCGGGATGAGAGAGACGACCGAGGCCGCCATGATGAGCTGATAATCGGCCGAATACTGGCTGATGAACAGACGCAGGCCAAGCTGAAGCGTTTTTTTCGAATCCGTGGACAGATAGATCAGCGGGCCCATGAAGTCGTTCCACTCCGTCACAAAGGTGGTGATGCACAGTGTGGCGATGGCGGGCTTTGACAGCGGCAGCATGATGCGCGCCCAGATGCCGTATTCCGACAGGCCGTCGATGCGCGCCGCTTCCAAAAGCTCGTTCGGGATGCCGATGTAGAACTGGCGCATGAGGAAAACGCCGAACGCCGTGAAGGTGTGCATCAGAATCAGCCCGAACAGCGAATCCGTCAGCCCCAGTTTTCCCATCAGAATATACTGCGGCACCATGTACACCTGCCAGGGAATGGCGATGGTGGTGACGTACATCAAGAACAGCGTGTCGCGCCCTTTGAACTGCATTTTTGCAAACGCGTAGGCGGCAAAGCTGGAGGTGAGCAGCTGCAGCACCGTGATGATGAGTGTGAGCTTCACGGTGTTGGAAAAATAGGTGAGCAGCGGAATCTTAGTCCAGATGGTGGAGTAGTTTTCCCAGTGAAATTCCGAGGGGAACCACTGGATGGGAAACGCGAACACGTCCTTTTGCAGCTTGACGGAGGCCGACAGCATCCAGGCAAAGGGCAGCAGCATCACAGCCGCGGCAACGAGCAGCGCACCATACAGCAGCACGCGGGAAAGCCAGTAGAGCGCAGGGTTGCGCTTGCGCAGAAGATTTCCTGTTTCCATATTGCTTCCCCTTTCTTATAAATAGTCCGTAAACTTTTTCTCAACCCGGAACTGCAGCAGCGTGATGACAAGCACGATGGCAAACAGCACCGTGGCCAGCGCGCTGGCATAGCCGTATGCCTGGCTGATGAAAGCCTCGTTGTAAATATGATACACAAGCACCTGTGTGCTGCGCCCCGGCCCGCCCTGCGTGGTGATGTACATGATGTCGAACACCTTGAAGGAGAAGATGGTGAGCATCACCACCACGAAAAATGTGGTGGGCGTGACCATGGGCCATGTGATGTTTTTGAAGCGCTGCCAGCCGTTTGCGCCGTCGATGCTCGAGGCCTCATACAGCTCGCGAGGCACGCCCTGCAGCGCCGCCAGATACACGATGGCATAATAGCCAACGCTTTTCCAGATGGTGAGCATGATGAGCGTGGGCATGGCCCATGTGGTGGAGGCTGCCCAGCGGGGCAGGTTTTCCACGCCGAGCGCCGCCAGCAGCTGGTTCACGGGGCCGTTGCTGGGATGAAACAGTGCGTTCCACACAACGCCCACGGCCACAAGGGAGGCAACATAAGGGAAGAACACCACCGAGCGGAAGAATGTGCGCCCCTTGATTTTGCAGTTCAGCAGCATGGCTGTGAGCAGCGAAAGCAGCATGGTGATCGGCACAACGCCCAGTGCATAGAGCAGCGTGTTTTTCATGGCGATGGAAAAGGTTTGATCCGACGCCATGGCCTTGAAGTTTTCAAGCCCGACAAACTGGATGGCGGAAGCGTTGCCTGCGTCCCACTTGCACACGCTCAAAATGAACGAGAACGCGATGGGGATCAGTGTGAGGCACACAAAGCCGATAAAGTTTGGCAGGATGAAAGAGTATGCAATCAGGTTTTGCTTGAGGGTGTATTTCATTTTTGGCTTCTTGCCGCTTCGCGTGGCGCTTGCTGCCATGACGATTGCCTCCTTTTTCGCATCTTTTTGAAAAGTGATGCCCCGCGCAGCGGGGCATCACTTGCTTTCGTTTTGTTATTTCAGATCGGCCAGACGGTCGTTCATTTCCTTGATGCCGTCGTCAAGGCTGATGGACTTTGTCATGATGAGGTCATGCTCCTCGTTCAGCACCTGACCGCGCTCGCGGCCTTTGGCGCTCATCGGCTCCTGAATGATATAGGTGTCGATGTCGATGTATTTGGACAGTTTTTCGGGCACGCCCGCCTTCTTGGTAGCCATGTCGTCAAAAATAGTGTTGATCTCGTCGGAGGAATAGCCGGGCAGGATACCGGTGGCGGCCAGAATGGGCGCGCCCTCTTTGCCGGTGATGAATTTGATGAGCTGCCATGCTTCCTCGGGATGCTCTGCATAAGCGCCGATGCTCACAGGCGTCACGCCGCCCATGGCGGTATCGTTGCCGGAGCCTTTTTCATTCGGCAGCGTGCAAACGCCCCAGTTGAAGTCTGCATTTTCGAGCAGCATATTGATGAACCATGTGCCCATGGGCAGCATAGCGGCCTGCTGGTTGTAGAACACGCCGGAATAGTGGGTGCTGGTGGCTTTCAATTCGCCGTAGTCCATGATAGAGCCTTCGTCCATCATGCCGAGCACGCATTCATAATAAGGTTTGAGCGTCTCCATGTTGTCGTCGAGATAGGACCATTCGTCCAGACGGCGCGGCATGGCGCCGATCATGCTGGCCCAAGTGTGGATGTGTGCGCCATACACTTTTTCGGCGCCCTCGCCGCTGGTCATTTTCTTGGCAAGCGCACTGAAATCGTCCAGATTCATGCCGTCCTCGGGATAGGCAACTCCGGCGGCGTCAAACAGATCCTTATTGTAATACAGCAGATTGTTGTCCTTGCGGAAAGGCACGCCGTAGGTTTTGCCGTCCAGCGTGAGCTGCTCAATCAGGCCGGCGTATTTGGATTTATCAAAGTTGCTGTCGGCGGCGATCAGATCGTCCAGCGCCAAAACGTGGCCTTTCGCGATGAGCGCGCTCAGCGCGGGGGTGCCTTTTGTAAACACAACGTCAAAATTTTCTTTCGACGACATTTTCACCTGAATCAGGTCGTCGTATTCGGCGGCGGAAGCCTCCACCGGCTCGATCTTGATGTTGGGATATGCCTTTTCAAACTCGGCAAACATGGTTTTGAAATAGTTGACATTGGAGTAGTCCCACAGGGAAACGCGCAGGGTGACGGTTTCACCCGAGGCCGTGCTTTCGGCTTTCGACGCCGGGGTGGACGCCGCCGCAGACGCGGAGGAAGCAGCCCCGCCGCAGCCTGCCAGTGTGCAGACAGCCATCGCAAGGGTCAGGAACATCGCAAGTGCTTTTTTCATGTTTTTACCTCCATTTTCTTCTTGCCGGGACATCCCGTCTGGCAGACGGGGCGCTGCGCCCGGCGCTTTTTGCGCTGTTCTAATTATAGATTTTGCCTGCCGGGCACACAATGCAAAATGCTCTCGGGGCGGGGTGAAATTTTCCTGAGTTTTTGCGCGGCGCTTTCTCACCCTGTAATATTCTCCACTGAGCGAGCAATATCTTCCACACTTTTCTGTGTAGATTGAATAAGAATTGACTTTGCAAAGCACATCTTCTATACTTTTTAAACAAGAAAGATACAACTATAAATTATGGCGCGAGCGGCCTTGCCGCGCCTGGGGGACAGGATGAAATTTGGGAAAAGCCTGCGACTGAAGCTGCTTTTGGCAGGATTTTTGATTGCCTTGGTCTTTTTGATCTTATTCGGCACGTTTTTGCTGCGCACCACCGAAGCCTCCTATCAGGCCGACAAGCTGCGCTCGCTCAGCGCTCAGCTCAGCCTTGCCGCAGGCAACATCGAGCGCAATTTTTTTCAGTTTGTGCGCCTGCCGCAAACGCTTTCCGACGACAACCGCGTGCGGCAGTATCTGCTGGAAACCTCGCCCCATTCGGCAAGCTACGGCCGCTCCCTGAGCAACGCGATCAGCGACATCAATATGCTCACCTACAGCACGAACGCCTCCGAGTATCTAGCAAAGCTGCTTTTGGTGTCCGAGCGGCACGACCGCTATATCAGCACAGGCCGCATCACCGGCCATTACACCGACCGCGCCGTGTTTGAAGCGCTGTGCGAGGACATCGGCGTGCCGGAGTTTTCAGACATTGTGGAAACGCCGTTTCGATATGCCGCGGAAATGGGCGAGAACCACGTCATTCCCTTTTCGGAGCACGTTTATTATCAAGGCGGCGCGACCCGCATCGGCACGCTGTATCTCGCGCTGAGCGACAAGCTTGTGCGCGACCAGTTTGAAACCTACTTAAAAGACGAGAGCGCCGTGCTGTACATCCTTTCGGGCGAAAAGGTGTATGTGATGACACAGACGGATCTGCTGCAAGCGCCCGGCCTCGTCAGCGCCCTTGCAAGCGCTCCGCGCACGGCAGGCGACGGCGGCACGTTTGTCACGGGCAGCATTGCCCAGCTTGAAAACCAGAGCCTTGTCGGCTGCCGCATTCCGCTTTTGGGCTGGACGCTTTTTCAGCCCGTGCCGCCCTATCAGCTGCAAATGCCGCAAGGCACCGCCCGCACCATTGTGCTGATGCTGCTGGCTGCCGCCGCGAGCGTTGCGGCGGTGTATCTGATGCTCGACCACATCGTGGCAAAGCCTGTGGCCTACATCCAAAGCCAGCTGCACGCGTTGACGCTAGGTGATTTTTCCGAGCGCAAACCCCTGCCCGAGGGCGACGAATTTGGCCTCATCAGCGGCGAGATCACCGAGATGTCAGGGGCGATCTTGCAGCTGATGCGCACCCAGCTGGACGATGAGAAAAAGCGCAATCAGCTTGCGTTTCGGATGCTGCAAGGGCAGATCAACCCGCACTTCCTATATAATACGCTCAATTCCATTCGCTGGCTTGGCGAAATGAACTGCGTGCCGGGCCTCGGCGAGATGACAACAGCACTCATGCGCATGCTGCGCCGCGTGACGCGCATCCACTCGGATTTTTGTTCGCTGCGCGAAGAACTGGAATTTGTGAAGGATTACGAAGTGATTCAGTCCTACCGATACGGCAACGCTTTCCGCATCCGCTACCGCATTGAAAGCGAAGCGCTGCTGGACGCGCGGATGGTGAAATTTATTTTGCAGCCGCTGGTGGAAAACGCCATTTTTTACGGCATCGACCCCACGGGCTGTGTGGGCATCATTGATCTGCACGCCTTTTTGGAGGGCAGCGATCTTTTGCTCACTGTGACAGACAACGGCGCGGGCATCTCGCCGGAGGTATTGAAGCAGCTGCAGCAACGCACCTACAAGCCCCGCAGCGTGGACAGCGGCGGCATTGCCATGTGCAACATTCACGAGCGCCTTGTGATGGAATACGGCAAGCAGTACGGCATTTCCATCCGCAGCAAGCTTTCGCACTATACACAGGTCACCGTGCGCATTCCGTTTGTGCCGGAGACGCCGGGCAAGGAGGAAAGCGATGTATAAAATTTTGATTGTGGACGACGAACCGCTCGCGCGCATGGGCATCACCTCGATGCTCACAGGCTGCGGCCTTGACGTGGAGGTCACCGGCAGCGCCGCCAACGGCAAAGCCGCACTGGCGCTGATGGACGAAGCTTTGCCGGATATCGTCATCACCGACATCCGCATGCCTCTGATGAGCGGCCTTGAGCTGCTGGAATACGCCGCCTCGCACTACTCCCCCGCCCCGGCCTTTATCCTGCTGACGAGCTATGAGGATTTTTCCTACGCGCGGCAGGCGCTGCGCTTTTCGGCGTGCAGCTATCTCGTCAAAATGGAATTGAGCCGGGAAACCCTTTGCGAAGCGCTGCGCGCCGCAATCGAGCGCGTGCAGAAAACACGCCCCGTTACAGAGAGCGGCGTTGCGGCGGGCAACGTTTTCATCGACCGGTTTTACAACAATCTGCTGACCGGCGGCTATCACTCCGACGAGGAAATTTTAGATCTTGCCCATAACTTCAATCAGCATATCGAGGCAGAGCGTTATCTTGCCATCTGCGCCGAGGTGCAGTATCCCGAGGCCGTAAAAGGCGATTATATGCAGCAGTACAGCCTTTATCTGCGCGTGATGGACACGATCAAATCCGCCGCGGCGCTGCACGTTCCGTGCTTTGTGGCCGCGAGCCACTATGAGCGCATTGGCGTGGTGTTGCTGCTGCGCCGCACAGACGACGCGCACACCTTGTGTGCGCGCGCGATGGCCGAGGCCGACAAGCTCTGCGCGCAGTATTTCGGCGTGCATCTGGCGTGCGGCGCGGGGCAGGTGGTGGACGGCCTTTTGGAGCTGCCCGCCAGTTTTACAGGCGCGCAGTGCGCCCTGCACAGCGCCGCCGTGGGCAGAGTGCAGTGGTATGTGCCGGAAAAGTACGTGGAAACGCCGGAATGTGACTCGGAGCAGGCGCTTGCACGGTTGGATCGCAGCCTGATCGCGGCGTTTGAGCACTGCGACATCGCGGCGTTCAACCGCGTGCTGGACGGCTTTTCCCGCGCGGCGCAGCGCGAGGACTTTTCGCACACCGTGAACTCGGTCTCGTGCGTGCTGCACGTTGTGCTCACCTGCCTTGACAACGGCGAACAGCTTTTGACGGACGCGTTTTCCGACGAGCCGCAAAGCTACCGCTCGCTGTACGCCTGCACAAGCCGGGCACAGCTGCTCGCCTATCTCGACCGCCTGCGTGCCGCCGTGGCCTCAACGCTCACGCGCCGCCAAAGCGACCCAAAATATCGCCTTGTGACCGACGCGAAGGAATACATCCGCGCGCACATCTGCGCAAAGCTTTCTCTCGGGGAGGTGGCCTGCGCCATCGGCATCAGCCAGAATTATCTGTCGGGGCTGTTCCGCCAATACAGCGAGCTTGGCTTCAACGACTACGTCACCAGCCTGAAAGTGGAAACCGCAAAAAAAATGCTCACGCAGGAGCATCTCAAGGTGTATCAGGTGAGCGAGCGGCTCGGGTTTGAAAACCCGCACTATTTCAGCAAGGTGTATAAAAAATTTACCGGCTATTCCCCCTCGGAGGCCACCGGGCAAAGCAGCGCGGAAAACGAGTGCAGCCCGCACTGAAGCTTTTATAACGCAAGGCGCAGCGTTTTATTCGGATGCGGCAAAAAACGCTGCGCCATTTTCAATATTATCAAAATCGGAGGAAAAACAATGGTCAGAACTTTTGAAACGCATCATGTGCGCGCCGTGCAGGAATTGAGCGCCAGTCTATGGGATTTTTCGCCGCTCAGCGGCGACCTTGCGGGCAGCCACCACGCGGTGCCCGTGCCGAGCTGCTGGGAGAGCTATCCCGATTTTTCGTCCTACCGGGGCGAGGGCATTTACACCCGGCAGTTCACTGCTGAGGGCACCGTGCGCCTTGTATTCAAGGGTGTCAGCCACACCGCCGTTGTGCTGGTGGACGGGCATGAGGTAGCGCGGCACTACAACGCCTACAACATTTTCAGCACGGTTGTCACCGGCCTTGCCGCAGGGCAGCACACGCTGGAGGTGCGGGTGGACAACCGCTTTTCCGAAGCCTCGGCGCTGCATGTGCCAAACGACTACATGACCTACGGCGGCATCATTCGCCCCGTGGTGCTTGAGCATCTGCACGGGCCGTATATAAAACAGGTGCACTTCACGCCCGGCGGCGCGGATGGCGCATGGACAGGCGTGATCGAGGCCACCGTGGCAAACCCCGACAGCGTGGCCCACACGGTTTGCGCCCAGAGCACCCTTGCGGGGCAGACGCTTTTGCTTGGCACGGTGACACTGGGTGCGGGCGAGGAAGCAACGCTGCGCTGCGAGGGCAGCTTTCTCGCAAACGCCTGGGTGCCCGAATCGCCCGTGCTGTATCTTTTGAACACCACGCTCACCGAAAACGACACCCCTGTGGACGATCTGATTGAACGCGTTGGCTTTCGCACAGTGGAGGTGCGCGGCGATGCGGTGCTTTTGAACGGCCGCCGCTTGCGCATCAAGGGCTTTTGCCGCCACGAGGATCATCCGCAGTTTGGCTGTGCTCTGCCCTACGCCGCCATCGCGCAGGATTTGAACCTCATGCGCGACCTTGGAGCAAACTCGGTGCGCACCTCGCACTACCCGAACGATGAGATTTTTCTGGATTTGTGCGACGAGATGGGCTTTTTGGTGTGGGAGGAAAACCACGCGCGCGGCCTGAGCGAGGAGCAAATGCGCAACGAAAACTTTCAGCGCCAGTGCGCCGACTGCATTGCCAAAATGATCCCCGCGCACTATAACCATCCCTGCATTTATCTCTGGGGCATTTTGAACGAGTGCGCCAGTGAAACGCAGTACGGCTACACCTGCTATGAAACACAGTTTGCGCAGATCCGTGCACTGGACGAAAGCCGCCCGCGCTCATTCGCAAGCTGCAAATTCAAGACTGACCTGTGCTTCGGGCTGCCGGAGATCGTGTCTTATAACATTTATCCCCGATGGTATCACGACGCCGCTGTGGCCGCGTATTTGGACGACCTTTATCAGTGGGTGCAGCGCGAAACCGGCGGCGCGGGCAAGCCGTTTATCATCAGCGAGATCGGCGCGGGCGCAATCTACGGCAACCGCACGCCCACCCATGACAAATGGTCTGAGGAATATCAGGCCGATGCGCTGCGCGAGCAGGTGAACGCCGTGCTCGCACACCCGGGCTGCACCGGGCTTTACATCTGGCAGTTCTGCGACGTGCGGGTGAGCCGCGAGTGGTTCCACTGCCGCCCGCGCACGATGAACAACAAGGGCGTTGTGGACGAATACCGCCGTCGCAAGCTCGCTTACGACGTTGTAAAAGAGCTGTACCACAGCGTTGGCAACTATTTTTAAGCGCATTTTCACACAGAAAAGCCCCGCAGAAAAAGCCGATCGAAAAGTTTAGGGCGATCCCTCACAATTCCAGTGCCGGATTGCGCGGTGTTGCCTTAGCCGGGGCAAGGCTTTGGGACGCGCCTGCGGGTGCAGTGAAAAAAATTGAGTAAACCTTCTGATAAAACACTTTTTTGTCAGTGTAAAGTTATGCCCCCCGGCTTAGCCGGGGGGCATAACTTTACATATACACAGCTTTCAACGCGGCCTGCGAAGAATGTCTTACTTATTCTCAAGATCTTTCGTCAAGACCCGGCGGCGGCACCCTCACTTTGCAACACACATTTATGTTGACCGTCGTCTGGCACAAAAGCGCTTGAAAAACGCGTCAATTACCGTTTGCCTAATTTTTCAAACATGCTTTTTTTATACGCTTCCACGCCATTTTGATCAAACGGATTGATGCCGCAAAGCTTACCCGACACAGCGCAGGCCACCATAAAGAAATAATACAGGCGGCCAAACCAGTATTCGTTCAGGCACGGCACCTCAAGCACCATGCACGGCACGCCGCCCTCGCAATGAGCCGAAATCGTTGCCTCTTGGGCAGCGCGGTTGATGGCGGCAAACCCCATGCCATTCAAATAGTCAAAACCATCCTGCACTGCTTCATCCGGCACTACCTTGACATCGACGTCCGGCTGTTCCACGCTCAGGAATGTTTCCATCATGCAGCGCTGCCCATCCTGCAGATACTGCCCCATGGAGTGCAGATCCTCGGAATATCCGACGGCTGCCGGAAAAACACCCTGCTTTTCTTTCCCTTCGCTTTCGCCGAACAACTGAATCCACCACTGCGAAAACCAGTCGAGCTGCGGTTCAAACGAAGCCAGCATTTCAATTGTAAAGCCACAGCCATAAAGCACATTGCGCGCGTCGGCATACCGCACCGCGATGTTATCCTTTTTGTGCGCACAAATTTCGTTTTCCATGTCGGAAACGCCCTGCAAAAAAGCCTGCAGATCTAGCCCTGCCACCGCGATGGGCAGCAGCCCCACCGGGGAAAATGCAGAATATCTGCCCCCTATTTTTTCTGGAAAGCTCAAAAAGCGATAGCCTTTTTCCTGTGCAAGCGCGTGCAGCGGAGAGCCTTTTGTGCCTGTGAGAATGATGCGCCGCTGCATTTCCTGTGCAGTGTAAACCTGTTCCATCTCTTTGCGCAAAACACGAAAGTGACTGCCGGGCTCCAGCGTTTCAAAGTTTTTGGCAATTATATTGATGTACACGCTTTTTCCTTTGATGCGATGCAGCAGCGCGGCAACAGCGTGAGCGGAAAGCGTGTTGCCTGCGTACACGATTTCCGGGCCGTCATCTTCTTTTTTCAGTGCCTCGATGATCGCGCGCGCAGCCTGATTGGACCCGCCGACGCCCACCAAAACAAACACCTGCGCGTTTTGCCGGATTTCCTGTGCGATTGCCATGATTTCTTCTTGCTCGATTGCCGCTTCACTGCAATGCAGCCATCCTTTTGCGTCTGCGTCTGTCTGCGTGTCTGTATAGATTGCCTCGCAAATGGCACCTGCGGCCACACGGCGCGCTTCAAATTTTTCTGCAGCCCAAAAAGGTGCTGCATTTTCCAAATGCAACTTCATTCATGTCATCCTTTCCTTCTTTGCCATAACACGTTCGCGATTCTCTTGCTGCTGTTGATACCGCTCACTTTTTTCCAGAATCAGCGGCACCGAGAGCTCCTGTGTGCCGCAAAGCATCAGGTCCGGTGCCACCGTTGTAACGTGCACACCGATGCCAACTGCAAACATTCCCGCCGCTTTGATTGCCTCAATGCCCGCCTGCGCGTCCTCAAACGCAACACACTGTGCCGGGGGGATTTGCAGCGCATTTGCACAGGTGAGAAATATTTCAGGGTGCGGTTTCGGATTTCTGATTTTTTGTGCATCTGCGATATAATCAAAGCGATCTGAGATTTGCAGCGCACGCAGCACATCCGCCGCATTTTTACTGGCAGAAGCGACCGCCAGCAAAATTTTCTCCCGCCGTGCCTGCTCTAAAAACGCAAGCACGCCCGGCAAAATGTCATCGGGTGTCAGCGCACGGATCAGCTGCTGATAGCGTGCGTTTTTTTGCTCGATCCACTGCGATTTCTGCTGTGGGGAGCAGCTTTTTTCCACGCCGTTGCGCTCGAGGATGATTTCCAACGAACGCAGCCGGCTCACCCCCTTGAGCAATTCGTTGTCTTTGGGGCCGAAGTGAAGGCCCAACTCGTCCGCAAGCTCTTTCCACGCGCGATAATGATAAGCCGCCGTATCTGTCAGCACTCCGTCCAAATCGAAGATAAACGCCTGCTGCATCACAAATACCTGCTCATGCCCACAGGGCATTTCCCCTGCGGTTTCATCTCGCCCAGCCACACCTTTACGGCCGCACGCTGCGATACTTCGCGAACACTGTACGTTGCAACATAATTATGTAAAGCTGGCAGGTCGTAAATTTTATATGGATCGCCAAAAGCGGTGAAAACAACTTTTTTATTTTCAACCCACCACGAGCCTTTCAGTGCTGCAATAGCGTCTCCGTAAAAGCGGATTGAACCATACTTTGCCGGATACTTGAAGTTGACGAAGATGGCATCATAGTTCTTATAAGTGCTTGACAAGAGATTTAAGCCGTCCGGATTTACGAGGTGCTCCACAATAAAACCGTGTTCGCGCAGCATTTCATCCACAACTGTCAAATCATTTGCATCCCGTTTGTTCCGTTCCCCTTCCACAAAGGTCAGGGTAATGGTCAAAACCTTATCTCCCTTTTTGAGGTGCGTGCAGGGAATGCTGTGCCCCACATCGCGCAGCACCATAATGCTATCATCCGCCGTCTGCTGGGCAAAATTTTGATCTCGACGCAGATCCGCTTCCGTAACGACAGGCTCCTGCCCTTTTTCCAGCAAGCCCACGCGCGCCTTGAGCTCCAGCACACGCCGCACGGCATCGTCAAGCCGCTCCAGCGATACGGTTTTTTCCCGCAAAGCGTTTTGAATGGCCGGTGTTTCGATTTCCGGGCGCGTCCACAGCAGCATGTCATTTCCAGCTGCAAGCAGCTTCGGGCCATATTCTTCACGGCGCAAATGTGCACCGAAGCCGATCATATTGATGGCGTCGGTGACGATAATGCCATCAAACCCGAGATCTTTGCGCAAAAAATCCAGCAGAAGCGTCTTGCTCAGGGTTGCAGGGCGCGGCCCTTTGTAACGATCTTTTTCCTCCTCATATCCTGCATCAACACACGGCAGTGCAATATGCCCGCTCATCACGGCCATAACGCCCTCCTGAATGATGCCTCTCCATATTTTTCCGTAGGTGTTTTCCCACTGCTCACGGCTGAGCAAATTGACGAGGGTTGTGATATGCGTGTCTCTGCTGTCCACGCCGTCACCGGGGAAATGTTTTGCTGTGGCTGCCATGTAACCGGTGTTCTGCACACCGTTCACAAACGCTTTGCTCACCGCCAACACCTGCGCTGGGTTATCGCCCGCGGTGCGGATATGCATCATGGGGTTTTGCAGGTTGTAGCAAAGATCCACCACCGGCCCGAATGTCCATTGCGCGCCATAAGCCCTGCCTTCGGTCGCCGTAATTTCGCCCATCTTTTCAATCAGTGCAAGATCCTGCGTGGCAGAGCAGGCCATTTGCTGCGGAAATTCCGTCAGCCTTTCCAGGCGGCTTCCCACTCCGTTCACAAAATCGCCGTTGAGAATCACGGGGATCTTTGCTTCTGCCGTCAGTTCGTGAACCTCCCGCAAACGATCTCTGTCCGCATTGCCCACAAAAAGCGCGCCGATATGGTATGTTTTCAGCATCTCAAGCAAGGTTTCATTGGGCATTGCGCTGGCGTTCAGGCATTGTATCTGGCCGATTTTTTCTTCCAGTGTCATATTTTCAAGCAGCTGCTGCACCTGTGCCTGCTGGCTTACGCTAAGCTTTTTCAGCATAATTTTCTCCTTTGAAAAAGCACGGGAGAAAATGCAGCACATTTTCTCCCGTGCAATGTTGACATTTCGCGTCTGTTTACGCGCCAAATTGGCGGTCATACGCAGTTTGCACATACTTTAAATACTGCTCCACGCCCAGATTCTGCACTTCTTTCTGGAAAGCGTCCCAATCGTTCAAGCTTCTGATGCCGGTTGCGAAAGCTGCAATCTGCTGCTTGACATGATCGTTCAAGCTCGTGGCAATGATGGAGTAGTCACTCAGTTCTTCCTTGGTGAAAAAGAGTGATTTCACAGGGACAACATCTGCTACAACATAAGGTTTAAAATACTTTTTGGAATTTGTTGCATGATAGAGGTCGGGGTTGTGCGCGTCCGGCAAGAACCCCGAACCATACACGGTATCATAGTCGTAGTAATACAGGCACTCGCTGCGCCACATCACATTGCCGGTTTCGCCCCATACGTTGTTGATGATTTTAAAACGAGCGGGTTCTCCGTCAATTCCGATATATTCTGTTGTTTTCGGGTCGACATATTCCCAGTCGCGCCCCTCCACACCATAGCGGTTGCGCATGCCGGCTTCCACGCTGGTGAGAAAATCGCCCAGACGATAGGCTGCGTCTGCATTTTTGCAGTCCTTTGTGATGACGTACGAGGGGCCCTTTGGCAGCAGCGGATCTTTTAAAAAGCCGCCTTTTTCCGTGCCGCCTTCCAGCAAAGGCAGGCAAACATAGTCCATCAGGCGCGGGTCATTGGCGTTGACGGCCGTATAGGCGTGCACAAAGCCGCCGAGAATCACTTCTTCGCGGTTGGCAAGCTGTTTGAGCTGCTCCTGATCCTGCGTAAAGCTCACCGGGTCAAGCAGCTTTTCTCCCACAAGGCGGTTGACATACTCAAGCCCCTGTTTAAACTCGGGGGTAGTATAGGATGCAATGATCGTGCCGTTGTCGTTATAAAGGCCGTTATTCGGTTGATCGTAGGGGATGAACGGAGCCATCAGCGCAAGCAGCGGGTCTGTGCCGGCGCCTGTGGTGGCGCCCGCCAGAGGGATCTCATCCGCAACGCCGTTTCCGTTGGGGTCCTGTGTTTTGAATGCCTGCAGCACCGTATAGAGGTCTTCCACCGTTTTCGGAACCTCCAGGCCTAATTTATCAAGCCACGGCTGATACAAATACATTTTGCCATATTTGAGCATATTGTGTTCCGTGACGTTGTACTTCGGAATGCCGTAAATATTTTCGTCCGGAGCTGTGATGGCTTCCGTGAGCCCATCATTATCTGCCAGCATCTTTGTGAAGGCGTCTCCGTATTCTTCCATGTAAGCATTTAAAGGCTGCACCAGCCCATCCAGCGCATACTTGTAAAGCGCGTCGTTGGAAATATTGGTGACATTGATAATGTCGGGAAGGTCTTTGCCCGCTGCAAACATCAAATTGAGCTTGGTGTCTACATCTTTAGAGGGAAGGACCTCAATCTCCAGCTTGATGTTAGTTTGTTCCTCCACCCAGCGGGTGAAGTCGTTGTCTGTAAAATCTGTGACGAGCGGATTGCCCAAAATGGCCATGCGCAGGGTAACCGGCTCTTTTGCGATGGGCAAAACGCCCTTTGCATTGATGTTCGGGTCAAAACTGGTTTGCTGCGTCTGCGAAGCACTTTGTGCCGAAGCTGCAGCGGAAGCCGAAGATGCCGCGCCGCCGCAGGCAGAAAAGGCCAAAGAAGTTGCCAGAACCGCAGCCAACACACGCAGGGACTTTGCTGTTTTTTTCATATTGTTATCCTCCTTTTATTTTGACGGTCAGCCTTTGATTGCGCCAACCATAACGCCCTTTACAAAATGTTTTTGCACGAAGGGATATAAGCACCAAATGGGCAAACTTGCGACAATGATGGTGGAATATTTCAGCAAATTGGCAAGGCCTTCTTTCGCAGCAAGGCTTGCAGCGTCCACAATGCTGGAAGGGTCGATTTGGTTTGCGATCAGAATGTCTCGCAAAACCACCTGCAGCGGCATAAGCGCATCATCGCTCAGATAGATAAAGGCGTCGAAAAACGCGTTCCAGTGCTGCACCGCATAAAACAGAACCAAAACCGCCAGAATCGGCTTGGAAAGAGGAAGCGCAATGCGCAGCAGATAGCGGAAATCGGTGCAGCCATCAATTTGTGCGGCTTCCAGCAGCTGCGGCGAGATGCTTTGTTCAAAGTAGTTTTTTGCAAGCATCAGGTTCCATACTCCGATGGCTCCCGGCAGAATCATGACCCACCTTGTATTGAGGATTCCAAGATTCATGTTGAGCAAATAAGTGGGGATCAGACCGCCGCTGAAGATCATCGTGAAAGTGAACAGAAAGGCAAACACTGTGTGGCCAGGCATATCCTTGCGCGAGATGGGATACGCTGCCAAAACCGTAAATATTACATTGACCAGCGTGCCAAGGACTGCATAAATGATGGTGTTTTTATAGCCTGTAAGGATTTTTGCATTTTCAAAAACCGCTTTGTAGCCTTCCAGCGAAAACTCAACCGGCCACAGCAGCACTCTGCCGGAGCTGACGGCCTTTGGAGAGCTGAAGGACGACGCAATGATGTGAAGCAGCGGGATGGCCACCACAAGCAACCCGATTCCCAAGAGCAGCGTGACAAAAAAGTCGAATATGCGATCAGATTTGCTAAGCGTTTTGCGTGAATTCATGATTTCCCTCCTTTACCACAAGCTTGTTTCGCTGGTTTTGCGCGCGATTTTATTCACGGCAACAATCAGGATGATGTTAATGATACTGTTGAACAGCCCGATCGCTGTGGAATAAGAATAGTCGCCGCCAGCCGTCATGCCCATTTTATAAACATAGGTGGAGATGATTTCCGAGGTTGCGCCATTGAGAGGATTCTGCATCAAAAACGCTTTTTCAAAGCCAATGCTCATGATTTTGCCGGCGTCCATAATCAACATGATGATGGCAGTCGGCAGAATGGCAGGAAAGTCAATATGGATCACACGTTTGAGGCGACTTGCGCCGTCCACCTGCGCCGCCTCGTGCAGTGCAGGGTCTACGCCGGCTAAATTTGCCAAATAGATCACGGTGCCCCAGCCCGCATTTTGCCAAATGCCGGACCACACATACAAATGGCGAAACGCCTCCGGCTTGGAAAGAAGGTCAACGCTTTCCAAGCCGAGCCATGATGCGATTTGCCCATACACGCCTGTGATGGGGTTCAGAAACTGCATCAGCATGCCCACCAGCACAACGGTGGAGATAAAGTGCGGCAAGTAGGTTGCTGTCTGCACAATTTTGGAAAATTTCTGTTTTGTGCAGCTGTTGAGCATCAGCGCCAGCACAATAGGGATTGGGAACGCAGCCAGCAGCTGATAGCCACTCACCGCAAGGGTGTTCCACAGAATGTTAAGGAATCTCGGCGACTTGAAGAAGCGCACAAAATGCTTTATGCCGACAAACGTCGAGCCCCAGATTCCACCTGCAGGGCTGTAGTCTTTAAAGGCGATCTGCAGCCCCAGCATGGGGAGATATTTAAACACGATCAGCCACACAAGCGGCACCAATAAAATCAGATAAAGCTGCCAACTGCGAAAAATCGCCTTTTTTCGATGCAAGCGCTGCAGTTGTTTGAGCTTTTGCTTTTCGCTCTGACTCAGCGCAAGCTGTTTGTTTTTGAGTTGTGCCGTCACATCATTCACCCCATACAGCCTCTCGGCTTTTCGTTGTGTTTATCCTAGCGCAAGCAGCACAGAACGTAAAGTTGATGTTTCCCCATTTTGTTTATTCCGTACAGGTTACAAAACAAATCACCCCTGCACAATCATATTAACCACAAAATGTCTATTTACAGCGTAAAAAATGCAGCAGGATGCACAAGCTTTTTTGTGCTTGTGTCTCCTGCTGCGAAATATATCTTGTTGAGAAATCTCAAAAATCGTGTCCACTTTTTTTGCTCAGGATATTTTCCTTGTAAATTTTGGGGCTCACCCCGTGCACCCGGATAAAAGCCTTGTAAAATGTGTTTCGGTTTGTATAGCCCACTTTTTCCAGTACCTGGTTGATGTTTAGGCTGGTGTTTTCCAGCAGTTCCACAGCGTGCTTCATGCGACACTGCTCAAGATACTGCGAAAAATTCTGGCTGGTATGCTGCTTGAAATATTGTGAAAGATAGCTTTCATTCATATCGAACAGCATACTCAGCTTTGTCAGCGACAAATTGCAATCGTTATAGTTGGCATCAATGTAAGCCACGATTTCGCCGGCATGGCATTGATCGGTCGCCTCCTTGCTGGGCACGCACGCTGTGATTTTTTGAACCAGCACCGAAAATCCTTCCAAAAAAAGCCGCGGCTTGAGCGCATCGAACAAGCGGGAAATCTCGATGAGCAGATCATTGCACACGCTCTTGTCTTTCACAATTTCGCGTGTGCTTTGCACGAGGATGCTCACCGTTTGCGCAATGAAATTGTTTGCCGCAACAGGATTGATTGCGAACGTGGTGCGGCAGGTTTTGTTGAAATTATCTTCAAAAAGTTCGATTGCCTTTTGCGGTTCATTGGAAGCGATCAAAATCTGAATCTTGTTTTTGATGTCCGGCTCCAGCGTCACAACGTCAGCCGTGGCGGGCAGATTCCCATAGGTTTCCAGCGCGGGGACGGCATGGCTTTCCTGATAGGAACGCACTTTTTTTGCCTGCAAACAGGAAACACTGATGCCGCGCACGTTTTCGTAAGCATTTCCAAGGCCTAAGTAGACTGTTGCGCCGCCTTTATTCACCGCACTGAGCTGTTCCTGCAAAAAAGCCAGAATGAGCGGCATCTCCTCGATGTTGTACAAAACAACGATAGCTTCGTTTTTCTTTTGGAAGGTAACCATGGCCGCCGCTTTGTCTGCCCGCAGGTTTTTGATGCGGGCAGCAAAGGCATCCAGTGCCTCTATCTGCTCGGGAGCGCAGGTTGCAATCCCCACCACTGCCTTGGTGTTGGGCGAAATTGCCAGATATTTTGCCGATTCTTTTATTTCCTCGTCTGTGGCTGCCGGTTCAAGCAGGCGCTTCAAATGAAATTTTCTCAAAATCGGTTCTTGTGCGTTGTATGCCTGCGTCAAACGATAAAATGGTCTGCTGAACCAAAACGACAAAATCACCAATATCAGGGATGCCAGCAGCGCCATTCCACCGAATAAAATAAGATAGCCCCGCACGATATCGCGTCCAAGATCTGCAATGTCGTTGCGGGAGGCAACAATCTGAAAGCGCAGGTCGTAATAATTGGAATCTGCCGTGAGCACAACCCCTCTAAAAAGGGAGACGTCTTGCCCGCCTTGATATTCCGCATAGTTCTGATTGGATAAAAAATCTTCTACTTCATCGTCGTAGAGGGATTCCCCCTCGCTCAAAATCCGAAGCGCAGTGTTTCCTATCTCTTGCGCAAACACCATTTGTTTGATTTTGCCAATATCCAGCAGGATCACCATCTGCATGTTGTCAGCACTCGGCAAAAAGCCGCTAAACGGGATGACTGTGTACTGTTTTCCGTCTTTTTTAAACGTTCTGCTATGTAAAAAATTTCTGTTTGCGTTTAATATTTGTTCTTCAAACTCCTGCTGCGACATCCCGGGGAACGAATCAAACGCGCCATATAATTCGCCCACGGAAAGATACGTTCTGCTTTTATCGAAAAGCACCTGTGAATGCGGAAAATAGAGATAATAATTGGCAACCTGAGCGGTCTGCAGCACAGAAAGCTGCAAGAAATCGCTGTAGGCTTTCAAATCGGTATAATCTTTTGTGCTCAGCGCCGTTTTGCGCATCATCTGGATGCTGTCCGGGTAATAGTAAAGCTGCTGTGCAGCTTTGGACATGGCCAGCAAGTCCTCGTCGATCCGCCGCACCGTGCTTTGCAGCGCCTCGTATCGCTTGTCCACCATGCTTTTGTAGGTGGCTGCATACACAATGCCAAAACTGATGAAAATCACCACAAGCACAACAAAGACAAATGCCAGAAAGGAGCGGCCGTATTTTTTAAAAAAGGTGAACTCTGAACTTCTTTTCATTCTTTTGCCTCTCTTGCCCCGCGTTTTGATTTATAAGCGTCCGTCGAGATCGGCCGCTCGGGCCACACATTCGTCCGGGATTTTCCAGCGGTCCGGTTGTTCGCAGCAATGCGCCGCGCCCCAGCGTTCAAGGATGGCATGCTGCTGTTTTTTACAGCAATATGCCGTCTTTACAGCTTCTATCTCCCATTTATTATATATTGTTTTTTTCAACTGCGCTACAACCGATGAATTTTCTTGTGCAACATTCACAATTTCATAGGGATCATTTTGCACATTAAACAATTGTTCCGGCTCACGATCTTTTTCATAAACAATCAGCTTCCATTCTTCTTGCCGGATTGCCCTGCCCACGATCAGCTCGCCTGCGTTTTCGTCCACCACTTCCATCATCACGGCACGGTGCTGCGGCGCTGCAACGCCGTGCAGCACCGGCGAAAGATCCGTTCCGTCCTGCATGGGCAGCGGTGTCGCGCCGCACAAGCCGCATAAGGTGGGCGCAACATCCACCAAGCTCACCGGCGTGTCGATCTGCCGCCCCGCCACAATTTTATCGCCCGAAAAGATCATTGGCACGCGCACCGCTCCTTCGTATAACGCCTTTTTTCCATAAAGGCCGCGCTCTCCGAGCTGATCGCCGTGATCCGATAAATAGCAAAACACACCGTGGCGCTTCTCTCGCGCTAGAAAATCGTTCCATTCTCTTTGTACACGGCCAATCTGTTCATCCATGTGAGAAATCATACCGAAATATGCTGCTCTCACCCTTGCATTCTTTTCGGTTGCACACCACTGTTCTTTATGTGCTGTTGCGGGGTGACGCTCCTCGTTTTTATGGGAATGATGGGGCAAATCGGTCTTTTTCAGATAGTGCTCATACCATTCCTGCGGAGCAACATACGGAAAATGCGGCGCATAAGTTCCCACCACCAGACACTGCGGCTTTTCGTGGGGCTGGCGCAGATATTCAATGGCCTTTTCAACCACAGCCGCATCGTATGCCAGAACCGGAGAGTTCCCCGCCCCAGCAAGCCTCAGGCAGCCCGCCTCTCCGAGCGTGCCCGCAAAGCCCTGCAGTTCTTGATTCATGGCGGCCTTTCCACCCCAATACGTTACGGTGATGTCCCCCATGATGCGCTTTGTAAAGCCATGGCGTTGATCTTTTCCTAAAAAATGCATTCTGCCGCACAAAACCGTTTCGTACCCCGCGTTTGCCAATGCGTGCAAAAAAGTGGGCTGATCTTCCGAAATGGCGCCGCTGTTGGTAAATACGCCTGTGTGACAGGCCAGCTGACCCGTGAGCATGGAAACGCGAGCGGGCACGCACAGCGGGCACGGCGTGTAGGCTGCGTTAAAAACAGCGCCCTGCGCTGCCAGCGCGTCAAGGTGCGGCGTTTCCACCACCGTATTTCCCGCAAAGCCCGCATAAAGTCCTCCATGCTGATCGCTGAGATAAAGCAAAAGATCGGGTTGTTGCATGGTGTTTCCTCCTGTATTTTGTGTGCCAAAAAAGTGGCAGGACCTCCGGGGCACTGCCACTTTTTTTATAATCCCAAACGAACGAACTGCTCCGCGGGAGCACCTTCCTCGCGCAAAGCCTGTCGAAGCAGACCTTTCATTTTTTCTTGTTTTTCACTGTTCTCAACCGGGTGTTGCTGGGCGGGGTCCTGCTCGAGATCAAACAGCAGCGTATCGCTGACATATTGCAAATTGGTTGCTTTTTGCGGAATCCGGAACACCGGATATTCCGTATAGGATAGGAATCTGCCGGCAGTGATCTCGCACGCGTTTTTTGTGCCAAGATAGCTGCGGAAGCCCGTCGGCATCGCGGTATACTGTGCGAGCGGCTGATTGTCCGGCGCTGCCGGCGCTCTCAAATACGTCAGATGGCCATCGGTGATGTTGACAGCTTTGCCAAAAAAGCCATACAAAGCGTAATCGCGCACACTGGCCTTTTCTCCTGTCCACAACGGAGACAGCGATTTTCCCGTCACACATGGCGGCACAGGCAGCTCGAATGCGTCCAAAAGCGTCGGCATCAAGTCTGTTGTCTGCGTCAATGCTTTGATTGTCATGCCTGCATATTTGCTTCGAGGCAGATGAATGAGCAGTGGGATGTGCACCAGTTCATTGTATTGGTGCATATAATTTTTAGCCATAAAGCCATGCTCGCCCAAGAGATGCCCGTGATCCGTTGTGAAAACGATCATCGTATCCTCGTATAGCCCGAGGGAGCGGAGCGTTTCCATCAGCCGGCCAAACCATGCATCCGCCATTGTCAAGGCGGCGGCATACTGCTTACGAATGTGTTGCTGGGCGTCGGGCGGCTCCTGCACCGGCTGATATTCGGGCCAATCGTACCTGGGGCCCTTGTAGTCATCCGCATAAAGCTCCAGATATTTTTGCGGGCAGTCAAAGGGCTCGTGCGGATCAAACGCCTCCACCATCAAAAAGAAATCATCCGCATCTTTGTTTTCCACAAGCCAGTCGCACGCCGAGGCAAAGGTTTGCGGCGTAGGGTAGTCGGCTTCGGCACGGAAGCGGGTGCGGTTGCGCTCATACTGCGCGCGCGTGCGCCCGTAATGCGGAGGGATTTCCGGCGGTTTTACGCACGACACCCACGGGTCGCTTTCCTGCCCGCGCAAAAACTGCCAAGTGTCAAACTGCTGGCAATAACCTTCTCCGCCCAGCTCAAAATAATGATAATGATCCGTGACCATATGCGTGAAAATATGGTTTTCACGCATCACCTGCTGCAAAGTACGGTCAAAAGGCTCGATGCCGCCCCAACTGCGCTCCAAAAAATTTGTGAGGCCGGTAAAAAGGACGAGCCGCGCTGGCATACAAGGCGTTGACGCCGCCCAGTGGTTATCAAAACGCACGCAGTC
>RRZT010315948.1_pt1 | contig 28007 bp, 30 predicted proteins | sample 2165551 | NCBI WGS metagenome assembly RRZT01 (sample SAMN10456910, study PRJNA506462) | wastewater metagenome | biome: wastewater; feature: sludge; material: wastewater sludge; isolation source: wastewater sludge with Escherichia coli K12::gfp cells carrying plasmid... | place: USA: Moscow, Idaho... | reverse complement strand
TGCTTTGGGAAGAGAATGATATTTTTTACTTTTAGATTGTTTTCTTTGTGCAAACTTTTGGCATCTTTTTAAATACCGCATTTTTGCTAAAGCATTTTTTCTTAAGTTGGGTCTATCAATCTTTTCACCATTTGAACATGTCGCAAGAGTTTTAATTCCAATATCTATCCCAATTTCTTTATCATCTTTTCTTTTAATTCCAATTAATTCACTTTCAAAAGCAACATTTAAGTACCAATGCCCGCCTTTATTTTGGCAAAATGAGCCTGTTTTTATTTTTGCATCTTCAGGTAGTTCTCTTGAATTCCAAAAAGAAAATTCATTCTTATTATAGGATATTTTTCCATTATTTATTTTAATAGCAGATGATTTAAATGGTACCCATCCTAGAGATCTTTTACCACGCCAACGCAATAGTATTTTAAATTGTTTTCTACGTGTGATGTATTCTTCAGATACAAATTGCACTGTTTGTGAATGCAACTCTAACTCTTTTGAGCTTCCACTTACTAGATTATTCATTTCAAATTTGGTTAAAAAATAAGGGATAGAAATTTTATCACCCGATTTTTTATCTTCAATTAACTTAACGGATTTATTTTTAAGAGCTTCTTGTTGAGTTTGTTTGCAAAAATTCCATACCATATTTACAGAACGAGACATATGAGAAAGCACTCTATTGGCTTTCCCAGAATCTTTAATTCTGTAGTGATATGTTGTTATCAAATCTTATAAACTCCTTGAAATTAAAAAGGAAGTATACAACAAAGATACAAGTAAAGCCAACTTTCGACAAGCAAAAATTCCTACCGTCTTTTTACTTGCCTCGTCAGGCTTTCAATTCAACCTTGCGCCATTTGGCGCTGCGGTCTTTTCAGCTCGCTTATATCCTCGCTCTGAAGAACGAGGTCTTACGCTCGGTGTGATAAAAAAGCCTCAGGCAAAGTGCAAAGCTATCTCCAGCCACACTCTTATTGTTTTGAACAACGGTAGAAGAGCATTTCTAAAATATTTGTAATTTAAATTAAGTACAAGGTTGAAAACAAAAATTGATTAAAAATAGTTCAACTGTAAAAATCAAATTATCAAATTCTGTTAACTTTAAAATTTATAGTTTCAACTGTTGTAAAGTTAGTTAAAACTGTGTTAACAAAATTTTTGACTGTAGTTTATATATTTTTTACTTCGTATTTTATTTTTATAAATTTATAAATCACAGTATTTGATGCTTAATCAATAGTTAAAAATGTCTATTTTTTAGTTTTAACTAAACATGGAGGTTGCGAATGATTATTTCTGTAGACTCAGGTTCATCCTATTTAAAGGCTTTTGTTCAGGATAAAGAACCATTTTTGTGTGAGACAGTTATTTACGAAATGCCTGCAACTAAAGCATTAAGAACAAATAGTGCGATTGAGATTGATGGTAAAATTTATTTGGTTGGTTCTGAGGCTTGGAGAAGTCGGAATGAATTTAAATCTTCTCCTGAAACTGGTCGAGATTTTCACGGAGGCTTTACGCAATATGTTCAACTTTGTTATGCATTTGAAAAATTAGGTATTGAGGGAAATCATGAAAAACTCTTAATGTCCCTTCCTTATTCTGATTGTACTGACAAAGAAATAAACGAACGTGTTAAGTCAAGAAAAGAATTTAAATGGAATAATAAAAAAGTAACATTTAATGAAGTAGTAATATATCCACAAGGTACTGGGGCTTTTACGTACTATACAAAAAATTATAATGATGCTCCCAAAAAAATTGCAATTGTGGATATCGGAAGCTGTACTGTGGATCTCGTTGTAGTTATCCGAGATAAAGATGGAAACTATGTTTATAATATTGATAGCACCCAAAGCTTTAGAAATCTTGCTGTCTCAGATTTCATGAGCATGTTTACTTCTGCATTAAAACAACAAAGTGGTCTTCAAGATCGTGAATTTGATTATTTCGAGTTGAGTGAAAACATTAAAGAAAAAGACTTTTTAATCACACATAATAGTTTTGCCCCTATCGATGTTACTAAAATATTTAACGAAACAAGGGATCGTTATACTCAAGATATTTATAATATGCTACAAAAAGAAACGAAAAACCTTTGGCCTTCGTTGGATAAAGTAATTCTATGCTCTGGTGGTGCAAATCTGATAAATATGGATAAATGGAAATGCGCAGGTAGAACTATGCAATTGGATGAGTTTGCAAATGTTTTGGGTCAATATTATGATGCTATGATGAATAAGGATAATGAAGATGGCAAAAAATAAAAATATCAATCAAATTTCTTTTATTTTTAATGAAGGAATCACTTTTGAACATGATGTTTCGGTATCTTTAAAAAATTTGCCACAAGGATATAAAAAGCAATTTGTATTAAAACTAATTAGTGAGAAATTTCCAGATTCAAAAGATCTTCAGAGAGATATTAAAAATTATATGGGACTTCGTATGGATTTACCTAATAATAATTTAAAAGAAAAAAGTATGGATTCAAAGCCCGTTCCTACAAAAGTTGAAGAAGTTCAATACAATTTTGAAATTCAAGAAGATCAAAAACAAGCAAGAATTAAAAACTCTACTTTTTAGTTTTATATTGGTGCGTGACTTGGATTAGTGTAAAAAACGTACTAGCCTATTTAATAAGCATTTCCTGTCTTAATTACATACTGTTGCTTTCCCAAATAACTCTACACTTGTGGTACCACGCTCCAAAACATCTTTCAAAACGTTTAAATTGATTCTTAGAATACAAACTCATTTTAAACTACTAGAAAGGTATATTTATGTTTAACAAATTGACTTCATTCTTGATTAACATTTTCTTTTTTTTATTTGCTTTTATATTGGCAAATGTTCTAAAGCCAGACTTTACTCTCGAAGTTTTTGAAGAACGATTTTTAATTATGTCGTGTATATGTTTAATGATTTCTTTTTTCATGTTTATATTATATGGAATTATGTTTATTTTTAAAAATGAATATCTTTTAAAGATTTATAATTCAGACGATATTACAAGAGAAATGAAATTACTAATTTCCTGCTTTAAATTTTTATTTATTTCTTCATTCATCCTTTTCTTCATTGCTATATTTCCATATTTAGATGATGAGTTAAATGAATTTAGTTACACTAATTACATAGACGGTTTTACAATATTAGGTTTACTTTTATTTATACTTTGTTGTAAAAAGATTTTTTTAACACTTAGAAGAATAAAATTTTCTCTTGAATTATTATCAAAAATATTTAATTGAAATTATATTCTCAAATACATATATTGCTCAATCCAAAAACGCAACTAAAATATAAATTATAAAATAATGTGTTAGATGATGAAACATTTGGTCTGCTCCCAAACTCCACCAGAAAAACTTATCTTCAGGTTTAAATTTTCCTAAAAGATTTGGAGATGCTTTAATTCGATCAATTATGAAATGTGCAATTAAATCAAAAAACATTAATGCTAATGAAATTATTAAATTATTTGAAAATAAACAAGCAATAATAAATGTAAGTAATGAATGAGTTGCTGCATGGGCTAAAAGTGGACAAATAAAATAAGGATATTCTTTAAACTTATTTAGCATATATTTCGATTGTAAAGGATAATCAGAAATAAAATGCTTAAATTGAAAAAGTACAGCCAATATAAAAATTGTATTAAGCATTATTAATTATCCCAACTAATCTTAAATAAAAAACCAATTTCTTTTTTTCTGAAAAATGTAAATAAATTCTGTTTTTTAATATAATTAAATTGAATTTTATAGCCTAATTTTTCGAAATGTTTTTTTAAAATATATAATGTACCTTTCCTGTTTAATTTAGATAAAAGATATTTATTATAATGATCAACTTCATCTATTTTTTCACAATATCTACCATTGGGATAATCTTTGTAATATACTTCAAGTAATACATTCGTATTTTTATTTTCTGCAGATTGAATAATAGATGATTCTAAATCTTTTAAATCATGTTTATATTCATCAATAAATTTATTTAATTTTTCATTATCTAAAAGATTAGAATTTTCAGTATATTTTTTAGTCTTTAATCTTGCCATTTCCGCTGTAATCATATATATTATTTTCCTTTAAATAATGACATTATGTGAGACTCTATATTTCTAATTTCAATAACTTCATATTTATCTAATATAATTTGCCCATTTTCTTGTATATCTTTAGGGTATATCAACACACATTTATCAGTGCATCCTACTAAACCAATTGCTAATGCATTTGTATCATCAAAATATTTCAAGTTTTGGATTTGTTTAGGACTAAACTTATGATCTGAAAGCAATGGTTTTCCATTAATAATTCTTTTCGTAACTTTTGCTTCAAAAACACAACAACGACCATTAAATGAACCATAAATATCTGGCAATCCAACAATAAAAGAATCAGATAATTTTAGAAAATAATTAGATTCTTCTTTATTAAGTGTTTTTATTATTTTTTCAGAGAATATTGCTTCTTTTGATTTTGCCATATTTAAATTATAACATCACTAACTTTTATATGATCAAATTTTTTCTTTTCATTTGTCATTGATTTTGAAAGAAGATTATGAAATTTTTCAGTAAAATGATACCATACTTTTGGTATTGGGCGTTTAACATTTTCTAATATATATCCCTTACTATCTGTAAAGACTACATATCCATGTTTATTAAATTCTTCAAAAGCATTGCAAATAGTCGAAGGTAATACATTGCATTCAGAAAAACCAATTACTATTTCATCTATTTCACTTTCGCGTATTTCTTGAAATTTAAACCATATATCTTCTAGTAAACTTAAAATAGCTGACGCTTCAGAATTTACAGAAAACTCTGGAGGCCGTATTTTAAAACCTTTAAAATTTCTATACACTACATGATAGATAAATGGTTTAGAAGTATCAACTTCAAAGCATAATTGATTATCATTTGTAATATATTGCAATAATGGCTTGTTATGAATCATATTAAATTCGGCCATTATTAAATTGTTTGCGAATACAATCATCTAATTCTTTAGCAGCATTTATAGCATGGCTATTACAAGCATTAGGATCAAATGACCAAACAAAATTTGCGTCTTTTATTAAAATTGTGATTACATCCGTATCCCAATCGGGATCAGGTAGAAAGATTTCTACTTTAATTCTTTCAGGGATTTCTATCGATAAATGCTTCTGAATAAATTTAACAGCGTTTGCGTTAAGAAACTTTTTTCCATTTCGGGATAAAAAATGAAATGAATAATCGGTATTGTTTGCAACCCCTCCCTTACACTCAATAAATCTTCCTTCAAATAAAATTTTGGGTTCAGGGTATGTATCAACTTTTATTGGATTTGTATCGAGTTCTCGAGTCGAAGTATAATCATCTGTCATAAAAAAATCCTCCCGAAGCAAACTTAATAATATGCGGGAGGAAATCAAGCTTCGAATTTTGAACTTTAATGGGTGGCTGTTTTCATTTCGATTTGATTACTTATAATAGTCATAAATTCGTTCTCAGAAAGATGAAAGGTTTTACAAACTTTTTTAATATTATCAGGTTGTAATATTGTTTTAATTTGCCCTAATGATTGCCACATCCAAAAAATGTTTTTGCTATTTAGAAGAGATGTTTTTGAAATTTTTGCTAGATAATCATTAAATTTAGGAGTGTCTTCTTTTTGAGGAGGCAATTTTCCGTTCTGAATTAGTTGTCTAACGTGTTTCTCAAAATGTTTATAACCTATCCTTGCATTAAGAGGAGAAATTTTATTTGCTTTTTTATCTATTGCAGCTGCATCTTCTTCGGCGTGAACTTTTCCTCTCTTAGAGGGGGTTTTTAATAATTTGTTGACAAAATCTTCATCCCAGTTCAATAGATTGGATAAATCAGAAATGAAGTTACTATCTTTTAATGTTTCAACTATCAAAGAGTTTTTTTCCCAGACGGAAAAAGCGCTTTTTCCGTGATATCGAGTCGTATGAAAATGATGTTGTAAAACCCTTGTAGGCTTCGATCTGATATCATCCGCAGTGCAATTTATAGATAAGTATCCATTTTCAGCAAGTTCAATGAGTCGATTTTTCACTAAAATAAATCTATCTTTGTTAAGAATATTTTCTATATTATTAATATTTGGAATTATTTTTTCTTGTTCTAATACTAATGGTTTTGTTTTTACTTGTTGATTAGAAATTTGAGTATCTTTTGAAATACTTACTAATGGTAAACTCTTTTCAATTAATTCATTTTTTGATGTATATTCAGAAACACTATCATTAATAATAATTTTTAAATCTTGTGTAGGAATCGATAGAGCTTTTAATTGTGATATAAATTTTATTGCTTCGTTTACAGACGCTAATGTGACTTCCATTTGTAGTCCTCGAATCAGAAATGTGAAAGAGCCTAGCTCTCGATTTTTCGACCTTAAACTATCAATTTCTTTCTTTCAAGAAAAAAGAAAGGATTTTCAGAGAGAAAAGTAATTTATAAAGATACCCAATACCTTCAATGATTTTCGAAATGGTAGGATGAATTAGTTTTTATCGGTCCGATGCTCAATTTTTGTTATTCTTCTTTCATGATCTTTTAGGATATATTCAGTATCTTTTTGATTATTTCTTATTTGGTTTAAATCCGATATTACTGAGTTTAGTGAGTTCAATCCGTTAGTTAAGTCATTAACAGCAGGGGTCGTATTTTTCAATGATTCGCTATAAGATTTAATAATTTCTCGATTGTATGCCTCATCTTTAGCTCTTTGTGTTTCAGCTGTTTGAGATAAGTAAGTCAAAACAATCATCAAAATTACACATATTACTAGCATTGTAAAAATAAAAAGTATTGCAAATAAGTAAAATGGTGCAGTTTCTTTATTTTTAAATAATTTACCAAACGAGGCCGTAGTCTTTGCTATATCAACATCAACTTTTAAATCAACCATTAATCTCTCCTATCCTTAATTTAAAATGAAATTCCAAAAGTTGAAGCAATGCCAAATTTTGTATGATCAGTAGGTTCAAATGAAATAAATCCGCCATAATTTAATGCTGATTTCTGATATAGGAAACCTGATATAATTTGAAATTCATCAAACTTTCCCTCCGAAGCGCTTGGAAAAAACGGGCCACCATATAAATTAATATTGCTATTGTTTTTTTGTTTTATTATTTCTTCTTTCAAATTATAATTTTCAAATTTATTAGAACTTTCAGAAAAATTTTTATTAAGAACATTTTTAATTTCAATAGAAGAAAGTTCATTTTTCAATTCATTGTGAAGATTCCTTGTTTCAACATTCTCAATTGTTTTCATTCCGTTAGGATATTTAGTAATTTTTTGTGATTTTTCTGTTTGAACATTTTGAGATAAATTGATTCTTAAATTTAAGGATTTAATTTCACTATTTAATCTAACAGATTCACTTTTCATTTCAGAAATTTGATTTTGATAGAAAATAGTTACTTTTTGAATCTCAGATTCAGTATGACTTTTTTCTAGAAATATTACTAATAAAAAAATAAAGATATAAAGTAAAATTTTATTCTTGCTCATTTTGTTGATTTTTAGTTCCTATTATGATTTTTTATCCTGAATTTTCAGTAAAAAGAACTCTATATTTTATTCCCATATTTTTTAGTTCTGACCATGATTTTTCAAAGCAAGGCCTTTCGTGAAATGAAATTAAAATAGAACTTTTCTCGCCGCTAAATTCCCAACTAATTCCATAAGTTGTTTTGTCTAACACTATTTTAGGTAAGCAATTAAATGCATTTTGAGGCAATGAACTTTCATCAATAATTTCAACAGTTACATTTATATTCTTTTTATTTAATAGCTCGACAGGTATACTTACAGCTTTTGTGCAAGATTTATCAGGTACAACGCCTCCTATGTCACTAAAACTGGTTTGATCAGCGTTAGCATTATTTCCTGATACCTCCTTATTATAGGCATACTTAAAAAAATATTGATTTCCTACCTTCGTTTCTTGGTTGTATGTTCTTTTGTGAATAGTATTGTTTTGTCGCTCAATTACACTATGTATTATGTCTGATTTAGATTCTGATTTAAAAAAATCATCAGCAATGTAAGAGCCCAACCCAGGTAACCTTCGATGCATAAGTTTACAAGGAACAATCTTATTACTAATAAATTGGATCATTGTATTTTGTGAAGTCTGAATTTTTACCTTATCAAAATCAAAATCTAATAAATAATGAGAAGTTGTGTTGATATTAACAAGCGCTACTTTTTGTATTCTTCTTATTTCCCTATTAGAAAATTTTAAAAAATCGCCAGAACTAGGAGATATATTTTTTAATTTAAATTCATTTTCAGATACTAAGGCTTGCCAATGTAATAACTTCCTTCCATCAATAACATTTTCAGCAATTAATGTTGCTTTAATATCTTGAGAAGTTATAGTGTTAAAATTGTAATTAGAATATACTATCGATAAACTACCATGATTTTCTTTAGCAATTTTAATATCAAATATTTGAATTCCAAGTCTTGATTCTGTTTGAGTGTAAATAGCTTTTTCGATGTTTTTATTTAATAATGAATAATCAAATTGTCTAATAGTATTAGTTTCATCACATGTTAAAAAATGAATCCATCCTAAGTCATTTACTGTGAAATCAAATTTTATAATTTTATAATCGAAGTTTAAAGTTCTAGTTTCAGATGTGTTTATATTATATATATTTAAATCATTACCTTTTGCAAAACAAATTAAAGGGTCTTTTTCTGAATGTATCTTAATATCAAATATTAATGACTCATTATCAATTAATAATTCTTTTTCAATTTTTAATTGATTATTTAAAATTGAATAAGATTTATATTTTAGACCATCATGTGTTGAAAACACAAAATGAAGTCTTATTTGTGAATCAATTTTAAATTTTAAATCAAAAGCATTATCATCTATCAAGAAATTTTTTACTATATCAGTTAAATTATTTGAAATTATTGATAAATAATATTCTTTCTTAAATTCATTTAAAGAGGATAGCATTATATAATTGTTACTAAATCTGTCTGTTTCTAATGAAACAGAAGAAACAATTTTATTACTTATTGGTATTTTAGTATCATGATAAATAAGATTTGATGGATTTATAATATTTTTGTATATTGCTAATTTTATTCCAGTACTCACATGATTGTAGGCTATATATATTTTATCATATAACGTTTTTAAGGAAGTTGAAGGATTTATATTTTTTAAACTAGTGCTTAATGCAGTAGCGTTAATTTTGGGGCATGTTTCAGTATTATTTTCATTAGTAGAATGATATATAAAATTGTGTAATAATTTATCATCGGGTAATAAATCTATATTTATAGAAGAAATACCTTTATCTGTAATTAATTCTACAGGATTTGATGAGTTTTTTTCATTTGGAAGTCCTGAGATAGTAGGCCCACAAATAAAATTAAAAGAACCAGTTGAAGTTAAGCCAACACCTTTTTTATATAGAATAACATCCATTCTATTCGGAAATGATTGATCAAGTTTTGGTAAAGGAAATTCTCTTTTTTTCTTAAAAATAACAAGCTTTCCATCTTTATTTAAAAACTCTCCAGGACTTAATTCCGCAATACTACTTGTTATTGATAAATTTAATCCTTTATTAAATGATATAGGAAGTGTTTTAAATATTTCTTCCATTTTTTTTATTATACCATTTGAATTTATTTGCTCTTCGCTAAACCATTCAATTCCATCATATCTTGCTATAATTACTCTTGACTGTAGGTCATCATCTAAACTAATAAAATCAAATATGATTTCTGAATTATTAGTATTATCAGAAACGCTTGCAACTAAAACACAAGATTTATTTAAATATCTCTCTGGTATATTTCTCTCGATTACTTCATCTAACTGAACTATAATTCCTTTATGAACAAATAATAGATTTTTAATAAAAATATTACTATCTCTTTGTTCAATAATGACTTCATTCAATAACCCATCTTTTCCAAATAAATGATTTGTGTGGTCATTAAATAGCTGACTTTTAAAAGGTGAATTACTCCCAAAACCAAATAATTTGATTACTTTCATTTTTAAGCCTCGCAAAAAACTTTTATAAAGCCTTTAGATTTAATTGATTGGTTCGAATCATTTAAATTAAAGTCCTTAAATAAAGTTCTCGATTTTGTATTCTTTAAATATATTTTATTAGTATCAAATTTAGATTGAAATGAATTATCTGAATCAATTCCAGAAATCGAAATTTTTTGTATAAAACCTGTTTCATCTGATTTATCGGAAACATAAACAGATATTATTTTTGGAATTTTACCAAGGTTATGATTGAAAGTACCCGATGTTTCATTTAAAAAACCGCTAGAAGTGTCAACTTCTCTCCATTCAGAAATGTACTTATTATTATATGCAAATGAAATGACATTCATTAAAACTCTTCCGTCGGAAGAACCGCTACCTAAAACACACATGTCATTTGCAATAGAATCTACTATTTCAAATTGTGGCAAATAAGGATCTTTAATACAAAACTTAATTTTTTCAATAATTTCTGATTCAGGAAATAAACCTAAAATTCTAATCTGACTTTTAATCCTATTTGGAGCAATTTCGTCAATGATGTATTTACCAAAAGATTTACCTGTAGTTATCTCAAGAATATTACCTTTTGAAATATTTAATGTAGTAAAATCTAATTCAGGGCATGAAATAATTTGCAATTCTTTTGTTAATGAATCTTTAATAATTGAAGAATCTGACTCATTAGTTGTCATATCTAAAATCACTGATGGGCCATTAAATTTCGCAACTAAATAGTTAAGACCTTTTTTTGTATCTTTGCTTATTGTCATTGATCTATTAATTCTTGCAAAATAACCATCGATATTTAATATCAATGGATTTTCTTCGTTTGCAGTAATTCTAAACTTACTTCCTTCATTTGATAAAAATGAAGAATTTCCTTTATTATCTGCTAATCCACTATGTGCGCAATTCTTTTTTGTAAATCCTGAAGCAATCATTGCTAGTGAATCTTTCAATCCATTTTTTGAAAATCTAGCATGAAAAATTTCCATGTTAGATAGCTCTAAAATATCTTTTAATTCAAAATCCATTCCTGTTTCAAATTTATTACCATACACTTTACTATTTCTTGATCTTTTAATTTCTGGAATTGGTTTTAACTTTCCACTATTCTCAAAAGACTCTGATAAAAATTCACGTAATGAAGGATGTTTAAATCTAGCTTCATTAATTTCATTTGTAATTTCTGCTTGAGATTCGTCAATTTTGTAAAAATTTTCATTAATTTTTTCATCCCAACAGTCAGGAAATTCATTGTTGCTAAGTATATTTAATTTAAGATTATTTGTATTTTTCATGATTATCCTATAGAAATTGTATATCTAATTGCGATTGAAATTTCATCGGTAATTTTGAATGGTATTGAAGAAAATGTAAGTAAAGAAAAAACAGATTCTTCTGATAAATCATTTGTAGAAATTATTAAGCCTATCTCGTTGATAAAAGGATCATTAAGATTTAGAAATGAATTTTTAGGTACTTCTATAGCACTAAAATTTGTTGTAAAAACGACTTGATCATTAATAATTTCAGATGATTCAATATTTTTTCTAAAAACCTCATGATGAAGATCAGTCATATTTTTTGTTGGTATTTTGATTGAATTTTCTGAGATATTAAATGCTCCATCTCCAATTGCCATTTTTGTTATTTTTGTTCTTTTTCCACTTAAAAGAGATGATAATAAATTTTTCTTTCCTTGTTCAAGAATTATATTACAAATAGATTCTTCTTTTATTAATTTATTTTTAGAGTATATACTAATTAATGCTTTTCCATTTAATTTAAAATTATCTAATCTATTAACCATTTTAATTAACCTTTTTATCAATTTTGAATTCAGCTTTGTCTAAAAATAGAATTGTTTCTTGATCCATATATATATTATTTGTATCTAGGCAATTTAAGTTTTCTAAATATGCTTGAGGATTTAAATATAAATTTAGTTCTTTATCATCATTATAGTATATTTTATCATTGAATTCCCCCATTAGTAATTGCTCTGGAAAATACATATTGTGTTTTGATTTTATATTCATCAAAAATTGATTTATTTCAGAAAGAGAAAGTTTTGAGTAACTAAAAGCTTGTAAATCAATTTGTGGTAAGAATGTATTTGCTGTTAAAATTTTATAAATTTCGTCCCATTCAGAGTCTGAAATTTTTGAATAATCTCTTTTTATAAATCTCTTTAAACTTGATCTTGAGACTTTATCTTTTATAAAATTCGGATAGTTTGTACTATCACTAACTTCTATTCCATTTGTTAATGGAGTAAATTTTTTTATATATTGACCTATTCTGACGGTGCAATTTAGACCATTGGGTATAATAAATTTATCTGTTTTGCCATTATCTGGATTTAATGTCGTTATGTTTTTTTCTGATACTGAAACTATTAAAGCATCATATTTGGCTATAGGGAGACCTAATAACAGAGATAATGATGATTTGATTGTAGATGGTTTTGGACCAGTCCAATATGCAGCCCAAATACCTTGTAAGATTAATAAATAATCTTCTGGTTTTCTTCCTCTTTCTAAAAGATTAATTAACCATCCAAAATTGTAGTATGGAGTTCTATCTGCAACATATACCTTTTTTGCCCAAACATTTTCTGGTGGAGGATTTATAAATGATATAATTCCATTATTTAGTATATAATCTTTTTCTTCTTTTAAAATTATAGATGATTTATTATAAACTATTTTATTTTGAATAATAGGAATTGAGTAAATATCATTTTCAATTTTATACTTATAAGGATATTTATTAATTGTAAATGGTAATGTATCAATTTTAAATATTATATTAGTACAGTTATGTGGCGTATTAAAAAAAGTTATTGGAGAATTACTTTTAATTTTCAAAAAAAAATCATTATTTATTGTTTCAATAGATACAATATTAAAGCCAATATTTTTGTTGATTATATATATAATTTCAGAGTATTCTGTTTCGCTCTTATTTAAACCTGAGCAATTAATTATGTATTCAATATTATTTAATTTTATTCCAAATAAATAATTTTCAGATAAATCTAATTTATCATTTGGATTTATTGAAAATTGAAAATCATTGCTATTATTAATTTGATTATTCTTGTTGAAACTAAATGCTTGCCATCTTTCAAGAGTATAAGGTAAACATTTAGAAAGAGCTATATTTAGATCTGTTTCATTGTTTTTTTGTAAACAACTTGCTATTATTTGTTCATATGTTTTCCAAAGTTTTCCAAATAATTCTTTTTCACTTTTTGGTAGAAAATCCCAAGCTGTTCCAAGGTACCTAAATATATAATTTGAATTATCACTCATTATAAAATTTCCGCTTTAATTAATAACACATCATTGCTATTCGTTTTGTTTATAAAATATTCAAGCTTACTTACAAAATAAAACCCTCTCGAAAACGGATCTGTCTGTTCGGTATATATGCAATCCTCTTTTTTAGGATTTTTTATAGTCAAAGCAGTAGATAAATTATCTTTAGTTATTCTTGCTTTATTAAAACCTCTAGCAAATGCAATTGCGAATTCAGGACTGTTAAATTGGACACTAAATCGAGATTTTGTTAGAAATACTTTAAAAACTATTGAATCTTTTCTGTGCGGATTTTCTTTAATTTTTTTTAAAATATCAGAATTTTTTTGACTTTTAAAAAAAGTGACACAATTCGATTTTGAACTTTCATTCACATATATATCTCCCTATAACGACCCAAATCGAAAAATAAGATTACTTTCTTTTTCTATCGGACGAAAGTTGTAAGGTCAAATATGAAAGGTTGAAAATAAATTAAATTAATATAAGTATTTAAAATATAAATATTATTTGTTAAATCGAAACGCTATCTTCATCAAAATCAAATAATCTATAATCAATATTTTCAGATACTTGATTCATTTGTTGTAAGGTTGCTTGAGAAATAATTAGCATTTGCATTAAGTCATCGATGTCAGGATTTTTTATTTCGAATTCATTATATTCGATAATTCCTAATTCTGTATTAATTTCCGAAGTTTTTAAAAGTTTTTTCGTTCCCATAAATTTTAATAATGCTTTTTAAAATTTGAATATATTTTATTTCTTATGCTTGTAACTCTTGTCTCTGATAAACCTGTGTTTTTTGAAATAGCCGAATAATCAATTTTTCCATTACGCTGTAAACAAGGTTTTCCGTGACTTCCCGTAATATAATCAAAAACATTTTTTTCTTCTTGACTTAAATTAAAATAAAGATTTTCCGCTATATCTGCTTCAATAAAATCATTATTGTTTTTGAATTTATTTCTAGCTACTAAATCATTGCCATCATCAATTAAATCTTTTCTTAATTCAGTCAATAGAGTCCCAACTTCATTTGCGTTTATTCCAGTTTCTTTTGCAATTTCATAAGCATTCGGTTCGCGTCCTAGTGATAATTTTAAATGTTCAATAGCATTTTGAACATCACCTATTTTCGTTGCTCTTGCTTCAGGTATTCTACCTAAATTTTGATACTTCATATTTAATCTAGATACCTTCTGCATATCTGCAAATACTTTAGTCTTTAATTGAACATTTTTAGTTGGATCAAATGAATGTATTGTTGAGAAAAATTGTTGCGCTGCCTCTATGTCAAATGCAGAGGATGGAAGACCGCTTCCTGCTTTGTATTTATGGATGGCCGAATTAATCACAGGTTTCATATGATTATATAGTTCGTTAAAATTATGTTTGGTGGGATTTTGTTTAAATGTGTTAAATAAGGTGAGATCTTTTTTGCTTGGCGAGAGCAGTGCGTTGTTGTCTTCCATGACTTTTCCTCCTCAATGAAAACCTAACCTCATTTTCTATTCAAAGTCGATATCGGAATCGAAAATCATGCACCCATTAACATTGCCGATTCTCTTATTCTCCGTTTCCGAAGTGCTGAGCAAGGTTGACCTTTGGCTGTAATTTTCCAAGTTTTTAATGCCTCTGAAGCTCCTAGAATATCATTTTGTTTTAATCTAATACCTACAATCTCATTTAGTAATCTGTCCATACCAGCATTATAGCCTGCACTAATTAATCCAGATTTTTGCCTATCCGTGAGAGTTATATTATTTTTTGCAATGAATTTATCGAGTTTATTTAAAACTTCCGTATTAATATGTTCAGCTAAAAGCTCTTCAGCCTGTTTTTGGGAAATTTTAGTTCCAGGAGCGATTCTTTTTTTATTTATATAAGTATTACCATATCCGATAGTCCAAACTTTTCCATATGGGTCCCAATATGCATCTAGTATACAATTCTCTTCTTGCTTAATTATATTAATTGCATCTTCTGGAATGTTACCTACTTTTCCCTGAGAAGGTGTAGGTAAGTTTATTGGACCACTTTGATATGGAGCACTAATTATTACTGAAGGAGAGTTTATGCTTTTGGCTACAAATGTATTTCCACGTGCTAAATCTCCTTTAGGAGGTTTAGGAGGTTTTTTTGCTTTATTTTCGTAAGCTGAATGAGGAGAAAATGAAACATTATTATTTAGTCTTTGTGCATATTCTGAAATAACTCTTTTTCTTTCTTTTAATATATAATTTAAACTCTCTTGAGCATTTCCTGCACCTTTATAATGCTCCATATCTTTCATAAAAGATTTCCATTGAGAATACGAAACCATATTTCTTGAATTATAAATATCAGCAAATCTTATTTTATCTTCACAGTTTTTATAATCATCTATTAATTTCCAAACTGAACCTTGGATGGTTGGAAGTGACTTATTTGTAATTGAGTTGCAAGAAAATAAATCTTGATAATATTTATCTAAACCAGCCCCAAACGTATTGATTGCTCCGCTCATATTTTTTATTCTTGTTTTATATTTACCAAAGTTCACACTTTTAATATCTTCGGTTTTACCCAATTGATCCCCAAACCAAACAGGTATAGGAGCTTTACAATATTGGGTGCAATCATAATCATCATATTCTTCAATATGTCGCGCATAAGAGAGTATATATTGTGTTGAAACAGACCCCTCTCCTGAAAAGGAATGAATAACACCTTCTAAATTTGCAATTATATTTTGTTCGCTTGAGTTTTCGTCAAGAAATAAAATAGGAGCACCTGGAACTACATTTAAATTTAAATCACCATGAATATTTGCAGTTCTTTTAATAAATTTCTTTTGGAAAAATAGATAGTAAGTAATTTGAGACATTATTTTCGACATTTCCTCAGCACTACCAGCGCTATTTGAGGCTATAAATAATGATAAAGCAGGTGGTAAGGAATCAATTCGATCTGGAAAAATACCTTTAGATAATTCTTCCAGACTCATAACCATAAAATCCATAATATTTTTTGTTTGAGGATTACCTTCAGATTTTCCTTCAGAAGTCACTTTTGCAGTTGCTCCTGTCGAATCAATTCCATCACCAGGAAATTTAACTGATTCTTTTCCTGTATTAAAATATTCCAAAAATGACGGAGCAAAAAAACGCTGAAACGCAGCTACATCTGAACCAGTATTTATTGCATCTCCAGGACTAACGCTAATTCGTGTAATTTCAGAAAAAAAGTTTCTTTGAGTTGATTGCATTGAGATTTTATTAGGAAAAACAACGTTGCATTTAGGAGGCGCAAGCATAAAAGCATCTGGCATTATTACGAATTGATTTATACCTAATCCTTCATTTGATGCTTTAAAAGAAGGACAAGGAATTGTAGTTATGTTATGAAAAATAATTCCTAAAAGGTTATTAATAATATCTCTTAGTGTTGCTGTTCCAGAGCTTGTACTCACTAAACTTGAAATAAAATTATCAGATATTAACTTTGCATTTATTAATTCATTTAATTTAGGAGCAGAAGCAGCTTTAAATCTATCTTGTAAAGAATATCTTTCTTCATTTACTGAAAAATATGTATTAATAGATCCTAAATTTTCAATTATTGAAATAACTGCTTTTGTTAAATCACTTCCATTGGCTGAAATTGAATCTTTAATAATTTTATTTAAATAGCCATTTATCCCTAATGAAGTACCTTGAGAAGAAATTCCTGCATCGTGTGCTGCTACTAATTGACCAAATTCATTTCCATTTCTTGACGTATCAAGAAAATAAACTTTTGCCATATCGAGGTAATTGCACAACCCTAGGCATCTAATTTGGAATGATTTTTGTCCATCTGCCGATGAATTCATTTGGTGAGCGTAAACTTCGCCTTCAAAAACAATTACATAATCAGAACAAATTGTATTTTTATCGCTATCAAAATATTTATTTCTAACCATAAAAGTTGCAAGCGTTCTTGCTTTTATATCATAAATTTCCCTGAGAGGAAATAGATCAAATATACCTTCAGATGACTGATTTATTTGAAATTGTAATTGTGCGTTTGTGCATTTAACCTCAATTCCCTCTAGCAATAATTTGTATTCAATTATAAAAGAACGATGCATTACTTAGTACCTACTTTAAAAGACATTTTTCTATTTTTCCCTTTACGATAAGAAACATGAACCCATCCTGAATAAGGAAATTTTGAATTATAAAATTCAAGTATTAATTGATCATATTCAAAATTATTTTTAATCAGATTATATAAATCCAGAGTTGTCATTCCTAACGAAATGATATCAGCAGCTTCGCCTTTTAAATGCTGTGAGTTTTCTTCACCGCCAACTAATTTATTCAGTTGCTTATTTCTATAACCAGAAGTTATTGTTATACTTGATTTTATCTTATCTCTTATTGGTTGAATTAAATAAATACATAAGTCTTTTATATTTTGTATCAATTCTTCTGGTATTTTATTATTAATATTATTTTCATTAGCTACCTTAGAATACTCAAATTCTTTTAAATTAAAATTTTCAGTTAATTTCATTTTTCTTTCTTTGTTGCATTTTTCCAATATTCACTGATATAATCCGTAGATTTTTTATTTGAATTATCGATCTTGGAACAAGGATTTGATTTATTATTAAGGATTTTAGAAACCGCATCATATTCAGGGCTTCCTTTTTTTGCAGACGGATTTAATCTTTTTATTAAGTCATTTAATGATTGTGTATTACTTAGAAATGAATCTGACGCATTTGGCTCACTTGATATAGATAGAATTTCTCTTTTAACAACAGCAAATTGAAAGCTAAGTTCAACAATTTTTTCTGATTGTGCATCAAGTAATCTTCTATTGTTTAAAATGAAACCTGATACTTCTTCATAACCAAATCGGATATGTACTCTTCCAAGATTTTCTGCTGCTTTTGTTCCTCTTAGTATCATTTGATATAGATATATAAACTCATTATACCAATTATAATTAGGCATATTTAATAAGCCTATACTAAAATTGTACATCGTTGGTCTTTCACCAAAAAAATTTATAAACCATTTAGAGTTTGTATTATATAGGTGATATTTTTCTTCATCCATCATTTCAACTGATTTTAAAAAAAATTTTGAAGTAGGAGGAAAGATATTTTTACCAAAGTTCATCAGTGATATTACTGCTATATTTTCTGCACGAAAGTAATCTCTTTCTGCTGCAACTAATGGAGGTATTGAAAATTTTTGTACTCCATTTTCGTCAAATTCATAATGACCATTTCTGTAAAAATCAGGCATTAAAGTATTTATATCTGTTTTTTCTTTTTTGATTTTATCTTTTTTAATTTGAGCTTCAGATACATTTGTTTTATCTACTAATAAGCTAAATGTTTCCTTGGTATCTTTAGAGGTAGGTACCACTCTAAATCCTGAGTTATTTGGATTAGTATATTTATTAAGATCAAAATCGATATAATTATTGAGTTTAAATTCTTTATTATTCATTATAATTATCTTTTATTTATGTTGGATATTAAGTTGTTTTTTCATTACATTTAATGCGTGACACATTTCTAAAATTTCATTTAAAGTTTTTTTCATGGCTCCAAGTAATTCGGGTGTTATTTCAGAAAATCCGTTAATAGTTGAATTGATTTGAGCTTCATTTTTTGCTCCGTAATTTGCTTGATTTTTAATTATGTTCGTTTCAATTTCTTTTCGTCCAGAGTCGCTAAAAACTTTTTTATTAAACATTTCTCTAACATCTGAATTTTCGGTAATTCTTTTATATGCAGAGTAATCTCTGTCTTTTATAATATTTAAAAATGTTTCACTAATATCTTTTCCACTATTAATAACATTTCCTTGACTATCTCGTTTTATAAAATTCTTTTCGAAATTGTCAAATTGTAACTTTGATTTTATAGATTCATTAAGATTATCTGTAGCATTTCTAAAAGAAATATCTTTTTCTCTTAAATTACTTAATTCATCAAAATCTGATTTACTAAATAAATCGTTTCCTTTTAGTTTATTGAAAATAGATTTGGCTGTATCTTTTTCATTCTGAGATAATAAATCACTTTTTTCCAAAACCTTATCAAGATTATTTTTGGATGTATCAGTTAAGATATCCATTGTGAAATTTTGTTTATCTTTAAATAATTCATCTAACTCAATTTTTTTATCAATTAATTTATCACGAACATGTTTTAATGGGTCTCCATTTTTCATGTTCATAAATAATTGTTCATTTAAAGTCTTTTTTTCAATATCTGATAAATTTTTATCTGTATTAATAATTGAGCCTAATTTTGTTTTTAATGCGGTGGCATTTTTTTCATCATATTCATTCGATACGAACTCTTCAAATAAAGAACCAAATTCTTTATTATCTTTTATTTTTTTGATTGAGCCTAGAATATTTGAATTTATAGAGTTAATGACTTGAGGACTTGATGAATTATTTTTCAAAAAAAACATAGACTCATAAGATTTTTGCATTAAATCATCTTTTTCTAATCCTACACTCTTAATTCTTTCATTTAATTCTTTTATATTTCCATATTTACCTGATATAATTAAATTAGAAGAATCTATAAAGTCTTCAATATCGTTTTGCTTTCCCCCACCTTGGAAAGATTTAACTAATACCTTTTGTCCCAATTCATTTAAATCTGAAAAATTAAAATTTTCTTTCTTATTGTTTTCTAGAGATAGTTTATATTTTTTATTACCTGAGCTGCTTAAGAATTTAGAAAAATTAGAACTTGTACTAAATGATTCATTGATGAACTCATCAACTGACCTTTTCTTTCCAGAAATTAATCCAGAAATTCCTTCTAATATTGAAGAATCATTATTTATAAAATCATTAACCTCGCTGTCATTTTCAGATAAAAATGACTTTGATATTTTCATCTCCATTTGCTTTGACAATTTATTTAAAGCAGATTTTCTAACCTTTAATCCATTGGGGAAGCTAACATAATTATTATTAATTTCTTTATTTAAAGAATCTATATCACTTGGATTTAATTTAATTAATCCTTTTTTGATTGCTTTTTCAAGAGCTTGTGCAGAGGTTCTTTTTCCCAACCAAGGAACCTCTGTCATGTCCGATTTGAATTTTTTAATAGATTCAGCATCTTCTTTATAGTTTGTTGAAAAATTTGAATCGAGATTTTTTTTAAGGATTGATAAACCCTTTTCATTAAATTCTTTGTTTAATACTTTAGAATTATTATTCTTACTATAATCTGAATATAAATTTAAAAGATTATTTTTAGCATTCTCTTTTTTTATTTCTGTAGATTCAGTATCAGATAAAATTTTAATGTTATTCTTTACATCATCTCGATCTAAAAATTTCCCATATGCACTTTCTAAAATTTTACTTTCTAAACCACTATATCTATTATTAAAGACTTTACTTTCTTTACTTGAAAAAAGAGACATTAACTGACTTTCTTTATTAGAAAGCATTTTATTTTGTTCGTTTTTCAAACCATCTTCAATTTTTGTTTTATTATTTCTTATGTATCGATCGCTATTGCTGGAGGCGACAATTTGAGAAATTTCAGAAGTCGTATAATCTATTGCTTCATTAACGCTATTATACATCCCTGGATTTAATTTAATAAATTTTGAAAGTTCTTTATTTTTTAAATTGTCTTTAAGTTCAGAAACTATTATATTTCTTTCAGCTAACGAATGCCTATTATTTTTAAACTTATCAATTGTTTTATTAAATGATTCACTTTTTGTTATTGTGTTCACAATTTCAGATTTTTTAATTCCGCCAAAATCTTTTGAATCTGATTTGATATTTGTATTTAATATTTTTGTAAAATTTTCTGATGATAATTCAGATATAGATCTTTTTTTGAATAGTTTAAATTCTTCTTTAAGTGAAGAAACTAGATCTGTTTCGGATAATAATGATAAATTATCATCGTCAATTCCATATGCTTTCTTATCCCACCATGATTTAATTGAGTCTCTTGCAGAGCTAAATTTCTTTCCAACATCTTCTGCTGGATGTGAAATAAATGTTTCTTTCAAAGTATTTTTAGCTTTTTTAAATCTTGCAGTTAGAGAATACTTCTGATCAAAATCTTCTACGAATTTATTTTGAATTTGTTTACGTATAGCAATTTCTTGATCTTTAAATTTATCATCCGAGTAATCAAGCATTCCAAACATTGCTTTTATTTCTGAATCTGAAATACCGCTTTGTTTAAATTGAGCTGTCATTATTGTTCGCAACGATTCTGGATTTGTATTTATTCCTGTTGCTTGTGCAGTAGCTTTAGCTCGTGCAAAACCTAATAAAAATTTTGAGAATTCACCGCCAGCTCCTCCATAAGATTTTTGCAGGTTTGATATTATTTCGTTTTGTTTTGATTCAAAATTTAATATTTTATAAGGAGTATCTGCTTGATTAACTGCATTCAATCCCATTTTAAATATATCAGTTTTTCCAGAAATAAATTCATTAAATTTATTTCTATCAAATTCACCATTTGAAGACATGCCAAGCAGCATTGTTTTGCCAAGTGGGCTTCGAAGCATTCCTAAAGTTCTACCCGTCATGAGTTGAGCTAAGGAGCTTTCTCCTCCAGCTTGCTCGATATCCTGAGTGGTTAGTCCTCCGTTTCGATGAAGTGATGATATATTTGCATAATTAAATTGATTTGCAGCTGCCCCAGCTGATAGATGAATTCCCGAACCTTTAAAAATTTGAGCCCCAAGAATCCCTGCATTCATCATTTCTTGCGCTGTTTTGCCAGATGCTAGAGCTGTTGATTCTGTTAAAGTTAAAAATTTAATCTGATCCGAAGAAGATTTTATTCCTAGTGAATTTAATTGTTTAATCGTATCCATGCCTTGATCTAGCGTCTGTTTGAGGCTTGTAGTAACAATTTTAAGAGTATTGGTTAGGTCCTTAAATTTCTTTTTAAAATCATCAACGTCTTTGCTTCCACGGAATGTGCCTATTTCTACCCCTTTGGTCAAAACGCCTTTAAGATCTCCCATACTAAATACTGTGGAATTATTTGCGATTGATTCCATATAATCCGCAATATTTTCACCCTCTTTTCTTGTAAACCCTCCAGAAGAATAGCGTTCACCTGGTTTACCAGATACGAATCTATTTGAATTATTAGCAAGGAAATTTCCGATTTGGTTTCGATCTTTTATTACTTCCATAAACGAATCGAAATATTTATCGACTGCTGTCATTGCGGCAAATCCAGGTAAGACTCCTGCCGCAGCTCCTAGGGCAGAACCCGCAAGACCCATTGCTCCAACACCTAGCCCAGCCCCTAATCCAGCTCCATGAGTTATCCTACCCGCAACTCTTGAAAAACCTTTTGCTGTATTTGGATTAAATTTAAACCAATCACTCAGACGTTCAGGGGTTTTTAAATGTTTTGCTCCTAAAAAACTAGCGCCTTTCTTTGCTCCAAATTTGGACATTTTTCCGAGCGGAACTGTAGAAAAAAGCGCATTTCCCGCTATAAAAGATCCAACTGTTAAAGCACCAAGACCCAGCCCAGAAGTAGATTTATCCGCTAAGCTATCAAAAGCTTTTTGCTGCCATTCGTAATCGTATTCAAATTGGGGCGTCGAATATCCAAAGGCTTCCGCTGCTGTACGCGCAAACGACTGGTTATATGGTGTAATCGGTGCTGAATAGCGATCTTCGGAAGGACCATGAGGAGTAAAAAAAAATGAATTGACCGAGTTTCCGATAGTGCTTGCATCGGAATAAAATTTATCTTTTGCATAGCCTAAACCATTAACAACGCTACCAAAGCCATAAGATAAATTCGAATACTGATATCCACCGATCATTTTTTCGACCTACGTTTTTTAATTGATTGACTTCCCAAAGGCATAAGTTTAATTGGACCTTTATTTATCTCATCCATTAATTTTTGTTTAGATTCACTTTCAAAAAGATCATTTTTACGTTTATGATCTGGCATCATATGATCTGCTAAATTTTTCAAAGCTTTATTAATTTCTTTACCATCCACTTTTATTGATGATAAAACCAAAACCTTAGTTTTTAAAAATTCAGTTTCCCTTTGATGATTTAAAGCCGTAATTGCCATATTTTCCTCAATACTGCCACTATCATAATTTAGATTAAATAAGGTCATGTAGCATGAATTAAGCCAATTAGGGCTTTCAGTTACTTTTTTATAATTTTAGGATGATTTATAGATGCTTCTAAAGCAGTTTGCATAAGTAATTGTTTTTCTCCAATTTTTCTTAAAAATATCTCGCCCATATTATCAATTTCATTAAAAAATTTTGTTTTATCTGGGGACGTTGCTTTATTTGGAAGATAATTTAATTTGTCTTTCGAATATCCTAAACTAATCAAATAATAAAACATTTCATATCGTGCATTTCTAAGTCTAAACTCATGATCTATTAAATTAGGAAATTTTTCAAAGTCTTCAGAAATAGAAATATTAATTTCAGATCTTTCTTTTATTTGTAAGGTTTTTAGAGTTGCATATAAATAATTTGGTATAATTTCTAACGTTTTTTCAATAAACCCTTTTTTTAAATAGTTTATAATATCAGCTTCTGTGATATCTATTCCATCTAACTTTGCTTTTTGGATTATACTGTTGCTTAATTTTTCTTCATCAGTTTCTTTGGTTAGCGTTTCAATTTTATCTTCAGCTTCAGAATTAAGTTTTTCTTTTTCTTGTTCTTGTTCAGGGCTAAAAAAACTAGATTTCATATTTTCAGTATTAAATTGATTTAATTTCATTATTTATATGCTCCATTGAAAACCAAAAGTTCGTATCACACGAAAGACATCATCTATATCGAAATGACCTTATGTCAATATCGAAAAATTTGAAAGTATGTAATAACTTCGATTCGATGGTAAAATGGAGATTCGTATTATGGCTATAATTACAGATACTAAGAGTTGTAAGAGATGCAAAACACTTTTTGCATCTAAAAGTGAAAATGAAAGATTTTGCAAAGAGTGTGATAAAGTTAGAATTGATGGCGATAAAGAGATTTTTGAATTAGGGAAATCGCTATTCACTCAATTCGATGAAGTTTGTAAATCTCACGAAGAAAAAAATAAAAATACTACAGATACTATTGCATTGGAAAAACTAGAAAAAATAAAAAAAGAGTTAGTTGTCCAAATGTCGATTGCAATATTAAATGCCGATGCAGATGAATTAATAAAACAGTTTAGAAGCCTCGTGTTTATTGCTGAACATTCATTAATGTTTCAGAACCCTGAAGTATTTAATGAGCTAATTAAAACTGGAATAATACTTAACGAAATTTCAACTACTCTCTTAGCATCAAAGAAACTAAATCTCCGAACTCATGTGGGTATTAATAATAAATTAACAATTGAAAAAGAGGCAAAGGAGATTTAATGCATCAAAATACTTTTACTGTTGAAGGCGAAAATATTTTAGTTAAACCATCTACCGACTATTGGGATATTATTAATAATTATGGTGCTAAAAAATCTAAAAATGAATCATTTATACTTCCATTAGCTTATGATAATTTATTATTTTTAAGAAAAATAAATCAGTTGCCTATGTCAAAAGATATTAAAATTGATGGCATAAAAAAGTTAGTTGAGCATTTTAATTTAGCAAGAAAAACAATGCCAGATATTATCAAAGGTAATAAAAATTATTTTGAAAATTATCAATTTAAGATAAAGCCATTCCAGCATCAATTGCGTGGATTGAACCTAATGGTTCATTTTGAAAGGCTCGCAATTTTTGCTGACTGTGGGACTGGAAAAACTTTCATGAGCCTTTTACTTGCAGAATATTTATACAAATTGAATCCAAAAATAAAAATTTTAGTGGCAGGTAAATTGATGACACTTTATTCAGGCTGGGTTCAAGATTGTTCACAATTTACAGAATTAACGTATGATCTTTTATGGGAGCCAACAAGCAGATCTGAGAAAGTTGAGAATGGAGCGTCATTTATAGCAAAAAAACATGGACCAAAATTAAATGAAAATGGCAAGATAAAGAAAATTTCTAGTACAATTTATGTAGATAAAAAAACCAATGAAGAAATTACAATTGATGCTAAGAGGAGCGGTAAAACAATTGAAAAATATTTAAAATATAAAAAAGTTGTTTTTTCATGCAATGGAAAGTTATATGGTGATGAAGTCTGGACTCCAATTTCTCATAAAAATAAACGAGCCCTTTGTATTGAGGATAAAATTTTAAATTCAAATTCAAATTTACATATTATAAATCATACAGGAATAACTAAATTTACTGAAGCACTAATTAAAAAAGAATATGATGTTATAATATTAGATGAAAGCACAGTTATTAAAAATCCTAAATCCGAGCTATTTTCATCAATAATAAAAATATCAAAAAATGCTCGATATCGTTTTATTTTAAGTGGTACTCCTGCTCCAAATAGTCCTGCAGATTTATGGAGTCAATTTTATTTTTTAGATAATGGGATAGCCTTAGGAAGCGATTATTATAGGTTTTTAAAAACTTATTTTGATGAGAAAGAGGTAAACTTTGGGAAAGTGAGTGTAAAAAAATTTGTTCCTAATAAAAATACTTTTTCATATGTTCAAGAGAGAACAGCAGACAGGCAGTATCGTATTAAATTACGTGACTGCGTAGATATGCCTGAAAAAACAGTAAAATCAATTGATATATTTTTATCAAAGGAACAACAATCCGCATATAATAAAATGAAAGAAGATTTACTTGCAGAAATCCAAGGTAATGAAGTTGAAGCTTCAACTACTTTAGTTAAACTGATGAAACTTCGACAAATTACAGGAGGTTTTGCTATAAGCTCTGATGGTAAAGAATCTACTTTTAGAGATAACTCTAAATTAAATAGTATACTTGAATTTATAGATGAATTACCAGAAGATGAGCAAGTAGTAATATTTGCAATTTACACATGGGAAATAAAAACATTATTAAGTAAAATAAATAATAGTTGTGCTATTTATGGTAAAATTACTGATAGAGAAAAATTAAAATCTATTGATGATTTTAAATCAAAAAAGAAAAGAGTTATTATTTGCCAGCCACAATCAGCTGCACACGGAATAACATTTACTAATGCAAGGTACCTTTTATTCTATAGTATTGATTATTCAGCAGAAAATAATTATCAAGCAGTCAAGAGAATTGAAAGAATTTCTCAAGATAAAAAAATGTTTATATATTATTTTATTGCAAAAAATACAATTGATGAAGTTGTATATAAAGCGCTTAATAAAAAGAAAGACAATCAACAAGTCTTAATTGATAATGATATTGTAGCTTCTATATTGAAATGTTAAGAAATTTTTAATTTTTTGTCTTTAAAATTTTCATATAAAAAAACAATTAGGGTCTAGATTATTATTTTTTATAACCGCTCCAATTGCGATGTTAATAATTTCTTTTAAGTAATTATTATTCTTACTTTGAATATTTCTTATTCTGACAACTTTTGAAAATTTGTTTCCTAATTGAACTAGAAGATTTTTGAATAACCCATACGAAAACCCTGTAGACATTATTTCTATATCTTCAAAATCAAATATAATTTTATGAATTTCATTATTATTTATTTTATTTATCAAATCATCTGTTATTTCATATGCAACTGCACTAGCTGCTAATGATATACCATATTTTTTTAATATTATAATTTCAGTAGTTTCCATTTTCAAGATATTTTTATTTTAATAGAGTAATAAATATTTAAATTTGATAAGATAAAAAAAGATTTGTAAAACTTAGAATTCGTCATCATCTTCATTTTCATTTTCACACGTTAAAGAAAATTCTTCTCCATTTTTTCCTGCTTCATAGGCCATTTTCATTAGTTTTGTGATTTTATAACAGTTGTTAAAACTATCTGACAGTGTGTTGTCTGGTCGATAGCGATCATTTACTGAAAACTTTTTTATATCATCAATAAATATTTCTAATTTTGTGCCATCTTCATATGTTATAATATTCTCTTTAACTTCCATTTTTAATCTCCTGTTTATTTTTTATCTGATTCAAGTTTTTTGATTTGACTCTTACAATATTCTTGAAGATTTTTATCATCAAAAATTGGCTTGTTTTCTTCACTAATTTTATCAACGTGATTCTTAAAGATTTCTTCAATTTTGCCAAAAGGTAGATAGTCTCTATTTAAAATAAAAAAGAATGCTTCTAATTTATCGTTATTAATCATTTAAAATCTCCTATTTTTTAATTAATATCTATTATAATTTTCTTTTGTCTAAGACCTTGTAAGAAATTATATTGTATATTATCTAAGTTTTCTCCTGATAGAATAGTTTCATCTAAATTTCTTTGATTTTTAAATAAGTTATTTGGTAAATAACTTAAATTATTGCCTTCAATATTTATACTTCTTAAACTATATAATTGATTAAATATCGAAGTAGGCAAGTGTTGCGTATTCCGCTGAAAGCGGCGAACTATTTCAGTTAAATACAGCATGGTATTCCGATTCAAAACGGCCATCAGAATGCAATAATATTCTGCTAAAAACTTCTATTTCATAAAACTCCCTTCTTCGTCAATTTTTCGTTC
>RRZT010104620.1_pt1 | contig 28017 bp, 14 predicted proteins | sample 2165551 | NCBI WGS metagenome assembly RRZT01 (sample SAMN10456910, study PRJNA506462) | wastewater metagenome | biome: wastewater; feature: sludge; material: wastewater sludge; isolation source: wastewater sludge with Escherichia coli K12::gfp cells carrying plasmid... | place: USA: Moscow, Idaho... | reverse complement strand
TCCATTTTTCGATATGCCCGTCCTTGGCCATTTTCGCCGCCGGGTTGATGCGCATCGCCACGTCGAGGAACTCCTTGTCGAGGAACGGTACGCGCCCCTCGACACCCCATGCCGAGAGCGACTTGTTGGCGCGCAGGCAGTCGTAGAGGTGCAGCTTACTGATCTTGCGCACGGTCTCCTCGTGGAAGGCACGGGCGTCGGGCGCCTTGTGGAAATAGAGGTAGCCGCCGAAAACCTCGTCGGCACCCTCGCCCGAGAGCACCATCTTGATGCCCATCGACTTGATGACGCGCGCCAGCAGGTACATCGGCGTCGAGGCGCGTACGGTCGTCACGTCGTAGGTCTCGATATAATAGATCACGTCGCGCACGGCATCCAGCCCCTCCTGGACGGTGTAGTTGATTTCGTGGTGTACGGTGCCGATATGGTCGGCGACCATGCGTGCCGCCGCCAGGTCGGGCGCTCCTTTCAGCCCGATGGCGAACGAGTGGAGCTGCGGCCACCAGGCCCGGTCGCGGTCGTTCGATTCGACGCGCCGGTCGGCGTATTTCTTGGCGACGGCCGAGATGATCGACGAGTCGAGGCCGCCCGACAGCAGTACGCCGTAGGGTACGTCTGACATGAGCTGCCGCTTGACGGCCGATTCCAGCGCCTTGCGCAGCGTCGGTATGTCGGCGCCGTTGTCCTTCACGGCGTCGTACTCGAACCAGTCGCGCTTGTACCAGCGCACCATTTTCCCCTCGCGGCTCGACCAGTAGTGCCCGGGCAGGAACGGCCGGATGGTGCTGCACACCCCTTCGAGGGCTTTCTGTTCCGATGCGACGTAAAATTGCTCGTCGCTGTCCCAGCCGATGTAGAGCGGGATGACGCCGACCGGGTCGCGGGCGATCAGGTATTCGTCCTTTTCGATGTCGTACAGCGCGAAGGCGAAGATGCCGCTGATCTTTTCCAGCAGCCCGACGCCCAGCTTGCGGTAGAGCGGCAGGATCACCTCGCAGTCCGAGCCTGTCCGAAAATCGTATTCTCCGGCCAGCTCGGCGCGGATCTCCTGATGGTTGTATATCTCGCCGTTCACGGCCAGCACCTGTTTCCCGTCGCAGCTGAACAGGGGTTGACCGCCCGACTGGGGGTCGACGATCGAAAGCCGCTCGTGCGAAAGGATCGCCCGCTCGCCGCAGTAGACACCCGACCAGTCGGGGCCCCGGTGCCGTATCTGCTTCGACATTTTCAGTACCTGCCCACGCAGCGCATCCGATTTCCGGCGGATGTCAAATAGTCCTACGAAACCACACATAGATTGATTGTTGTTGTATTACGTTACAAAACTGTTAATTGCCGGCCGCCTGTGTCCCGCTGCGGGAATCCCGCCGCGTCGCCGCCTCTCAAGTCCCCGCCGGGGCGGGGGCTCGAGGAAGGCCGGATTTACAAGGGTGCCGGAGGCGGCGGATACGACCCGCCGGAGCGCGAAACAATCTGAAAAATTGCAAGGCCTCCCGGGGAATCAGTTGTTCTCCGGGCGGAGTTTGCGCACCACGGCGCCTGTCTGCCACATCTCGCTTTCACGCATCTCGCGCAGCTCTTCGTTGAGTTTCTCGCGGTAGTCGGGTTTGCTGTTCAGGTCGATCGAGCGCTGCGCCTCGTTGCCGGCGGCCACTTCGCCGTAAAGCTCTTCGAAGACGGGTTTGGTGGCATCGCGGAAACGTTTCCACCAGTCCAACGCACCGCGTTGTGCCGTGGTCGAGCAGTTGGCGTACATCCAGTCCATGCCGTTCTCGGCCACCAACGGCATGAGCGACTGGGTCAGCTCCTCGACCGTTTCGTTGAAAGCCTCCGAAGGGGTGTGCCCGTGGGCGCGCAGCGTGTCGTACTGGGCCGCGAAAATACCCTGGATGGCACCCATCAGTGTGCCGCGCTCGCCCGTCAGGTCGGAGTAAACCTCCCGCTTGAAGTCGGTTTCGAACAGGTAGCCCGAACCTACGCCGATGCCCAGCGCCACCACGCGTTCGAATGCGCGCCCCGTGGCGTCCTGGAATACGGCGTAGCTCGAATTCAGGCCGCGGCCCTCGAGGAACATGCGGCGCAGCGAAGTCCCCGAGCCTTTCGGGGCGACCAGGATCACGTCTACGTCGGCCGGCGGCACGATGCCCGTGCGCTCCTTGTAGGTGATGCCGAAGCCGTGCGAGAAGTAGAGCGCCTTGCCCGGCGCGAGGTGTTTCTCGATCGTCGGCCATACGGCGATCTGCCCGGCGTCGGAGAGCAGGTACTGGATGATCGTTGCGCGCCGGGCGGCCTCTTCGATCCCGAAGAGCGTCTTGCCCGGTACCCAGCCGTCGGCGACGGCCTTGTCCCAGCTTTTCGAGCCTTCGCGCTGTCCGACGATGACGTTGAACCCGTTGTCCTTGAGGTTGAGCGACTGCCCCGGCCCCTGTACGCCGTAGCCGATTACGGCGATGGTTTCGTCCCTGAGGACTTCGCGTGCTTTTTCCAGGGGAAACTCTTCGCGGGTAACGACCTTCTCTTCTACTCCGCCGAAATTGATCTGTGCCATAGTTGTATGAATTTTAAAAGTTAAAATGAATCCGTTCTTTGTCTGTTCCTCTCGAGTTCTTCGAGGTATTCGTTGAGCAGCTCGCGCCGCGATTTGATGATGGCCACCGTGCCGCTGCGCACGAACTGTTGCACGCCGAAGGGTTGCAGCAGGCGGAACAGTGCCTGCGTCTCGGCCTTATGGCCGGTTTTTTCGACGACGATGTAGTCGTCGTCGATCTCCAGGATGCGGACATTGTGCTCGCGTACGAGTTTCTCGACGTTGCGGCTGCGCGTGACTTTATAAAGGGCGATCTCCTGCTGCACGACTTCGTCCGAGGTGTAGACGAAGACCTTGAGCACGTCGATCTTCTTCTCGACCTGCCGCGCGAGCTTCTCGACCCGGTCGGGGCCGGTGCGGACGACGATCGTGAATTTATGGATGCCCGCGAGCGCCGACTCGGAAGTCGTCAGGCTTTCGATGTTGACATTGCGGCACGTGAAGACCGTCGTGATCTGGCTCAGCAGCCCGACCTTGTTCTCCGAAAATACGGTGATGATATACTCTTGTTCCATACCTCGTTCGGTTTATTCGAGCCGGATCGCCGACACGGGGGCGCCGGCCGGCACCATCGGGAATACGTTTTCTTCGCTTTCGACGCGCACCTCCAACAGGTAGGCGCCTTTGCAGGCTTTCATCCCGGCCACCGCCCCGGCCAGCTCCTCGCGCCGCTCCACGCAGCGGTAGGCGATGCCGTTGCCGCGGGCGATCAGCCCGAAGTCGGGGTTCGCCAGTTCGGTGAACGAGTAGCGGCGGTCGTAGAAGAGTTCCTGCCACTGCCGTACCATGCCCAGATAGGAGTTGTTGAGCAATACGATCTTTACGGCGACCTGCGACTGGAAGATCGTCCCCAGCTCCTGGATGGTCATCTGCAGCCCGCCGTCGCCCGCGAAGAGGCATACCTCGCGGTCGGGGGCGCCCAGTTTGGCGCCGATGGCGGCCGGAAGCCCGAAGCCCATCGTGCCCAGACCGCCCGAAGTTACCAGGCTGCGGCTGCGGCGGAACCCGAAATAGCGCGCCGCGAACATCTGCTGCTGCCCGACGTCGGTCACCAGCACCGCGTCGTTGTCGTAGGCATGCGCTACGGTATCTACGACCTCGCCCATGCGGATGCGGCCGCCTTCCGGGCGGATCGCCTTGCGGACGACCGCCTCGTATTCGACTTTGTCGCAGGCGCGGAACCCTTCGATCCAGGCCTTGTGCCCGGCGGAGCGGATCCTTTGGGTGAGCAGCGGGAGCGTTTGTTTCACATCGCCGATGACGGCCACGTCGGCGTGTACGATCTTGTCGATTTCGGCGGGGTCGATCTCCAGGTGGATGACCTTGGCGTTCGCCCCGAAACATTTGGGGTTGCCCGTCACGCGGTCGTCGAAACGCATCCCCACGGCGATGAGCAGGTCGCACTCCTGGTTGCGGATGTTGGGGCCGTAGTTGCCGTGCATGCCCAGCATACCGACATACTGCGGCGAGGAGGTCGGCACGGCCGACAGCCCCAGCAGGGTCGAGGCGACCGGTATGCCGCTCTTTGCGAGGAAGGCCTGCAATTCTTGCTCGGCGTTTCCGAGCATCACGCCCTGTCCCGCCATCAGCAGCGGCCGTTGTGCGGCGTCGATCAGCCGTACCGCCTCGGCGATGCACTCCGCGGCGGGCGCGGGTGCGGGGACGTAGCTGCGGATGGACGTCAGCCTTTCGTAGCGGAACGGGGCCGTCCCGCACTGGGCGTCCTTGGTGATGTCCACCACCACAGGGCCCGGACGCCCCGAACGGGCGATATAGAACGCCTTGGCAATCGCCCCGGGAATGTCTTCGGTACGCTTGACCTGGCAGTTCCATTTGGTTACGGCCTGCGTGATGCCCACGAAGTTGGTTTCCTGGAAGGCGTCGGTGCCCAGCAACGACGAACCCACCTGTCCGGTCACCAGTACCAGCGGCGTGGAGTCCATCAGCGCGTCGGCCAGTCCGGTCACGGTGTTTGTCGCCCCCGGGCCCGAGGTGACCAGGCAAACCCCTACGCGGCCGCTGACGCGGGCGTAGCCCTGTGCGGCATGTACGGCGCCCTGTTCATGGCGGACAAGGATGTGGCGCAGCCGGTCGCGGTAGTCGAAAAGCGCATCGTAAACGGGGATGATGGCTCCTCCGGGATACCCGAAAAGCGTGTCCACGCCCTCGCGCAGGAACGATTCGAGCAGGGCCTGCGACCCTGTGATACAAGGGCCGGGCTGTTGTCCTTCGGTTCTGGTTGTCGTGTTCGTATTCATGGTGTTGTCCGGTTTTATTCTTCTTCGACGATGCGTACGGCCCCTTTGTCGGCCGAGCTGACCAGCTTGGCATAGGCCCTTAGCGACGCGGGTATGCGGCGGTCGCGTGCCGCGGGGCGGAAATGCTGCTGTGCGGCCATGCGCGCGGCGATTTCCTCGTCGCCGGCCATGAGGCGGATCGAGCGCCGCGGGATGTCGATCTCGATCTCGTCGCCCGTGCGGATGACGGCGATCTCCCCGCCCGAAGCCGCTTCGGGCGAGACGTGACCGATCGACAACCCCGACGTTCCGCCCGAGAAGCGGCCGTCGGTAATCAGCGCGCAGGCTTTGTCGAGGTGTCTGGATTTGAGGTACGACGTGGGGTAGAGCATCTCCTGCATGCCGGGGCCGCCCTTGGGGCCTTCATAACGGATGACGACCACGTCGCCGGCCTGCACCTCGCCGCCGAGGATGCCGCCGATGGCCTGCTCCTGCGATTCGTAGACGCGGGCGCGCCCGCGGAAGACAAACAGCGACGCGTCGACGCCGGCCGTCTTGACGATGCAGCCCCGGCGGGCGATGTTGCCCGTCAGTACGGCCAGCCCGCCGTCGCGGAAATAGGCGTGTTCCAGATCGCGGATGCAGCCTGCCGTGCGGTCGGTGTCCGGTGTGTCGTAATAAGTCCGTTGTGTGCCCAGTTCCCGGCTGTAAAGGCCGGCCGGGGCGCTCAGGTAGCGCTGTTTGGCTTCGCTGCTCGCTGTTTCGCTCCGCAGGTCGAAGGCCGCGATGGCCTGGCCGAGCGTGCGCCCGTCGACCCTCCCGGCCGAGGTGTCGAGCAATCCGCCGCGGGCGAGTTCGCCCAGGATCGAGAGGATGCCGCCCGCACGGTTGACATCCTGGATATGGTAATGCGAGTTGGGGGCGACCTTGCACAGTACGGGCACCCGGCGCGAAAGGCGGTCGATATCCTGCATCGTGAAATCCACCCCGGCCTCGTGGGCCACGGCCAGCAGGTGCAGCACCGTATTGGTCGAGCCGCCCATGGCGATGTCGAGCGACATGGCATTCTCGAAGGCTGCCTTCGTGGCCACCGAGCGCGGGAGCACCGAGTCGTCGCCCTCGAAGTAATAGCGTTCGGCATTGCGGACGATCAGCGCTGCGGCCTCTTCGAACAGGCGGCGGCGGTTGACATGCGTGGCCACGACGGTGCCGTTGCCCGGGAGCGAGAGCCCGAGCGCTTCGGTCAGGCAGTTCATCGAGTTGGCGGTGAACATCCCCGAGCACGAACCGCAGCCGGGGCATGCGGCGCGTTCGACGCGCGCCACCTGTTCGTCGCTGCAATTTTCGTCGGCAGCCATTACCATGGCGTCGATCAGGTCGAGCGCCCGCTCGCCGAGATGCCCCGCCTCCATCGGCCCGCCCGATACGAAGACGGTCGGGATGTCGAGCCGCATGGCGGCCATCAGCATGCCCGGGGTGATCTTGTCGCAGTTCGAGATGCAGACCAGTGCGTCGACCTTGTGGGCGTTGGCCATATATTCGACGCTGTCGGCAATGATCTCGCGCGAGGGCAGCGAATAAAGCATGCCGTCGTGCCCCATGGCGATGCCGTCGTCGATGGCGATGGTGTTGAATTCCGCGGCGAAACAGCCGAGCGCTTCGATCCGCTGCTTGACGTATTGTCCGATCTCGTGCAGGTGCACGTGTCCCGGAACCAGCTGGGTGAACGAGTTGGCGATGCCGATGACCGGACGGCCGAACTGCTCTTCGCGCATGCCGTTGGCACGCCACAGGCTCCTGGCTCCGGCCATGCGCCGGCCCGTCGTCGTGACGGCACTTCTGAGTGGGTGTTTCATCTTCTTCTTGTTTTCTGCATATTGTGCCTTTGCCATCTGCCCGGATAATAAAAAACCTTTCTCCATCGGGAGAAAGGCCTTTTTATCATCTTTCGGATATACACATCACCTTTCTCCCGTTATCTTGCCAAAGACGACGAGCAGCAGATTAATGACGTTATTATTCGAATGGTTCTGGGCGTTCATGTCCGGAATTTGCGTGTTTGTTCCGTTTCAAAGATAGGGATATAAAATCGTTTCGTCAAAATAATTTTGCAAAAAATTTAATAATGTGATAATCCGGAACCTATATCCCCTCTTGCGCTTTATGACGACCCGGATAGAGGTTTTTTATCTTACAGTTTGAAACCGTATTTTTTGGCCTTTTAACCGCTTTTAGCCCGATTCGGAGGAAAGCAGGCCTTCCGGGAACCCCTAATATCTTACGGTTTGTCGTCAAGTTCGGTATTTTCAGCCTTTCCGGACTACTCCTATTATATATAAAGCGGCCGCCAGTGCTTTTTAGGGCGTCTTACGATTTGTTACCCGAATTTGGATATTAAATTTTTTTGTTTTATATTTGTCCCCGATGGATATGAAACGGAACCATACGATGACCGGGGGATGCGGGGTAGCCTGCAGCCCGGTGGCGTGCACCGTTTCTTTCACCGTCCTTATCTCCGCTACCGCCACTACAACGACGACGACAACGACAACCCCTGTGGGGGTGTAGTTGTTATTTTTCCGTCACGAGCATACCCGTTATGCATTTTCCGGCCAAGGCTGCCGGAACGGAAAGCCCGGTTCGATCAAAGGTGGTTTCATTCAAAAGGAGATTTTATCATGCGATATATCAAAGTTTTCGCCCCGGGAACGGTGGCGAACCTGGGTTGCGGCTTCGATGTGATGGGGCTGACGCTCGACGGCGTGGGCGACCTGCTGGAGGTCGGCATCGAAGAAGGTGCCGGGGGGCTCGTTATCCGCAACCGCAGCGGGAAGGAACTTCCCGCCAAAAACGAGGACAACGTGATTACCCCGGCGGTGATGGCACTGCTCGGGGCATACGAAAAACCCGTGCGGGTCGAGGTTACGATCCTCGAAAAGATCGCTCCCGGCAGCGGCATCGGGTCGAGTGCGGCTTCGTCGGCCGCAGCGGTTTGGGGCGTGAACGAACTGTTGGGACGTCCCTTTTCAGGGGAGCGGCTCGTGGAATTTGCGATGATGGGCGAGGCGCTCATCGGCGGTACGTCCCATGCCGACAACGTGGGCCCTGCCGTGCTGGGCGGCGTGGTGCTGATCCGGGGGTACGAACCGCTGGACATCGTGCGTCTGCCCGTCCCCGAGGGCTTTTTCTACGCCGTGGTGCATCCCGACATCGTGGTCAGCACCAAGGAGGCGCGCGAAGTGCTTCCCCGCGAGGTACCCCTGCACGATGCCGTGACGCAGTGGGGCAATGTCGGCGGGCTGGTGGCCGGGTTCGCCCTGGGCGACGTGGCGCTGATCGGCCGGTCGATGCACGACGTGGTGGCGGAGCCTTACCGCAAGGGGTTCATTCCGGGTTACGACCAACTGAAGGAAGGGGTGCTCGCCGAAGGCGCCCTGGCGATGAACATTGCCGGGTCGGGGCCTTCGATCTTCGCCCTGGCCGCCGATGAGGCCGTCGCGCAGCGGGTCGCGCAGCGGATGCGGGCGCATTTCGCCCGCCCCGGTATCGGCTGCAAGATATATGCGGGCCGCGTGTCGAACTGCGGGGCAAGGATTGTGGAATAGTATAAAACGACAAACAGATGAAATATTATAGCACGAAAGACAAAGCATGCGCACGCGCCTTTTCGCTTCGCGAGGCCGTGCAGGCGGGGCTGGCACCCGACGGCGGGTTGTTCGTCCCGGAACGTATCCCGCAGGCCGATATGGCCGTCGCGGAGCGGCTGGCCGGGGAGTCCTATGCCGCGCTGGCCGGATACCTGGCGGAACTTTTTTTCGGTGACGACATCGACCCCGGCCTCCTGCGGCGGGAGATGGAGCGGATCTACGACTTTCCGCTGCCGCTTCGCCGTGTCGGCAGCCGCTATACGCTGGAGCTCTTCCACGGCCCGACGTTCGCATTCAAGGATTACGGTGCGGGCTTCATGGGGCGGATGATCGGCCTGATGGGCGGTGCCGGCGAAAAACTGGTGATCCTGACGGCTACGTCGGGCGACACGGGCAGCGCCGTGGCGCACGGGTTTTACGGCGTGCCGGGCGTCGAGGTGGTGCTGCTCTATCCCGAAGGGAAGATCAGCCGGCTGCAGGAGTGCCAGATGACCACGCTCGGCGGCAATATCCACCCGCTGCGTGTGGCCGGGACGTTCGACGACTGCCAGCGGCTGGTCAAGGGGCTGTTTGCCGACGCAAAATTCCGTGCGGGGCACCGCGTGTCGTCGGCCAATTCGATCAACCTGCTGCGCTGGATACCGCAGGCATTCTATTATTTCTACGGCTATTGCCTGTGGCGGCAGCAGACGGGCGGCGGACGGCCTGTGGTCGTGGTGCCGAGCGGTAACTACGGAAACCTCTCGGCCGGGATGCTCGCCCGCCGCATGGGGCTCCCCCTCGGCGGATTCGTCGCGGCTTCGAACAGCAACGACGTGGTGCCCGAATTCCTGCGCAGCGGCGAGTACCGTCCGAGGCCGTCGGTGCGGACGCCGGCCAATGCGATGGACGTCGGAGCGCCGAGCAATTTCGAACGTATGCTGTGGCTCTGCGGCGGTGAGCCGGATGCCCTGCGTAACGAACTGGAGGGATTCCGCTGCGACGATGCCATGATCCGCCGTACGATCGACGGGCTGCACCGCAATTACGGATACCTTTCCGACCCGCACAGCGCCATCGGATATGCCGCTTCCGTAGCGTGCGGGAAACCGGGATTTTACCTCTCTACGGCGCATCCCGCCAAATTCGGGGAGGTCATCTTCCCCGTCACGGGGGCTGCGGTTCCGCTGCCGCCGCGGCTGGCCCGGCTCGCCCGCCTGCCCCGGGTTTCGGAGCCGATGGCGGCCGACCTGGGGGCACTCGAGCAATTCGTGGCCGGGATATAAACCGGCTGCCGGGCCGTGGCGTTGCTGTCCGGGCGGGGTGCGCCTCGTGGCCTGCACGGAAAAAGGGGTTGCAACCTTTGCGGTTGCAACCCCTTTTTTGCGGATAGGAGCCCCCGGAGCGGGGCATGCCTAAATATGCGCGGCGATGAAGTCCCCGACCTCGGAGGTCGAGTAGCGGCGTTCGCCCTGTGCGGCGAGGTCTTCGGTGACGACACCTTCGGTGAGTGCCCGGTCTACGGCGGCCCGCACGGCGCTGCCCTCCGTGTCGAGCCCCAGGTGTTCGAGCAGCATGGCGGCCGAGAGGATCGTGGCCGTCGGGTTGGCGATGTTCTTCCCCGCAGCCTGCGGATAGGAGCCGTGGATCGGCTCGAAGAGCGCCACTTCCGACCCGACGCTCGCCGAGGGGAGCATGCCGAGCGAGCCGCTGATGACGCTGGCCTCGTCGGTGAGGATGTCGCCGAACATGTTCTCGGTGACGATCACGTCGAAATGGGTCGGCTGGCGTACGATCTGCATCGCGGCGTTGTCCACGAACATGAATTCCAGCTCCACTTCGGGGTACCGGGGCGCCATATCCTGCGCGACCTCCCGCCACAGGCGCGAGGTTTCGAGCACGTTGGCCTTGTCCACGACCGTCAGGCGCCGCCGGCGGCTCATGGCGAGCCGGAATGCGACGTCCAGCACACGTTCGATCTCCGTGCGCGTGTAGGTGCAGGTGTCGAAAGCCTCCGTCCCGGCTTCGTTGCGCCCCTGCGGCCGGCCGAAATAGATGCCGCTCGTCAGTTCGCGCACGCAGATGAAATCGGTGCCGCGCACCACCTCTGCCTTGAGCGGCGAGCGGTCGGCCAGCGTGTCGAACAATGCGATGGGGCGCAGGTTGGCGAACAGTCCCAGCGATTTGCGCATGCGCAGCAGTCCCTGCTCGGGACGTACCGGGGCCTTGGGGTCGTTGTCGTACTTGGGGTCGCCGATGGCACCGAACAATACGGCGTCGGCAGCCTGGCAGATGGCGTGCGTCTCGTCGGGATAGGGGTCGCCCGTGGCGTCGATGGCGCAGGCGCCCACTAACGCCTCGCGGTAGTCGAATCGGTGTCCGAATTTCGCCGCCACGCGGTCGAGTACTTTCGTGGCCTCGGCAATGATCTCGGGGCCGATGCCGTCGCCGGCTAAAAGGGCTATGTTAACATCCATGGTCGTTGTATGTTGGTTCGATTATGTTCAGCATTTTGATCGTCGCCTTGATGGCGGCTTCGGTTTGGTCGGCATCCAGCCCGCGGGTCTTGAACTCCTTGCCGCCCGTCTCCCACGTGATGATCGTCTGCACGAAGGCATCGGTTCGTCCGCCGGGCGGGATCGAGACGGTGTAGTTGCGCAGCATCGGGAACTCGCGGCCGAGCTGGTGCTTGTAGATCTGCCTGAGCGCCCGCATGAAGGCGTCGTACTGGCCGTCTCCGACCGAGGTCTGCTCGTATTCGCAGCCGTTGATCTCGATCTTGAGCGTAGCGGCCGGGTGCAGCCCCTGTGCCAGCGACAGGCTGTAATTGAGTATCCGCACGGGGTTTTCGACCTGGTCGTAGCGCAGTACGTCGGCGATGATGTAGGGCAGGTCTTCGGCCGTCACCAGCTCCTTCTTGTCGCTCAGCTCGACCACCCGTTCGGTCACCTTGCGCATCGAGGCTTCGTCGAGCTCGATGCCCAGCGCTTCGAGGTTCTTCAAGATGTTGGCCTTGCCCGAGGTCTTGCCCAGGGCGTATTCGCGTACGCGTCCGAAGCGTTCGGGCAGCAGCTCGTTGAAATAGAGGTTGTTCTTGTTGTCGCCGTCGGCATGGATGCCGGCACACTGCGTAAAGACGTTCTCGCCGACGATCGGGCGGTTGCCCGGGATCCGGATGCCCGTGTAGGTCTCGACCATGCGGCTGACGTGGTTGATCTTCGTTTCGTCGATGCCCGTGAGGCAGTGCAGCCGGTCGTGCAGCACGGCCACCGTGCTCGACAGGGGTGCGTTTCCTGCGCGTTCGCCCAGCCCGTTTATGGTTACGTGAACCCCGTGGAACCCGGCTTTCACCGCAGCTGCGGTGTTGGCCACGGCCAGGTCGTAATCGTTATGGGCATGGAAGTCGAACCTAAGCTGCGGATAGCGTGTCACCATGTCGCGGCAAAACCGTTCGGTGACATAGGGGTCGAGGATGCCCAGCGTGTCGGGGCACATGAAGCGCTGCACGGGGGCGTCGGCCAGCCCGTCGAGTATCGTGTAGACGTACCCGGGCGAATGCAGCATACCGTTCGACCAGTCTTCGAGGTAGACGTTCACCTTCATGCCCCGCGCGATGGCCCCGCCGATCGTGGCGCGGATGTCGCAGAGGTGCTCCTGCGGGGTGCGGCGCAACTGTTCGCGGCAGTGTTTGAGCGACCCCTTCGCCAGCAGGTTCACCACGCGGCACCCGGCCTGGCCGAGCCAGTCGAGCGACACGCCGCCGTCGATGAATCCCAACGCCTCGATGCGGTCGGTATAACCCTTCGCGGCAGCCCATTCGGCGATGCGGCGCACGGCCTCCTGCTCGCCCTGCGAAACCCGCGCCGAGGCTATCTCGATGCGGCTCACACGCAGTTCTTCCAGCAACAGCCGGGCGATGGAGAGTTTTTCGCGGGCGTTGAACGAAACCCCCGACGTCTGCTCGCCGTCGCGCAGCGTGGTATCCATTATCTCTACGCGGGGATACATCGCGCTGCTATTTATGCGCCTGTTCGAACGCTTCGATCTGGGGCGCGATGCTGCGCAGGTAGTCCACGTCGTCGTAGCCGTTCTGCAGACAGCGCTTCTTGTATGCGTCGATCTCGAAGCGCTCGCTGCGGCCCGTGGCGCAGATCGTCAGCGTCTGGTTGTCCAGGTCTACGGTGAATTGCGTCGCAGGGTCGCCGTCGATCGCCGCGAAGACCGCCGCGAGGAACTCCCCGCTCACGGTGATCGGCAGCAGCCCGTTGTTGAGGGCATTGTTGCGGAAGATGTCGGCGAAGAAGCTCGACACCACGACGCGGAACCCGTAGTCGGCGATCGCCCACGCGGCGTGCTCGCGCGAACTGCCGCACCCGAAATTGCGGCCTGCGACGAGGATTTTGCCCCCATAACGGCTGTCGTTGAGCGGGAACGAGGCGATCCGTTGCCCCCGGGCGTCGTAGCGCCAGTCGCGGAAGAGGTTGTCGCCGAATCCTTTGCGCTGGGTGGCTTTCAGGAAACGTGCCGGGATGATCTGGTCGGTATCTATGTTCTCCGTGCTCACGGGCACGGCCCCCGAGGTGAAGGTTTCGAATTTGGGTATGGACATATTGGTTTTGTTTTTTCCGGCATTCGGCAGCGGCCATTTTGCTGCAAAGCGGCATGTAAGCCCCTGCCTGAGGCGGGGGGTTGGGGGTGGGCCGGAATTATAAACGACGCCGAAGGCGGCGGCAACGACCGGCCGATCCAAACCGAAGTTAAAAATTTTTACATTTCAAACACCTTGCGCGGATCCTCGATCCTGCCGCATACCGCGGCCGCGGCGGCTACCGCAATGCCTGCAAGCATGGTGCGCGCACCGGGCCCCTGGCGCCCTTCGAAGTTGCGGTTCGAGGTCGAAACGCTGTATTTGCCTGCCGGGATCTTGTCGGCGTTCATCGCCAGACACGCCGAGCAGCCCGGCTGCCGGAGCTCGAACCCGGCGGCGGCGAGCACTTTGTCGAGCCCTTCGGCCCGTGCGGCGGCTTCGACGCCTTTCGAACCGGGGACGATCCATGCCGTTACGCCCTGGGCCTTGCGCCGGCCTTCGACCAGCTTGGCGAAGCGCCGCAGGTCTTCGATGCGGCCGTTGGTGCAGCTGCCCACGAAGACATAGTCGACAGGTTTGCCGAGCAGCTTTTCCCCGGCTTTGAATCCCATGTACTCCAATGCCTTGGGGTCGGCCTCGGCCGGGATCTGCGCATCGACGGCCATGCCCATGCCGGGGTTGGTGCCGTAGGTAATCATCGGGGCGATGTCGGCGGCATCGAACCGGTACTCCTTGTCGAATACGGCGTCGGCATCGCTGTAAAGCGTTTCCCAGCGGGCGACGGCCTGGTCGAACGCCGCTCCCTGCGGCGCACGTTCGCGCCCGCGCAGGTAGTCGAACGTCGTCCGGTCGGGTGCGATCATGCCGCCCCGCGCCCCGCACTCGATGCTCATGTTGCAGACGGTCATGCGCCCTTCCAGCGAGAGCGATCGGATCGCTTCGCCGGCGAACTCGATGAAGTAGCCCGTGCCGCCCGAAGCGGTGAGTTGCGAGATGATGTAGAGCACGACATCCTTGGCTTCGACGCCCGGGCGCAGTGTCCCGTCGACCGTGATGCGCATGCTCCGCGGCTTGGACTGGATGATGCACTGGCTGGCGAAGACCATCTCGACCTCTGAGGTGCCGACGCCGAATGCCACGGCGCCCAGTGCCCCGTGCGTCGAGGTGTGGCTGTCGCCGCAGACGATGGTCATGCCCGGCTGTGTGAATCCCAGTTCGGGGCCGATGATGTGCACGATGCCCTGGCGCGGGTTTCCCACGCCGAAATGTTCGATGCCGAATTTGGCGCAGTTGGCCTCCAGCGCCTCGACCTGGCGCCGCGATTCGGTCTCGGCGATCGGCAGGTGCTGGTCGACGGTCGGGATGTTGTGGTCGGCCGTGGCGGTGATTTGTGCCGGGCGTGCCACGCCGATGCCGCGCCGTTCCAGGCCTGCGAAGGCCACGGGCGACGTCACCTCGTGGATGTACTGGCGGTCGATGTAGAGCACCGAGCGTCCGCCGTCTTCGGTGCGCACGGTGTGCGCATCCCATATCTTGTCCAGAAGTGTCCTGCCCATCTTACTCCTCCTTTTCCTTGCGTTCGGTTACGTTCAGTACGCGCAGCGCGTCGAGGAACGCCTCGATCGACGCCCGTGTGGTGTCGGTGTGTGCGGCGAAGCCGTGGACGGTGCGGCTGCCGCACTGTACCTGTACGTGTACGCGCCCCACGTCGTTCGAACCGCGGGTGATGGCCTGCATGAGGAATTCCATGAGCACGACCTTCTCGTTGATCAGGGTCTTGATCGCCGACACGGCGGCATCCACCGGGCCGTTGCCCGTGGCGATGGCCATGCGCTCGTGGTCGCCGAACTTCAGCACCACGGTCGCCGTCGGGACGAGCGTGCCGGTGGTCACCTGCAGGAATTTGAGCGATACGGACTGCTGTTTCATGCGGTCGATGTCGCCTACCAGGTATAACAGGTCGTAGTCGTGGATCTCCTTTTTCTTGTCGGCAAGCTCGAGGAACTTGGCGTAGGTTGCGTCCAGCTCTTCCTGCGTGAGGTCGTAGCCGAGCAGTTCGAGCCTGTGTACGAGCGCCGCGCGGCCGCTGCGGGCCGTCAGGGCGATGACCGACTCGTTGAGGCCGATGTCCTGCGGGTCGATGATCTCGTAGGTCTGGCGGTCTTTCAGCACGCCGTCCTGGTGGATGCCCGACGAGTGGGCGAAGGCGTTGCGGCCGACGATCGCCTTGTTGGGCTGCACGGGCATGTTCATTAGGCTCGACACTAGGTGCGATGCTTTGGTGATCAGGCGTGCGTCAATGCCGGTGTCGACGGCGATCTCCTTGTGGCAGCGCAGCGTCATCACCACCTCTTCGAGCGAGGTGTTGCCTGCGCGTTCGCCGATGCCGTTGATTGTCACCTCGGCCTGCCGCGCACCGTTGAGGATGCCGCTCAGGGTGTTGGCCGTAGCCATGCCCAGGTCGTTGTGGCAGTGGGTCGAGATGATCGCCTTGTCGATGTTGGATACGTGGTCGACCAGGTATTTGATCTTCGCGCCGTATTCGTGGGGCAGGCAGTAGCCCGTGGTGTCGGGAATGTTGACCACCGTAGCCCCGGCCGCAATGGCGGCCTCGACCACGCGGGCGAGGTATTGAGGATCGGCGCGCCCGGCGTCTTCGGCGTAGAACTCCACGTCCTCGACATAGCTTTTGGCGTATTTCACGGCTTCGACGGCCTGTTCGAGGATTTTCTCGGGCGTCGAGCGCAGTTTGTCGTAAATGTGCTGGGGCGAAACGCCTATACCCGTGTGGATGCGCTTGTGCCTGGCCAGTCGCAGGGCATCGGCGGCCACGTCGATGTCTTTTTTCACGGCGCGGGTCAGCGCACAAATCGTCGGGGCCGAAACGGCCTTCGAAATCTCGAGTACGGAGTTGAAGTCTCCGGGGCTGGAAATCGGGAACCCCGCTTCGATGACGTCCACGCCGAGGCTTTCCAGCAACTTGGCGACTTCGATCTTCTCGGTGGTGTTCAATTGGCAGCCCGGCACCTGCTCGCCATCACGGAGCGTGGTGTCGAAAATAAACAGTTTCTCGCACATAATATGACTAATCTAACTAACCTTGGCAACAAATATATTAAAAATATTTTCCAAATTCCTATTTTACCGGAGGAAAGTGCCTCTTATACCCGAATTTAGCGGCGTTTTCCCTCCGGGAGTACGAATCCGGAAATAAAAACGGCTCCGGATGCCCGAAGCCGTTTTGCCATAATATTTTCAGGTGTTGCCGGAACCTGTTGCCGGTTGCGCTGTGTTTTCCCGGCTGACGAAGCGGCATTAATCGACCACCTCGACCCACTGTCCCTTTTTCAGGGCGCGGACGGCGTTGTCGTACATCGCTTCGCAGTAGACCGAAGGCAGGTAGTAGCGCCCCTTGTAGGTTGCCGTCAGCTTGACGGGGATCTCCTTGCTTTCGCCCCGGCTCAGGTCGAAGTAGCTCAGCACCCGGTCGTCGCGGATATCCTGGTAGGTGAGCGACGACAAGTCCCGTTCGGAGGTGATCTCCCATCCTGCCGGGAAGATGTGGGTCAGCGCAAGGTCGGCGTACCGTTCGTGGCCGCTGGTGTTAGAGACGGTCACGATGGCGTAGAAATCGGTCGATACCCGGATCGAGGCCGGGTCGATGGCGGCACCGTCCATATTCGTGTAACGCACGTCGATCCGGATGCCGTTCGCAGCTTCGGTTTCCTCGCCCTTGCCGGGGGTATAACTCTGGCTGACGACCGCATAGAGGCTGCCCGAACCATTGTTCCTCACCTCGGTCGGTGCGGCCAGGGGCATGCTCGCGATGGATTTGTCGGTCTTGACGAGCTCCCTGCCCGCAGTGGCGTCGATGCCGTTCTGTCCCGCTACGGCGAAATTGGAAAGGGTGCTGAGCATCCATGCCGTCGACTGGGTGCTGAGCCACCTGTCCTTCTTGAGGATGTCCGACATCTTCAGCGCCATGCGGAAAGCCTCTTCGCGGCGTCCGAGTATCGTGAGCGTCATGAGCGAGATCGACATCCGGCGTTCGTCGCTGTTGTAGGTGCCGTCGTAGGGGTTGGCCTTTTCCGCGTTGTCCACGCAGAGCGAGATCAGCCCTTCGGCGACTTTCCTGTTGCCGTCCAAAGCGTATGCCGCCGCCAGCAGCCACTTGGCGTCGCTACTTAGCGAGGCGGCCTTTTCCCGGAGCTGGTTCATGGCACCCCGGGTCGGAGTCCCGTTCAGCGCCAGCACATACTGGGTATAGGCCTGGGTCAGGTAGTAGTCCGAGGGGTTGCTGCGCAGGTATTTGAGCGCCCGGTCGAGCATCGCCCTGTCCACGCCGTAGCCGTGTTTCGCAGCCTCGATCAGGAAGTGCGTCGCGTAAACCGTCCCCCATTCTGATCTCGACGTATTGCCGCTCCAGTAGGCGAATGCGCCGTCGGAGAGCTGGTAGCTGCCCAGGCGCGAAAGCACGCTCTTGACGTTGCGGTCGATGTCCTGCAACATGTTCGCGTCGCACTCCACGACCGAAGGCAGGTAGAGTTGCGGGAAGGCGCCCGAGGTGATCTGCTCGATGCAGCCGTGGGGATATCTCACCAGGTATTCGAGGCGCCGAGAAAGGTCTATGGGCGGGATCGACGAAAGTTCCAGCTTCGCCTTGCCGTTCTCCTTGAGCGGTTTTACCGCCATTGTCTTGCCCGGGTCGATGACATAGTCCTTCGACAGGGTCACATAGGGGTTCGGTTCCCGGACGTCCAGCTCGATTTCCGACGCGGAGCTGTCGCCCGACGACGCAGCCGTGACCCGCACCTTCCCGATGCCGGTTCTGGTGTTGACCTTCAGGCGGAACGATACGACCTCCTCGCCGCTCCGGCCGAGCGTGATGCTCTTGCTGGACGGCCCGACGGTCGAGAACGATTCGTTCGCGGCGATCTTTACGTCGACTTTCCCGACCCCGTCTTCGAGGGCGAAGACCGTGACCGGCACCTCGACTTCCTCGTCGGTGGAAACTACGCGGGGCATGGTGGCCTGCACCAGCAGCGGTTTTTTCACCGCGACATCCTTCTCCGCGGCGCCGAACGCCCGGCCGTTCGAGGCGATGACCATCACCCGAACCTCGCCGAAGTAGGGCGGAAGCGTGATTTTGTGCGTGTTCGTCTTCCCGGTGCCCAGTTTCTGTGCGTCGATGAACCGTACGACGGGCTTGAACCGCTGTGCCTTGAGCGCCCCCGTGTTGGGCTGCTCGGCGTCGCCGCCGATGGCGAACATCTGTTCGATCCTGCCGCCGTAGGCGCCGATGACATAGTCGAACATGTCCCACGTGCGGACGCCCAGTGCCTCGGTCGCGTTGAAATAACCGTAGGGATCGGGGGTCTTGAAGCGTGTCAGCCCCAGCAGTCCCTCGTCGACGAGCGCCAGCACGTAGCTCATTTTCCGGCCGTTTTTCTCCCGGACTTTTATCGTCACCTCCGATTCGGGTTTTACCGTTTCGGGCATCTCGACCACGGGGGTGAGCTTTCGCGCGGCGTCCTCGACGTCGAGCCGCGTCACGCCGAACAGGCGGATCGGTGCGTCGTTGAGCGTCGAGTTGTGGGGCTGGACGAGTGTTACCGAGACATAGATGTTGGGGGCCATCCCCTCCTTGACGGGGATTTCGATGTCGGTTTGCTTGCCGGTGCACTCCACCCAGAAGCTTTCCCGCACGACGCTGCCGCTTTCGATGCCGACCAGCGCCCGTGCGCCCGGCGACGAGGGGATGGTGACCCTGGCCTTGTCCCCCGGGACGTATTTGGCTTTGTCGCGGGTGAGGGCGAGCCGCGTGGCGGCATCCGTCACCGAAGTGACGTCGCCCCGCCAGTCGGACGAGGACACGCATACGATCCGGGTCGCCGAGTGTGCCCGGTTCGGGCTCGTGACGCGGATCATGTAATAGCCGTAATCGCCCGTGCTCCAGCGCATCGTGGCCTGTCCCGTGCCGTTCGAAAGGGTTGCCTGGAGGGTCTTGTAATTCGAATTGAGCGCATTTTTGGCGTAGTGCGCCTGGGAATTGGGCGTTGAGGCGTCCCACCACCAGTAGGAATCCATTTTGTAGACCGATACGAGCACGTTTTCGCTGCCGGGTTCGGGCTTGCCCTTCGAGTCGAGCATCACGACCTTTATGATATGCTCCTTCCTGCTGTCGAGGTATTCGTCGCCCCAGTCGCTTTTCTGGGTGGCGACTCCGATCCCGAAGTAGGTGTCATAGGGCGATATGGTCGCAACCTGCTGGTCGACGCTGAAGTCGCCGCTCTTTTCGAAGACCTTTACCGTGAATCTGCCGCTCAGCATACCGGGGCTCAACCCCTCCAGCGAGGAGAGCTCGTCGGTCGAAAGTGCCAGTGACCCTTGGGCGTCGGTGGTGCCGGTGACGATTTCCCGCTCCTCGGTGCCAAAGTATTTCGAGGCGTCGTCGAACGAATAGCCCTCGTAGCCCTTGAAGCGTGTGGCAATTTGCGACAACTGTGCCTGGAGCACCGCCTTGGCGTCGGCCGCAGGGGTGCCGTGCAGCCACCGGGCGGTCAGGCTGCCCGTGAAATGCGCGGCGTCGACCAGTTGCCCGTCCCCGAGTTTTAGCTCGATTTTCATCCGGTTGGGCTTGATCGCGTCCACCCGGACGGATTTTTCGAACTGTGCGCCGCCGAAGGTGATCTTGGCCCGCCATAGCCCTGTCGGCGACGCCGGCGTCGTCCCCAGGCTGAACGTGTAGATGCCGTCCGAGGAGCTGTTGTTTACGAGCGACTGCACCAGCTGCCCGTTCGGGTTGAAGAATTCCAGCGATGCCGGGTGGCTTTCGGGCAGCGGATTATCCGAGGTGACGATGAACGTGAGGTGTATGTCGTCGCCCGGGCGCCATACGCCGCGTTCGCCGAAGATATAGCCTTTTATCCCCTTGGGATTTGCCGTGCCGCCCACGTCGAAATTACTCAGCGACAGGGCCGTGCCCGGTTCTACCTTCACGAAGGTGACGTCCCCTCCGGCTTCGGCCGTGACGATGTAAGGTTCGTCCTTCGTCCTCAGCACGGCCCGCCCTTCGGAATCGGTGCTCGCTTCGGCCAGCATCTGGTTCTGCCGGTCGTAGGTCCTGACTTTGCAGCCCCCTTTGGGGCGGGCGGAGACCAGGTCGGTCGTGTAGACGACGTACTGGTCGCTGCCGCTGCTCTTGCAGATGAGGCCGATGTCGGACTGCACGACCACTTTCGACCGCTCCTTGTAAGTCCTGTAATCCCCGAAATAATAGTCGTAGTCGTATTCGTCGTCGACGGGCGTAAGCGGGTCGACACCCCGGATTTCGAGCAGGTACATCGACTTGCGGCTGTCGGTGATCAGGCGGCTCAGGTCGAGCGAATAGGTGTTGCTCTGGTCGAGCCTGGTCGAAGACCTGGCCCCCAGGTCGATGGTCGTGTCGCGGACGACGCGCGACACGTAATCCATGGATGAATAGTATTGGTCGTCGTAGTAGTTCTGCTGGAAGAATTGCAGCAGGTTGTTGGCGAATATCTTTCGTACCCGCACCCGGGCTTTCTGGTAATTCACCGCCTCGAACAGTAGCGACATGTCGTTCGACGAGGGAAGGATCGAGCCTTTGCCCGTGAAGCGGATCGAGGGGGTGCGCGACGGCAGCGTGATCGTGAACGAATAGCTCTCCTTGAGCTTCTGCCCGTTCTTGCTCACTACGTCGCGGCCGATCGTGACACTATGCGCTCCCGTGGGGCGTGCTTCGGGATAGATGTAGAGCCTGTTTTTGTCGACCGAAGTCCGGAACTTGGTGTCGAAGCGGATCAGGTTTTTCAGATCCTGGTTCTGCCGGATGGGTTCGGAGAAGGTGACTACGATGGCGAGCGGATCCGGATTCACGCTGTGGTCGATGACCGCGTATTCGTCCTTGCGGGGGACTTCCACCTGGAGGGTCTGCTTTTCGTCGTAATTGAAATCGAGCGTCAGCGTATAGCCCTCATCGCCCCGCGGGACGATGTTGCCCACGGTGTATTGGTGCGTGAGCCCGTCTTCCGAATGCGTCCATTTGACGTCGGTACCCGCCGCGCCGCTTATTTTGAGGTTCCGTTCCATGTAGCTGCCCTCGGCATAGTCCGACGAGACGATCTCGCCGATGAGCACATAGCCGGTCATCTCGTCGTTCTGCTGCAGCCAGCTGTCGTTGTAGGTAAACCGCAGTTTGGGGGTCGCAAACCTGAACTCCGCGATGCCCTTGTGCTGCCGGCCGGTGAGTTTCGCGGCGTCGATGGCCACCTTGTACTGCGTGTCGTATTGCAGCGGGGATTTGGGGACGATGCGGATCATGCGCATCCCCGACAGGTAGGCGTCGAAACCGACGGCCGGGGTGATCGATATGGCATCCTGCATGGCGCTTTCCTCGACTTGTACGTTTTCGACGAACGTCACGTGGAGAGGCATCCTGACGCCCGTCACTCCGTTGGTCGACCATTCGATGATGTCGGACGTCTGCTTGCTGCACGAGGCGATGAGCAGGGCGGACAGCGCAAACAAAGCATGGCATATTGTTTTCATAATGGGGGATTTTAGGTAACTTTGCCAAAGATACGTAAAAATATGGCAAAAAAACCGGCTAAAAAGAGAATATGTTTTTTCGCGATGCTGGTCGTTGCCATGCTCGCCGCGGGATATTGTTTGTTCCTACCCCGGACGCTCTTCGACGAGCCTTTTTCGGCGACCGTGTGGAGCCGCGACGGCCGCCTGATGTCGGCCAAGGTCGCCTCCGACGGCCAGTGGCGTTTCTTTCCCACGGACAGCGTCCCCGAAAAGTTCCGGGTCGCCATCACGACCTACGAGGACAAACGTTTTTACCGCCATTTCGGGGTGGATCCGCTGGCGCTGGGGCGTGCCGTGCGGCAGAACCTTGCGGCCGGGCGGATCACGAGCGGGGCGAGTACGCTCACCATGCAGACCATCCGCCTGAGCCGCGGCGGGAAACCCCGCACGTTCCGGGAAAAGTTCGTCGAGATGGTGCTCGCCACGCGCCTCGAACTGCGTTGCAGCAAGGATGAAATCCTGGCCCTCTATGCTTCCCATGCGCCTTTCGGAGGCAACGTGGTCGGGCTGGAAAGTGCCGCGTGGTACTATTTCGGCCGCAGTGCGGCACAGCTTTCGTGGGCCGAATGCGTCATGCTCGCCGTGTTGCCCAACTCCCCTTCGCTGATCCATATCCGCCGCAACCGCGAACGGCTGCGGGAGAAACGCGACGGGCTGCTCGACCGGATTTGGCACGACGGCCGTATCGACTCGCTGACATGCGCCCTCGCCAAACAGGAGCATCTGCCCGACGCCCCAGAACCGATGCCGATGGAGGCGATGTACCTGCTGGGTAAAATGCGCGAAGGGTCGCTCCGCTCGACGCTCGACTACGACCTGCAAAGCCGAGTCAACGACCTTGCCCGGCGCTACAACAAGCGTTACCGGGGTAATAAGATCAACAACATGGCCATCGTCGTCATGGACGTGGAAAGCGGCGAAGTGCTCGCCTACGTAGGGAACGTGTACGACCCCGCCGACCGCACCGAGGGTACGAGCGTCGATGTGATTCCCGCCCCGCGCAGCAGCGGCAGCGTGCTCAAGCCCCTGCTCTATGCCGCGATGCTGGACAACGGGACGGCATTGCCTGCGATGCTTTTCCCCGACGTGCCGACCTATTACAGGGACTTCACACCCCATAATTATAACCGAACCTTCGACGGGGCGGTGCCTGCCGACCGGGTGGTCGAGCGTTCGCTCAACGTCCCTTCGGTGAGAATGCTCGACAAGTACGGGAAGGAGAACTTCCTTGCGCTGGTGCGTGCCCTGGGCTTCGGGACGATCGACCGGAGCGCCGCCCATTACGGGCTTTCGCTGATTCTGGGCGGCGCAGAGATTTCGTTGTGGGATCTGACCTCGGCCTACATGAAATTGGCGGCCAAACTCAACGGCCGGCAGACGATACGCACCCCGCATTACGACCCCGACGGCGGTACTGCGGTCGATGCCGGGGATATTCCCCTCTCACGGGGCGCGATATGGCTGATGGCCAATTCGATCAGCCATGTGGCCCGTCCCGAGGAGGAGGGCGAATGGCAGTATTTCTCGTCGTCGAAGAAGATCGGCTGGAAGACGGGTACCAGCTACGGCAACCGCGATGCGTGGGCCGTAGGCATGACCCCCGACTATGCCGTCGGGGTCTGGGTCGGGAACTGCACGGGCGAGGGACGCCCGCTGATGACGGGCGTGGGGTATGCCGCGCCTGTCCTGTTCGAGGTCTTCGGCCTGCTGCCCAAAGGGGAGTGGTTCGCGGAGCCCGTCGGCGACCTGGAACCCGCCGTGGTCTGCCGACAGAGCGGCTACCTGGCTTCGCATATCTGTCCTGACCGCGATACGGTGATGATTCCCCGTGCGGCCGCCCTTGGGGAGGTGTGCCCCTACCACCGGATCGTCAACCTGAGCGCCGACCTGAAATACCGTGTGACGGCGGATTGCTACGACCCGGCCAGGATCGTCCGCATGCCGATGTTTATCCTCCCGCCTGCGCAGGAGTGGTATTACCGCCGGCAGCATCCCGACTACCGTCCGCTGCCCCCGCTGCATCCCGGCCTGCCGGGTAACCAAGCCGAAAACAACCCCATCGACATCATCTATCCGCAGCCGGGGCGTGTGCTGGTCGCCCCGAGGTCGCTCGAAGGGGAACAGCAGAGCCTTGTCTTTACGGCCGTGCACCGCGACCGCAATGCCGTGCTGTTCTGGCATATCGACGACGACTATGTCGGTTCGACCTCTTTCGAACACAAGGTCTCCGTCCGCCCGGCGCCGGGGAAGCACCGCCTGACCGTGATCGACGAACACGGCGCTTCGCAGAGCGTCGTGTTCAGTTGCCGCTGACCCCTCCCGGCGCCGGATTGCCCGGGCTTGCCCTTGTCCGGCTGCTTTCCCGTCTATCCGTAGCCGTATATCCGGGGCGCATCCCGCATTCCTGTTTTTGTATCCCGGACATGGTGTCCCCGTTTTTGCCGGATGCCCCGCAACCCCGTTTTTGTGCCGGGAGGACGAAATATCCGGGTTATTCGTGTTTTTTTACGAATTATGTCAAAAGATCATACTAATATGTCATTTAAAAATATTTTTTGCGGGGCGTTTCCGGCTAATTTTGAAACCCGATACGGATATAAATTCTTTAACCCAGAAATAGTCTAATCCAACCAGCCCATGAAACGAATTTTATTATTGTTCCTGTTTGTGCTGATCTCAGCACATGTCTTTTCACAGGATAGCCCCAAAGCTTATTTAGTCTCGAACGCGCATTTTGATTCCCAGTGGAACTGGGACGTGCAGCGTTCGATCCGGGAGTACATCCCGAAGACGCTGGATCAAAACCTGTTTCTCCTTGGCACCTACCCCGATTACGTGTTCAACTTCGAGGGCGGCATCAAGTACCAGTGGATGAAGGAGTACTACCCGCACCAGTACGAACTGATCAAGCGTTACATCCGCGAGGGGCGCTGGCATGTCACGGGCAGCACGTGGGACGCCACCGACCCGAATATCCCGTCCGCGGAGTCCTTCACGCGCAATATCCTGTACGGACAGCACTTCTACCGCCGCGAATTCGGGGTCGAAGGCACGGACATCTTCCTGCCGGACTGCTTCGGTTTCGGGTGGACGCTTCCGACGATCGCCGCCCACAGCGGTCTTATCGGTTTCTCGACGCAGAAACTCATGTGGCGCCACCGTCCGTTCCATGGTGCGAGCAAGATTCCGTTCGAGATCGGCTTGTGGCAGGGCGTGGACGGTTCGCGTATCATGGCCGTGATGGACGCCCACAACTATACGACCAAGTGGCGTTACGAAGACCTCAGCCATAGCAAGTACCTGCAAGGCATCGCCGAGGGCAATCCTCTGAATGCCGTTTACCATTACTATGGTACGGGCGACACGGGCGGCGCCCCGACCATCGAGTCGGTGCGGGCTTTGGAACTGGGCCTGCAGGGCGACGGGCCCGTGAAGATCATCAGCGCCACGAGCGACCGCCTCTACAAGGACTACCTTCCCTATTCCTCCCACCCGGAGCTTCCGGTGTGGAACGGGGAGTTGCTGATGGACGTGCATGCCACGGGTTGCTATACCTCGCAGGCTGCGATGAAGCTCTATAACCGCCGTAACGAGCAGCTTGCCGACGCTGCCGAACGCAGCGCCGTTGCCGCCGACTGGCTCGGGGCCGTGCCCTACCCGCGCGAGGTTCTCACCGAGGCCTGGAAACGCTTTATCTGGCACCAGTTCCACGACGACCTTACGGGTACGAGCATCCCCCGTGCCTACGAGTTTTCGTGGAACGACGAGCTGATCTCGCTCAAACAGTTCGCGGACGTGCTCACGACCTCGGTTGGCGCGGTTTCGCGGGGTCTGGATACCGATGTCAAAGGCCTCCCCGTGGTACTCTACAACGCTGCGGGGTTCGAGGTCTCGGACGTTGTGGAGGTTACGCTGCCGCTCGAAGGGAGCAAATTCACGGTCTACGACCACAAGGGCGTCCGGGTTCCCTCGCAGGTGCTCGGCACGCAGCAGGGGCAGACGCGGCTGCTGATCGAGGCCACCGTCCCGGCTGCGGGGTATGCCGTCTACGACATCCGCAAGGGCGGGCAGCCGAAGGCCCCGGCGATAACGGCCACTACTTCGGGGCTGGAGAACAGCGTCTATAAACTTACGCTGGACGCCAACGGCGACATCTCGTCGATCGTCGACAAGCGTCATGGCCGCGAGCTGGTGGCCGCCGGCAAGTCCATCCGCCTTGCGTTCTTCCCGCAGAACGAGTCTTACAGCTGGCCGGCCTGGGAGATCCTCAAGAAGACCGTGGACGCATCGCCGCAGGCCATCACGGGCGAGGTGAAGGTCACCGTGGCCGAAGAGGGGCCCCTGCGCGCCTCGGTATGCGTGGAACGTACGCTGGGGGATTCCCGCTTCCGGCAGTGGATCACGCTGCGCGAAGGCGCCCAGGCCGACAGGATCGACCTTGTGAACGACATCGACTGGCAGTCGTCCGATGCCCTGCTGAAGGCCGAGTTCCCGCTTTCGGTCTCGAACCCCGAGGCGGTCTATGACCTTGGCGTGGGCTCCGTGGCGCGGGGCAACAACACCGCGACCGCCTACGAGGTCTATGCGCAGCAGTGGGCCGACCTCACCGACGCGGACGGCAGCTACGGGGTCTCGGTGCTCAACGACAGCAAGTACGGCTGGGACAAACCCGCGGACAACACGCTGCGCCTTACGCTGCTGCATACGCCTGCGACCAAGGGCGGCTACGCATACCAGAACAAGCAGGACTTCGGACACCATACGTTCACCTACTCGATCGTAGGGCACGCGGGCGATTACCGCGCGGGAGGTGCCGTGCGCAAGGCCGAGGTGCTCAACCAGCCGCTTCGGGCATTCGTCGCGCCCCGCCACGGCGGGGTGCTGGGCCGCAGCTTCTCGCTGGTCGCCTCGCAGAACCCCAATGTGGCGCTGCGGGCGCTCAAACAGGCCGAGGATTCGGACGAATATGTGGTTCGTTTCTACGAGACCTCGGGTCTCGGGTCGCAGCAGGCCGTGGTGGGCTTCGCGGCGCAGATCGTCGACGCCCGGGAGCTCAACGGCGTGGAGGACGTCGTGGGCGACGCGGAGTTCAGCGGCCGCGAGCTGCGCTTCGAGGTCGGGCCCTTCGGCATGAAGACTTTCCGCGTGAAACTCGCCAGGCCCGTCCGGGCGCTCACGCCCGCCGCGGAGGCGGCTGTGGAGCTGCCTTACAACGTCAAGACGGCCTCTTACAACCCGTTCCGCTCGGACTCCAACTTCGACGGCAAGGGCAACTCCTACGCCGCCGAGCTGATGCCGTCCCGCATCGTGTACGGGGGTGTCGGCTTCGAGATCGGGGATCCCGCCGCGCAGAACGGTGTCAAATGCCGCCGCGACACCATCGACTTGCCCCGCGGGCGCTACGGCAAGCTCTACCTGCTGGCCGCCTCGACCATGTACGACACGCAGGCCGTATTCACCGTCGACGGAAAGGAGCACACGGCACTGGTACCCTATTATGGCGGCTTCATCGGACAGTGGGGCCATACGGGGCATACCGAGCCCTACCTCAAGGATGCGCAGGTGGCCTTCGTGGGCACGCACAAGCATGATATGATCCGTAACGAGGACAGACCCTACGAATTCACCTACATGTTCCGCATCGGCCTCGACATCCCCGAGGGGGCGCGGCAGCTGGTACTGCCCGACGACCCGCGCATCGTGGTGTTCGCGGCGACGGTGGCCGAAGACCCCGCCGGAGGTATCGGTGCGGCCTGCGACCTGCTGCGCGTGCAGCTGCCCGTGAAAGGCGCCGACGCCTCGCAGGCCGGGCGCAGGAACCTGCTCTATGGCAAACCCGTCGTGGAAAGGTCGGGGGAGGTCAACGCCTCCGAGAGGGCCGAGTGCGCCACCGACGAGGACGTATCCACCAAGTGGTGCGATTACAGCGATGCCAAACCCAAGTTGCTGGGGGTGGATCTCGGACGGGAGACCACGATCCGGGGTTGGTATGTCATGCACGCTGCGCTCGAAGCCCTGGACTACATCACAAAGGAGTACTCCCTGCAGGTGCGCCGGAGCCCCGGCGAAGAGTGGAAAACGGTGGACACGGTCTACGACAACACGGCCCTTGAAACCGACAGGGTTCTTCCGCAGCCCGTAACAGCCCGATACGTGAGGCTCGTGGTCTCAAAACCTGACCAAAGCGAAGGAAATACCGCCAGAATCTATGAATTCGAGGTGTATTGACGGATGACGGTAAGATTGGGCGGGGCGGAGGCTGTAACGGCTCCGCCCCTGCTTTTTCCGGGCGGAACACCGGATCCCGCTTCCGGCAACTTCTCTTCCGGGAATCTATGCCCCGGAAATCCGGCATATGGGGCGCTTACC
>RRZT012743944.1_pt1 | contig 28018 bp, 24 predicted proteins | sample 2165551 | NCBI WGS metagenome assembly RRZT01 (sample SAMN10456910, study PRJNA506462) | wastewater metagenome | biome: wastewater; feature: sludge; material: wastewater sludge; isolation source: wastewater sludge with Escherichia coli K12::gfp cells carrying plasmid... | place: USA: Moscow, Idaho... | reverse complement strand
CACTCCATGGCGGGGTGGTCGGGCTCGACCAAGGCGGTCAGCAGGGCCAGCATGCAGGCCGGGTCGGCGACCGCCTCGACCGCCGCCACGGGCCCGAGGTCGGGGTCATCCACCCGCAGGATCACCTCGGTGGTCGGGGTGTCGGTGTAGCCGACGAGCTGGGCGTAGAACTCGTGTCGTCCGTCGGCGTAGCGCACCGTGGCGACCTCGGGACGCACCGCGGGCAGCCGTCCGGCGGGGGTCAGCCAGGGCAGCGCAGTCATGCCTTCGAGCGTGGCCGCCAAACCCTTGCCGCCGAACCAGCGGGCGTTCTCGATCAGGGGCCACCATGCTGCCAGGGGGGCGTCGGTCACCGAACCATCCTGTCAGTAAAGCGCTCCGGACAACAGCATTCACCCGGCACGCGCGGGTCACGCGCCGGTCTGCACGTGCAGAATGTGCGCCGGCTGGGTGGGGTTGAGCCGCACGAAGTTGCGCTCGCCCCAGGTGAACGCCGCACCGGTGAGCTCGTCGCGCAGCGGCACCGTGGTCTGCCCGGCCAGACCCAGCGCACCCAGGTCGAGCCAGACGTCCGATTCGACGGTGTTGTCGGGATCGAGGCTGCAGATCACGATCACCACGTCGTCACCGTCGCGCTTGCTGAAAGCGATCACCGCGTCGCTGCCCGCGTGGTGAAAGTGCAGTTGCCGCAACTGCTGCAGCGCCGGGTGCGCCCGCCTGATGGCGTTCAGCGTGCCGAACAGCATGTTCAGGTTGGGCTCGGCGGTGTAGTCGCGGGGCCGGTACTCGTACTTCTCTGAGTTCAGGTACTCTTCACGCCCCGGGGCCAGCACCTCGTGCTCGAAGAGCTCGAAGCCCGAGTAGACGCCCCAGCTGGGCGACAGGGTGGCGGCCAGAATCGCCCTGATGCTGAACATCGCCGGGTTGCCCGACTGCAGGTGGAACGGGTTGATGTCGGGCGTGTTCACGAAAAAGTTGGGCCGGTAGAACGCCGACATGTCGCCGGCCAATTCTTCGGCGTACTCGGTGAGCTCGTACTTGCTCGTGCGCCAGGTGAAGTAGGTGTAGCTCTGGTGGTAGCCCACCTTGCCCAGCGCATGCATCATCTCGGGCTTGGTGAACGCCTCGGCGAGAAAGATCACGTCGGGGTCGGTCTTGCGCAGTTGAGCGATGATCCAGCCCCAGAACTCAACGGTCTTGGTGTGCGGGTTGTCGATGCGAAAGATGCGAATGCCATGGCTCATCCACAACTTGAACAGCCGCAACACCTCGTTGAAGATGCCGACCGGGTCGTTGTCGAAGTTGATCGGGTAGATGTCTTGATACTTCTTCGGCGGGTTCTCGGCGTAGGCGATGGTGCCGTCGATACGGGTGGTGAACCACTCGGGGTGTTCCTTCACCCAGGGGTGGTCGGGGCTGGCCTGCAGGGCGAAGTCAAGTGCCACCTCGACGCCCAACTCTTTGGCCCGAGCCACGAACCGGTCGAATGACTCGAAGTCGCCCAGGTCGGGGTGAATCGCGTCGTGACCGCCGTCGGCACTGCCGATCGCCCACGGCGAGCCGGGGTCTTTGTCGGTGGCGTCCAGGGTGTTGTTCTTGCCCTTCTTGAACGCGCTGCCGATGGGGTGAATGGGCGGCAAGTAGATCACGTCGAAGCCCATCGCGGCGGCCGCCTCGAGCCGGCCGTGCGAGCTGTCGAACGTGCCGGACGTCCAGTGGTCGGTCGCCTCGTCGTAGCTGGCGCCCTCGGAGCGCGGGAAGAACTCGTACCAGGCGCTGAACAGAGCCCGCTTGCGGTCGACCCAGATCGGAAAGTTCGCGGTGGGTGACACCAGTTCGCGCGGGCCGTAGAGCTTCATCGCCGAAGCCAGTCCGGCACCGTTGGCCACTTCGAGCAGGTCGGCGGCCTTGCGCTGCGGAATCAGCAGTTGGGCGGTGGCGCGCAGAATGGACGCCTCGACCGGATCGCCCGCAGCGTCGGCCTGCGCAGCGGTGCGTTCGAGCAGGTCACGGCCTTCGAGGCAGACCAGTTCGAGGTCGACGCCGGCGGCCAGTTTGGCCTCGGCGTTGTGGTGCCAGGTGCCCCAGGGGTCCGACCAGCCCTCGACGCGGAACGTCCACGGGCCCTCGGCGTCGGGCCGTACCCACGCCTCCCAGCCGTCCAGCCCCGGCGGGCCGACCTGCGTCATGTCGGTGCGGGTCTCGACACCCTCGGGGCTGGTCAGAATGACCGACGCGTTGACCGCGTCGTGCCCTTCGCGAAACACCTTGGCCCGAATCGGGATCAGTTCGCCCACTGCGGCCTTCGCCGGGTAGGCGCCGCCCTCGATCACGGGCCACACCTTGGCCACCGGTATGCGGCCGAAGCCGAAGGGGCCGGTCATCACGGGGGACAGGTCGACTGGAAGGGGGGCCTCGACGCCCAGCACCGGTTCGCTCACGTAAGCGACCCTAGCGGTTGCGACCCCGGCAGGTGGAGGGCTCACCGGGACTCGCGGACGAGATGACGAGGGCAAACGCCGAGGTGTCGAGCATGTGCGGCATGCAGCGGCGAGAACCTCGTCAGCGAGGCGAGCGCCGGGATCTCTCTTCGCGTGTCGCACGGCCGCCCGATTGCGTCCGATCTGGGACGCGTCTCGCCTCACTGAGCGGGGATCGGTGTCGAATCTGACGCAATCTGACGGGCCGCTGCGTGGTCGGGTTGGGAGATCCCGGGGCAAGCCCGGGATGACGTCACCCACAGGGCGCTGAACCACGTCATCCCCGCGAACGCCGGGACTCCGTCGTCGTGTCGAACGGCCGCCGGATGACGTCCGATCTGGGACGCGTCTCGCCTCACTGAGCGAGGATCGGTGTCGAATCGGACGTAATCTGACGGGCCGCTGCGTGCTCGGATTGGGAGAGCCCGGGGCAAGCCCGGGATGACGTAACCCCCACGAGGCGCTGAACCACGTCATCCCGGCGAACGCCGGGATCTCTACAGCCGCGTCAGATGACCGGGTCGGGGTCCACGTCGACCGTCGTCGGTTCGTCGACGGGCTCGTCGGGTGTCGTGGGCGACGGAATCACCGTGGGCAGGTGGGCCAGCACGTCGCCGTGTAACACCACCACCGTTCGCGCCGGCACCGTCACCGTCGAGCCGGCGGACATGGGTCGGTGCGGTAGCTCCTTGTCGAGCCCGGTATGGGCGGCGATGGTCCACTCACCGGCCCACGGTTGCCCGGGCAATGTGAGCACGATGGGCTCGAAGCCCGCGTGCACGAAGATCAGAAACGCCTCGTTGGGGTCTGACACGTACTGCCCGAGCGTGCGGCGGCCCTGCTCGTGCCACTGGTCGATGGTCATCTCTGTGCCGTGCTCGCTGAACCAGGCGACCTCTGAGCGGCCCAGTCCGTCGCCGTCGTCGTCGACCACCTCGCGGTGCGAGCGGAACTGCGGGTTACGCAACAGCGGGTGCTCGGCGCGCAGGGTCAACAGTTCACGAGTGAGGTCGAGTTGGGCGGCCCACTCGTCGGCGGTGTGCCAGTCGACCCACGAGGTGGGGGAGTCCTGACAGTACGCGTTGTTGTTGCCACCCTGGGTGCGACCCATCTCGTCGCCGGCGGTGATCATCGGCACGCCGGCCGACAGCAGCATGGTGGCCATTATGTTGCGTGCGGTGCGCTGCCGGGCCGCGTTCACCGCCGCGTCGTCGGTCTCGCCCTCATAACCGTGGTTCCACGACCGGTTGTCGTCGGTGCCGTCACGGTTACGTTCTGAGTTGGCCTCGTTGTGCTTGAGGTCATAGGTGACCACGTCGCGCAGCGTGAAACCGTCGTGGGCGGTGACGAAGTTGATCGAACTGGTGGCCGGACGCCCGCCGTGGTCGAAGGTGTCGGACGATCCCGACAGCCGCGTCGCCAACTCTTGTACGCCGTTGGTGGCGCCGCGCCAGAAGTCACGCACGTAGCCGCGAAAGTGGTCGTTCCATTCCGACCAACCCTTACCCCAGCGCCCGACCTGGTAGCCGTAGGGACCGAGATCCCACGGTTCAGAGATCATCACCTTGTCGGCCAGCACGGGGTCCGCGGCGATCGCTTGCTTGAACGCGTGGTTCTGGTCGACGTGATGATTGGTATCGCGGATCAGCGTGGTGCACAGGTCGAAGCGAAACCCGTCCACGCCCATGTCGGTGGCCCAGTAGCGCAGCGAGTCGAGCACCATCTGCAGCACCCGCGGGTGGCTGGTGTCGACGGCGTTGCCGCAGCCGGTGACGTCGTAGTCGTTGCGGTTGTCGCTGGTCAGCCGGTAGTAGCCGCCGTGGTCGATGCCCCGAAACGACAGGGTGGGGCCCTCGTGGCCGCCCTCGCCGGTGTGGTTGTAGACCACGTCGAGAATCACCGCGATGCCGGCTTCGTGCAGCTTGCCGACCAGGTGCTTGAACTCCGCCACCTGGCCGCCCAGGGTGCCGGCCTTGGCGCTGGCGTAGGGGGCGTGCGGCGCGAAGAAGCCGAGGGTGTTGTAGCCCCAGTAGTTCACCAGGCCGCGCCCGACGATGAAGGGTTCTGACACGAAGTGATGCAGGGGTAGAAACTCGACCGCGTTGATGCCGGTGTCTGTCAGGTGCTTGATCACCGCGTCGTCGGCGAAACCGGCGTAGGTACCGCGCAGGCCCTCCGGCACCTCGGGGTGGCGCTGCGTGTAACCCTTGAGATGGGTCTCGTAGATCACCATCTCGCTCAGCGGCACCGTGACGGCCAGCGGCGTTGGGGGTGGGCTGGGTGCGACCACCACGCTCAGCGGCACCGCGCCGAAGCTGTCGGTGGTGTCACGGGTGAAGTTCGACTCGGCGGTGTGGTCACTGATCGGGCCGCGGTAGTCGACGTACCCGGTGATGGCCCTGGCGTACGGATCGAGCAGCAGCTTGGCAGGGTTGAACCGCTGCCCGTCCTCGGGTTTCCAGTCGCCGTGCACCCGGTAGCCGTACCGCTGGCCGGCCCCGACGCCGGGCACGAAGGCACTCCAGATGCCCTCGTCGGGGTTCAACGCGAGGTCGACGTTGGTCTGGTTGTCGGCGTCGTCCACCAGGGCCAGCTCGACGCGGACGGCGCGCGGAGCCCACAGCGCGAACTCGGTACCGCCGTCGCGCAGGTGCGCGCCGAGCGGAATGGTGGTGGCCGGAGCGCTGTGCACTGGCTCGGTCATAGGCTGCCTTCTGTCGAAATCATTCGATGCCCCCCGACAGCGAACGGTCACCCACCCTGCTGGGGCACCGGCTTCATATAGTGCCGTATGTAGGTGACGAGACAAGCATTCAAGCAGCTAGGCGACCAGATCAGGTAATTCACACGGGTGGAGATATGGCAACGGTGAGCGAGCGCGACTACTTCGACCACGCGGCCGGCGCGCCGCTGGTCGAGGTGGCCCGCGCCGCGATGGACGCCGTGTGGCGGCTACCCGGCAACCCCTCGTCCTTGCACACGGCGGGACGCTCCGCGCGCCGCCTGCTCGAAGAGAGCCGCGAGACGTTGGCGGGCTGCCTGGGCGCGCACCCCACCGAGATCGTGTTCACCTCGGGCGGCACCGAGGCCAACAACCTGGCCCTGTTGGGCGCGTCGTCGCGGCCGGGGCGGCCGCGGCTGGCGATCGGGGCCACCGAACACCCGTCAGTGACGGGCGTGATCGAGCGGCTGCAGGGGCGGGTGGACGTGCTGGCGGTCGATCGAGACGGCCGGCTGCGGACCAGCGGGTTGGACGTGATCACCGAACGAACGGCGCTCGTCTCGACCATGCTGGTCAACAACGAGACCGGGGTGGCGCAGCCGCTGGAACAGGTGCTGGCAGCGGCTCGTGCGGCGGATGCCTGGACGCACACCGACGCCGTGCAGGCCTTCGGTCACCTGCCACTCGACTTCGCCGACCTCGGCGTCGACGCCATGACGGTCACCGCACACAAGCTGGGCGGGCCGGTGGGCATCGGTGCGTTGGTGGTGCGCCGTGATCTGGCCCTGGCCGCACCGGGTTTCGGCGGCGGGCAGGAACGCAAAGTGCGTTCGGGCACCGCCATGGTGGCATTGGCGGTGGGGTTCGCCGCGGCAGCGCGGGCAGCAGTCGGTGATCGCGAGACCGAGGCGGCCCGGCTCGGCGTGCTGCGCGAGCGGCTGGCGGCGGGCATCACCGACAGCATCGCTGACGTCATGGTCAACGGCACCGCCCCGGTCAGCCCGGCCGTTCTCAACGTCACGTTCACCGGCTGCCGGGCTGACGACCTGCTGCTGATGCTCGACGCTGCGGGGCTCGATTGTTCGACAGGCTCGGCCTGCACCGCGGGCGTCCATCAGCCCAGCGAGGTGCTGCTGGCGATGGGTCGCAGCGAGGCCGAGGCGAGTTCGTCCCTGCGGTTCTCGTTCGGACCCACGACCGACGACGCGGCGATCGACCGGCTGATGGCGGCGCTGCCCCAGGCGGTGGCGCGGGCACGGGCGGCCGCTTTGTAGAATCGGCGGGTGCGAGTTCTGGCGGCCATGAGTGGAGGGGTCGATTCGGCGGTGGCGGCCGCCCGCATGGTCGACGCAGGGCACGACGTCACCGGCGTGCATCTGGCCCTGTCGAAGAACCCGCAGACGTATCGGTCGGGCGCCCGGGGCTGCTGCTCGCTCGAAGACAGCCACGACGCCCGGCGAGCCGCCGACGTGCTGGGCATTCCGTTCTACGTGTGGGACTTCAGCGACCGCTTCGCCGCAGACGTGGTCGACGACTTCGTGGCCGAGTACGCCGCGGGCCGCACCCCCAACCCGTGCCTGCGCTGCAACGAGAAGATCAAGTTCGCCGCCGTGCTCGACCGGGGCATCGCACTGGGCTTCGACGCCATCGCCACCGGGCACTACGCGGTGCTTCGCGAGGTGGACGGCCGCACCCAGTTGTGGCGCTCGGCCGAGCAGGCCAAGGACCAGAGCTACGTGCTCGGTGTGCTCAACCAGGCCCAGCTCAGCCGTTGCCTGTTTCCGCTCGGGCCCGACACCGCCAAGGCCGACGTGCGCGCCGAGGCGTCCGCTCGCGGCCTCTACCTCGCCAAGAAGCCCGACAGCCACGACATCTGCTTCATTCCCTCCGGCGACACCGCCGGCTTTCTGGCCAAGCACCTGGGGTCGAGCGCGGGGGACTTCGTCGACGAGCAGGGCGTCGTGGTCGGTTCGCACGCGGGCTCGCACGCGTTCACCGTCGGCCAGCGCCGAGGCCTGCACCTGGGGGTGCCCGCCGACGACGGCCGTCCGCGCTACGTGCTGGGCATCGAGCCGACCACCAACACCGTCACCGTCGGCCCGCACGAAGCGCTGGCGGTGCGCCGCATCGACGGCATTCGGCCCACCTGGGCCGAGGCCGAGGTGCTCGGCTCGTGGCGCGGGCTGGTGCAGGTGCGTGCGCACGGGGCGGCGCTGCCGGCGTGGATCGAGGGCCGCACCGAATCGATCACGGTGCTGCTCGACGACGCCACCCACGGCATCGCCCCTGGTCAGGCCGTGGTGTGTTACGACGGCGACCGGGTGGTCGGCTCGGCCACCATCGCCGCCACGGCCCGCTGATGGTCGGCGTCACTGGGGTCGGGTCGCTGCCCGGCACCGACTACCCGGCGGCCGTGCGGCTGGTGTTCGACACCCTTGGGTCCGTCGACAACGGACTGCCACACCTACCCGAACTGCCCGCGCGGGGGCCGTGGGCGGGGTTGATCGGCCGCGCCTGCGGGCTGCTGGTCGACCTGCCGGTCAGTTTCGACGCCGGCGTGTGGCGGCTCTCGGACGCCACCGGCATCGACGGCCGCCGGGCCCGGGCCACGCTGCGCGACGACCTCGACATGCTGCAGGAGCTGGTGCACGAGTACGCCGGCCGGTTCAAGGTGCAGGTCACCGGCCCGTGGACGCTGGCGGCATCAGTGTTCCGACCGCTGGGCGGCCGCGTGCTCGCCGATCGGGGTGCCCGGCGTGATGTGGCCCAGTCGTTGGCGCAGGGCACCGCCGACCTGCTGGCGGACGTCCGGGCCCGGCTCCCGCTGGCCGAGCTGGTGCTCCAGGTGGACGAACCGGCGCTGCCGTCCGTGCTGGCGGGAACGGTGCCCACTGAAGGCGGCTATTTCCGGCACCGCAGCATCGACCGGCCCGAGGCGAGCGAGGCGCTCCGGGCGCTCGCCGAACTCGCCGAGGGGTCGGTGCTGCATTGCTGCGCGGACGGCCTCGACGTGGCCCTTGCCGTGCAGTCCGGCTTCGGTGCGGTCAGCCTGGACCAGGACCACGTGCGCGACTTGGACGCCATCGCCACCCTGGTGGACGGCGGCACCGGGGTGTCCGTGGGCTGCCTGCCCACCGCTGCCGAAAAGGCGTGGACGCCGGATCAGCTCGCTCGGCGGGTGCTCGCGCTCGTCCGGCCCCTGGAACTGGGCGACACCCTGGCTGACTGGTTGACGCTGACCCCGGCCTGCGGCCTGGCCGGCTGGACGACGTCGGGCGCCTCGACTGCCTACCGGGCGCTCGTCCGGGCCGCAGCCCTCGTGGACGAACAACTGCGCACCTGATGGCGGGGACGTTCCGCTGGTTCACCCTGAACGGCGAGGACGGATCCTGTCGTTGTGACCCCCAGGGGCGGCCCAGGATCTGGGATCTCGAGATCGCCGGACGCTTTCGGTTTGAGCGTTCGCTTTCGAGTTGCAACACGAAAGTGATCGGCCAACCCGAAAGCGCTTGACGATCTCGAGATCCCGGTGTTCGCCGGATGATGGATTCGGCAACCTCCCCATTCCGGCGCACACGACTCCAGGCTCAGTTCTCGGGACGCGGTTTGACCGTCACCGCGGTCGAAGCCGCCGTGCACCTCCACTGGCGTGACCGGACGCCCGTGGTCGATCCAGGCGGCACCGACCGGATCGCAGCGCACGGCCGCCGTCCAGCGTTCCGGGTCGTGCAGGTCGCGCGCGGCCCGATCCCGTGAGCCGACCACCAGCACCACCGCGTAGGCGCCGCCGTCCGAGGGCAGGGTGAGCAGCGACCACGACGGATGGTTGACCAGCAAAGGGCCGAGTCGGGGCGGCGGTGTGGTTGCCTCGAACCAGCGTCCGACATAGGTCAGCCGGTTGTCGGCGGGTGGCCGCACCAGGGGCCGTCCAGTCGCTTCGGCCAGCCAACCGCGCACCGGGCCGCGGGCCCCGGCGGCGTCGATCACCAGGTCGGCCGCCACCTCGCACGCACCGACCCTCAGTCCGGTCACCGCTGACCGGTCGGCGTTCATCGCCAGAGCGTCGACCGTGCACCCTTGGCGCAACTCGATCCGCTGCTCCGCCGCGACCAACTCGCGTAGTACCGCCTCAAGCACCGGACGCCGGGCCGCGAGCGTATCGAACACCTCGTCGCCCGGCTGTCGTTCGCCGGTCACCGACGCGGGCTGCTGATGCAGCAGGTTGGACGGGGCCGCGCCGGCGTTCACCAGCGCAGGCACGGGCGTCGGCACCTGGTTTCTGGGGCAGTGGTGCAACCAGGTCAAGCCGGTGCAGCAGTACGACCTGTGGTTCGCCCCGCGTCGCGACGAGGTCGCTCAGATGGTGCGCGGAGGCGCCTACGCCAACGTGCCCGACCCGCAACGTCCGGGTCAGTTGGCCGACCCGTGGTCGGTGGGCGAGTACGTGTTGCAGCAGGAGGGCGCCAAGGTGAAGTCGTCGCTCACCAACCCGGCACTCGCTGTTCTTCATTCCCATGCAGTACATCGGCTTCGCCATGGGCGCGGCCGGCCTGATCACCGTATGCATCGCTGCTGCGGCACTGAGCCGTTGGTGCGGCACTGGAACTGTCGGGGCCGATCAGTAGGCTCACCCGGGTGAGCACCGACGACTACCGGGTCAGGCACGCCGAGGTGGCCCAACAGATCGAAGACCATCGCTTTCGCTACTACGTCAGCGATGCCCCCACGATCAGCGACGGCGACTTCGATGCTTTGATGCGCGAACTCGAAGCCATCGAGGCCGAGCACCCCGAACTGCGCACCCCCGATTCGCCGACGCAGAAGGTGGGCGGGGCGCCGTCCGCCACTTTCGCGGCGGTCACCCACCTGCGCCCGCTGATGAGCCTCGACAACGTGTTCAGCCACGAAGAGTTCGACAAGTGGGCGGCCCGGGTCACCAGCGACATCGAGGTGCCGGCCTGGCTCTGCGAACTCAAGATCGACGGCCTGGCCCTCGACCTGGTCTATCGCGACGGCCGGCTGGCCAGCGCCGCCACCCGCGGCGACGGCCGGGTGGGGGAGGACGTCACGGCGAACGTGCGCACCATCGCGTCGATTCCCGACCGGCTGCATGGCGACGACGTGCCGGTCATCGTCGAGGCCCGCGGCGAGGTGTTCATGCGGCCCGAAGACTTCGCGGCGCTCAATGAAGGGCTGGTCGCCGCCGGCAAGGCGCCGTTCGCCAACCCGCGCAATTCGGCCGCCGGTTCGCTGCGGCAGAAAGACCCGCGGGTCACCGCCTCGCGCAACCTGCAGTTTCTGTGCCACGGCTTGGGCGAGGTCTCGGGGGTCACCATCGACAGCCAGTCGCACGGCTACGAGTTGCTGAAGGGGTGGGGGCTGCCCACGTCCAGCCACTACCGGGTGGTGCCCACGGTGGCTGACGCCTGGGCGTTCATCGAGCACACCGGTGAGCATCGGCACGCGGTCGAACACGAAATCGACGGCGCGGTGATCAAGGTCGACGACCGCGCGCAGCAAGACGAGTTGGGCAGCACGTCGCGCGCCCCGCGCTGGGCGATCGCCTACAAGTACCCGCCCGAAGAGGTCACCACCAAGCTGCTCGACATTCGGGTGAACACCGGACGCACCGGCCGGGTCACCCCCTACGGCGTGATGGAACCCGTCTTCGTGTCGGGCTCGACGGTCGAGAACGCCACCCTGCACAACGCGTCCGAGGTGAAGCGCAAGGGGGTGCTGATCGGCGACACGGTGGTGCTGCGCAAGGCGGGCGACGTGATTCCCGAGATCGTCGGGCCGGTGGTGGCGCTGCGCGACGGCACCGAGGTCGAGTGGGTGATGCCCACCCACTGCGCGGCGTGCGGCAGTGAACTGGCGCCCGAAAAAGAGGGCGACGCCGACCTGCGCTGCCCCAACACCCGTTCATGCCCGGCCCAGTTGCGCGAGCGGCTGTTTCACCTGGCCTCGCGTCAGGGCCTCGACATCGAGGTGCTGGGGTGGCAGGCCGCCGACGCCCTGCTGTCGGCCGGCGCACTGACCGACGAGGGCGACCTGTTCGACCTGACCGCCGAACGGTTGGCGGCGATTCCGCTGTTCACCCGCGGTGCCCGCAAGGGTGAAGACCCCGAGGGCCGCTACCTGTCGGCCAACGGCGAGAAGCTGCTGGCCAACCTGCAAGAGGCCAAGCACCGGCCGTTCGCGCGGTTCTTGGTGGCGTTGTCGATCAGGCACATCGGCAAGGGCGTCGCTCCCGACGTGGCTGCCGCCTTTCCCAGCATCGAGGCCCTGCAGACGGCGACCGCCGACGAACTCGCGGCCGTCGAGGGCATCGGCCCCACGCTGGTGGCCGCCATTCAGGAGTGGTTCACAGTCGATTGGCACCGCGAGATCGTGCGCAAGTGGCAGGCGGCGGGTGCGGTGCTGGCCGACGAGCCGGCCGAAGTCACCGAGGGCCTGCCGCAAACCCTGGCCGGGCTCACCGTGGTGGTCACAGGCTCAATTCCCGGCTACACCCGCGACGGCGCCGGTGAGGCCATCACGTCGCGCGGCGGCAAGTCGTCGGGTTCGGTGTCGGCCAAAACCGACTTCGTGGTGGTCGGCGACAACGCGGGCAGCAAGTACGACAAGGCGGTGGCCCTGAAGCGTCCGATTCTCGACGCCGAGGGCTTCGAGGTGCTGCTGAACGACGGGCCCGACGCCGCCCGAGAAGTTGCACGAGATTCGTAGTCGCAGGTTGTCGATTTCGCGTCGGCCCGAACGACAAGGGCGTGACGGCGCGGTGCCGTCGGTTGACGAAAGGAATGCGACCATGAAGTACCTGGTGCTGTTGATCGGTGACGGCGAGCTGCCCAACTGGAACACGATGACGCCCGACGAGCAGGCCGCAGTCATGCAGCAGTTCGAGCAGTTCGACGCGGCTTGTCGCGAGCGCGCCGGGGTGAAGATCGAGGCGGGCGAGGCGTTGAGCGGCCCGTCGAGCACCACGACCCTGCGCACCCGGGGCGGCAAGCTGTCGGTCACCGAAGGGCCCTACGCCGAGGTCATCGAGGGTTTGGGCGGTTTCTACCTCGTCGAGTCGCCCGACCTCGACACCCTGCTCGAACTGCTCGCGATTCTGCCCGCCTACGACATGCAGATTCAGCCGGCCGTCGACCCCTACGAGTGATCGGTGGTCAATGACCGGCGACGTCCTCGGCCAGGTTCACCGCGACGAATGGGGCCGCCTGCTGGGTAGGCTGATCCGCACGTCGGGGCGTCCCGATCTGGCCGAGGACGCACTCGCCGAGGCGTTCGCCCAGGCCGCTGCGCAGTGGCCCACCGACCCGCCCGCCAACCCGGCCGGCTGGTTGGCGGCCACCGCCCAGCGCCGGCTCGTCGACGCTCAGCGCAGCGAGATTCGGCGTCGGGCGCCGCAGTTTCGATCGGCAGTGGTCGCAGCCGCGGCGCCCCCGCCAGATCGGCCGTCGTTGCCCGGCGACGACGTGGACGACCGGCTCGCGCTGCTGTTCATGGCCACCCACCCAGCACTGGCCGACGAGGTGCGCCCGGCGCTGGCACTCCGGTTCGTACTCGGTGTGCCCACCGAGTCCATCGCGACGCTCTTCCTGGTGCCGACCGCCACGATGGCTGCCCGGCTGACCCGCGCCAAACGCCGGCTGGCCGACGTGGGAGCAGCATTCCGAGTGCCTGACGTAGCCGCCTGGCCCGATCGAGTGGACGACGTGGCCCGGGCGCTCTACCTGGCCTTCACGGCGGTATACGTACCTGGTGATGATGCTGCCCGCCGGCTCGCCGAGGCCGCCGAGGTCGTGCGGCTGGCGGTGCTGGCCGCCGACCTGATGCCGTCTAGCGACGTGCTGCAGGCGCTGGCCGCCCTGGTGCAACTGCATCACGCGCGTCGCGACGCCCGCTTCGCCGACGACGACGTGCCGGTGCTGCTGGCGCAGCAAGACCGCACCCGCTGGCGAGCCGACGAGACCGCTACAGCACTTCGGCGGCTGACCGCCCTGGCGCCCACCGACGGTTACGCCGAAGAGTTGCGACTGCAGGCCCTGATCGCCGCGTTTCACAACGCGGCAGTGACTGCGGGCGACACCGAGTGGGCCGGCATCGCACGCGCCTACCGGCGCCTCGAAGCGCTCACCGGGTCACCGATCGTGCGGCTCAATCGTGCGGTGGCCGAAGGCGAGGCGCACGGCGCCATGGCCGGGCTGGCGGTGCTGCGGGCCGTAGGGGAGCGACTGCCGGGCCACCACCGGGTCGAACTGGTGCGGGCCGAACTGCTGCTGCGTGACGGACGCGACGACGAGGCGCGGCTGGCGCTCACGGCCGCCCTGGCCGCAGCCCCAAACGGCCCGGAGCGCCGGCACATCGCTGCCAGGCTCCGTGAGCTCACGTGACGCCCAGTGATGCCCGGTATTGCGAGTAGTCCGTCATACGACGGGCCCGACGATGCGCGTCAGCAGGTTGAGCCTGTCGAAACCCCTAGCCGCGGCAGGTCTCAACCAGCCCGACCAACGAAGATCAGCGCATCCAGAGCGCCGCTGTTCGTATGCGGCCACTAAACTGGCCGACGTGGAGGGCCTCAACAGCAAGCTGAACCTGAACGCCGGCGCGCCGCCGCGGGTGTGGCCCAAGCTGGGCGAGTGGGGGCCGGTCAACGTGCCGTCCACCCGGCAGAAGAAGCGCATGCGCTGGTTCGTGGCACTCGGGTTCGTGGCTGCCGCGGTGGTGTTGTTTCTCTACGGCTGGTACATCTTCACGATGATGCAGGGCGCAGGCGGCGGCTGAACCCGGCTCAGTTGGCCAGCGAGGCCAAGTGCCGCAGCCGCGCCAGTTCGGACTTGATGAACGGTGGCCCACCTTTGCGGGCCAGCAGCAGCGACGTGCCCTGCTTGAACGGCGCCATCGCCACCAGCAACTCGGGCCAGCCCGGCAGCCATTCGTCCGGCAGTTCGGCGGCACGGGCCTGATCGAGTTGACCCAGCGCGTCCAGCGGCAGGGCATCGACGGCCGGCGCCATGCCGGTGCGGGCCAGAATGCGTCCGGTCGACTGGTCGATCTGGGCGGCCCAGTTCACCCGGAAAACGACGGGCGCAGCCTCGGTGAGAATCTGATCGGCCCGCTCGGGCGACTCGGTCATGTCGTCGAGCACCGCCACGTCGGCGTGCAGCCCCCAGCCCTCGGGGTAGTGCGAGAACCACAGCACCTCGACGCCGTCGAGGTTGGTGCACGAGGTGATCATCGCGTCGGGCAGAGTGCCGTGCGGCACCTCGACCATGAAGTCGTCGACCGCGAAACCCTCATACTTTTCGACGATCTCGACAGCCTGAATGTCGGCGCCCGCAGTGCCCAGTGCGGTGGCCACGGCGCCCAGCGAACCGGGCCGATCGGGCAGGGCGACGCGCAGCAGAAACATCGTGACAGTCTTTCGCAGATTTGTTACAGCCGTTCGCATACCACGACCAGTCGGGACGATTCTCGGCTACACCTTAGGATGGGCGGTCGAACGAGAGCGAGGTACACCTGTGGCTCTGACCACGACCGACGTGGCACGCCTGGCGGCGTTGGCGCGAATCGCATTGTCGCCCGACGAGGCGGCGAAGCTGGCTCCCCAGCTCGACGTGATTCTCGACGCGGTCGCCCAGGTGACCGAGGTGGCCGGCGACGACGTGCCGCCCATGTCGCATGCGCTGCCATTGACCAACGTGTTCAGGGCCGACGAGGTCCGTCCATCGCTGCCGGCCGAGGCCGTGCTCGCGGGCGCTCCCGCGGTCGAGGACGACCGGTTTCGGGTGCCCCGCATTCTGGGGGAGGAGCAGTGACCGAGTTGCTGCACTCGTCGGCCGCAGACCTGGCCGCACTGATCGCGTCGGGGCAGGCGAGTTCACGTGAGGTCACCCAGGCGCACCTCGACCGCATCGACGCCGTGGACGCCTCGGTGCGTGCCTTTCTGCACGTCGACGGTGAGCGCGCACTCGCCGCCGCCGACGCCGTGGACGGCAAGCGCGCGGCCGGTGAGCCGCTGGGCCCGCTGGCCGGTGTGCCGCTGGCGATCAAAGACATCTTCTGCCTGACCGGCGCCCCCACCACCGCGGGGTCGCGCATTCTCGAAGGCTGGCACCCGCCCTACAACGCGACCGTCACCCAGCGCGTGCTCGACGCCGACCTGGTGGTGCTCGGCAAGACCAACCTCGACGAGTTCGCCATGGGGTCGTCGACGGAGAACTCGGGCTACTTCACCACGCACAATCCGTGGAACCTCGACCGCATCCCGGGCGGGTCGGGCGGCGGGTCTGCCGCGGCGCTGGCCGCGTTCGAGGCACCGCTCGCACTCGGCACCGACACCGGCGGCTCGATCCGCCAGCCCGCGTCGGTCACCGGAACCGTCGGGGTGAAACCCACGTACGGCGGCACGTCCCGCTACGGCGTGATCGCGATGGCCTCCAGCCTCGACCAACCCGGCCCGTGTGGACGCACCGTGCTCGACACCGCCCTGCTGCACCAGGTGATCGCCGGCTGGGACCCGATGGACTCCACCTCGGTCGACGCGCCGGTGCCCGACGTGGTCGGCGCCGCGCGGGCGGCCGACGTCCGCGGCCTGCGCCTGGGCGTGGTCAAGGAACTCTCGGGCGAGGGCTACGCGCCCGGCGTCGAACAGCGGTTCCGCGAGGCCCTGGACGCGCTGGCCGACCAGGGCGCCGAGATCGTCGAGGTGAGCTGCCCCAACTTTCGCTACGCGCTGGGGGCCTACTACCTGATCATGCCCAGTGAGGTGAGTTCGAACCTGGCCCGCTTCGACGCCATGCGCTACGGGCTGCGGGTCGGCGACGACGGCGCGCACAGCGCCGAAGAGGTGATGGCGCTCACCCGCGACGCCGGCTTCGGCGCCGAGGTGAAGAGGCGCATCATCATCGGCACCTACGCGCTCAGTTCGGGCTACTACGACGCCTACTACGGCTCAGCGCAAAAGGCGCGCACGCTGATCGCCCGCGACTTCGAGCGGGCGTTCGAGCAGGCGGACGTGCTGGTGTCGCCGTCCACACCCACCACCGCGTTTCGCATCGGCGAGCGCGCCGACGACCCGCTCGCCATGTACGCCGCCGACCTGTGCACGATTCCGTCGAACATGGCGGGCAACGCGGCCGGTTCCTTTCCGTGCGGGCTGGCCCCCGAGGACGATCTGCCGGTGGGCTTTCAGGTGATGGCCCCGGTGCTTGCCGACGACCGCGTCTACCGGGTAGGTGCGGCGCTCGAACGCGCGCTGGCCGACCGCTGGGGCGGGCTGCTCACCGATCGACTCTGGGCCCGTGAGGCTGCGGCCGTTGGGGGAGCGCGATGAGCCTGATGCCCTACGACGAGGTGCTCGACGCCTACGAACCCGCCCTCGGCCTCGAGGTGCACGTCGAGCTGAACACCGCCTCGAAGATGTTCTGCGGCTGCTCGACCGAGTTCGGCGCTGAGCCGAACACGCACACCTGCCCGGTGTGCCTCGGCCTGCCCGGCTCACTGCCGGTGCTCAACGGCAAGGCGGTCGAATCGGTGATTCGCATCGGGCTGGCGCTCAACTGCTCGATCGCGAAATGGTGCCGGTTCGCCCGCAAGAACTACTTCTACCCCGACATGCCCAAAAACTTTCAGACCTCGCAGTACGACGAGCCGATCTGCTTCGACGGCTTTCTCGACGTCGAGGTCGACGGCGTGACCTACCGGGTCGACATCGAGCGCGTCCACATGGAGGAGGACGCCGGCAAGCTCACCCACGTGGGCGGCGCCACCGGACGCATTCAGGGCGCCGACTACTCGCTGCTCGACTACAACCGGGCCGGCGTGCCGCTGATGGAGATCGTCACCAAGCCGGTGCTGGGCACGGGTGCGGCGGCGCCGAGGGTGGCCCGCGCCTACATGACGCAGTTGCGCGAGCTGCTGCGGGCGCTCGGCGTGTCGGACGTACGCATGGAACAGGGCTCGCTGCGCTGTGACGCGAACGTGTCGCTGGCACCGCGCGGCTCGGACGTGCTGGGCACCCGCACCGAAACCAAGAACGTGAACTCGTTGCGCTCGGTCGAGCGTGCCTTGACCTACGAGATGCAGCGGCAGGGGGCGGTTCTCGCCTCGGGCGACCGGGTGCTGCAAGAGACTCGGCACTGGCACGAGGACGCCGGCACCACCTCGCCCGGCCGCTCGAAGGAGCAGGCCGAGGACTACCGGTACTTTCCCGAGCCCGACCTGGTGCCGATCGCGCCGTCGCGCGAATGGGTGGAAGAGCTGCGGGCGACCCTGCCCGAGCCGCCCGAGCAGCGCCGTCGTCGCCTGGTGACGGAGTGGGGTTTCACCGAACTGGAGTTGCGTGACGTGCTGGGCACCGGGTCACTCGACCTGATCGCCGAGACGGTTGCTGCGGGCGCTGCCCCCGCCGCGGCGCGCAAGTGGTGGTCGGGTGAGTTGGCCAGACGCGCCAACGCCGCCGGCGTCGAACTCGACGATGTGGGCATCACCCCTGGCCAGGTGGTCGAACTGCAAGGGCTCATCGACGCCGGCACGATCAACGACAAGCTGGCCCGTCAGGTCATCGACGGCGTGTTGGCGGGCGAGGGTTCGCCGACAGCAGTGGTCGAGGCCCGCGGGCTGGCCGTGGTGTCGGACGACGGCGCGCTGGCCGAGGCCGTGGACGCCGCGATCGCGGCCAACCCTGACGTGGCCGACAGAATCAGGGACGGCAAGGTGCAGGCCGCAGGTGCACTCATCGGCCAGGTGATGAAGGCGATGAAGGGCCAGGCGGACGCGGCGCGCGTGCGTGAGCTGATCCTTGAACGCCTGACCTGACGCTGGTCGTCGGATCGCTTGGTGTTGCGTCCAGTGCCGCGGAGGACGGGGGTATCGCTGGTCGAGCTTGTCGAGACCCCTCAGCGGGCAGAATCCGCCGGTCGAGATCAGGCCGTACCCGTCATCCCGGGCTGGCCCCGGGATCTCAGACGCAAGGTGCGCTCAGGGGTCTCGACAAGCTCGACCAACCGGGGTCTCGTGACACGCTGATTGGTCAGCCCTCGAACAGCTTGGCGACGTCTTTGCGGATCACTTTGCCCAGCATCGACTTCGGCAACTCGTCAACGCTGACGAACCGGTGCGGCACCTTGTACGCGGCCAACCGCTCCTTGCCCCACGACCGGAGTGCGCGCTCGTCCAGTTGAGCACCCGGGCGCAGCACCACGGCTGCCGCGACGGTCTCGCCGGTGCTGCCTGCCGGAATGCCGACGACGCACACCTCGACGATGTCGGGGTGCTGGCGGAGCTCTTCCTCCACCTCGGACGGCGCCACGTTGAAGCCTCCCGTGATGATCAGTTCTTTGAGCCGGTCGACGATGGTGGTGAAGCCGTCGGCGTCCACCGTCACAACATCGCCGGTGCGCAACCAGCCGCCGGGTAGCAGGGTCTTGGCGGTTTCGTCCGGGTTGTTCCAGTAGCCGCTGAACACCTGCGGCCCGGCGATCAGCAGCTCGCCGCGTTCGCCCGGGGCCACTTCGACGGCCGGGTCGTCCACCGAGACCACCCTCATGTCGGTGCTCGGGAAGGGAATACCTATGGTGCCGTTGCGCCGGCTCGGTGCGAACGGGTTGCCCAGGCACACCGGGGACGCTTCGGTCATGCCGTAGCCCTCGACCAGCAGTCCGCCCGACACGCCTTCCCACAGTTTCACCACGTCGGCCGGCAGCGTCATCGCGCCGGAGATGCAGAACCGTGCGGAGCGCAGGCTGATGCCACGCTGCTCAGCTCGCTCGGCGGTGCGTTGATAGATCGGCGGCACCGCACAGTAGACGGTGGGCGGCGACTTCTTCGCCGCGTCCAGCACCAGGTCGACGTCGAACGACGGAAAGATCACCAACCGGCCCTGTTTGAGAATGCCGTAGGTGAGGAACAGCGTCATACCGAAGGCGTGAAAGAACGGCAGGATCGCGTAGAAGTTCTCTTTGCGGTACTCGGCCCCGTACATCCACGCCTCGCCCTGCCGGGCGTTGGCGAACAGGTTGAAGTGGCTCAGCATCGCGCCCTTGGGCAGCCCGGTGGTGCCCGAGGTGTACTGGATCGCGGCCAGATCGTGCACGTCTGGACGCGGATGATCGCTCGCGATGGGCGGTGCCTGCAGCAACGTCTCCCACGCAATCGTGCCCGACACCGGCGCAGTCAGCTTGGCGCGCGTGGCGCGCAGTTGGGGCAGCGGCAGGGCCAGGGCGAGCCGTTTGACCAGGGGAAAAGCGTTCAGCAGGTTCACCGAGACGATCGTGCGCAGGGGTGCCGTGGCGGGCATCTGCTGCAGCTTGGGCACCGCCACGTCCCAGCAGATCGCCACCCGTGCGCCGTGGTCGGTGAAGATGTGCGCAAGTTCACGATCGGTGTAGAGCGGGTTGTGCTGCACCACCACCGCGCCCAACCGCAGCACCGCGTAGAAGGCGACCACACCCTGGGGGCAGTTGGGCAGCACCAGCGCCACCCGATCACCGGCCCCCACACCCAGTCGACGCAACGCCTCGGCGGCACGTTCGATCTGGTCACCCAACTCGGCGTAGGTGGTGGTGCGACCGAAGAACTCGGTGGCCACACTGTCACCGGCCTCGGCGACCGACCGTTCGTACAGCGCCACCAACGACTCGGTCGGCAGTTCGATCTGCGCCGGAACCCCCGGCTGGTAGTGCTTGACCCAAGGCGCGTCCATCTGTGGAGCGTAGCGTCGGTTTCAGCCGCGATTCGAGTGGGGACTTTGGCCGGACGAACGCGCCGCGGCCGCCCGATCCCCGCGCGAAGCGTCGATGGGCCTCGCCGGCCAACTCGGCCAACTCGACCGTGATCGGTTCGAGATCGATGCCCAGTACGCCGCCTCCGAGGTATACCTCGACCTCCGGCGATCCAGCTTCTACCACCGATCGTTCATCGGCACCGCGTGGCGCCAGGGTCGGTAGCTGCGCCCCGCACCCAGTAGCTCGCGTGCGCCCACGCCGCGTCCTCGTCGATCGAATACGGTGACGCGGCACCGCTCGCTGGGCACGCAGTTCGCTCACCGCCTCCATGAGACCGTCACCGTTGAGCCGCTCGGTGACCTGATCGAGCAGTTCCTCCTCTCGTCGCCCACCGGCGGCCATCAGCGCGTGCGCGACGATCACCAGGTCGGCGTCGGTCAAGCCGTCCAAACCCGACCGGATGATCTCGTTGCGAATGATCGGTGCGGGCGGGGGAGAGAGCAGCATTTCGGCTTGCCAGTCGTACTCGGGGTCGCTGAGCGCCTCGCGTAGGGCCGGCAGCACCAGCTCGGGGTAACAGCCGCGTTGAGTCACCGGCAGCATGCGGCGCAGTCTCTGGGGCAGCACGCTCTGGGCTCGACCGATGTGCTCGGCGAGCGCCGCCTCGTCCAAGCCTTCGCGCACACCCTGCACCAGCAGCTCGTAGTCGGACGGCTCCCACGCCTTGCCGTGCCTACCGCCCTGCGGGGGCACGGGTGCCTGACTGAACCGGGTCGTGACTGCTTCCACCGTGATCGCCTTTCGCTCGATCCGGCGATTCTCGTCACGGGGTGTTGCCAGTGGTCTGTACCGAAGCTCCATCGCGCGATCGGTGTGTAACAGCCTCAGATCAGCCGGGCGCTCAAGACGCCCTCGATGCCTTTGATCTTGGCCAGTAGGTCGTCGGGAACCTCGCCCTCGACGTCCACCAGCGTGTAGGCCAGGTCGCCGCGCGACTTGTTGAGCAGGTCGGCGATGTTGAGCCCCGCCTCGGCCAGCATGGTCGAGATCTGGCCCACCATGTTCGGCACGTTGCTGTTGCTGATCGACAGCCGACTGGTGCCCTCGGCGCGCGACAGCCGGGCGTCGGGAAAGTTCACCGAGTTCTGAATGGTGCCCTCTTCGAGGTACCAGCGCAGCTCGTCGGCAGCCATGCGGGCGCAGTTCTCTTCGGCCTCGTTGGTGGACGCCCCCAGGTGCGGCAGCGTGACCACCCGCGGCCGCTTGTTGAGCGTGGGGGTCGGGAAGTCGCACACGTACCCGCGGAGCTGACCGGCCTCCAGCGCTTCGATGAGCGCCGGTTCGTCGACGATCGGCCCGCGGGCGAAGTTGAGCAGCACCGCGGAACTCTTCATTGCCTGAAACTGCGAGGCGCCGATCAGGCCCTTGGTGCCGGCCACCAGCGGCACGTGCAGGGTGACGATGTCAGAGCGCTTCAGCAGCTCGTCGAGATCGGTGACGTGCTCGACCTGCGACGACAGCGCCCACGCGTGCTGCACGGTGATGCCCGGGTCGTAGCCGAGCACGTTCATGCCCAGCGACAGCGCCACGTTGGCCACCTCGACACCGATCGCACCGAGGCCGATCACGCCGAGGGTGCGGCCGGGCAGTTCGAAGCCGACGTAGTTCTTCTTGCCGGCCTCGACCAGTTTGTCCATGGTGGCGTGGTCGCCCTCGAGCCGGTGCGCGAAGGCAGCCGCGTCCACGATGTTGCGCGCGGCCAGAAACAACCCGGCCACGACAAGCTCTTTCACCGCGTTGGCGTTGGCGCCGGGGGTGTTGAACACCGGCACGCCCAGCTTGCTGAACTCGGCGATCGGAATGTTGTTGGTGCCGGCCCCGGCACGAGCCACGGCGAGCACGGACGGCTCGATCGGCTGGTTGTGCAGGCTGGCCGACCGCACCAACAGTGCGTCCGGGCTGGTGACGTCGTGGCCGACCGTGTACTTGTCGCCGGGCAGCCGCGAGAGGCCGACCTGACTGATGGCGTTCAGGGTGCGAATGCGAAAAGGCATGGTTGTGATGAGCGTCAGCCGTTGGTGCGCTCGAACTCCTTCATGAAGTCGATGAGTGCCTGCACGCCCTCGAGCGGCATGGCGTTGTAGATGCTAGCCCGCATGCCACCCACACTTCGGTGACCGGCCAGGTTCGTGAGACCGGCGTCCGCTGCCTGCGCGACGAACGTCTTGTCGAGTTCGGGCTTGGCGATCAGGAACGGCACGTTCATCCACGACCGGCTGTCGGGCTGCACCGGGTTGCTGTAGAAGTCGGAGCCGTCGATGAAGCCGTACAGTGCGTCGGCCTTGGCCTTGTTGCGCTCGCCCATGGCGGTCAACCCGCCCTGGGCCTGCACCCACTTGTAGACCAGACCCAGCAGGTACCAGCCGAACGTCGGCGGGGTGTTCAGCATCGAGTCGGCGGCGGCCATCTGGGCGTAGTCCCACGGGGACGGTGTGATGGTGCGAGCCCGACCGATCAGGTCGTCGCGCACGATCACCACGCACATGCCGGACGGACCCATGTTCTTCTGCGCGCCGGCGAAGATCACCCCGAACTTGGACACGTCGATCGGTCGGGACAGGATCGTCGAGCTCAAGTCGGCCACCAGTGGCACGTCACCGGTGTCGGGCACGTAGCCGAACTCGACCCCACGGATGGTCTCGTTGGGGGTGTAGTGCAGGTACGCGGCGTTCGGGTTGACCTGGTAGCTGCCGGCGGGTGGAACCTTGGTGTAGTTGCCGGGCTTCTCGTCGACCAACGCGTTGGTGGTGACGTACTTGGCCGCCTCCTTGATGCCCTTGGCCGACCAGTCTCCGGTGAGCAGGAAGTCGACTTCATCACCTTCGGCAGACAGGTTCATCGGCACCCCGGCGAACTGACCGAAGGCACCACCCTGCAGGAACAGCACCTTGTAGTTGTCGGGAATCTCCATGACCTCGCGCAGAGTCGCCTCGGCCTCTGCCGCGCAGGCGACGAACTCTTTGCTGCGGTGCGACACCTCCATCACCGACATGCCAGAGCCGTTCCAGTCGAGCAGTTCGGCCTGGGCCTGCGCCAGAACGGGCTCGGGAAGCATGGCGGGGCCGGCGGAGAAGTTATAGACGCGCATGGGGTTGATTCTTCCAGTGATCACGGGTGCGTGCTGCCAGCGTCGGTCTTCTGATATCGGCAGGCGACCGAGCGCGACACGCCGACAGGGTGCCCACGCGGTCGCGGTCACCAGGACGATGTCAGAAAACCGGGGGAAGCCCTCGCAGCGATCACCATGGGTCGGCCGCATTCTGACTTTGTCCTGGTGACCGCGTCGCACCTGCCCCCCCCATCGGCGTGTCGCGGCCGGTCGCCTGTGGATTTCAGAACCTTGGCAGACTGAACGCATGCCGCCGATCCCCACCCAGCTACGAAAGTGGCTCTGGGTCGCCTTCGTGGCGAGCGTGGCAGCCCACCTGTACGGCCTCTACACCCCGGGGGAGCCGCAGGCTGTCGAGTGGTTTCCGCACGCCGACAAGGTGCTCCACTTTCTGGGGTTCGCCATTCCGTCGACCCTCGCGGTGCTGCTGACCCGGCGCTGGTGGCCGATCAGGGTTTTCGCGGCCAACGCGGTGATCAGCGAGGTGGTGCAGCACCTCTGGTTGCCGTATCGCGACGGCGACGTGGGCGACGCCCTGACCGACCTGGCCGGTCTGCTGCCGGCCCTCGCGTTGTACTGGTGGCTGCGGAGGCGGTGGCTTCAGGCGGCCAGTTCGGCCAGCGCCGACTCGAGCCCGATCAACTCCACGTCGGCCGCCTCGCGCCGTCCGGAGGCGTAGAGCAGCAGCTCGATCGGGGCGCCGACCACCGTGACGATGCGGTCGCCCTGGCCCACTCGCACGGTCTTGTCGGGGTGCCCTGCCCACTGCAGCACGACCGCCACCGGCGGCTTGCGCAGCATCATGGACGCGATTCCGTTCAACCGCTTCCACACCCAGGCGTCGAAGTCCGGCCCTCGGTCGGGCTCGGCGATGCCGTTGGGGCGGCGGACGTCCATGCCGTGAATCAGCAGCTCGACCCCGTTGGCGGCCTCATCGGCACCGGGCAGGGCGAACAGCGAGAACCTGGGGGGCCCGTGACGCACCAGGTCGACCAGCTCGCCGTACTGCAACTGCTCTTCGAGTTCGGCCACGCGGGCCTCGGTGCGCGCCTCGAACTTGGGCGCGAAGAAGCCCAGGGAGTTGATGAACTCGTTCTCGCGCAACCACACGTGGGCGGCCAGGTCGTGCGCAGTCCAGCCCTCGCACAGGGTGGGGGCGCTGGGCCCGACGGCGAGCAACGCATCACAGAGCAAGGCACGTTCGGTCTGGGCGTAAGACATGCCGCCACGATAGCCCTGACACAATGGCCAAGTGAGTCTCGACCCCGGCATCGCCACCCTGCTCAAGCGCAACGCCGACGGCCTGGTGCCGGCCGTCGTGCAGGACGCCACCTCGCGCGAGGTGCTGATGCTGGCTTGGATGAACGACGAGGCCCTGTCGCGCACGCTGACCACGCGGCGTGGCACCTACTGGTCGCGCAGCCGGCAGCAGTACTGGGTGAAAGGTGAAACCTCGGGTAACACCCAGCACGTGCGCGAGGTGAGGATCGACTGCGACGGCGACACCCTGCTGGTGCTGGTCGACCAGACCGGGCCCGCCTGCCACACCGGGGCCACCACCTGCTTCACCGACCGCACCCTGCTCGCCGACGCGGAGGCCGCCGATGCCTGAGATCTCCATCTCGCCCGACCTGCCCGCCTTTCTGCAGCAGGCGGCACAACGCCGCGTGGTCAGCGTGCACGCACGACTGCAGGCCGACGACCTGACCGCGGTGGGGCTCTACCACCGGCTGTGCGGCACGCGCGACAACACCTTTCTGCTCGAGTCTGCCGACAACGGCATGTGGTCGCGCTGGTCGTTTGTCGGCGTCAATGCGGTCGCCACCCTGAGCGAGCACGGCGGCGAGGCGGTCTGGAGCGGACGCCCCATCGCCGGCCTGCCCACCGGCGGCGACCCCCTGCAGGTGCTGGCGCAGACGCTGCAGATTCTGCACACGCCCGCCGACGAGGCGCTGCCGCCGCTCACCTCGGGCATGGTCGGCTACCTGGCCTACGACGTTGTGCGCCGGCTCGAGGTGCTGCCCGACGACAACGTCGACGACCTGGGCCTGCCCGAGCTGGTGATGATGCTGGTCAGCGACATGGCGATCATCGATCACCACGCCGGCGAGGTGTGGCTGGTCGCCAACGCGATCAACTTCGACGACGCGCCCGAGCGGGCCGAGCAGGCCTGGAGCGATGCCCGCGACCGCGTGCACGCCATGGCCGAGACGCTGAGCAGGCCGGCGGTACCGCTGCTCGCGGTGCTCGACGAAGGGGCCGAGGCTCCCGTCGTGCAGCGCCGGAGTACACCCGAGCAGTACATGGCCGCCGTCGAGTCAGCCGTCGAAGAGATCAAGGCGGGCGAGGCGTTTCAGATCGTGCCGAGCCAGCGGTTCGACGTGTCCACCGACGCCGACCCGCTCGACATCTACCGCATTCTGCGCCGCACCAACCCCAGCCCGTACCTCTACCTGCTGCGGGCGCCGGGGCTGGCGGTGGTCGGCTCAAGCCCCGAGGCGCTGGTCACCGTGCAGAACGGACGGGCCGAAACCCACCCGATCGCCGGGTCACGTCCACGCGGGCAAACCGCCGCCGACGACGTGGCGCTCGAAGCCGAACTGCTGGCCGACCCCAAGGAGCGGGCCGAGCACCTGATGCTGGTCGACTTGGGCCGCAACGATCTGGGCCGGGTGTGCGCGCCCGGCACGGTCGAGGTGGTCGAGTTCATGAAGGTGCGCCGCTACAGCCACATCATGCATCTCGAGGCGGCTGTGATCGGTGAACTCGCTCCCGGGCGCAACGCGCTCGACGTCACGCTGTCGTGCTTTCCGGCCGGCACCCTGTCGGGAGCGCCCAAGGTGCGCGCCATGCAGATCATCGACGGCCTCGAAACCACCCGCCGCGGCCTGTACGGCGGCGGGGTCGGCTACTTCGACTTCGCCGGCAACTCAGACGTGGCGATCGCGATTCGCACCGCAGTGATCGCCGACGGCGTGGCCCACGTGCAGGCTGGTGCCGGCATCGTGGCCGATTCGGTGCCGGCCAACGAAGAGCTCGAGACGCAGAACAAGGCCGCGGCGGTGATCCGTGCCATTCAGGGCGCGCACCGGCTCCGCCGGGTCAGCGAGGCCTGAGCGTGCGGGCAGCGGCCCTGGGCCTGCTGTGGGGCGGAGCCTTCGTGGCGCTCGTGGCGTCCGGGCAGTCGTGGTACGCGGCGGGCACCAGCACCGCGACCGGCGCGGCTGCGACGTCGGGGGCGGCCTTGGTGCTGGTGTTGGCGGCGCTGGCCGGAGCGTTTCTGAACACCCTGCTGCGGGCGACGGCCCGGCGCATCGTCGGCGGGCTGGTGGCGCTGCTGCTGGCGGGGGCGGCAGTCGTCGCCCTCACTGCGTCAGCGCCCACGACGTTGAGCAGCAGCACGCTGACCGACGCCGCGGTCACGCCGACCGCCTGGCGATGGGTGTATGTCGTCGGGGTCGTGCTCGCCCTGGCCGGTGCCGTGTTGGCTCTGTTCGCCCGACCGGGTGCGGCCAGGCCCTCGGCAACGCCCGACCCGGCCATGGACGCCTGGAAGGCCCTGGACGCCGGTGCCGACCCGACCGCGGCCGACGAGCGCGTCACGGGTGGCGAAGGGCCGCGCGACCAGCAACAATAGGCGCACGACAACCGACAGGAGCGCACCCATGAGTCAGGCCGGCAAGCACTACCACCACGGCAAGACCCCGGCCGCGTGGACCGGCAGCATCATCGCCACGGTCGGGTTTCTGCTGGGCGCGATCGCCTTCGTGATAGGCCCCAACTGGCTGCTGTTCTGGGTGTCGATGGCCATCGTGCTGGCCGGTGCGATCATCGGCGGCGTGATGAGCAAGATGGGCATGGGCGCGGCCTGAGCATGGGTGTTCTCGACGAGATCGTCGCCGGCGTTCGCGTAGATCTCGCCGAACGCCAGGCGCGCCGAAGCCTGGACGAACTGGCGACCACGGTGGCCGGGCTGCCGCCCACGCGTGACCCGATGCCGGCCTTTCGTGCCCAAGGGCTGGCCGTCATCACCGAGGTGAAAAGGTCGAGCCCCAGCAAGGGCGCGCTGGCCGACATTCCCGATCCGGCAGCGCTGGCCGCGCAGTACGCGGCCGGGGGAGCGTCCGCCATTTCGGTGCTCACCGAACGCCGACGTTTCGGGGGCACCCTGGACGACCTGGTGGCCGTCCGCGCCGCCGTCGACGTGCCGGTGCTGCGCAAGGACTTCATCGTCACCGACTACCAGTTGTGGGAGGCGCGTGCCGCCGGGGCCGACCTGGCGCTGCTGATCGTGGCCTCTCTCACCGACGCCGAACTGGCCCACCTGCTGGGCGTGTGTCGCACGCTGGGGCTGACCGCGCTGGTCGAGGCGCACACCGCCGACGAGGTGCGCCGGGCGCTCGATGCGGGCGCCGATCTGGTGGGCGTGAACAACCGCGACCTGCAGACCCTCGAGGTCGACCTGCACCAGTTCGAGCGGCTGGTCGGGCTGATTCCCTCACACGTGGTCAAGGTGGCCGAGTCGGGCATTCTGACCACCGCCGACGTCGCCGTGGTGGCCCAGGCGGGTGCCGATGTGATTCTGGTCGGCGAGGCGCTGGTGAAGCACCGTGACCCCCGGCAGGCGGTGCACGACTTCATCGCCGCCGGCTCGTAGATCATGCAGTTGTTCGCCATTGAGCGAACCGGGCCGGGCCGACTCTGGACCGCGACGGCTCCGAACGCCGACGACCTGGCGGCCGACTTGCAGCACGCCCGCACGCAGGGTGCCGATGTGGTGGTCAGCATGCTCGGCACCCTGGAGGCACGGCTGCTCCGGCTCGCTGGTGAGGGTGAGGCCGCTGCGTCAGCAGGTCTGGCGTTCCACCGCCTGCCCACCACAGACTTCGGCACCCCCGAGAAGACGGCAGCACGT
>RRZT010479215.1_pt1 | contig 28020 bp, 22 predicted proteins | sample 2165551 | NCBI WGS metagenome assembly RRZT01 (sample SAMN10456910, study PRJNA506462) | wastewater metagenome | biome: wastewater; feature: sludge; material: wastewater sludge; isolation source: wastewater sludge with Escherichia coli K12::gfp cells carrying plasmid... | place: USA: Moscow, Idaho... | reverse complement strand
TCGAATTGACCGTCACTGCAACGGCTTCGGCCGCCCATGACACCGAGGTGGGTCGCGTGGTGCCGGTCAGCGTGCGCATCACCACCCCGGACGGCGAGCTGTTGGCGACCCTCGAGGAGCGCTTCGCGATTCGCGGCCGCAATGGTGACGGCGAACTGAGCGACCCCGTTCGCGCCGGCGGTGCCGTCTCCGACAACGCCACCGACACTCCGCGCCGGCGCCGCCGCGACGCCGTCATGACGGCGCCGATCGACATGCACCCCTTCGCGATGGTCTCCGGCGATCACAACCCGATCCATACCGATCGGGCGGCCGCCCTGTTGGCCGGGCTGGAATCGCCCATCGTGCACGGCATGTGGCTCTCGGCCGCGGCGCAGCACGTGGCCACCGCCACCGATGGCAAGCCCGCGGCACCCGCCAAGCTGGTGGGCTGGACCGCCCGCTTCCTGGGCATGGTGTTGCCCGGTGACGAGGTGGAGTTCCGCGTCGACCGCGTCGGAATCGACCGGGGCGCCGAGGTTCTCGAGATCTCCGCCCGGGTCGGATCGGATCTGAAGATGTCGGCCACCGCACGGCTGGCCGCACCCAAGACCGCCTACGCATTCCCCGGCCAGGGCATCCAGTCCAAGGGCATGGGCATGGAGGTCCGCGGACGGTCCAAGGCCGCCCGCAAGATCTGGGACCGGGCCGACAAGTTCACCCGTGAGGCCCTTGGCTTCTCGGTGCTGCACGTCGTCAAGGACAACCCGACCAGCCTGATCGCCAACGGCGTGCACTACCAGCACCCCGAGGGCGTGCTGTACCTGACGCAGTTCACCCAGGTGGCCATGGCGACCACGGCGGCCGCACAGGTTGCCGAGATGCGTGAGCAGGGCGCCTTCGTCGAAGGGGCCATCGCGTGCGGCCACTCGGTGGGCGAGTACACCGCACTGGCGTGTGTCAGCCAGGTCATCGAACTGGAGGGCCTGCTGGAGGCCGTGTTCCATCGCGGCTCCAACATGCACGACATCGTTCCCCGCGACGAGCGGGGCCGCTCCAACTACCGGATGGCGGCCATTCGGCCCTCCCAGATCGACCTCGACGATGCGGACGTGCCGGCCTTTGTCGCGGAAGTGTCGGCGAGTACTGGAGAATTTCTCGAGATCGTGAATTTCAACCTGCGGGGCGCGCAGTACGCCATCGCCGGCACCGTCCGCGGCCTCGAGGCGCTCGAGGAAGAGGTCGAGCGTCGTCGCGAGATCAGCGGCGGGAAGCGATCATTCATCCTGGTGCCCGGCATCGATGTGCCGTTCCACTCGAGTGTGCTGCGCGTCGGCGTCGACGACTTCCGCCGTGCCCTCGAGCGCATCCTGCCCACCGGCAAGGACCCGGCCCTGGTGGTCGGCCGCTACATCCCGAACCTGGTGCCCCGGACGTTCACCCTGGACCGCGATTTCATCCAGGAGATCCGGGACCTAGTGCCGGCCGAGCCGCTCGACGAGATCCTGGCCGACTACGACACCTGGCGGAACGACAAGCCGGAAGAGTTGTGCCGCAAGGTCGTCATCGAATTGCTGGCCTGGCAGTTCGCCAGCCCGGTCCGCTGGATCGAGACGCAGGATCTGCTGTTCATCGAGGAAGCGGCCGGCGGCATGGGTGTCGAGCGTTTCGTCGAGGTCGGGGTGAAGTCCGCGCCGACCGTCGCCGGGCTGGCCACCAACACGCTGAAGCTGCCGGAATACTCGCACAGCACGGTCGAGGTGCTCAACACCGAACGTGACGCCGCGGTGCTGTTCGCGACGGACACCGATCCCGAGCCCGAGGAGTTCGAGGAAGCTCCGGCGAGTTCCGAAGCGCCCGTTGCGGATACCGACACGGCTCCCGCCGCGCCGGTTGGAGCGCCTTCGCCCAATGTCGCGCCTGCCGGCGCTCCGAGACCCGACGACATTTCGTTCGACGCGGCCGACGCCACCGTGGCGCTGATCGCGTTGAGCGCCAAGATGCGCATCGACCAGATCGAGACGCTGGACTCCATCGAGACCATCACCGACGGCGCGTCCTCGCGGCGCAATCAGATGCTGGTCGACCTGGGCTCCGAGCTGAACCTCGGTGCGATCGACGGTGCCGCCGAGGCGGACCTGGCCGCGCTGAAGGGTCAGGTCAGCAAGTTGGCCCGGACCTACAAGCCCTTCGGCCCGGTGCTCACCGACGCCATCAACGATCAGCTGCGCACCATCCTCGGCCCGTCCGGCAAGCGGCCGGCCTACATCACCGAGCGGGTTTCCAAGACCTGGGAGCTCGGTACCGGCTGGGCCAAGCACGTCACCGTCGAGGTCGCCCTGGGCACCCGCGAGGGATCGAGTGTCCGCGGTGGTGATCTGGGTGGTCTGAACGACGGTGCACTGGCTGACGCCGCCGCGGTGGACAAGGCCAGCGACGCCGGTGTTGCCGCCGTCGCGGCCCGGCGCGGCATCGCGGTCACGCTGCCGTCCAGCGGTGGCGCCGGCGGTGGCGTGGTGGATTCCGCCGCGCTGAACGAGTTCGCCGAGAAGGTCACCGGACCCACCGGCGTGCTGGCCAACGCGGCGCGACTGGTGCTCGGGGAGCTCGGCCTGGACAACCAGGCCGGCGTCACCGAGACGGCCGGCGATTCCGAACTGGTGGAACTGGTCAGCGCCGAACTCGGTTCGGACTGGCCGCGTTTGGTGGCCCCGGCGTTCGACAGCCGCAAGGCACTGGTGCTCGACGACCGGTGGGCCAGTGCCCGCGAGGATCTCGCCCGGTTGTGGCTGACCGACGAGGGTGACGTCGACGCGGACTGGCTGTTGCTGTCCGAGCGGTTCGAGGGCGCCGGCCATGTGGTTGCCACGCAGGCGAATTGGTGGCAGGGCAGGGCGCTGGCCGCCGGCCGCAACGTGCACGCGTCGCTGTACGGCCGGATCGCCGCCGGTAGTGAAAATCCGGGAACCGGTCGATATTCCGGCGAGATCGCGGTGGTGACCGGTGCGTCGAAGGGCTCCATCGCCGCTTCGGTGGCGGCCCAGTTGCTCGATGGCGGTGCGACGGTCATCGCGACCACCTCGCGCCTGGATGACGAGCGGTTGGCGTTCTACAAGGCGCTGTACCGCGAGAACGCGCGCTACGGCGCGACGCTCTGGGTGGTCCCGGCCAACATGGCGTCCTACGCCGACATCGACGATCTCGTCGCATGGGTGGGCAACGAGCAGTCGGAGAGCTTGGGGCCCAAGTCGATCCACGTCAAGGACGCGATGACCCCGACCCTGCTGTTCCCGTTCGCCGCGCCGCGGGTCGCCGGCGACCTGTCGGAGGCCGGCTCCCGCTCCGAGATGGAGATGAAGGTTCTGCTGTGGGCCGTTCAGCGGCTCATCGGCGGCCTGTCATCGATCGGCGCGGACCGTGACATCTCGGCCCGGCTGCACACGGTGCTGCCCGGCTCGCCGAACCGCGGAATGTTCGGCGGCGACGGTGCCTACGGCGAGTCCAAGTCCGCGCTGGATGCGGTGGTGGCGCGCTGGAGCGCCGAAACATCATGGGCGTCCCGGGTTTCACTGGCACACGCGCTGATCGGCTGGACCAAGGGCACCGGCCTGATGGGCCACAACGACGCCATCGTCGACGCGGTCGAGGAAGCCGGTGTGACCACCTACACCACGGCGGAGCTGGCGGCCATGCTGCTCGGCCTGTGCACCGTCGCCGCAAAGGCGGCCGCCGCCGAGAAGCCCCTCCAGGTGGACTTCACCGGTGGTCTGGGTGACATCGAGCTGGACATGGCGGCCCTGGCCGCCGAGGCCCGCGAGGAGATGCTCGCCGAAGGTGCTGCGGCCGAAGAGGATTCGATCGATGCGGGCACTATCTCGGCGCTGCCGTCGCCGCCGCGGGTGGACGAATCCCGGCCGGTTCCGGCGTGGGACGACCTCGACGTAGACCCCGCCGACCTGGTGGTCATCGTCGGTGGCGCCGAACTCGGCCCGTACGGGTCCTCCCGGACCCGGTTCGAGATGGAGGTCGACAACGAACTGTCGGCCGCCGGCGTGCTCGAGCTGGCCTGGACCACCGGGCTGGTGAAGTGGGAGCAGGATCCCAAGCCGGGCTGGTACGACACGGCTTCGGGCGATTTGGTCGACGAGTCGGAGATCGTGGACCGCTATCACGACGCCGTGATCGAGCGTTGCGGGATCAGGGAATTCGTCGACGACGGCGCCCTGGATGCGTCGCATGCGGCGCCACTGCTGGTCAGTGTGTTCCTGGACAAGGACTTCAGCTTCGTGGTGTCCAGCGAGGCCGACGCGCGGGCGTTCGTAGAGTTCGATCCGGAGCACACCGTGATCCGGCCGGTTCCAGAGTCGGGCGACTGGGAGGTTATCCGCAAGGCCGGCACCGAGATTCGGGTGCCGCGTCAGGCCAAGCTCTCCCGGATCGTCGGTGGACAGATTCCCACCGGTTTCGATCCGACGGTGTGGGGCATCAGCCCGGACATGGTGAGCTCCATCGACCGTCTGGCGCTGTGGAACCTGGTGGCCACCGTCGACGCGTTCCTGTCGTCGGGCTTCACGCCGGCCGAGGTGATGCGCTGGGTGCACCCGACGATGGTGGCCTGCACGCAGGGCACCGGTATCGGCGGCCTGTCCTCGATGCAGACGATGTTCCACGGCAACCTGCTGGGTCAGACCAAGCCGAACGACATCCTGCAGGAAGTTCTGCCGAACGTCGTTGCCGGACACGTGGTTCAGAGCTTCATCGGGTCCTACGGTGCCATGGTCCATCCGGTCGGCGCCTGCGCCACCGCGGCGGTGTCGATCGAGGAAGGTGTCGACAAGATCCGGCTCGGCAAGGCCGAACTGGTGGTCGCGGGCGGTCTGGACGACATGACCCTCGAGTCGATCATCGGCTTCGGTGACATGTCGGCCACCGCCGACACCGAGGTCATGCGTGCCAAGGGCATCAGTGACGAGCGGTTCTCCCGGGCCAACGACCGCCGCCGGCTCGGCTTCGTCGAATCACAGGGTGGCGGAACGGTTCTGCTGGCTCGTGGTGACCTGGCCGCCAAGATGGGTCTGCCGGTGCTGGGTGTGCTCGCGTACGTCGAGAGCTTCGCCGACGGCGTGCACACCTCGATCCCGGCGCCGGGTATTGGTGCCCTCGGTGCGGGCCGTGGCGGTAAGCAGTCGAACCTGGCGCGGGCGCTGAACCGCCTCGGGGTGACCGCCGACGACGTCGCGGTGGTGTCCAAGCACGACACCTCGACACTGGCCAACGATCCCAACGAGACCGAACTGCACGAGCGGCTCGCCGATGCGATCGGCCGGTCGCCGGGCAACCCGCTGTTCGTGATCAGCCAGAAGTCGCTGACCGGTCACGCCAAGGGTGGCGCCGCGGTGTTCCAGACGGTCGGCCTGTGCCAGGTGCTGCGCAACGGCGTGATCCCGCCGAACCGCAGCCTGGACTGTGTCGACGACGAGCTGGACAACGCCGGGCACCTGGTGTGGGTGCGCGAGACGCTGCGGATGGGGAATAGGTTCCCCCTCAAGGCCGGCCTGGTGACCAGTCTCGGGTTCGGTCACGTGTCGGGCCTGATCGCGGTGGTGCACCCGCAGGCGTTCGTCGCCGCCCTCGATCCGGAGCAGCGGGCCGCCTACCTGGCCCGTGCCCAGGAGCGGGAGCTGGCGGGTCAGCGCAAGCTGGCCTCGGCGATCGCCGGCGGCACCCCGATGTACGAGCGGCCCGCGGACCGGCGGTTCGATCACGACCAGCCGGAGAAGGCGGCCGAAGCCGCCATGCTGCTGGATGCGGCCTCGCGGCTCGGTGAGGACGGCAACTACAACCGGTGACCGGTGGGCTAGGGTTCGCACTGTGGCGATAGTCGGAGTCGGAATCGACGTGGTGTCGATCCCCGACTTCGCTGCCCAGGTCGATCAGCCGGGCACGGTGTTCGCCGAGACGTTCACCCCGGGTGAACGGCGCGACGCCGCCGACAAGAGTTCGGTGGCGGCGCGTCACCTCGCGGCGCGGTGGGCGGCCAAGGAGGCCGTCATCAAGGCGTGGTCGGGTTCGCGGTTCGCGCAGAAGCCGGTGCTGCCCGAGGGGATCCACCGTGACATCGAGGTGGTCACCGATATGTGGGGCCGGCCCAAGGTCCGGTTGACCGGTGATATCGCCACGCACCTGGCCGAGGTCACCATCCATGTGTCGCTGACCCATGAGGGTGACACCGCGGCCGCCGTCGCGATCCTCGAGACCTAGTCTCGTCCTCCTCCTCTCCTTCGTGAGCGGCCGTGTTCGTACGGTGACACGCCGTTGGATGCGTACAAACCCGGACGCTCACGCAAGATGGACGGTATGACAGAGCTGATCGAGAAGGTCCGTGCCGTGCTGCCGTCGGTCCGCGCCGACCTCGAGGATCTGATACGCATCCCGTCGGTATGGGCCGATCCGGCCCGCCGCGACCAGGTGGACCGCAGCGCCCGGGCCGTCGCCGACCTGCTGACCGGCGCGGGTTTCGCCGACGTGCGCATCGTCAGCGAAGGTGGCGCCCCGGCCGTCATCGCCAAACGCCCTGCCCCGCCGGGCGCGCCGACGGTGCTGCTCTACGCCCACCATGACGTGCAGCCCGAAGGCGATCCCACCCAGTGGCTGTCGCCGCCATTCGAACCCACCGAACGCGACGGCAGGCTCTATGGTCGCGGTGCCACCGACGACAAGGCCGGTATCGCCACCCATCTGGCGGTCATCCGGGCCTTCGGCGACGAGCTGCCCGTCGGGGTGACGGTGTTCATCGAGGGCGAGGAGGAGTCAGGGTCGCCGTCGCTGAGCCGGCTGCTGGCCGCCCACAAGGATGAACTGGCCGCTGATGTCATCGTCATCGCGGACTCCGACAACTGGAGTGCCGAGGTGCCGGGCCTGACAGTGTCGCTGCGCGGGCTGGCGGATTGCGTGGTCGAGGTGGCCACCCTGGATCACGGCTTGCATTCGGGACTGTGGGGAGGGGTGGTGCCCGATGCGCTCTCGGCGCTGATCCGTCTCCTGGCGACCTTGCACGACGACGACGGCAATGTGGCCGTCGCCGGGTTGCACGAGGGAACGGCCGCGGATGTGGAGTATCCGGCCGATCGGGTGCGCGCGGAGTCGGGTCTGCTCGACGGTGTGCGTGAGATCGGCGATGGCTCTGTGGTGCAACGGCTTTGGGCCAAACCGGCGGTGACGATCATCGGCATCGACACCACTCCGATCGCTGCCTCGTCCAACACGCTCATTCCGCGGGCCCGCGCCAAGGTCAGCCTGCGGGTGGCTCCCGGCGGCGATGCGGCGGCCCACCTCGACGCGCTGCGTACACATCTGGAGAGCCACGCGCCGTGGGGTGCACAGGTCACCGTCACACCCGGCGATGTCGGCCAGCCCTATGCGATCCACGCCACCGGTCCGGTCTATGACGCCGCCCGGGTCGCCTTCCGCACGGCGTGGGGCCGCGAGCCGGTCGATATGGGCATGGGTGGGTCGATCCCGTTCATCGCCGAGTTCGCCCAGGCGTTCCCGGCGGCGACGATTCTGGTCACTGGTCTGGGGGATCCCGACACTCAGGCACACAGCATCAACGAGAGCCTGAATCTGGACGTGTTGGAGAAGGCGGCCGTCGCGGAGGCGCTGCTGCTTGCGGGGCTCGTCCCGCGGGAGTAGGTCGGCTCAGGCCGACAGGTCGCGGCGGAGCTTGGCGACGTGCCCGGTGGCCCCGTGACGTTGTACGGCGGCTGGGCTAGCTGCCGGCGTCGACGAGCATGAAGGTGGCGGTCGACCGGATCAAGATGCGTTCAGCTGCGTCGACGACCACGCACTCCGCACTGAGAATTCTTCGGCCCTTGTGCACCATCTTGGCTTCGGCGATGAGGGGGCCACCCTTCGGCTGACGGTAGTAACGAACGTGGATGTCTGTCGTGACGGTGAACTGGGGCCCGAATTCGTATGTGCCCCAAAGGCATGATGCGCAGGCTGCGTCGGCGAACGTGGCGAGCATCCCGCCGTGAACGGTGCCTTCGTAGAATCCCCTGATGTCGTCCGTGATTGGCATCGACAACACTGCAATACCCGGCTCGGAGCGCACCACGGTGAGCTGCAAGCGTTCATGCACCGGCGATTGGCGTAGCTGCTCGGTATCGAACATTCGGCCCCGATTCGACTAAACGTCATCTGTACGGCATTCGAGGGTCCGCCGCTGATTCATATTCTTGGCGGTCGATCCCGGATAACGCAATTCTGACGTAGGCAGAGGCTACCCCGCCGAATGGCGGTGCGGAGAGAGATCGAGGCCCTGCTGCTAGCGGGCTGGCCCCGCGGGAGTAGGTCGGCTCAGACCGACAGGTCACGGCGAAGCTTGGCGACGTGCCCGGTGGCCTTGACGTTGTACTGCGCGACGGCGATCTTGCCGGCCTCGTCGACCAGGAACGTGGAGCGGATGACGCCCTGAACGGTCTTGCCGTACATCGTCTTTTCGCCGAACGCGCCCCAGGCGGTGAGCACCTTCTTGTCCGGATCGGACAGCAGCCGGAAGGTCAGTCCCTCGTTGTCGCGAAACTTCGCGAGCTTCTCCGGCTTGTCGGGGGAGATGCCGACGACGTCGAGGCCCGCCTCGTTGAGCTCGGCGAGACTGTCGCGGAAGTCGCAGGCCTGCTTGGTGCAGCCCGGGGTCGACGCGGCGGGGTAGAAGTACACGATCACCTTCCGGCCCGCGAAGTCGGACAGCTTGACGGTGTTGCCGTCGGCATCCGGAAGGCTGAACGCGGGGGCCTTGGCTCCGACGGCGAGGCGCGCTGTGGCGGTCAATTTGCTTCTTCCTGTCGTCCTGGTCGCACCGGTGCGCCGGGTGGCGCATCCACTGAACTAGGGTAGTAGGCCGAGCATGCCCAGCACATGGAGGCAATACCGTGGCGGACCGGGACCCCGAGGTCATCAAGGCTGAGATCGACGACGCCCGTGAGCGGTTGGCGGCAACGGTCGATTCACTGGCCGAGCGGGCCAACCCGCAGCGGATCGCCGACGACGCCAAGTCGAAGGCGCTGGCTTTCGTCGATCAGCCCAAGGTCAAGTACCCGCTCATCGGCGTGGGTGTCCTGGTGGTGCTGGTGTTGATCCGACGGCTGCGGCAGCGGCGCTACTAGCGCCGGCGCAACCAGTCGCTGAACGTCGAACGCGGCGGATTGGCCTGCATGCCGATGCGGCTGCACCCGTAAACGGCAACCATGGTGCCGCCGGCGGCCCGCTCGTCGGCGGACCCGTTGGAACGATCCTGGAAACGACGTTCGTCATGACGTCCATCGAACATCGACATTGGCAAACTCCTCGCTTCCCTGTCCGTTCCGATCGATTTTCCGGCTACTGTCATATCAGCTAATCAACATTGGCCTTAATATATCCGGTTTTCCCAGCATAACCCGCCAACGACGCCTGCCGCAACCGCTATGCCGTTAACAATCATGCTCGGATGGGCCGGTTTCGCACCCGGGCAGCAGCGATCGTGTTAGCGAAATGTACCCGGAGCCCGGGGCCTGTGCGGTGGTACGCCGAACCCGAGGACGCGGTGGAGCGCCGAGCCGGAAATGACGAAAACCCCGCCTGGGCGGGGTTTTCGTGGCTGTGCGCCGTCAGGGTTTCGAACCCCGGACCCGCTGATTAAGAGTCAGCTGCTCTACCAACTGAGCTAACGGCGCGGGTGAACTGCGAAGGCGACTTTAACAGGCCCGCGGCCGGTGAGTGAAATCCGCATGTCGCCAACAGGGTGCCGGCCGGCTGTCGGTGGATTCGTCGGTGCCGCGCTTTATGCTTCTTTATAAAACCACCCGAAAGTAGAAAATTTATAAGGAAGCATAAAGGTGGCCAACGCTCAGCAGCGCAGCCCGTACACGCCGGGTTCCATCGCGCACAGACTCCCGGGACGCGACGTTCACCTGGGCCGTGTCAACGTGCATCTGACCAATCTCAGCATTTATCGACAGCTCGATGGTCGCGTACATGTATTTGTCGGGCCACGCGGCGTGGGTAAGACCAGTCTTCTGCGCGCGGCGCAGCGCGACGCCCAGAATCGGACGTTCACCACGGTATGGGCGACGGGCGGCGATTCGGTCTCGTTGTCGGTGGACCTGGCCGGCGAGTTCCACAAGCTGGTCACCGCCAAGTGGACGGACACCGCGACGGCCGCGCTCACCGAAACATTGAAGACCGTCCGGCTCAATTTCGGAGTGGCCTCACTTCAACTCGCGGCGGGCAAGGACAAGGACGAGCACAAGGACAGTCCCGAGTTCGTCGGCGCAGCCCGGGCCCTCCAGCAGGCCATCACCGCCGCGGCCGAGGGGGCTGTCGAGGCAGGCAGCGCGGGACTCGTCATCTTCGTCGACGAACTCCAGGCGGCTGACCCGGTCGGTATCCGTGCCCTCGCCTATGCCTGGCAGCACATGCAAGCGGAAGCGCCCGAACTTCCCGCCGCGGTGTTCGCCGCCGGCCTGAGCCACACCCAGGACACGGTCGCAACCGCGGTCAGCTTCGGTGAGAGATTCGAATACCGGCACCTCAACAACTTGTCCAGCGACGACGCCGCCAGGGCGCTGACGGCCCCCGCGCAGGATGCCGGCGTGGGGTGGCAGCCGAGTGTTCTCGATTCGGTGCTCCGCGAAACCCAGGGATACCCGTACTTCATCCAGGAGTTCGGGGACAAGATGTGGGAAGCCGCTGGGTACCCGGGCCCCGGCGGGGTGCTGGCGATGGATCACTACGACGCTGCGCGGGCCGAATTCGAGGTCGCGCGGAACACCCTGTTCCGCTCGCGCTGGGCGCAGGCGACCACCGCCGAACAGAAACTGATCATCGCCATGGCGTCGCTGAGCGACGGGGACGTCAAGCGCAAAGAGGTTGCCGAGGCGATGGGCGTCACGTCGACGGCCATCAGCATGGCGAGGCAGTCACTCATGGACAAGGGACTGATCGAAGCAACCTCGCACGGGAAGATGCGGTTCACCGCCCCCGGGCTCGCCGAGTACATCCGCGAGTACGTCGCCGACGAGGAATGACGCAGAAAAAAGTCAGGGGCCCGAAAGGGGCCCCTGACCTGCTGGGTGGCTGACGGGACTCGAACCCGCGACAGCCAGGATCACAACCTGGTGCTCTACCAACTGAACTACAGCCACCATTGCCGCCCGATGAGCGGCGCTGACGATCTTAACCGGTCGATGGCTCCGAGGCCGAATCGTTTGATCCGGGCAGCCCCAGTTCCGTGGCGACCACCGCGATGTCGGCCGACGACGGCCCAGGTTGCGGCACGAAGGCGGTACGCCGGTAGTACTTCAGCTCGCGGATCGATTCGTGGATGTCGGCCAGGGCGCGGTGCGCCAGGCCCTTCTCGGGCTGGCCGAAGTAGATCCGCGGGTACCACCGCCGGCACAGTTCCTTGATGGAACTGACGTCGATCATCCGGTAGTGCAGGAAGTCGTCGAGTGCGGGCATGTCGCGCGCGATGAAGCCGCGGTCGGTGGCGATGGAATTGCCGGCCAGCGGTGCGGTCTTGGGCTGTTTGACGTGGGTGCGGATGTAGTCGAGGACCATGGCCTCGGCGGTCGGGACGTCGATGGTGGACGCCTTGACCTCGTCGATCAGCCCGGAGCGGGTGTGCATGCGGGTGACCACGTCGATCATGCCGCCCAGCGCGGCGTCGTCGGCGTGGATGACGACGTCGACGCCCTCGCCGAGGATGTTGAGCTCGGCATCGGTGACCAGCACCGCGATCTCGATCAACTTGTCCGAGCCGAGGTCCAGCCCGGTCATCTCGCAGTCGATCCACACCAGTTCGTCCCGCACAGCGCTCACAGTATGCCCACGTTAGTGCCCTGGCCTGCGCCGTGGTCCGTCGCACCCCCAGGTCGGACAAGTAAGGTCAGGCACCGTGAGCACAGAATCGGCCGGAACTCCTTCCGCCAGCGCTGCCCAGACCATTGCCGCCGGTTACGCGGTGGAGGGTCAGGCACTCGACCTCGGCAGCGTGGTCGTCGACGGCACCGTCGACCCGAGCGCCCAGATCCGCATCCCACTGGCCACGGTGAACAGGCACGGTCTGGTGGCCGGCGCCACCGGCACGGGAAAGACCAAGACGCTCCAGGTGATGGCCGAGCAGCTCTCGGCGGCCGGGGTGCCGGTTCTGATGGCCGACGTCAAGGGCGATCTGTCGGGGCTGTCCCGGACCGGGGAGACCAACGACAAGGTGACCCAGCGCGCCGCCGACACCGGTGATTCGTGGGCGCCGTCGGCGTTCCCGGTCGAGTTCCTGTCGTTGGGCACCACCGGGCGCGGTGTGCCGGTGCGCGCGACCATCAGCAGCTTCGGCCCGATCCTGCTGTCAAAAGTGTTGGGGCTCAACCAGACCCAGGAGTCGACCCTCGGCCTGATTTTCCATTGGGCCGACCAGAAGGGTCTGCCGCTGCTGGATCTGAAGGATCTGCGTTCGGTCATCCAGTTCCTCACCAGCGACGAGGGCAAGCCGGAGCTGAAGAACCTCGGTGCGGTGTCGGCGACGACGGCCGGGGTGATCCTGCGTGCGCTGGTCAACCTGGAGGCCGATGGCGGCGACACGTTCTTCGGCGAACCCGAACTCAAGCCCGAGGACATCATGCGGGTCGCCGGCGGTCGGGGTGTCATCACCCTGCTCGAGATCGGCGAGCAGGCCGCCCGGCCCGTGATGTTCTCGACGTTCCTGATGTGGGTGCTGGCCGATCTGTTCACGTTCCTGCCCGAGGTCGGCGACCTCGACAAACCCAAGCTGGTGTTCTTCTTCGACGAGGCGCATCTGCTGTTCACCGATGCGTCCAAGGCGTTCCTCGAGCAGGTGGAGCAGACCGTCAAGCTGATCCGCTCCAAGGGCGTCGGCGTGTTCTTCTGCACGCAGCTGCCCACCGATGTGCCCAACGAGGTCCTCTCGCAGCTGGGTGCGCGTGTCCAGCACGCGCTGCGGGCCTTCACCCCCGACGACCAGAAGGCCCTGTCGAGGACGGTCCGCACGTATCCCAAGACCGATGTGTACGACCTGGAGTCGGCGTTGACGTCACTGGGCACCGGCGAGGCGATCGTCACGGTGCTCTCGGAGCGCGGCGCTCCGACCCCGGTGGCCTGGACCCGGCTGCGTGCACCGCGGTCGTTGATGGACACCATCGGGCCCGATGCGATCGCGGCCGCGGCGAAAGCCAGTCCGCTGCAAGCGGTTTACGGTCAGACGATCGATCGCGAGTCGGCCTACGAGATGCTCGCCGCCAAGCTCGCCCCGCCGCCGGAGGCCGCGCTTCCGCCCGCCGCACCCGCGCCGGACCTACCTCCGGCGCCGACCGGCGAGGTTCCGCCCATGCCGGCTCCCGCGGCCCCGCCGCAACCCGGGTTCTTCGACAAGATGGTGGACAGCCCGGCGTTCAAGAGCGCGATGCGTTCGGCGGGCACCGTGTTGGGTCGGGAGATCACGCGCAGTATTTTCGGCACCGGCCGCCGGCGCTGAGTTCTGCGCGGTCAGTCGCCGCCGAGCTTCTTGTAGACCGCGCCGACGATGGGTGCCACCACCGCGCGCGGGGCGTAGCCGCTGGCGACCGACATCGCCTTGGACGTCAGGCCGGGTACCACCCGCATCCTGTTGTGCTCCAGGGCATCCAGCGACACCCGGGCGGTGTACTCGGTGTCGATCCAGAGGAACTCCGGGATCAGCTTCTCGACCAGCGAACGCTCCGACGCGTCGGGCAGTTCGGTGCGGACCGGACCCGGCGCGAGCAACGTCACGTGCACCCCGTCCTTCTTCACCTCCCCGCGCAGCGATTCGCTGAAGGTGTTGGCGAACGCCTTGCTGGCGGCGTAGGTGGCGTTGTTCGGGATCGGTGAGTTTCCGGCCGCCGACCCGGAGATCAGGATGCCGCCGCCGGCCCGGCCGATCATGCCCGGCAGGACCGCCAGGGTCAGGTCGTGCACGGCATTGACGTTGAGCGCCACCTGATCTCGCTCACCTTCGGGGTCCAGGGCGGCCACCGGGCCGAAAGTGGCGGTGCCGGCGTTGTTGCACAGGATCGAGATATTGCGTTCGGCCAGTTCGTTGCCGAGGTCGCGGCGCGCGCCGGAGTCGGTCAGGTCGACCGGACGGATCTCGACGGTGACGCCGTAACGCGCGGTGATGCGATCGGCCACCGTCTGCAGCACGTCGCCGCGGCGGGCGGTGATGATCAGATGATGTCCGCGGGCGGCGAGTTCGTTGGCGAGCGCTTCGCCGATACCTTGCGAGGCCCCGGTGACGACCGCGCGCGCGTCCGGGCTGGGTGAGGGTACGGGCATGCGGTCATGGTAGACAACCGGCATGAGCAGTCCCGCCAGGTCCCGGATCGCGGCGTGGGGGTCATGGGACTGCGGCGCCACCGGCATGTCGGCGATCGTCACGACATTCGTGTTCTCCGTCTACCTCACCGGGTCGGTCGGCGTGCACGTGGCCGGCCAGCCCTCACCGGCCAGTTGGCTGGGCCGCGCCCTGGCGATGGCCGGGTTCGTCGTCGCCGTGCTGGCTCCCGTTACCGGCGTCCTGGTGCAGGCCGCGTCGCGGCGCCGTGCCGCCCTGACCCTGCTGACCATCTCGGCCGCCACGCTCACCGCCGCGATGAGCCTGATCCGGCCGCACCCGTCGTATCTGTTCGCCGGGCTGGCGCTGCTGGCGGCCACGGCTGCCTGCCTCGATCTGGCGACCGTGCCCTACAACGCGATGCTGCGCCAGCTCTCGACGCCGCTGACATCCGGCCGGATATCCGGATTCGGTGCGGCGGCAGGCTATTTCGGCAGTGTGCTGTTGTTGTTGGTGGTGTACTTCGGATTCGTCGCCGGCTCCGGACCGCACCGCGGGTTGCTGGGAATTCCGGCCGACGACGGCCAGAACGTCCGGGCCGCGATGCTCCTCACGGCCGCGTGGCTGTTGATCTTCGCGGCGCCGCTGATGTTCACCGCGCATCGGATTGGTTCTCCGGATGCCGTCCCGGCCGCACGCATCGGGTTGCCGGGTGCCTACCGGAAGGTGTGGGCCGACCTGACCGCCGAGTGGCGCCGGGACCGCAACCTGGTCTACTACCTGATCTCGAGTGCCGTCTTCCGCGACGGTCTCACCGGGGTCTTCGCCTTCGGCGCGGTCCTGGGCGTCAGTGTGTACGGGCTGTCGCAGGCCGATGTGCTGCTGTTCGGCGTCGCGGCGTGTGTGGTGGCGGCCGCCGGTGCGGTGGTGGGTGGCCACGTCGACGACCGGGTCGGCTCCAAGCCCGTCATCGTGACGTCGCTGATCTCGATGATGGTTATCGGTCTCATTCTGTTGACACTGTCGGGTTCGCTCGCGTTCTGGGTGTGCGGGCTGTTGCTGTGCCTGTTCGTCGGCCCCACCCATTCGGCGGCCCGCACGATGCTGCTGCGGATGTGCGCGGACGGTCGCGAGGGAGTGGCGTTCGGTCTGTACACGATGACCGGGCGCGCGGCGACGTTCCTGGCGCCCTGGATGTTCTTCACCTTCGTCGACACCTTCGGCACCGACCGCGCGGGTCTGGCGGGCCTGCTGGTGGTGCTGGGCACCGGGCTGATCGCGGTGCTGTGGGTGCGTTCGCCCGCCCGGCTATCCGCCGATCGACGAGCAGATGGTCAGCCCGCTACCTGAGCGCTGCTGGGTCTGGGCGCCGTTCAGCGTTATTCTGCAACTGATTTCACGCCCGACGTTGATGACGGTGACGCTGGCGGCCTTGACAGTGGACGGGGCCAGCGACACTTCGCGGGTCCACGGCAGGGCGACGTTGAACTCCATCTGCAGGATCCCGCCGGTGTCGACGTAGGTGATGCTGATGGCCCGGCCCTCACCGGTGACGTTGTAGACGACGGATTCGGTGGCGGCCTCGTCGGCGGTGGTCGTCCCTGGTATGCCCGGTGCCGTCGTGGGTTCGGTGGTCGATGGCTCGGTGGTCGGCGGCGTCGTGGTTGGCCGCGGCGTCGTGGTCCGGGTTGTGGTGGACGGCGGAACGGTGGTGCTGGGTTCGGGCATCGGGGGCAACGGCGCGATGGCGGTGTCTTCGCGGGTGGAGCTGTAGGCGACCACCAGCGCGATCACCAGGCCGATGACGAGTGCGACGGCGCCCCCGGCGGCAAGCCAGAGCCATCGGGGCGACTTCGGCGGCTCGGTGGGCAGCTCGTTGGGTGGCGGCGGAGGCGGCGGTGGGTACTGGGTCTGGGTCCAGTAGGGCGGCAGGACCTGGGTTGGGTCGGGCGTCGGCGGCGGGTAGTTGGGGTAGGTGTACTGGCCGCCGTAGGCGGGGTCGACGGGAGGGTAGGGGACACCCATCTGTTCGGTCGGCTGTGACCATTGCCGCTGGTTGGGGTCGGGGCCCCAGGGGCCAAAGCTGCTCCGTGGATCGCTCATGCCCACCTCATGCTGTGCACGCTACCTGCGGATCCGCTGGAACTGGAGGCCGGTCGACGAACCCGCAGGTCAGGCTTCGCCGGAAGCGGCCGTCACGCCCTGGCGATACGGTCGTGATCAAGGAGGTTTCCACCATGGACGCAGCGGCCACGCCGCTCGCACCGCAGGTCAGGGCGATCTACGGGGCGTCGCTGGCACCGGACGCCACGGCCGTCGCCCACCTCGTCGACGACGGTGGCTATCCCCGTGCGGTGCAACGGTTCCTGCGCGGCTGGCGAGCCAGCTCGTGCCGGGCCCGACGACCGCGCGGCCCGGAAGATCGGTAACTCACTCTTGGAAATGGAGTCGACATGATCGTCCTGGGCGCGATCCTGCTCATCCTCGGCAACGTCCTGCACGTCAGCATCCTGTCCACCATCGGCATCGTCCTGCTGGTCATCGGCGCGGTGCGGTGGATCCTGGGCGCTGTCGGCCGTCCCGTCGGTGGCCGCAGAGTCTGGTTCTAACCGGGCGCGGTCAACGCGGCCAGCGCCATCGACCGCAGCACCGCGCGTGAGCGAACGCCAGCCGGCTTACCGCCGGTCGGCTTTGTGCTGTACGGGGTCGAGTTGAGCAACCCGAACGCCGCATGCGCCATCAGTCGGGCGTCGGACTCGGCCAGCTGGCGGTCGATCTCGCGCAGCACCCGCACCCAGATCTCGACGTACTGACGCTGGCTGGTGCGCACCTGCCGCAGGGCCGCGGCGGGCAATTGCGCCAGATCACGGTCCTGGATGCGGATCAGGTCGGGCTCGTTGAGAGTGAAGTCCAGATGGAAGTCGACCAGGTGCTGCAGGGCCGTGGCCGAGTCGGCCGTCCGGTCGAGCACGTCGCGTCCCCCGGCCAGCAGTCGCGTGCTGATCTCCACCAACAGTTCGACGAGCAGCGCCTCCTTGTTGGGGAAGTGCCGATAGATCGCCGGGCCGCTGATGTCGACCGCCGCACCGATGTCCTCGAGGCGGACGGCGGCGAATCCGCGCTCGGCGAATTGGCGGCCGGCCGCGGCCAGCAGCCGGGATCGGCGGTCCGACTTCAGGAGACTGCGCCTGGTCGGTTCGGGTTCGGCGGCGACCACTGGGTGACCTCCTCCTGCCGGGATCGACATTCCGGTGTGGACAATCGAGTTAATGATGATTAACATACCACGAGTTAGTCGTCATTAACTGAACTGATGGGCGGTCCGATGACCTCGAACCGACAGGCGCATCTGGCGTTGGTGGAGCAGCTGCGCGCCAAGCTCGCCGTCGCCACGCTCGGCGGTCCCGAACGGGCCCGTGAACGTCACGTCGCCCGGGGCAAGCTGCTGCCGCGGGACCGGGTGGACGGACTGCTCGACCCTGGCAGTCCGCTGCTCGAGGTCGCCCCGCTGGCCGCCGACGGCATGTACGACGACGAATGTCCCGGTGCCGGAATGATCGTCGGTATCGGCCGGGTGTCCGGGCGCGAGTGCATGATCGTGGCCAACGACGCCACCGTCAAAGGCGGCACGTACTACCCGGTCACCGTCAAGAAGCACCTGCGCGCACAGGAGATCGCGCTGCAGAACCAGCTGCCCTGCATCTATCTGGTGGACTCCGGCGGCGCGTTCCTGCCCAAGCAGGACGAGGTGTTCCCCGACCGCGAACACTTCGGCCGGATCTTCTTCAACCAAGCGACCATGAGCGCCAGGGGAATTCCGCAAATTGCCGCGGTGCTCGGCTCATGTACCGCCGGCGGCGCCTACGTGCCCGCCATGAGCGACGAAGCCGTCATCGTGCGCAATCAGGGCACCATCTTCCTCGGCGGCCCGCCCTTGGTGAAGGCCGCCACAGGTGAGATCGTCACCGCCGAGGACCTCGGCGGCGGGGACCTGCACTCGAAGGTCTCGGGCGTCACGGACCACCTGGCCCACGACGACCGGGACGCCCTGCGCATCGTGCGGCGGATCGTGGCGACGCTGGGGCCACGCACACCGCGACCGTGGGACGTGGCGGAGGCGATCGAGCCGATCGCCGACCAGAGCGAGCTCTATGACGTCGTGCCCGTCGATGCCCGGGTGCCCTACGACGTCCACGACGTCATCACCCGCATCGTCGACGGCGGCGAATTCTCCGAGTTCAAGGCCGAGTACGGCAACACCCTGATCACCGGGTTCGCCCGGATCCATGGCCACCCGGTCGGCGTCGTCGCCAACAACGGCGTCCTGTTCGGCGAATCCGCCCTCAAGGGAGCGCATTTCATCGAACTGTGCGACAAACGCACCGTCCCGCTGCTGTTCCTGCAGAACATCACTGGCTTCATGGTGGGACGCGACTACGAGGCGAGCGGAATCGCCAAGCACGGCGCCAAAATGGTCACCGCGGTGGCCTGCGCCCGGGTACCCAAACTCACCGTCGTGATCGGGGGATCCTATGGCGCGGGAAACTATTCGATGTGCGGGCGGGCGTACTCACCGCGCTTCCTGTGGATGTGGCCGAATGCGCGGATCTCGGTCATGGGCGGTGAACAGGCCGCATCGGTGCTCGCGACGGTCCGCGGCGACATGACCCCCGAGGAGGAAGAGGCCTTCAAGGCGCCGATCCGGGCCCAGTACGAGGATCAGGGCAACCCCTATTATTCGACGGCCCGGTTGTGGGATGACGGCGTGATCGATCCCGCGGACACCAGAACCGTTCTGGGACTGGCGCTTTCCGTGGTCGGCAACGCACCGGTAGAGCCGGTGTCCTACGGCGTCTTCAGGATGTGAGTGGCATGTTCGACACAGTTTTGATCGCCAACCGTGGCGAGATCGCCGTCCGGGTCATCCGTACCCTGCGCCGGCTGGGCATCCGTTCCGTCGCGGTGTACAGCGAGGCCGATGCCGGCGCCCGCCACGTCGCAGAGGCCGACCTGGCGGTGCTGCTGGGACCCGCGCCGGCCCGGCGGAGCTATCTGAACATCCCGGCGGTGGTCGACGCGGCCGTGCGCACCGGCGCGCAGGCCGTGCACCCCGGCTATGGATTCCTCTCGGAGAATGCCGAGTTCGCGGCCGCGCTGGCAGAGGCCGGCATCGTCTTCATCGGCCCGCCGGCATCGGCCATCGCCACGATGGGCGACAAGATCACGGCCAAGGACACCGTCACCGGCTTCGGTGTTCCCGTGGTGCCCGGCATTTCGCGGCCCGGTCTGAGCGACGACGATCTGATCGCCGGGGCCGCCGAGGTCGGCTACCCGGTCCTGGTGAAACCGTCGGCCGGCGGTGGCGGCAAGGGCATGCGAATGGTCACCGACCCCGCCGATCTTCCCGAGGCGCTGGTGTCGTCCCGCCGTGAATCCGCGGCGGCCTTCGGTGACGACACGTTGTTCCTGGAGCGATTCGTGTTGCGGCCCAGGCATATCGAGGTACAGATCCTCGCCGACACCCACGGCACCGTGATCCACCTCGGCGAGCGCGAATGCAGCCTGCAGCGCCGCCATCAAAAGGTCATCGAGGAGGCACCGTCGGCCCTGCTGGACGCGCCCACCCGGGCCCGGATCGGGCGTGCGGCGTGTGACACCGCCCGCAGTGTGGACTATGTCGGCGCCGGCACCGTCGAGTTCATCGTGTCGGCCGATCAGCCCGACGAGTTCTTCTTCATGGAGATGAACACCCGGTTGCAGGTCGAACATCCCGTCACGGAAATGGTGACGGGATGGGATCTGGTCGAGTGGCAGGTGCGCATCGCCGCGGGCGAACCGTTGACCGCCACCCAGGACGACATCAGCCTGACCGGCCACGCCATCGAGGCGCGGGTGTACGCCGAGGATCCGGCCAACGGGTTCCTGCCCACCGGCGGCACGGTGCTGGACCTCGTTGAGCCAGAAGGTGTTCGGCTGGACTCCGGCATCTACACCGGCACCGTCGTCGGCAGCGACTACGACCCGATGCTGGCCAAGGTGATCGCCCACGGCGACGACCGTGATCAGGCGCTGCGCGGGCTGGACCGGGCGCTGGCGGACACCGCGGTGCTCGGCGTCGTCACCAACGTCGACTTCCTGCGCTTCCTGCTCGCCGACGACGACGTCGCCGCCGGACGCCTGGACACCGGACTGCTGGACCGCCGGGTCGGCGACTACCGGGCCGTCGCCGGGACGGACACCGACCTCATCGCCGCGGCCGCCTACCGCTGGGTGCAACGGTGGGCCGGTTCGGCCGATGACCTGTGGACCAGGCCGACGGGCTGGCGGATGGGTGAGCACGCCCCGACGCTGATCCGGCTGCGCTGTGGGGACCGGACCGACCATGTCGGCATCACCGGTACCCCGACGGCAGCTCATGCACGGATCGAGAGCGGCGAAATGCATTCGCTGACCGCAACACTCGGCGGCGACCTGCTGACCGTCGTGCTGGACGGTATGCGCACGGAGTACCGCGTCGCCGACGCCGGCCATCAGATCTGGCTGGCCGGACCCCACGGTGTCGCGGTCGTCGACGAGGTGCGCGAGGCGCCGGTGCGGCCCGACGACGAGCACGCCGGCGATGCCGAGCTGGTCAGCCCGATGCCCGGAGCGGTCGTCGCGGTCAACGTCACTGACGGCGCCGAGGTGACCGCCGGGGCCGTCGTGGTCGCGGTCGAGGCGATGAAGATGGAGCACTCGCTGAAATCACCGGTCGACGGTGTGGTGGAACTACTTGTCGCCGTGGGCGATCAGGTCAAGGTGGGTCAGGCGCTGGCCCGTATCAGAGCAACCGACGGGAAGACCAACGATGACTGACTACCTCTCGACCGGCAATCTGCCCGACGAGTACGCCCAACTGGCCAAGACGGTCCGCGAATTCGCGCAGAGCGTGGTGGCGCCGGTGTCGGCCAAACACGATGCAGAACACAGCTTTCCGTACGAGGTCGTCGCCGGAATGGCCGACATGGGCCTGTTCGGGTTGCCGTTCCCCGAGGAGTACGGCGGCATGGGCGGCGACTACTTCGCGCTGTGCCTGGCGCTCGAGGAGCTGGGTAAGGTGGACCAGAGCGTGGCCATCACACTCGAGGCCGGTGTCTCCCTCGGGGCGATGCCCGTCTACCGGTTCGGCAACGACGCGCAGAAGCGGGAGTGGCTGCCGCTGCTGACCTCCGGCAAGGCGCTGGGCGCATTCGGCCTGACCGAGGCGGGCGGCGGCAGCGATGCCGGAGCCACCAAGACCACCGCGAAATTGGATGACGGCGAGTGGGTCATCAATGGCAGCAAGCAGTTCATCACCAATTCGGGCACCGACATCACCCGACTGGTCACCGTCACCGCCGTGACCGGCGAGAAGGAGATCAGCACCATCCTGGTGCCGGGTCCGATCACGGGGTTCACCGCCGAACCCGGCTATGACAAGGTCGGTTGGAACGCCTCCGACACCCACCCGCTGAGCTTCGACGACGTCCGGGTGCCGGCGGACAACCTGCTGGGCGAGCGCGGTCGCGGGTACGCCAACTTCCTGCGGATCCTGGACGAGGGCCGCATTGCGATCGCCGCGCTGTCGGTGGGCGCGGCCCAGGGCTGCGTCGACGAGAGCGTGCGTTACGCCAAGGAGCGGGCCGCGTTCGGTCAGCCGATCGGCAAGTACCAGGCGATCGAGTTCAAGCTGGCCCGGATGGAGGCGCGCGCCCAGGCGGCCCGGGCGGCCTACTACGACGCGGCGGCCCTCATGCTCGCGGGCAAGCCGTTCAAGACTCAGGCGGCGGTCGCCAAGCTGGTCTCCAGCGAGGCCGCGATGGACAACGCCCGCGACGCCACCCAGATCCACGGCGGCTACGGCTTCATGAACGAGTACACCGTGGCCCGGCACTACCGCGACAGCAAGATCCTCGAGATCGGCGAAGGGACAACCGAAGTGCAGCTGATGATCATCGCCCGGCAGTGGGGCTTGTAGTGGGCCGCGACGCTGGCGCCGAGCGCTCAACCACGTACGGTTTGCGGTCCCTGATGTGTACGTCGGTGAGCGCTCGCGGAGAAGGGGACAGCAGTGCCTGAGCAGTCCGAGGAAAAGGTCGTCCGCCAGCGCGGCCTGTGGTTCGAGGAGCTCGAAGAGGGTGTGCGCTACGTCCACGCACCGGGACGGACCATCACCGAGGCCGACAACGTCCTGTTCACCACCGTCACGATGAACACCCAGGCGCTGCATCTGGATGCGGCGTGGTCGGATCAGCAGCCTCCGTTCAACCAGCGGTTGGTGAACTCGATGTTCACGCTGGCCACCCTGGTCGGCCTGTCGGTCACCCAGATGACGCAGGGCACGACGGTCGGCAACCTCGGTTTCTCCGACATCGGGTTCCCCAAGCCGATGTTCCACGGCGACACGCTCTACGCGGAGACGACGGTCACCGACAAACGGGAATCCAAGAGCCGGCCCGGCGAAGGCATCGTGACCTTCGTGCACACCGGCCGGAATCAGCACGGCGACGTCGTGGCGACCGCCACCCGGAAGGCAATGATGCGCAAGATGCCGATGGAGGACACCAACTAGTGGCGCTCGACAACGCCGGTCCGGCGTGGATCTTCTGCCCGGCCGACCGCCCGGAACGCTTCGAGAAGGCCGCTGCTGCAGCCGATACCGTCATCCTGGACCTCGAGGACGGCGCGGGCGACAAGCCCAGGGCGCGGCAGGCGATCATCGACACCCCGCTGGATCCGGCGCGCACCGTCATCCGGATCAACGCCGCCGATTCCGGCGAGCAGCAGGCGGACCTCACCGCACTCGCCAAGACCGCGTACACCACCGTCATGTTGCCCAAATGTGAAGCAGCCGAGCAGGTTACCGCGCTGGCGCCGCTGGACGTCGTGCTGATCGTCGAAACGCCGCTTGGCGCGCTGAAAGTGGATCAGACCGCGGCGGCCGCCAACACCCTGGGGGTGATGTGGGGTGCCGAGGACCTGTTCGGCTTCCTGGGCGGAACGGCGAACCGGTTCGCCGACGGCAGCTACCGCGACGTGGCCACCCACGTCCGGTCACGCTCGCTGCTGGCCGCCAAGGCCTACGGAAAGCTCGCGCTGGATTCGGTCTACATCGACATCAAGAACCTCGACGGGCTGCGGACCGAGGTGGACGACGCCGTGGCCGTCGGGTTCGACATCAAGGTAGCGCTGCACCCGACCCAGGTGACCGTCATTCGCGACGGTTATGCACCCTCTGCGGAGCAGGTCGACTGGGCGCGACACGTTCTGGCTGCCGCCGCTGATCAGCGGGGCGCATTCGCCTTCGAGGGCATAATGGTGGATGCGCCAGTGCTACGGCGAGCAGAGCGAATCGTGCAGCTAGCGCCCTGACACCGGGACGCCGCTGCCGACCGCCACAAGCGGGGCTGCTCGGCTGGCCCGGTTCTGGAGCTGACCTACAGGTCTGACGGCGAAACATGCCGGACAGCGACCTCGAGGAGGCTGCCATGGGTGTGTCCGCTGCTCGTCCGGTGCAACTCGTCGCCCCCGACGGGACCCCGACTTCCGAGACGCGATTCGATCGCGAGCTGCCGCCCGAGACACTGGCGTGGCTCTACGAGATGATGGTCGTCACCCGCGAACTCGATATCGAATTCGTCAATCTTCAGCGTCAGGGTGAACTCGCCCTGTACGCGTCGTGCCGGGGCCAGGAGGCCGCCCAGGTCGGCGCCGTGGCCTGTCTGCGCAAGACGGACTGGCTCTTCCCGCAGTACCGCGAGATCGGGGCGTTCCTGATCCGCGGCATCACGCCGGCCCAGATGGGTGCCGTGTGGCGCGGCAGCTGGCACGGCGGCCTGGGCTTCACCGCCAAATGTGTGGCGCCGATCTCCATCCCGATCGGAACCCAGCAGTTGCACGCCGTCGGTGCCGCGATGGCCGCGCAGCGCCTCGGCGAAGATTCCGTCACGGTGGCGTTCCTGGGCGACGGGGCCACCAGCGAGGGCGACGTCCACGAAGCGCTCAACCTGGCATCGGTCTTCGCGGCGCCGTGCGTGTTCTACGTGCAGAACAACCAGTGGGCCATCTCGGTTCCGGTCGAGCGGCAGGTGGCCGGACCGTCGATCGCTCAGCGCGCCGACGCCTACGGCATGCCCGGCATTCGGGTGGACGGCAACGACGTGCTGGCCTGTTACGCCGCGATGTCCGAGGCGGCCGAGCGGGCCCGCTCCGGCGCCGGCCCCACCCTGATCGAAGCGGTCACCTATCGCATGGGGCCGCACACCACCTCCGATGACCCCACCCGTTATCGCGACGCTGACGAACTCGACGAGTGGGCGGCTCGCGACCCGATCTCGCGCTACCGGACCTACCTGCAGAGTGTCGGGGTGTGGACCGAACGCGTCGAGCAACGCGTCGGCGCCCATGCCGCCCGATTGCGTACCGAACTGCGGGACAACATCTTCGGTGCACCCGACCCCGAGGTGCTCGAGATGTTCGACACCGTCTACGCCGACATCACACCGGAACTGGCGGCCCAACGAGAACGGCTGCGAACCGAACTGGCGAGGGAGGCGTGACATGACGCAGATCTTCGAACGGCCGCCGCTGCTGACCCCGGTACCCACCGCCACCAACCTCACGATGGTGCAGGCGATCAACCGCGCCCTGCACGATTCGATGGCCGCCGAGGATCGGGTGCTGGTCTTCGGTGAGGATGTCGCGCAGTTGGGCGGGGTGTTCCGGGTGACCGAAGGCTTGCGCGAAACCTTTGGTGAATCAAGGTGTTTCGACACCCCGTTGGCCGAGTCCGCCATTATCGGTATCGCGATCGGGATGGCCCTGCGGGGCCTGGTGCCGGTCCCGGAGATACAGTTCGACGGATTCAGCTATCCGGCGTTCGACCAGATGGTGTCGCATCTGGCCAAATACCGGATGCGCACGCACGGGGACGTGGACATGCCGGTGACCATCCGCATCCCGTCCTTCGGCGGCATCGGCGCCGTCGAGCATCATTCGGAATCCACCGAGACCTACTGGACGCACACCGCCGGTCTCAAAGTCGTTGTGCCGTCGAATCCCTCGGACGCCTATTGGCTGCTCCGGGAGGCGATCGCCAGCCGCGATCCGGTGATCTACCTCGAACCCAAGCGGCGATACTGGACCCGCGGGGACGTCGACACCACGGTCGCCGCCCCGCCGATCGGACAGGCCGCCGTCGTGCGGCCGGGCAGTGACGTCAGCGTGATCACCTACGGCGGGCTCGTCCCGACGGCCCTGAATGCGGCGCAGGTGGCAGCCGAACACCACGGGTGGGACCTCGAGGTGATCGACCTGCGCTCGCTGAACCCACTCGACTTCGACACCGTGGCCGATTCGGTCCGCCGAACCGGGCGGTGCGTGGTGATGCACGAGGGTCCGCGGACCCTGGGGCTCGGTGCGGAGTTGGCGGCCCGGATCTCCGAAGAGCTGTTCTACGACCTCGAGTCACCGGTGTTGCGCGCCACCGGGTTCGACACCCCGTATCCGCCGGCGCGACTCGAGAAGCTGTGGCTGCCCGGGGTGGACAGGCTACTCGATTGCGTCGAACGCGCAATGGACATGCCATGAACGAGTTCCTGGTCCCCGACCTCGGCGAAGGCCTCGAGGATGCCACGGTGTCGAGCTGGTGTGTCGCGGTGGGCGACACGGTGGAACTCAACCAGACGCTGTGCACCCTCGAGACCGCCAAGGCCGAGGTCGAGATTCCCAGCCCGTGCGCCGGGCGGGTGGACGAACTGGGCGGCGCGGTCGGTGATGTGCTGCCCGTGGGATCGGTTCTGGTGCGTTTCGACGTCGGGGCGGGCCCGGCGGCTGAGCCGGAAGTGTCCGAGCCGGTGAAGATCAATGGGGCGCAACGCAATCCCGTCCTCGTCGGCTACGGCACCGACGCCACCGCGGATGCGAGCCGGCGAACCCGGCCTCGCGCCAAGCCGTCGGTGCGCAAGCTCGCGGCCGAGCTGCTGGTCGACCTGGCGGACGTGCCGGCCGGGGACGACGGAGTGATCAGCCGTGAGGCCGTCCTGGCCACGGCCGGCGTGCACGGTACGCAGCGCCCCGGCGCCAGCCACGACGTGCTGCCGGTCCGCGGTGTCCATGCTGAGATGGCCAAGCGGATGGCTTTGTCGCGCAATGAAATACCTGACGCACACGCCGCGGTGGACGTGGACGGCACCCGGCTGCTCGAATTGCGGGACACGCTGGGCGTGACGCCATTCGCGCTCACGATGCGACTACTGGTCCTGACGCTGGGCAATCACCGGATCCTGAACTCCACGTGGGTCGACGGGCCCGACGGACCCCAGGTGCACACGCAACACCACGTTGATCTCGGCGTTGCGGTGGCCGCGCAGCGCGGGCTGCTGGTAACCGTGATCCGGGATGCGCACGCGATGACCACTCGGCAATTGGCCGATGAGTTGGCGCGGGTGATCGACGCGGCACGGGCCGGTACGTTACGTCCGGCGGAGTTGGGCGGCTCGACGTTCACGGTGTCCAACTTCGGCGCGCTGGGGGTGGACGAGGGCGTCCCGGTGATCAATTACCCGGAGGCGGCGATCCTGGGCATCGGGTCATTGCGGCCGCGGGCGGTGGTGGTCGACGGTGCGTTGGCGGTGCGCTCGACGATGAAGCTGACGTGTGCATTCGACCATCGGGTGGCCGACGGGGCGCAGGTCGCCGGCTTCCTGACCGCACTGCGGCAATTCATCGAGATGCCGGAGGCCGCACTGATGGAGCTGTGAGGTTCACGGGCGTCCGGCTGTGGTCCTCCTCAGGTGTGCCAGCAGGTGCTGGTCCAGACCGTCGGGCACCTCCAGAATTGCCCCGACCGGGTCCAGAGAGATATCGGCTCCGTGCAGGTAGGGCAGCAGTTCCTGCGCCTCGGCGACCCGCTCGCACCAGGTTGTGATGAATCGGTCGATCGTCACCAATCTGCACAGCACGTACGCCGCGATGTCCTGCGCGTAGGGCACATCCGGCCCTTCGATCTCGGTTGCCAAGCACACTTCGACCTTCTCGAGGAGCTGCTCGTGGTAGTCCATCAGACGGTTGGACACGGCCATGATGGCGTCGGCGTCGGCAGTGTCGTCGCCCATCGGTTCGCCGAACGCCCCCCGGAACGCCGGGCTCTCGACCAGGCGGCTCATTTGCGCTCCGATGCCTTCCATGTCGTCGATCAGCGTGCCGACGAGCAAGGTGTACGCGTACGGCGGCAGCGCCCCACCGGGCGAGGGCTGGTACCCCATCGCGCAGGTGCGAAGGCGGGCTTGCAGGGCGTTGCGTCGCTGCACCAGTACCGAGGCGAACAAGGCGAGGGACCAGAGCTCAGGCTTGTCCGCGGCGAGTGCGGCCATGCCGGCGCGGGTGGGCATGATCCGTGCGGTGCCCGGCTGCAACGTCTGCGGCAGGACGCGTTCGGGCTCGGGAGTGATGGCTCGTCCGAGCCGGGCGACCGCAGCGAAGAAGTCATCGGTCCACGGCCACGGCGCCGGTACCGGGATCTTGGTGGTGCGCGCTTGCGCCGCGTTCATGAGTACGGCGACCATCACCACCACGAAGATCAGCGGTACCCACCAGGACTTGGTGAGCACCCAGAGACCGGCACCACATGCGCCGAGGATCTTCACTGTCAGTTCGGTGCCCGGCGGCAGCGAATG
>RRZT011508790.1_pt1 | contig 28059 bp, 22 predicted proteins | sample 2165551 | NCBI WGS metagenome assembly RRZT01 (sample SAMN10456910, study PRJNA506462) | wastewater metagenome | biome: wastewater; feature: sludge; material: wastewater sludge; isolation source: wastewater sludge with Escherichia coli K12::gfp cells carrying plasmid... | place: USA: Moscow, Idaho... | reverse complement strand
GTGAAGCTGTCTGGTTAATTTCAATTATTTCGCCTGCTGTATTGGTTACCACTAAGGCATAGGGCGAAAACTCTATATAGTTTTTGAATTTCAGCTCGCTTAATTTTAGCTTGTATTCCATTTGTTTGCGTCGGGTAATATCGCGCACAAAACCTTCGAAATACATTGATTTATTTTTGTCGTCGTAAATTAAACAGGCACTGATAGAAACACTTAGAATAATACCATTTTGTAATACCAGCTCTGTACAAAAGTCGTTGAGTTTCCCGTCTTTATGTAGGATATGATAAAAGTCCTGACAGTGCTTTTTGTCGGCAAAAAATGTCGAAAAATCTTTGCCTGTAATATTAACATTGTTTATTTTATGGTAATGTTTTACCGATGGGCTTATTTCCAGTATTTTATTGTCCTTACCAACCTTGTAGTACACATCCACTGCATTTTCGAGTACCATTCTGAAGCGCTGTTCGTTTAGCAGGGCAGTTTCTTCGGCATTTTTTAATTTCAGTAATATCCTGTATTGTACCAATTGTCATTTCAATTTCATTTGCACTGTTTCTAACCACAGTGCCATTGTCGCGTACCCACCTTACCTGATTATCGTTTTTACGGATAATTTTACAATACGAGCTGAAATTACTCGGTTTTGTAATCGGATTTCCATCGATGGATGTAATGATTGAAGCCAGTCCACTGAATTCGGAAAAGCGGTTTTGAATTTGTTGTAGTTCATCTATATCAAAAAAATCGGATGTATTCAATGTGTTTTTTCTGAAATCAGTAACTTTGTTTCCTGAAATATCAAGCATATTTATTATTTGTAAATTAATAAAAACTATTACATTTTAAGTTGCCCAAAAGCGTCATCTTATCAAATATACAACTTAAATCTTATATTTTAATTTGCAAAGTTTACAGGAATAAACCTCTTTGGAGGGTAAATAAACATTCAAAAAATCACTGCTTTTGATAATTAGTTGAAAAATAGACTGCTTGAAATTTATTTATATGAAGTTCCTTTAATAATGTGAACAATCTGTCTTTTTTTTAATATTCAATATAGAGTTAAAAAATGTTTGATTCGGAGATTTGAGCCGATTTGTCTAATTGTACTTCGTACAAAGTGAATGTTTTGGTTTTGTTTGCTCAAATTTATTTAAGTGTCTGAAATAGAATATTGTAATAGTGGGTATTACAATTCAATGTATTTAATTAAGTAAGCTGATACAGGAATATTGATAGCAAAAAAGGGGGTAATCTGTAGCAAAAAAAATCTCCGGACAAGCTGAGTTGTCCGGAGATTCTATTTAGTATTGTGTTTGTTTGCGTAGAGTGTAGCGGTCTTTTTTACATTCCGCAGGCGGAACATTTTTGGAGGCGCTACTATTTACTGCAAATTCTTAATACACTTGTTCTGCAGTACGTTTGTACCAGTTGTAGCGCCATTTTGCGTTTTCTTCGGCAGCTTTAAACAGTTCTTCTGCTTCGGCAGGGAATTGTTTTAACAACGAAGTATAACGGATTTCGCCACGCAGGAAGTTTTGGAATTCGTCCCAGTTAGGTTCTTTCGAATCCAATACCATTGGGTTTTTTCCTTCGGCTTCCAACATAGGGTTGTAGCGATACAAGTGCCAGTATCCGCATTTTACTGCTTTTTCCTGCTCTTCGTTTGCTTTACCCATACCCGAACCTAAACCGTGGCTGATACATGGTGAGTAAGCAATAACGATTGATGGTCCATCGTATGCTTCGGCTTCGCGCAATGCTTTGAGTGTTTGTGCCTGATTAGCACCCATAGCTACCTGAGCTACGTATACATAACCATAAGTAGCAGCAATCATACCAAGGTCTTTCTTACGCACTTTTTTACCCGAGGCAGCAAATTTAGCTACAGCACCAACCGGAGTTGATTTTGAAGCCTGACCACCGGTATTTGAGTAAACTTCGGTATCGAGTACAAGGATGTTTACGTTTTTGCCCGATGCAATTACGTGGTCTAATCCACCGAAACCGATGTCGTAAGCCCAACCGTCGCCACCAATAATCCATTGCGATTGTTTAATCAGGTATTGTTCCAGTTCAGCAATCTGAACACATTTGTCGCATTTACCTTCTTTTACAAGCGGAGTAATTTTAGCAGCCAGTTCTTTTGATTTGTCGGCATCGTTGCGGAATTCAATCCACTCAGCAAACAAGCCTTTCAACTCGTCGGAGCAGCAGTTTTCAGCAATAGCTTCGGTCATTAAGCGTACCAAACGCTCACGCATATTGTCGTATGCGAAAACCATACCCAGACCAAACTCAGCATTGTCTTCGAACAATGAGTTTGCCCATGCTGGCCCGCGACCTTCGTCGTTTACAGTATATGGAGTTGAAGGAGCCGATGCAGAGTAGATAGAGCTACAACCTGTAGCGTTCGATACCATCTGACGGTCGCCAAACAACTGAGTAACCAGTTTCACGTAAGGAGTTTCGCCACAACCGGCACAAGCTCCAGAAAACTCAAACAAAGGAGTAGCAAACTGAGAGTTTTTCACGTTGGCTTTTGTATCCACAAGGTGTTGTTTTGTTTTTACATTTTCCACACAGAAATCCCAGTTGTCCTGATTTTCGTATTGAGTTTCGATAGGCACCATTTTCAGCGCTTTACCGTTTTTGTTGCCCGGACAAACTTCAGCACAGTTGTCGCAACCCATACAGTCGAGTACATCCACCTGAATACGGAAGCTCATGTCGGCAAACTGTTTTCCAACAGCTTTCAGTGTATCGGCAGCAAAAGGAGCTTTGCTCATTTCGTTCTGATCCAATACAAACGGACGGATAGCAGCGTGAGGACATACGTAAGCACACTGATTACACTGAATACAGTTGTCTTTATCCCAAACAGGAACGTTGGCAGCTACACCACGTTTTTCGAATTTGGTTGTTCCCTGATCCCAGGTACCATCTTCGCGACCTTTAAATGCCGATACAGGTATATCGTCGCCCGCCTGAGCGTTTACAGGTACTACAATGTTTTTGATAAAATCAGGAATGTTTGTTGTAATCAATGCATCTTCGTCGGCAAGGTTAGCCCACTCAGCAGGTACGTCTACTTTAGTGTATTCGCCACCGCGGTCAACTGCTGCGTAGTTTTTGTCGATAATAGCCTGGCCTTTTTTACCATACGATTTTACAATGGCGTATTTCATTTTCTCCACTGCCAGTTCGTAAGGAATTACGTTGGTAATTTTGAAGAATGCCGATTGCAGAATAGTGTTGGTACGGTTACCCAAACCAATTTCCTGTGCAATATTGGTAGCGTTGATAATATACAAAGTGATATTATTGGCTGCCAGGTATTTTTTTACTTTGATTGGCAGGTTGTTTTTTACTTCCTCAGGGCTCCATACAGTGTTCAGAAGGAAAGTACCATTCTTTTTCAAACCTTTGGTTACATCGTACAAACGTAAGTAAGCCTGAACGTGACAAGCCACAAAGTCGGGAGTTGTTACCAAATAAGTTGAACGGATAGGAGTGTTACCAAAACGAAGGTGCGAACAGGTAAAACCACCCGATTTTTTAGAGTCGTAAGCAAAGTATGCCTGACAGTATTTGTCGGTATTGTCGCCAATAATTTTGATAGAGTTTTTGTTAGCACCTACAGTACCATCGGCCCCTAAACCATAGAATTTAGCTTCGTAAGTACCTTCGCCACCCAACGAAATTTCTTCGCCCAATGGAAGTGAAGTAAAGGTAACATCATCCACAATACCTACAGTAAACTGATTGCGAGGTGATGGCAATGCCAGGTTTTGGTACACCGACAATACCTGAGCAGGAGTAAAGTCTTTTGACGACAAACCATAACGGCCACCTACTACCAAAGGTTGGTTTTCGCTACCATACAATACGTCTTTTACATCGAGATACAATGGTTCGCCACCAGCGCCCGGCTCTTTTGTACGGTCAAGTACACAAACGCGTTTCGCTGATTTTGGTAATACTGAAAGGAAATGTTTCGCCGAGAACGGACGATACAGGTGAACAGAGATTAAACCTACTTTTTCGCCCTGAGCAGTGAGGTGATCGATACCTTCGCGGATAGCTTCGGTAGCCGAGCCCATAGCTACAATTACACGGTCGGCATCCGGTGCACCGTAATAATCGAACAAACCGTATTTACGGCCTGTGATAGCATTTAATTTATTTAAATAGTCTTCAACAATACCCGGAATTGCATCGTAAAACGGATTACAAGCTTCGCGGGCCTGGAAGTAGATATCGCCGTTTTGAGCTGTACCACGTACTACAGGGTGAGCAGGATTCAACGCACGGTCGCGGAATTCTTTCAACGCTTCTTTGTCGACCAATGCTTTCACTGCATCGCCATCGATTTCTTCAATTTTTTGTATTTCGTGCGAAGTACGGAAACCGTCGAAAAAATGAACAAAAGGTACGCGTGAAGTCAATGAAGCCAGGTGAGCAACAGCAGCGATGTCCATCACTTCCTGTACCGAACCTGTAGCAAACATAGCGCAACCTGTTTGGCGTACTGCCATAACGTCCTGGTGGTCGCCAAAAATAGAAAGGGCATGCGATGCTAACGCACGAGCCGACACGTGATAAACACCGGGCAACAATTCGCCGGCAACTTTATACATGTTAGGGATCATTAATAACAGACCCTGTGAAGCAGTAAAAGTAGAAGTTAAAGCACCCGCCTGCAACGAACCGTGCATAGCAGCAGCAGCACCGGCTTCCGATTGCATTTCCTGAACCTGAACTTTTTCACCGAACATATTTTTACGGCCGGTGGCAGCCCATTCGTCAACATATTCAGCCATAGTCGACGATGGCGTAATTGGATAGATAGCAGCCACTTCGCTGAACATATAGGCAATATGTGCAGCGGCCTGATTTCCATCACAAGTCAAAAACTTTTTTGTTTGTGCCATTTTGTTTTGTATTAAATAATTGATGTTTTTATTCATTATATCGCCTGAGCGGAATCCGATCAAACGTTTGTCTTAATATAAAAATCCCAGTAACCAAAGTGGTATAAGGTTTTTACCATTTCCTCTGAGCTGACTTGTAGCATAATAACTCCTGGCAGTTGCCTTGTGTATCTGTTCGTCGTCGTACTTAAAGTGTAAATCCTGATCCACTAAAAAATCGTTTGCTTTGCGGCCTGCATTGATTTTATGCTTGGCGTGCAGAGCGTTGTATAAAAATGTCTGATACAAGGCTGTTTTATCCACCTTATCGGGGTAAAGAGCGTGCATCAGGTTGGTGTTTTGTACAAATATTTGCCGTGGCTTTTTCGGAAACTCTTCTCCCGGATTATACAGCAAATTCAGCAGTCGGGCATCTTTCAGGTACTTAATGTAATTCATTATGGTAGCTCTCGAAGTCTCAATTTCTACACTCAGCTGACTTACATTCGGACCGCAGGGCGCTTCGCCTGTGAGTATGTACAACAGTTTTCGTATTTTGGATAAATACTTAAGCTCTATTTGTTTGATAAGTAAAATATCCACTTCAAGCATCATGTTGACGGTTTTTACCAGATTCTCGGAATAATTCCGGTTCTCCAGAAAAAAAGGATAAAATCCGTGGTGCAAATACTCTTCAAAATAATCCATCGGATTAACTTTGGAACAAATATCGTCCACTATTTCGTTCTGATGCTGAATAAGTTCATTCAGAGAATATGAATTGAGTTCGGTACCGCATTTCAGGTTCAAAAACTCACGGAAAGAAAATCCTCTCAGGTTATAAACCTGTACAATATCCTGTATGTCGGTATTGTCTTCGATCAGTCGCATAACCGACGAACCAGAGAAAATGATGTGCAACTGAGGGTAAAGCTCGTAGCATTTTTTCAACTCCTCCGACCAGTTTTCGTATTTGAAAGTCTGGTCAATCATTAAAGTTTTACCACCCTGTTTGCAAAAATCGCCTGCAAATTCAATTATACTGTGTTGTGTGAAATATAAACTGTTGAGGTTTACATACAAACAACTGCGTTCAGTACCAAAATTTTCTTTGGCATATTGCAGCAAAAACGTTGTTTTTCCTACTCCGCGGCCGCCCTTTATACCTATCAGGCGATGACTCCAGTCAATCTCGTCCATCAACTGCCGGCGAACCGGCGACTGTACATTTTCAACGAGGTATTTGTGGGTTCTGTAAAACGACTCCATGAAATAGTATTTTTTGCAAAGATAAAAAAAATATCCTATTTTGCAATGTGGAGATTGCAAAATAACAATATTTTTGATTGTAGATTTTTTTGCCGGTTTTTTGAAAAAAAATGCATAGATTTGGACTTTCGAAAACAAATTATTAACCTTCTATACTAAAAAAGTATGAAAATAAAGTTTTTGGGCGCAGCCCGAGAGGTTACAGGCAGCAAGCATTTGGTAATAACCGATGCCGGTAAAAAAATACTATTGGATTGTGGTATGTATCAGGGAAAAGGGATCGAAACCGATGCCATGAACCGAAATTTAGGCATGGACCCTTCCGAACTGGATTATATAATTCTTTCGCATGCACATATCGACCATTCGGGTCTGATACCCTATGCTTATAAACTTGGATTCAGAGGTTCCATTATCACTACCAATGCCACGCGCGACCTGTGTTCGGTAATGCTGGCCGATAGTGCACATATTCAGGAGCTGGATATAAAGTGGTTTAATAAAAAGCGTGCCCGTAATAATCAAAAACCGGTCGATCCGCTATACACTACTGTAGAGGCCGAAAAATGCATGAAACTGTTTGTTGGGATTGGCTACGACCATCCTTTTGCATTTGATAAAAATCTGAAAGTAACTTTTACGCACTCAGGTCATATGTTGGGCAGTGCTGTGGTAAACCTCGAAATTGTGGAGAACGGACAAACCAAACGATTGGCCTTTACAGGCGATATTGGCCGAACGCAAAATAAAATACTAAAGCCACCGGCTGTTTTTCCTCAGTGCGATTACCTGATTGCCGAATCGACTTATGGCAACCGTTTGCACTCAGGCGAAAAGGAAAGTGTGGAGGAATTGCTGCAGATAGTAAACGATACCTGTGTTCAGAATCAGGGTAAGCTTATTATTCCAGCTTTCTCGGTAGGTCGTACACAGGAAATTGTTTTTGTGCTAAATAATCTGTACAACGAAGGACGATTGCCGCGTATACGTGTTTATGTGGATAGCCCACTTTCAGTAAATGCTACTGCAGTGTTTAAGCTGCACACTGAGTGTATGAACGAATCGGTACGTAAAGTAATGCGTTACGACGAGGACCCGTTTGGATTTAATTCGCTTTTGATGGTGAAAAATGTGGAGGAATCAAAAGCACTGAACGATAGCGAAGAGCCCTGTATTATTATTTCATCATCAGGAATGGCCGAAGCGGGCAGGGTGAAGCATCACATTGCCAACAATGTATCTAACTGGCGTAATACGATTCTGATGGTCGGATATTGTTCGCCTACATCGCTGGGTGCACGTTTACAGGAGCCCGGCCTGCGGTTTATTTCCATTTTTGGCGAAATTCATGAGGTAAATGCCAGCATTAAACGTATTGATGCTTTTTCGGGCCACGGCGATTATTCCGAGATGATACAGTTTTTAGGTTGCCAGGACAAAGAATTGTTGCGTAAGGTGTTTTTGGTACATGGTGAGTACGATGTACAGAAAGACTATCAGCAAAAATTAATCGACAGCGGTTTCAGTAATATCGAAATTCCGGCAATGGGAGAGGAGTTTGAATGTTGAAGTCATTGTGTATTTAAACCACAAAAGGCAGAAAATCATTGAATTAATCCGTACAGCGAGAACTGTTTTTGTGTCTTTTGTGGTTTGAAATTATTTAAGAGTACGTATAACGCGGTCGATTACGGCACTCTCAAAACCTCTGCTTTGAGCAAAGTTAAATAGTTTACCCATTTTTTCGTATTCGTACTCCCATTTGAGGTTTTTCAGTTTCGACTTCAGAATGTCGCCCAGCATTTCTTCGTATTTACCGTCGTCGATACTGTTAAGTGCTTGTGTAATGAGTTTATTATCGATGCCTTTTTGTTGCAGCGCATAACTGATTTTTATCTTTCCCCATTTGTTGAATTGAAATTTATCTTTCACAAAAGCCATGCAGTAGCGTTTTTCATTGATAAAATCTTCGCTTGTAAGGCGGTCAATAATTTTATCCGATTTATCATCCTCAAGTCCCCAGGCTTTCAGTTTAAGCTTTACTTCCGAAATACAATGTTCCGAAATTGAACAATACGAGGCTGCTTTGTGAAGTAATTCTTCAAATGAGTATTCTTTCATGATGTAGTGTTTTTTGCCAGACTACAAATATAGGATATTTATACAAAAAAAGAGAACCCGGAGGTTCTCTTTTTATTGAAAGAGGAGCTATTAAGCACCAAAATCGTCGAACATAAGCATTTCACGTGGTACACCCAAATCCCAAAGCATTTTCTCAACGGCTTTAGCCATCGGGCCGGGACCGCACATATAGTATTCAATATCTTCAGGAGCATCGTGTTTGCTCAAATACTCATCGTGAATAACCTGGTGAATAAATCCAACCATACCTGTCCAGTTATCTTCCGGTTGTGGTTCGCTAAGCGCAATGTTGAAAGTGAAGTTAGGGAATTCAGCTTCCAGTTTGCGGAAATCCTCTTCGTAGAAGATTTCTTTTTTCGAACGGGCACCATACCAGTAAGTGATTTTACGGTCGGTAATTCTCAGAGTATTCAGTAAATGCAATGTGTGTGAACGGAGAGGAGCCATACCAGCGCCACCACCCACGTAAAGCATCTCGCGTTTTGAGTCCAGAATAGGGAAGAACTCGCCAAACGGACCCGATACCATTACTTTGTCGCCCGGTTTCAGGTTGAAAATATACGACGATGAAATACCCGGTTTTACATTCATCCAGCTGTTTGCATTTCTGTCCCATGGTGGAGTGGCAATACGTACGTTAAGCATAACGATGTCACCTTCGGCAGGGTAGTTAGCCATAGAGTAAGCACGAATGGTTTCTTCTTCGTTTTTGCAAGCCAAATCCCACATTTTAAATTTATCCCAATCGCCACGGAATTGCTCTTCAATTGCAAAATCGCTGAATTTTAAATCGTATTTAGGAATATCAATCTGAATATATCCGCCCGATGTAAAGTTCAGTTTTTCGCCTTCAGGCAGTTTTACGATAAATTCCTTGATAAATGTAGCCACATTGCGGTTCGAAACCACTTCGCATTCCCATTTCTTTACACCCAGAATAGATTCTTCCATGTGTATGGACATATCGTTTTTAACTTTTACCTGACAACCCAAACGCCAGTTGTCTTTTATTTCCTTGCGCGAGAAATGTACGGTTTCAGTTGGAAGAATTTCGCCTCCACCTTCGATTACCTGACATTTACACTGAGCGCATGAACCACCTCCACCGCAAGCCGATGGAAGAAAGATACTTTGAGTTGATAAAGTGTTTAGTAATGTGCTTCCGGCTTCGGCCACTACTTTTCGTTCGCCGTTAATGGTGATTGTTACATCGCCTGATGCTACCAGGTAGCGTTTGGCCACAATCAACAATATAACGAGTAACAATATAACCAGCAAGAACACCGCTAAACTGGTTAAAATCATTGTTGTATTTATTGCTAAAATCATGATTTGATTTAATTATTCCGTTTTTTAAAATTGAATTTTTAATCCTGAGAACGCCATAAATGCTATACCCATTAAGGCTACGGTAATAAAGGTAATACCCAAACCACGCAAAGGAGCCGGTACATCGGAGTATTCCATTTTTTCGCGAATGGCAGCTAAACCTACAATGGCTAATAACCATCCCACACCCGAACCGAGTGCATACGATGTTGCTTCGCCAAGTGTTGCAAATGCTTTTTGTTGCATAAACAGTGAACCACCCATGATGGCACAGTTAACAGCAATTAATGGCAAAAATATACCCAATGTGGCATATAAACCCGGAGTAAATTTCTCTACAATCATTTCAACCAACTGTGTGATGGCTGCGATTACAGCAATAAAGAGAATAAAAGCAAGGTAACTTAAGTCAAGCGTCTTAAAATCGTCGCCTAACCATGCTAATGCACCTTCTTTTAATACATAATTCTCAAGTAAGTAGTTAACCGGCAAAGTAATACCCAATACGAATATTACGGCAATACCCAGTCCTAACGATGTGCTGACTTTTTTCGAAACGGCAAGGTATGAACACATACCAAGGAAAAAAGCAAAAATCATATTGTCGACAAATATCGACTTTACAAATATACTGGCTATGTTTTCCATATTTTTTTTATTATCACCCCTAACTCCATAAAGGGAGAAAAGAGTACTTCATTGTATTAATAATAATATATCTCTGAATAAGGGGTTCTTAGTTTTCCTGTAAGTCTTTGTTGCGTGCACGCTGAATCCAGATAATACAAGCTACAAGAATTAATGCCATAGGAGGCAGAATCATAAGACCATTGTTTACATAGCCGGCATCGTATAAAGCCTGTGGAATTACCTTAAATCCTAATAATGTGCCCGAACCAAATAATTCGCGGAAAAATGCAACTGCTACCAATATCCATGCATATCCAAATCCGTTACCCAAACCGTCGATAAACGATTCCCATGGTTTGTTACCCATAGCAAAAGCTTCCAATCGACCCATCAGAATACAGTTGGTAATAATCAAACCAATGTAAACTGATAATTGAACACTTACGTCGTATGCATATGCTTTCAAAATCTCACTTACAATGGTAACCAGAGCAGCTACAACCACCAATTGAACAATAATACGTATGCGGTTCGGAATAGTATTGCGTAATAACGAAATAATTACATTCGAAAATGCCACAATAATAGTTACCGATATACCCATTACCAATGCCGGTTCAAGTTTAGCTGTTACAGCCAAAGCTGAACAAATACCCAATACCTGAACGGTTACAGGGTTATTTTTGCCCAAAGGACCCAGGAAAACCTGTTTTGTTTTTTCTGATAATAATTTACCCATTTTTCGGTTCCTCCTTATTGTTTAAAAAATAGTTCGTACTGTTTCATGCTGTTTTCGAGCATTTTCTCAACACCTTTACTGGTGATGGTACTTCCCGAAATAGCATCTATTTGCTCGCGGTGATCGTCAACCTGTCCTTTTTTCATGATACCGATTGAAACAAAGGCTTTCTCGGCATTCAGAATATGTTTGCCAATAAATGCATCCTGAAAAAAGGGCTGCGTAATTTCAGCACCTAAACCGGGTGTTTCACTGGCATGCGAATAATAAGTACCGAATACTGTGTTTTTATCGCTGTTCAGGGCTATGTATCCCCAAATCGGGCCCCAAAGTCCTGCACCACGTACCGGAATAATGTATTTTGTTTCACCATTTAGCTGTGCCACATATACTGGTAACTTGCGTTCTTCAAGAGGTTTAGCACCTTCTTTAATGATGTCAATCACAAAAGCATCGCCTTTTTTCTCCGAAATAATTTCGGCTTTTGCATTTACAACCAATTCTTTTACAATATATTGTTCGTAAAGTGCAGCAGCATCCTGACCCTTTAGAGCTATTTTAAGCGAACTCAGGATTTGCTTTTTCTTATCGAGTTCCACGTTTGTTGTTTGAGTTTCTTTTAATCCGCTCGAAACCATTGCCAACATTAACGCTACTACCACTACCATTATAATGGCATATATTAACGTATAACTGTTTTTATTTGTATCCATTTTTTTTACCTCCGTAATTAATTTGATTTAGCACGTTTCAAACGACGATTAATGTTTGCTTCCACAATGTAATGGTCAATCAGCGGTGCAAAAATGTTCATCAGCAATATAGCAAGCATCATACCTTCGGGATAACCGGGGTTAAGCACGCGTATTACAATGGTTAAAACTCCGATAAGAGCACCGAATATCCATTTACCTTTTTCGGTACGTGCCGATGTAACAGGGTCGGTAGCCATAAATACAGCACCAAAAGCAAAACCACCAAATACCAGGTGATTGTACCATGGAAATTGAGCTGCAGCTGTGTCGGGTCCCCATGTGTTGAAAAGGAATGCGGTAATTGCACCTCCGGCAAATACAGAGAACATTGTTTTCCAGCTGGCAATTTTAGTAACCAGTAAGATTACTGCACCAATTAAAATGGCTAAAGCCGATGTTTCGCCAATTGAACCCGGGATGAATCCCAGAAAACCATCCATAAATGAAATAGGCTCTTTCAGAATGTTCATCAGATGTACTTCCGACGTTGTAGCTGTTGCTACCTGACCAAGAGGAGTAGCCCCCGAATAAGCATCTACTACATTGCCTGCACCTAAACCAAATGTATCGGCTGTACGTACCCAAACGGTATCGCCCGACATGAATGTAGGATAAGCAAAGAACAGAAATGCACGTGTAATCAATGCCACGTTAAAGATGTTCATACCTGTTCCACCAAATACTTCTTTAGCAAAAATAACCGCAAAAGCAGTTGCTACAGCTATCATCCACAGTGGAGTGTCAACCGGAACAATCAGCGGAATAAGAAATCCTGAAACCAGAAAACCTTCCTGAATTTCGTGCCCTTTAATTTGAGCAACTATAAACTCGATACCCAAACCTACTGCGTACGATACAACAAGAATAGGCAAAACGGCTAACATACCGTAAATGAATTTATCCCAGAATCCAACTTCCTGACCAATGGCCAGATAATGTTGGTAACCTACGTTAAACATACCGAACAACAATGCAGGGACCAATGCCAATACCACTACTATCATGGTACGTTTTGAGTCGATAGCATCGTGAATGTGCGCTCCGCTTTTTGAAGTGGAATTCGGAACAAACAAGAATGTTTCGAAACCATCAAAAACCGAATGGAATTTTTCAAGTTTACCGCCCTTCTCAAAGTTTGGTTTCACTTTATCTATTAATTTTTTTAATGCATCCATATTTTTTAATATCCCCGTTGAGGGAATTTAGGGGTTTATTCTAATTCTTTTCTCATTGTATCCAGCGCTTCGCGTACAATTTGCTGAATTGGTAGTTTCGAAGTACAAACAAATTCGCAAAGTGCAAAGTCTTCAGGAGCAACCTCATAAGCTCCCAGAGCTTCCATTTTGTCGATATTGCCGGTAATCATGGATTTAATAAGGTATTCAGGATAGATATCCATCGGGAATACTTTATCATATTCGTTCGACATGATAATGGCACGCACACCACCCATAAGACGGGTGTCGTAATCGAATTCTTTTTTACCCATTAAACGCATTAAGCCGGTAAAGTAAGTATTGCTCACACTAAACTTGTTGAAACGTGGCATGGCCCATCCGAACATTTCGTGAACATCGTCACCTTCTTTGATAATTGTTATCTGAGTAGCATATGGGTCAATGCCTTCGGTTTTATCCGATTTGATTCCGGTTAATACATTGCCGCTGATATATCGTACATTGCCTGCTTTCACTTTTGAAGCTGTTAATGCCTGAATTTGTGTACCGGCAATCGTTTCGATATAGGCAGGCGAATTTACTTCAGGACCTGTAATGGCCACTTTGCGTTTCAAATCCACTTTTGAGGTGTTGAACAACTTACCGATGAATACAACATCCTGTGGTTGTACAGTCCAAACAACTTCACCTTTATTTACCGGCGATACCTGATTAATTTGTACGCCCACATTCCCTACAGGGTGAGGACCCGCAAAAGCTGTGATTTCCACATTTTTTACATTGTTGTAAAATGTGCTGCCATTTTTCACACCCAATTGTATTTTACCCGGAGTGAGTTTAGCCAATGCATTGATACCAGTCTGGAAATGTTCCATTTCGCCGGCTAACACAAATTCGTTGTTAGGTGCCAATGGCGCCGAGTCAAAACCTGAAATAAAAATGGCCTTAGGAGTATTTACCGGGTTGGCAATTACATCGTAAGGCCGTTGTTTAATGTAAGCCCATAAACCAGAAGTCAGCAAAGCCGATTTGATTTCGTCGCTATTCATTTTTTCGGGAGTGCCCAATGTGAAATTTTCGTATGCAATTTCTTTGTCGCAAGCAATAGTTATACTCATTACTTTTCGTCGTTCGCCACGGTTAACAGCCAAAATTTTGCCACTAACCGGCGCTACGAATTTCATGCTTTCTATAGCTTTGTTATAAAACAAAGGTGTGCCGGCCTTTACCGTATCACCTTCTTTTACCACTACTTTGGGAGTAATGGCATGGTAATGGTCAGGATTAATTGTAATTACATCCGAAATAACCGATGCTTCGGTTACTTCTTTTGCACTACCACCAATCACTATATCCAAACCACGTTTTGTTTTAATCAGGTTTGCCATATTTTTGATTTAATTGATTGAAATATATGCTTTTAATTGTTTTGTATTCAATGCTGCAAATACTCTTTTCTTTGCAAAATAAAGTCCCGCAAAATTACTTAATTTATTTGGATTAATGAGTTAATTACGGATTTTTTTCTGTATTTATATCTGTCAGAAATACAGCGATTTAGTTATTTATTTAACTTATATTAGAAAGTTGTAGTAATTCTTATAGGCTAAAAAATGTAACAGATAATTATCTGGTAATAAAAAAGTATTTCAGGTAAAAAACTTAATTTTTTTGACAATAATAACCCGAGATTAATCGTTATCTTTGGCATTAAGTTTGATAATAATAGAAGATAGTTGATATTTGAACGGTTTTGAAGATATAAATATTATGAGTTTAAATGGTTTAAGATACAGTATATTAGTGGCTTGTGTTTTACAGGCAGTGTTTGTGTGTGGGCAAAACCAAACTCAAATCTTCGATTCTGAAATAAAAACTCTTCGAATAGGAAGAGATGCTGAAAAATACGGGAATGCAACTATACAATTAGGTAGCGATGATGTATTAAAAATCAGTTTTGATCAAATGTCGCATTTATCGAAAAATTATGGTTATACATTGGTGCATTGCAAAGCCGACTGGACTGAAAGTGAAATTTCGACAAATGAATACATTGATGGTTTTACTTCCGCCTGGATTTCGGATTATCAGCGTTCTGTAAACACCACAACATTGTACACGAATTACAGTTTTAGTTTACCAAATAACGACATGAAGTTTAAGATTTCGGGTAATTATCTGGTTAAGATATACGAAACGGATAATTCGCATAAAACTATTGCTCAGGTGCGTATTTGGGTGTACGAACCCAAAGTATTGCTAAATGCAACAGTAAGATATAATACTGATATCGAATTGAATGGACGCTATCAGCAATTGGATTTTGAGCTAAACACTTCTGCCTTAAAACTTCAGAATACGGATGAAGAACTAAAGGTTGTAGTACGACAAAACAACCGTTCTGATAATGAAGTGACTGGTTTAAAGCCTACTTACATTAACGGGAGTACATTAAAGTACACTAATAATCCGAAGCTGATTTTTGAGGGTGGAAATGAATTCCACGTATTTGATATTTCGTCGGTTTATAACGCGGGCAGAGGTGTGGAAAGTGTGAAATACATTGACAACAAATACAGCGCATTTTTATTGGGCGATAAACTAAAACCTGTTACTTATGAGCATAGTTTTGATGCGAATGGCAAGTTTGTAATTAATAACCAGGAAGCATTTTCTGATTCAAATCTGGAAGCCGATTATATGGATGTATACTTTGAATTAAATGCTCCTGAACCGTTTTTGGATGGGAAGGTGCTTTGTCAGGGTGATTTTAATTATAATATTATCGGCCGGGATGCTCAGATGATTTACGATTTTAGTGCAAGGAAATACATTTACAAAGCCAAACTAAAACAGGGAGGTTACAATTATCAATACCGTTTTTTAAAAACGAATGAGCAGGTGGCAAAAGTTGAAAAAACGGAAGGTAGTTTTTGGCAAACCGGTAATGAATATGCCATTTTTGTTTACTACAAATCGCCTTCGGATAGGTATGACAGATTGGTGGCCTATAATGTATTTAATAATATTTAGAAATATTGCGAAAATTGAAAGATTTTGTAATAGTATCTATTATAAATGTCGTAAAAAATATGCATTTTGAGTTCAATAATAGGATTATACGGAATTAAATATTACTTTTGCAAACTGTAATAAGCTGATTTTTGACTGTCCGTATATAGCCGGAGAAAGATTTTTGAAAAGTTAGAATTAATAATAATGGCATGAACTTTATAGCAAAATTATTGTTTAAGGTGTCAGAAAGTTGCTTTATAGCATAAATTAATGGAAAGAAAATATCAGATAGTTTATATTTGGTCCTTTATAATAATATCGGGAATTGTTTTGCTGTTGTTATACACACCAATTGGAGGTGAATTACATCGGGCAACTTCCAGCGAACAATACCGATACAATACTGCTCCGGGTGTAAATTATGATACTCAAATAGGTAGATTTAGTGGAGCAAATTCGTCGGGAACAAATTACGGAGGAGGAACACCTTCTGCTTATGTTTCACCAAATATGAAATCAGGAAACATTTCATACAATGGATCTACTGCAGCCTCTAACCAATCTTTCAATTCAGGCAATGGTTCAGCGGGATTATCAGGAATTGGTATATCTAAAACAAAAACAGCCTCATCAGGCGCATCCGGAGGTCTGGGAGGTATATCTGCTCCGATAGGTGGTGGTTCTTCATCATCTGTATCTTCGGGTGGAGGAATGTCAACTCCTTTTGCTGCGGCTAACACAGGAACTTCGGTAATGCAGAAAGCGGGCGAAGAAGCGACAGCTGATGATGAGCTAGACCCGGGGGGCGACCCTAATGGTAATCCTTTACCTCTCGGCAACGATTTACTTGTTCTGTTCTCAATTGCCGTAATTTTTAGTGCTTATAAATATTTCAGAAAATAAGAAAACCGATTTCAATTAATGAATATCGGTTTTTGTTTTACTATGGCTTTTTTGTTGCTGATTTGCCATCCCCATCTTGCAGAAAGATAGCCACAAAGCATGCCTATAGAAGCTCCCGCTATTACATCGGATAAAAAGTGCTGACCTAAATAAACTCTTGAATAAGCTACACCAAAAGCCAGAAACACAAGGCCCCATTTAGACCAGTTCGATTTCATAAACAACAGCATTGTAAACACAAGAGCAAATGCGGTTGCTGTATGACCCGATGGGAAACTATGATGACCTGTTACGGTAACACCTTCGATAAAGTTATTGTATACCGATGCATCGAAAACAACACGTGGACGAGGCATTGAAAAATTTTTTTTCAGTATTTGTGCTAATACACCCGATAATAGAAATGATAAAAGAACAGCAATTGCCAAAGTTCTGCGTTGAAGTATATACAATAAAACAACCATAAATACTGAGAAGTAACCATCGCCCAAATGTGTGTAATATGTTACAAATACATCGAGTGGTTGCGTATGAAATGCGTTCAGCATTAAAAAGCTTTGTTCCTTTCCGAAAATTAAAAGAAAAGCAAGTCCGGCTATTAACATAACCGACGAAAAAATAAAATAAGTTTTGTTGTTTCGAAGGTTAGTTCTTATGTCAAAGCTCATTATGTCCGATATTAAAATTGTTTGCTTATCAAAAAAACAGGGTATCCTGCCTGTATGCAAAGATACCCTGTTTATATTATAATGGTATTACATTATACAATTTTCTTCATGGCAGTCATTGCAGCACGTAATTGTGCTCCAACAATTTCGATAGAGTGCGAACGTAACTCGGCATTGATTTTAACCAATTCAAAATTGTCGACATGTGCATCTTTGCCTTCGTTGAAGTTTTTACCGATAATGTTGGTATCAACTGTTTTCATAAAGTCAGCCAACAATGGTTTACATGCATGATCGAACAAATAACAACCGTATTCAGCCGTATCAGAAATTACGCGGTTCATCTCGTATAGCTTTTTGCGTGCAATAGTATTCGCAATAAGCGGAGTTTCATGAAGTGACTCGTAGTAAGCCGATTCAGGTTTAATACCTGAGCTAACCATTGACTCGTAAGCCAATTCCACGCCAGATTTTACAAATGCAACCATCAGTGTGGCATTGTCAAAGTATTCCTGTTCGCTGATTTCAACATCGCCGGCAGCTGTTTTTTCAAATGCAGTTTCGGCAGTTGCAGCACGCCAGGTCAACAGGTTTTTATCGCCAGCTGCCCAGTCTTCCATCATTGTTTTCGAGAATTCACCCGACAAGATATCGTCCATGTGTTTGATAAACAACGGACGCATAATGTCTTTTAATTGTTCCGATAGTTTGTAAGCTTCCACTTTGGCCGGATTCGATAAACGATCCATCATATGAGTGATACCGCCAATTTTCAACGCTTCGGTAATTACTTCCCATCCGTATTGTACAAGTTTGGCTGCATAACCGGCATCAATACCTTTTTCAACCATTTTATCGAACGAAAGGATAGAGCCTGTTTGTAACAATCCACAAAGAATGGTTTGTTCGCCCATAAGGTCCGATTTTACTTCGGCTACGAACGACGAAAGTAAAACACCTGCTTTGTGTCCACCTGTACCAACGCAATAAGCTTTTGCAATTTCAAGACCATCGCCATTCGGGTCGTTATCGCGGTGAACGGCAATTAGTGTAGGTACACCAAAACCACGTAGGTATTCAGCACGAACTTCCGATGCAGGCGATTTAGGAGCAATCATTACCACAGTAATGTCTTTACGGATTTGCATTCCTTCTTCCACGATGTTGAAGCCATGTGAATAAGACAGGCAAGCGCCTTGTTTCATTAATGGCACCACGCTGTTAACTACGCTGGTATGTTGTTTATCAGGAGCCAGGTTTGATACTAAATCGGCTGTAGGAATTAATTCTTCGAATGTGCCAACTTTAAAACCGTTCTCAGTTGCTTTTTTCCACGATTCACGTTTTTGGTCGATGGCTTCCTGACGAAGTGCATACGATACATCAAGACCGCTATCGCGCATGTTTTGACCTTGAGCCAAACCCTGTGCACCACAACCAATAATTACGATTTTTTTACCAATCAGTTTTTTTACACCATCAGCGAAAGCGCTGTTTTCCATAAAATCACATTTCCCTAGTTCCTGAACTCTCAGGCGGTGAGGAAGTGAACTGAAATAATTTGCCATTTTTTTATTGTTTATATAGATGATTTTTAATTCTTGTTTTCGAACACTATTCTGGCTCTGCAAGCTTCTGTGTTATTTTTTATAATCTCAAATGAATAGTCATTTTGTGTCGATTCTTCATACTTTACGCTTACCTTATCGCCGTACAGAATTTCGTTAATAAAATTAAGCTCAAAGCGTCTGATGTCGTTTCGGCTGTAAAAATCAGGTGTCAGACAATCGCAAACCCATTCAAGGTATCGCATACTGCTTACATGCCCGTTTATATCAATGTGACTGTATTTTACATCGAACGACTGACAGGGAACTGTATTTACCGGTTTCAGTTTAACAGGTGCTTCCATCTCAATTTTCTGTCCTGTAGCATGTTGTTGTATTCCGTCCAGAGTTGATAAATCCTGTGCTCTTCGGGTATGAATGTTGATCATTGCCCAATTTGATGTGGCTTTAGCAATTTCTATCCCTTCTTTGTCAATTATCCTGAAATTCCGGACAGTTGATGCACGTCCCACATGTTCTACCCAGGTTTCAATATGTATTTCGTCATATTGCTGTGGAAATTTCTGCATGTCGACTGCCAACCGTAGTAATACCCACGAACAAGCATTTTCATTCAATTTTCGTATTCCGAAACCATTTTCATCGGCATTATAACCGGCAGTAGTTAAAAGTAAATTAGTTAGTGCAGCAATGCTAATGTTGTACCTGAAATCTACTTCCTGCGGCTGAATTTTGAATGAATATGTTTTGTTTATACAAAAAACTGACACTTAATAACTATTTATGATATTTGAATGCAAAATTAGTAAATAATTGCTATCTTTTGCTTTCATTTTTATCAAATTGACTATTCTACTTCGTATTTCTTACGCGCATTGAGCATATCGGTGAGGCGTTCCACTTTTGAACGTGTAATGGCCACTCTTCCCGAACGTATAAACTGAAGTACACCAATGGTTTCACTTAATTCTTCGAACATCTGCTGTGTTTCTTCGTAATGTCCGGCCTTTTGTAAAACTACAAAACTCTCGTTCATCTCCAGAATACGGATATGGTATTTACGAATTAAGTCTTCAATTGAACCCTGTTGCAGGATTTTGTCGGTTGCAATTTTGTAAAGGGCAATTTCCTGGTGGATTAAATCGTCGTCGGTATTGTAATATGCCTTCAAAATATCCACACGTTTGTCAATTTGCTTTACCACTTTTTCCACCACATCTTCTGTAGTCAGTACAGTGATGGTAAATTTATGAATACCTTTTAGTGCTGATGGCGAAACAGAAAGCGTTTCGATATTGATGGCTCTGCGGGTAAAAATAATGGTTATCTGATTCAGTAAACCTACTGTGTTTTCAGAAAAAACGGTAATTGTATATAATTTATTTTCCATGACTTATTCTCCTAATAATATGTTAGTAACACTACCTCCGGCCGGAATCATAGGATAAACCATTCCTTTCATTTCAACATTTACAACCAACAAATATGGTTTATCATCTTTAAGCATATCGGCTATTGCTGCGTCCAGTTCAGAGCGCTCGCTGATTTCCAATCCATCAATGTTGTAGGCTTTGGCAATGGCTACAAAATCCGGATTTTTCATTTTGGTGAATGAATAGCGCTCGTCGAAGAACATTTCCTGCCACTGGCGCACCATACCCAAAAAGTGATTGTTCAGAATTACCATTTTAATGCCTATTTGCTCCTGCATAATAGTTCCCAATTCCTGAATGGTCATTTGAAAGCCTCCATCGCCACTGTACATTAATACTGTACGGTCAGGTGCACCAATTTTAGCTCCCATAGCCGCAGGGATGCCAAATCCCATCGTACCCAGTCCGCCCGAAGTAATTAAACTGCGTGTTTGACTGTATTTTGAATAGCGGGCAGCCATCATCTGGTTTTGTCCAACATCGGTTACAACCACAGCCTTATTTTGTGTAGCTTCTGATATTTTATTTATTACTTCGCCCATGGTTAGTTCGCCCGATTCAGGATAAACTTCGCGTTTGATAACCTTATCAAACTCCTGTGTCTCAAATTCACTGAAAGTTTGAATCCATTCGGTATGTTTTGCCGCATTCAGGTGTGCTGTAATAGCAGCCAGCGTTTCTTTGGCATTACCAATAACGGGTACATCCACTTTTACGTTTTTATTTATTTCAGCAGCATCAATATCCAGATGAATGATTTTAGCCTGTTTGGCATAGGTGTTCAGGTCGCCGGTAACACGGTCGTCGAAACGCATACCAATAGCAATCAGTACATCGCATTCGTTGGTTTTCATATTGGGAGCTACATTGCCATGCATGCCCAAAAAGCCTTTGTTCAAAACAAAGTCAGATGACATAGCCGATGCTCCTAACAAAGTCCATGCCGCCGGAATGTCGGCTTTTTCAAGAAAAGCTTTCAATTCGTTTTCGGCACTTCCCAAAACTACACCCTGACCAACGAGGGCAAAAGGTTTTTTAGCTGCGTTGATTAGTTTAGCTGCTTCTTCTATTTGTACCGGATTTACTTCGGGTACAGGTATATAACTACGAATAAAGTTACATGGTTTATAATCAAATTCCACTTCCTGTACCTGTGCACTTTTGGCAATGTCGAGTACTACCGGTCCGGGACGTCCGCTACGTGCTATGTAAAAAGCACGGGCTACCGACCATGCAATGTCTTCGGCCTTGCGTATTTGATAAGCCCATTTGGTAATCGGTTGTGTGATACCAACTACGTCGATTTCCTGAAAGGCATCGGTGCCCAATAAGGCAGCGCCAACCTGTCCGGTAATAACTACCATGGGTGTGCTGTCGAGCATAGCATCGGCAATGCCAGTAATGGCATTAGTGGCGGCCGGACCCGAAGTTACCAAACATACGCCTACTTTGCCTGATACGCGGGCATATCCCTGAGCTGCATGTGTAGCACCCTGTTCGTGACGTGTAAGGATGTGATTAACTTTGTTGTCATAATCGTACAAAGCATCAAATGTGGGCATTATGGCACCACCCGGATAACCGAATATCGTGTCAACGCCTTCGTGTATTAAAGCTTCAATCAGCGCTTTTGAACCTGTTATTTTCGTTTTTGTTTCCATAATTCTATCTTCATTTTTTAGTGAAAAGAATTTTTTTCTTGGCAATAAAATTCCAAATAAATACGATTGCCGTAGTAATTATTTTTGAATAGATATAATAGACTAACAGTACGGAAGTGAACATCCACATAAAAAACGATGTGAGTAAAAGTCCTACTCCGCCTATTATTCCGAATATTGTTATTTCAATTGTTCTGTTTTGTATGCGTTTTTCGTCAAAAACCCATAGTATACTTATCAGATAGCTGGTAATGAGACCAAATAAAAAACTGATAACTGTTGAAATCAGGTAATGAATGTGCAGATGTTCTGTTAAAAGCCAGAGTATTGACATGTCAACTCCGAAGGCTACTCCACCGGCAAACAAATACCTTAATAACTGGATAAACACATTGTTTGTTTTATCAATGAGTAGTTTCCGAATCATTTGTATAGTTTCGATTTCATTAAACCCCATTTACACAATCGGTGTACCACCGAGACTCGAAGCACCCCCAATCCATATACTGAACTCCGATACAGATTTATTGACGACGCATCGTCGAAATACTTGGTAGGGCAGGTGACTTCGCCAATTTCGTAACCGGCATAAAATATCTGGGATAGCATTTCATTGTCAAATACGAAGTCGTCGGAGTTTACATTGTAATTGATGTTTCTCAACACATCGGCCGAAAATGCTCTGTATCCGGTATGATATTCCGATAGTTTTTGTTTAAGTAATATGTTTTGTATCATTGTTAAACCACGGTTGGCAATGTATTTAATCAATGGCATTCCCCCTTTAAGAGCTCCTTTACCTAAAATTCGCGAAGCGCAAACCACTGGATATACATCGTTAGCAATGATATACGATATTGAATGAATCAGTTTTGGGGTGTACTGATAATCAGGGTGAAGCATGATTACTATATCGCCTCCAAGCTCCAATGCTCTGTTGTAACAGGTTTTCTGATTACCTCCGTAACCTTTGTTCTGCTGGTGTATCTGGATTTCTTTAATACCTAACTCACGGGCTTTTTCAATAGTATGATCTTTGCTTTTATCATCGGTAAGAATAACTTCATCCACAATGTCGAAAGGAATTTCCCTGTAAGTTTGTTCCAGCGTTTTTTCGGCATTGTATGCCGGCATCACCACTATTATTTTCTTGCCATTAATCATGATTGAGCTTATTTAGAGTTTGATTCACGTTTGTAAAATGAAAAACCGTTTTTTGAATACAACAGTGTTGCTTCGGGAGTTTCAGTTTCAAATTTTGTTACTTTTTTTACGGTGTTTTTCACCACAAAGTAACAGGGTTTGCTAATATCGCCGTGCTTAAGTAACGAGTCGACAGCACAATTGTTTTCGGCCTGACGATTCGAATAAAAATAATGCGCATAGCTCTTGTAAGTTGGGTATATGTAACAATCTTCGCCGGCCTTGCTTTCGTAGAATTCAATGGCCGCTGCCTGACTGTATTTTTCAACCTGTGGTACTACAAAAAGCATGGTTACAAAAATGAACATCAATGAACCACCAAGCAGGTAGTGCACTGTTTTTAATGTGTTATGGTTTTTAATCCGGATGACAAAAATAACAGTTGTTATAATCAGCAATAAGCCAATAATGGGCTCAAAACCGTACCAGCTACTGCTTGCCTGCATATTGCCTAAGGCAAATTCATCTTTTACTGAGCTGTAAAGCAGGTGCTTGAATTTATCAAATACGGTGACAGTTGTTACAGCCAATCCAAATACCACAGCAATAACTATCAGCAGAATTTTCAGATATACCGGAAACTTTAGTTTTGATGTAATTACTTTGTCGATATACCACGCAGCCATAAAGCTTAACGGGAAATAAGTCATGGACGAGTAATGTACAATTTTAGTTTTTACTATGGTGAAAAGCAATATAACTACCCAGAATAGTATTATCATCCACTGTAAAAAGTGCTTTGTTTCAGGGTTTTGTTCTGTTTTTAGTGTCTTGCGCGAAAAAGCAGGTAAAGCTAATAATGAAGCCGGAAATACACCCACTAAAACTACTACAAAATGGTACAGTAGAAAACCCCCGTGCCCGGCATCCTTCGTTTGAAACAAACGTATCTGATATACAATAAAGTCCTGAATTATAGTGAAATTGCCATTCAGTATTTGTAAAATAAACCAGGTGCTACCTACTAAAACCAGAACTGTACTGAATAATATCAATTGTTTCCAGTTGAAGTTTAGTTTGAAACGATTCAGAATCAGATATACACCAAATGTCAACAGGAAAATAAGAAAACCTACGGGTCCTTTTGTTAATATGGCCAATCCCAGAAAAAATGCCGAAGCACTCACCTGCCAGTAAGGATTTTCTTTGTTGGTGTTCGATGTAAATTGTACAAAGTAATAGGTGCCCAGGAATATAAATAAGTTAAACCAAGGATCGATGATGCCGGATTTAAAGTAGAAAAATGGCAAAAGCGAACCTACATACACCAAAACCCATATGTAGCCAAAAACCACATCCTTAAGTTTACGACCAATATTGAAAAATACCAATAAAGTGACTATACCGGCAATTACGTTCGGAAATCGGGCTGCAAATTCGTTTACGCCAAATATTTTCATGGAAAGCGCCTGCATCCATATAAAGAGTGGCGGCTTTTCCCAAAAAGGCTCAAAATTAACCCGAACAGTCAGATAATCGCCTGTTACAAGCATTTCGCGGGCCGATTCGGCAAAGTTTATCTCGTCCCAATCAAATAAATGAACGGAGCCTAATCCCGGTAAAAACAACAGCATGGCAATGATTACAATTGCCACCTGATGCAGGATATTGTTTGGATTTGATGTTTGAGTCATGCTTATAAATCGCTTAATCAATCATACGAACGCCGCCTTTATCGGCCGAACTTACCATAGAAGCATAGGCGCGGAGGGCTTTCGAAACAACCCGATCGCGGTTGGGTTTAAATGCATCCCTGCCGCGGGCTAATTCTTTTTCGCGACGGGCATTTAATTCTTCGTCAGTAAGTTTTACGTTGATTGAACGATTTGGTATATCAATTTCAATAATATCGCCATCCATTAATAAGCCAATATTCCCTCCGGAAGCAGCTTCGGGCGAAATGTGACCAATTGATAAACCTGAGGTGCCACCTGAGAAGCGACCATCAGTAATCAGAGCACAAAGTTTGCCTAAATGGCGCGATTTGATATAGGATGTTGGATAAAGCATTTCCTGCATGCCCGGACCTCCTTTAGGGCCTTCGTGGGTAATAACCACTACATCGCCGGCTACTACGCTGCCATTCAAAATACCTTTGAGGGCATCGTCCTGCGAGCAATATACTTTGGCCGGACCACTGAATTTCCAGATACTTTCGTCGACACCGGCAGTTTTAATTACACAACCATCCTGGGCAATATTTCCTTTAAGTATGGCCAATCCACCATCAACAGTATAAGCATTTTCCATGCTACGGATACATCCGTTAGCTCTGTCGGCATCCAGTTCTTTGTATTTAGCGTTTTGAGAGCCCATTGTAAGGTTAAAGGCGCGACCCGGAGCACTCTTGTATAAATCCTCCACATCAGCCGGAATAGCTGCATTTGTAATGTCGTATTTAGCCAATGCTTCACCCAATGTTAAACCGTCAACACGATGTACATTCGGATTTAGCAAACCGCCTTTATTGAGTTCGGCCAATATATTTAAAATCCCGCCTGCGCGGTTTACATCTTCTATATGATATTTTTGTGAGTTAGGTGCTACTTTGCTCAAGCAGGGGGTAATGCGCGATAGTTTATCCATATCGTCCATGGTAAGATCCACTTCGGCTTCGTGGGCAATTGCCAATATATGCAGAACGGTATTTGTTGAACCACCCATGGCAATATCGAGCGTCATAGCATTTAAAAATGCCTCGCGTGTAGCAATAGAGCGGGGCAGAACCGATGCGTCATTGTCGCGGTAATATTTATATGAATTCTCTACTATCAGTTTAGCAGCGTCCATAAATAATTTCATGCGGTTAGCATGTGTGGCTACTATGGTGCCATTTCCGGGCAAAGCAAGTCCAATGGCTTCGTTCAAACAATTCATGGAATTAGCTGTAAACATGCCTGAGCACGAACCACAGGTAGGACAAGCAGCGTTTTCAACTTTGCTTACCTGTTCGTCCGATACATTATCGTCGGCTGCCTGAACCATGGCATCAATCAGGTCGAGGTGTTGTCCGTCCAGTTCGCCGGCTTCCATAGGTCCGCCCGATACAAATACAGTAGGAATATTCAGGCGCATTGCTGCCATTAACATACCCGGTGTAATTTTGTCGCAATTGCTGATACAAACCATTGCATCGGCTTTGTGAGCATTTACCATGTATTCCACACTGTCGGCAATAAGGTCGCGCGAAGGAAGTGAGTACAACATACCATCGTGACCCATGGCAATTCCATCGTCGATGGCAATTGTATTGAATTCGGCTGCAAAACAACCCAGTTTTTCAATTTCGGCTTTTACCTGCTGTCCGATTTCATGAAGATGCACATGACCCGGTACAAATTGAGTAAAAGAGTTTACAATGGCAATGAGCGGTTTTCCCATTTGCTCGTTTTTCATTCCGTTGGCTTTCCACAACGCCCTTGCTCCGGCCATTCTGCGGCCACCTGTACTTGTCTGACTTCTTAATTCCATATAAATAAATTAAACCTGAAGGTTCGAATTGTTAGTTTGTAATACAATTGTTTTGATATAATTAGGGATAATAAAAAAACCTTTCTCATTTAAGTGAGAAAGGTTTTATGCTTTTATAATACACAGAGTTTATACCACGCGTAACCAATCTCACTTCTGATTCCTGACCAAAAGCACGACGTTCACGACGAGTGTATAAATACTTTGAGCTATCATTTTTTTGTTTTAATGTTTCGAATACAAAGATATAGCAAAATTTTATTCCAACAAATAGTTTGGTAGAAAAAATATCGTTTTTTATATAATCTGTAAGAAATAACACTGTTTGATTAATAATTCATATTGAAAATTATTAATACTGTTCTTTGTCGCTTGGGAAACTACCCGATTTTACATCTTCCACATAATGCTGAATGGCGTCATTCATAATGCTTTGCACATCGGCATAACGGCGTAAAAAGCGGGGTGAAAAATCTTTAGTTAATCCAACCATATCGTGCAAAACAAGCACTTGTCCGTCTACTCCATTGCCTGCACCAATACCTATCACCGGAATTGTTAGTTCGGCAGCTACCTGTTTGGCCAGTTTGGCAGGGATTTTTTCGAGTACAATAGCAAAGCAACCGGCTTCTTCCAGTAAATGTGCGTCGCGTAAAAGCTTTTCTGCTTCTTCTTCCTGTTGTGCGCGTACAGTGTACGAACCGTATTTATTGATCGATTGTGGCATTAATCCCAAATGTCCCATAACAGGGATTCCGGCTGATAAAATGCGCTTTACTGATTCAATTATTTCTTCGCCACCCTCCAGCTTTAAGCAATCGCCATGCGTTTCCTTCATAATTCGTATAGCCGATGCCAATGCTTCCTTTGAATTGCCCTGATAGCTGCCAAAAGGCATATCTACAACTACTAATGCGCGTTTTACGCCTCTCACAACCGATTTTGCTAAAAAAATCATTTGGTCAAGTGTGATAGGGAGGGTAGTTACATTGCCACACATAACATTTGAAGCCGAATCGCCAACCAGAATTATATCTACTCCGGCAGCATCCACTATGCTTCCCATGGTATAATCGTATGCAGTCAACATACTGATTTTTTCACCTCTTAGTTTCATTTCCATAAGTCGCTGTGTAGTGACTCTACGGATATTTTCATTGTGAACTGACATTGCTGTAC
>RRZT012766242.1_pt1 | contig 28068 bp, 29 predicted proteins | sample 2165551 | NCBI WGS metagenome assembly RRZT01 (sample SAMN10456910, study PRJNA506462) | wastewater metagenome | biome: wastewater; feature: sludge; material: wastewater sludge; isolation source: wastewater sludge with Escherichia coli K12::gfp cells carrying plasmid... | place: USA: Moscow, Idaho... | reverse complement strand
GCACATGAAAACGTGCCCTTTCCAATTGAGGGGCACGGGTCATTAGAGTGTCCTCCCTGCGCTGGCATGACCCAGATCAGGTTCGACGGTCGAAGGTTGGATACCTTCCTCTCAGCCCGGCCTACCGGACTCCCGTGTGAGCCCATCCTAGGCACGGATGGCTGGTGTGGGGCAACCCGCGCCCGCTGTTTGGATGTTCGGGTATCGTGTGCTGCATGTCCACCACCGAACGCCGTCCGCGGCGCAACGACCCAGAGCGGCGTGACCGCATCATCGATACCTGCCTTGACGTCATCGCCGAGGTGGGTGTTGCCGGTGCGTCGTATCGAAAGATCGCTGCGGCCGCTGATGTTCCTCTGGGGTCGATGACGTACCACTTCGTTAACATGGACAACCTCTTGGAGGAAGCGTTCACTCGTTTTGCCGAGGAAGTTGCTGGACGTTTTGAACGCCGGATGCGCGGCGCCACGGATGCTGAGTCGGCCTGTGAAGCGGTTATTGCCATCATTCGCGACGACGTCTTCGGTGACCAGCGCGATCTCGTGCTCACCCACGAGCTCTATACACTCTCGGCACGCAACGAGACGTTCCGCAGAATTACGTCCACATGGATGGAACGCAGCCGCACTGCCCTCGAGTTGTACTTCGAACCTGAGGCTGCGCGAACCATCGACGCACTTATCGAGGGTCTCACAATCCACGGAGCACTTGATGTGGAGAATCGCGACTTTGACGAGGTTGACCATGCTGTACGGAAGATCATTGCGGCACTGACATAACCGGTGCTTGCGTCGCGGTGTCCTTTGGGATCTCGCAGTGCATATATAAGAAGAAGGATTTCTCAGGACTTTTGGGGACGACGACGGGGCCACCAGCCTCTCTTTGATAGGCTCGCGATATGAGCACCCCATTTTCCTCTGGCTCGCCGTACTCGGACCCAGGTTTTTCTCCGCCTCCCCGTTTGAATGGGTACGGCGATGCGTGGGCACCCGCGCGGGCCACGGGCTTGCAACGTGCCGTCGCTATTCTTGCCTGGCCGATGGTCTTTGTGGGAACCCTATGGTTCGGCTTTGGCCACGCTCTTCTCGGTGGTGGTGGCGGGTGGATGGTTTTCATCGGTCTGCTCTTCGGCGCTCCTATCTACGGAACGGTCGCCGTGATTAGCGCGATCCTTGTCACCGTTTATGCTCGCAAGAACAGACGATGGGCCGCCGGATCATGGCAGACGTGGGCGGCGGTGCCGTTCTACCTGTTGACTGCTTTTTACCCACTGACAGTTACTGATTTTGGTGACAGCGGGCCTGCCCTACCTTCGCGGCTCACCGCGTGGTTTGGCGTGAGTCAGAATACGTCGGGAATTCTTATGTATTCGCTCTGGTGGATCATGTCCCTTGTTGCACTACTGGTGATTATCGGTGGGATTGTTGACCTCGTGCAGCTTAATCAGAAGCTCGCTGCGGAGCGGTTCCCTCAGGGTGGAGAATTTAGACCGCAGAATTATTCGTCACCGCAGCCCGGATATGGCCAGGTCCCACCATCGCAGCGTGGGTATGGCGACGCCGAACAGGGATACCCTCCGCAGCAGCCGGGGTACGATCAGAACACCCCTTATTACCCTGAAAATTAGTAACTGAGGGGTGCCGAGAATGGACCAACTCTAGACTTTCACTCTTATCTCCAGCAAGATTTCCGGTAAAAGATACTGCAAGGGGAAGGCTGAATCATGACTGCCACGCACGTCGGAATTGTATGGAATCCCTCGAAGGCGGACAAGGAAGATCTGGACAGCGCCTGGCAGGAAGCGGTTGACTCTGCCAAGGTTGGCGTGACTCCCGAGGTGTCGTGGTTCGAAACTCAAGAAGATGATCCTGGGCGGGGACCGGCAAAGGACGCGTTGGAGGCGGGTGTGGACGTCGTCGTCGCTGCGGGTGGAGATGGAACCGTGCGTGCGGTGGCCGAGTATCTTGCTGAAGTTGAGGCCGATGTGGATCTTGGAATCGTCCCATTGGGGACCGGTAATCTGCTAGCCCGCAACCTTAATATTCCCTTGGGTAATCCGGTAGAAGCGTTCGTCCGCATTTTTCAGGGGACGGCGAGTCCAATTGATGTGGGGTGGGCCGAAGTTGCGGTTGGGTCTGGCACTGAAAAGCACGCATTCGTGGTGATGGCTGGCTTCGGAATCGATGCGCACATGATCACAGAGACCGATGACGATCTCAAAGAGAAGGCTGGATGGCTGGCGTATGTCGAGTCGTTAGGGCGCGCTCTGTCTGCTAGCGAGGTCATTGACATTCATTTGGGACTGCACGGGGAGGAACTTGTCAGGCATGATGCTCACACGTTGATCGTGGGCAACTGTGGAACATTGCAAGGGGGTCTGACACTCTTGCCGGATGCGGACCCGCGAGACGGGGAACTTGACCTTATTGTTCTCAACAGCGAGGGGATCTCAGGTTGGGTAGATACCTTAAAAAATGTCGTGTGGGATAACGGGCTCAAACGATTCCTCACGGGTGGTGATGGTGCACAGGATAGTAAGAGCGCTGCTCACAGGCGCTTGACATCAGCCGTAGTTGAGTTATCTGAGCCACGGATCTTTGAGGTCGATGGTGACGATTTGGATGAGACCACGCGCGTTGAAATATCTGTACAACCGGCGGGCGTGCGTATTCGTTAGCCCTGTCGCGTTCGCGCGGGTGTCATATCCATTAGGGATAAACGATTGACTCAATCATTGAATTCCACGTTTCTAGAATGCTAGCATTACGGCATGGTAGAGAAATTGAGCAAGGTGCAGTTCAATGTGTACCTTCCTCCTGAACTGGTCAAAGAGGTCAAACACGCCGCGATTGATGCGGAATTATCCCTCTCCGTTTTCGTTGAGCACGTCTTACGGGAAGCGATGGAGAAGAAGTGATGATTGTTCGTCTGACGAGTTTTACCACCAGGCCGGAGCGGTGGGCTGAACTTGCTTTGGCCCTCGGTGGCACCAAGATTGTTGATGGTGGGTGTTGGCAGGTCTTTGCCTTGGCTGGAGGTCGGCTTGCGATTCACACTGTCGAGCCTGATCACCCGAAGGCGGGAGCACAAACCATTTCCTTTGATGTGCCAGATCTTTCGAATTTCGGTGCCGTCAATGGGGTGGTGGATGGCCAGATCCGGGAGATTGATATGGGGCACGGTCGAGTGCTCGAGGTGACGTCCTCACCGCTCCCCAACTTCTTTGTCGAGGAAGTGGAAGGCGAGATGACCCACCCAGGTGAGACTCTTGTGGCTCCTCTCTTTTACACACCCGAGGTGCAAGAAGGTGCCCGCCTGATCGCGAGTCTCGGATTGACAGCGCGGGTTAGTTCCATCTCGGGAACGTACGTGGATTTTGCCGACGATGGCGTTGTCGCGGTCCATCATGGTACTCGTGGCGTGGGGCCGAGCTTCGAACACCCGGATGTCACCGTTCTTATCGAACCGTTGCAGGCGGCGGGATTGAGGGCCACGCTCATCGACGAGACCTACGGGCGTACGCTGCGAGTTGAGAATCCGGACGATGCAAGCGTTGAGGCGGAAATTTGGATCAACGAAACTCAAACGGATCTCTATGGCTATCGGGAAGGATTGTCGGAATAGAGGGCACGAGCTGCCGAAGCCAAGAGGGTGCACGGAGAGAATTCTCGATGTATACAACATGGGCGTGGCCCCGGACAGATTTCTAGTGAAACCGATCCGGGGCCACGATGTGGTCGCGAAGTGTCCTGGGGTAGAGCTTAGAGGAAGCCCTTAGCTCTTCTTGGGGGCGCCTGGGCGCGCGTAACGCCACCAGGTGACGCCAATGCACATAACGCACCATGCGGCGCCAATGTAATAGAAGGTCGTTGCGCCGAAGGTGGTTAGTCCAATACCGAAGAAGAACGGACCAAAGGCGGCGATCGCACCGGTCCATCCGATAACTCCGCCAGCCTGACGCCGCTCGAAGATCATCGGCATCTGCTTAAAGGTGCTGGCGTTGCCGATACCGGAGAAGAGGAAGATTGCGAGCATGCCCCAGAGGAACTGGTTGAAGCCCGCGCTCAAGGTCGCAGCGTTTGTGACATCAGGAGTGAGTGAAGGAACCGTGTAGAGCACGGAGCCGAGGATTCCGACGCCGGAGACCAGGGTCCAGATGGCACCGCCCATTCGATCGGTGAGCGGCGCGAAGAGTACACGTGCACCCGCGCCGACGAGTGGTCCGAGGAAGACATACTTGACGGGGTCGGGCACGGAGTATCCATCAATGAGCAGGGTGGCGGTGGCACCGGCTCCTTCGACGATCGCCGGGTTACCTGCGCCGTACAGGTTGCTCATGAGAAGTCCGAACTGGGCGGAGAGGCCCGAGAAGGTCGCAAAGGTCATGATGTAAAGCAGCGTCATCCACCAGGTGTCCTGGTTACTGAAGATGTCGAACTGCTGCTTGATGTTCGCCTTGACCGGTACCGAACGTAGGGCAATATAGGCCCAGATGGCGCCCACAATAATGAAGGGGATGTAGACCAGTGCGGAATTCTGATACCAGACAACCACCGATTCCTTACCCGGAACCTGCATCATCTGCGAGCCAAGGAAGCCAAACATTCCGAAGGTGACAAGCCACGGAGACAGCAGCTGCACCAGAGATACGCCGAAGTTACCGATACCGGCTTGGATACCGAGGACCGTTCCCTGCATGCGTCGTGGGAAGAAGTACGAGGTGGAGGGCATAAAGCCGGAGAATGCGCCACCACCGATGCCAGCAAGGAAGGCCAGCGCCATGAGGCGCCAGTATGGCACGTTCGGGTTGGTCACTTCGAAGCCCCAGCCGAGAACTGGAAGTATAAGAAGCAGCGTGGTGAGAGAAACCATCTTGCGGGTACCCATGATGGGTGGAAGAACCATCCAGATCAGGCGCATAATGCCGCCGGAAAGGCCCGGCATAGCTGCCATCCAGTACAGCTGGGACTTGGTGAATTCAAACCCTAGAGCGTTGAGCTTGGGAACGATGGCGCTGGGGAGGAACCAGGCGGCAAAGCACAACGTGAGGGTGAATGTGGTGACGAGTAGCGTGGTGTTGGCTAGTTTCCGGTCCCACTTTGCTGGATCCTCAGGATCCCAAGACTGTAGCCAGTCTCCTTTGACTTCGCGAGCAGCGCTCACTTTAACTCCTCTACATGATGATCGTCCCGGCGGACGGTCGGTGTGATGGACTAGTTCCTATCGATGTCGCGGGCAAGTTCGGGATTCGCCTGTGACATCATGCGGTGAATGGTGATGTGCATCCAGGCCGCGCAGATAAATACGAGGATGAAGATGCAGAAGAAGGTCGAGCTGGGGAAGCCCGAGAAAGCCTTGGTGTAGGCAAAGAGTGGAGGTAGGAAGAATCCGCCGAGCCCGCCGAACATGCCCACGAGTCCGCCAACAGAGCCGACGTTATCCGGGAAGTAATCCGGGATGTGCTTATAGACGGCGGCCTTGCCGAAGCCCATGGCGCAACCCAGCAGGAACACCAGGATGACGAACGGAACAAGATGCATCTCGTAGGCGAGATGAGTTGTCTGCGAACCGTCAGGATGAACGATGGTGAGGAATCCATTGGGCATCATGAGAATGCCGGAGGTCACCAGCATCAGGCCAAAGGTCAGATACATGACCTTGCGGGGACCGAACTTGTCGCTCAACCATCCGCCCACGGGGCGCAGCAGTGATGCTGGGAAGATGAATGTGGCGGTCAACAAGCCTGCCTGGGTGAGGCTAATGTCGAAGTTATCCACGTAGTACTTTGGGAGCCATGCCGAGAGCGCCACGTAGGCGCCGAATACGGCCACATAGTAGAGGCTGAAACGCCACACGCGGACCTGCTGAAGCGGCGCTAGCATAGCACTCAGTGGCTGTGAGGTGCCCGGTGCTCGATCAACGCGCGGCACGATGAGCCACGTGGCAATACCGGTGATAACCAGCAGAACAGCGTAAATGACCGGGATGAGGCGCCAGCCGCCCTGGATACCGAGGAAGAAGGTGCTCCCAGCCGTTGCCGTGATGAGCACCGGACCGATGAGTTTGGTGACGGAGGCACCCACGTTGCCCGCGCCAAATACGCCAAGCGCGAGGCCCTTACGGTCCTGGCCAAACCACGCCGAGTTCCAGGAGACGCCCACGCTAAAGAGGTTGCCCGCGAATCCCACGAGGAAGGCGAGGACCAAGACCATGGTGTAGCTATGGGTGATGGACACGAGGTACGTGGGAATGGCAGCCACGAACAGCATGACGATGGTGATCTTGCGTCCGCCGATGCGATCGGCCAAAATCCCAGCTGGGAGGCGCCACATGGAGCCATTGAGAACGGCTACGGCGGAAATCCAACTGAGCTGGACATCGGAGAGCCCAAGTTCCTTTTGGATTGGAATTCCGAGAATGCCGAACATGAGCCACACCGCAAACATGAGCGTGAATGCGATGGTGGACATGGTCATGACGCGTCCGGCGCCCTTGGCTGTCTCGTGGTCGGGTGGGACCTCGATGAGGTTCTTAGACATCGATGCCTTTCGAAAGTGATAGTGCGCTTGGGTGAAGCGCAGAGTCTCTGACGTGGAGCGATGCCGATGACACCACTAGGTCGTGGCCTCGTAGCGGCCGAACCTAGTGGGACAATCTCTTAACCGACGCATGTCGGTTGGAACCCGACATGCGTCGTGGAAAACGCGCCCCTCTCACGTCCTGTGGCTAGGCTACTCAACGATTGTCGAATAAGTGCGGGTTTTTCCGGTAATAATATGTTGCATATATCCGCAGGTGAGGGCGTGATGGCCTCCGCTGGGCCGAACGTCCTGAATAACTCCAGATAGTTTCTCCAGAGTTTGTGATGTCGCCCAATTTTCGACGTCGGTGATCCCAGTCCATTCACGGAGAGGGATTCTGCGCTGAGCCCGACGCTCTCCTAAACTTGGCAAGGCTGAGTATGCACAAGAAGAAGTGGGGATGCGATTAATGAACTTTGGTGACGGTACAATCTACTCGGCTGAGGAGATAGCGCGCACCCGCAATGCCATTTTCATTTTGTTTGCGGCGAACGGATTCGCTTTCGCCTCATGGATGTCTCGACTTCCCGACATCAAGGACACACTGCACCTCACTCCTGGAGAGCAGGGCGTCATGCTTCTGGCGATCTCGGCGGGTTCTCTCATTGGACTCCCACTGGCTGGCAGGATTGTCTCCGCTATTGGAGCGCGCCGCGCTATCCGAGCTGCGGCGTTTGTTGTGATCCCCGGTTTCATTCTCGCACTCGCGGCGGTGGCCCTGGGAGATAGCCACTACCTCGTCATGCCGGGCCTGCTACTTTTCGGCTTGGGCACTGGGCTATGGGATGTAGCCCAGAACCTGGTGGGCGCCGTCGTCGAGCAGGCGAGCCGGAAGTCGATTATGTCGTGGTTCCACGCGGCGTTCTCCGGTGGAACCGTGGCGGGTGCCCTTGTCGGTGCCGGGGTGGTGGCTCTTGGGGTGCCGATGTACCTGCATCTGGGGGCGATGGCGTTGCTGCTTGGTGGCGTAGCTGTGGTGTGTCCGGCGATGATTTCACCTCGCCTTGATGGCCGCGGAGTTTCCGACGAGTCAAACGGCGAAGACGTCCGCCCCGTCACCTCCGCGCGTTCGGCCTGGACTGAGCCGCGCACCCTTCTTATCGGAGTCATGGTGCTTGCTGGGTCATTCGCTGAGGGGACCGCCAATGACTGGATGGCGATCGCCTTCGTGGACGGACACGGGGTCACTAACGCGATGGGCGTGGTAGCGCTTGCTGTGTTCCTCGCATTCATGACGGCGGGTCGAATTTTCGGCACGCAAATGCTTGACCGCTACGGCCGGGTGGTTGTTCTCCAAGCACTATTTGGTGCCGCGATTGTGGGCAGCCTGCTCGTTGTATTCGGCAACGTGACACTGGCCTTTATTGGAGCGGCGATCTGGGGTGTGGGCGCGAGCCTAGCATTCCCGGTGGGAATGTCGGCCGCGGCGGATGACCCACAGCGTGCGGCCCTGCGTATCAGTGTGGTTTCTACCGTCGGCTATGGGGCTTTCCTCTCCGGGCCGCCGCTTCTGGGATTCCTCGGCGATCACGTTGGTATCCTGCACGCGTTGCTATTCGTCACCGCGACGGCGGTTGTTGCCGCGATTGTTGCTCCGGCGGCAAAGCCCCTGGAGGGTGCAAAGTACTAATTTGGGGAGGCGTCGAACTGGATGGCGGTGAGAGCGGGCGGTGTGCCAATAGTGGCACACCGCCCGCTCTCACCGCCACACAATGAAACAGCCCGGGGTATTGGTGCCTGACATTGACCTAAGAACCCCGAATCAATCGTTTAGAGCCGCGCGAAGGCATTCTCGATGAGATCGTCGCCATCGCTGTAGGGCAGACTCTTGCCAATAGTCCCGTCATACTTGAGGGAAGCCACGATAGTACGCGCAACGTTGCCGCGCGAGACGGTGCCCCGCTCGGCGTCCCGTCCGACCGTGTTTCCTAGCGAAATCTTGTCGGTCGGCTCGTCGAGTGTGAGCGTGGTGGAACCAAGAATGGTCCAGTTGAGTTTGGTTCCACGCAGGTAGGCATCGGCGGCGCCTTTCGCCTCGGCGTAGTGGAAGAAGGAGTTGTCCTCCGGAACGCCGTGGTCTGTGCTAGCTCTGTAGTACGAGACCATGACGTAACGCTGGACGCCCGCTTGCTTTGCCGCATCCATCGAACGAATGGCGGCGTCGCGGTCAACCGCGTAGGTACGGCTCGGATTGCCGCCGCCGGCGCCCGCGCTCCAGACGATGGCGTCCTGGCCCTTGAAGATAGAGGCAAGTTCTTCCACGCTAGCCGACTCGATATCGAGGACTAATGCGGAGGCGCCGGTCGCTTCGACGTCCGAGATGTGCTCAGGGTTTCGGATGACTGAGGTCACGCAGTGCCCGTCCTCCACGAGTAGCGGCGCGGCCAACAGGGCAACCTTGCCGTGTCCGCCGATGATCATGTAGTTAGCCATAGTGATTTTTCCTTCCATGATGTGCTTCCACCCTAACCCCGCGGATCTCTAATCCTCTACTTCCGTACGCTGCCGTAGTTTGCCATCGCCGGTCAGTTCGAGGACGGTGTCAATCCCAATCCGCCGCAGAAATCCAAAGTCATGGCTCACCACTATGAGCGCGCCGCGGTAGGCGTCGAGGGCTTCAGCGAGTTGTTCGACACTCGTGATGTCGAGGTTGTTCGTTGGTTCGTCGAGGACGAGAAGTTGAGCGGGCGGGTCGGCGAGCAGCAAGCGTGCTAGGGCCACCCGGAAACGCTCGCCGCCCGAAAGCGTTCCAACCGGCCGGTACACGCTGTCTCCCCGCAGCAGCATGCGGGCAAGCCGGTTGCGAATAGTGCCAGGATCGACGTCAGGCGCCACCTCACGCACATTGGCGACGGCGTCGCGGGCGTCATCGAGCCCATCAAGACGCTGGGATAGATAACCGACGAGATCCACGTGAAGTTCGCCGTGGGGAAGGTAAACCGGGAGGTCAGCGGGCGGGGGAGTGCGGTTTACCAGAGACTCGATGAAGGTTGTCTTGCCCGTCCCGTTCGCACCAACGATCGCCACTCGCTCTGGACCCTGAACGATGATGGTGCGCTCGCTGTCGCCGAACTCGGCGATGCGTCGGCCACGTGGGACGTCGGGATCGGGGAGGTCCAATCGGATATGCTCATCATCCCGTACGCGGGAATCGGCGGCATCGAGCGCAACTTGTGCGGCCCGTACCTTGCTATCCAGGTTGGTGCGCGTGGCTCCGGCGGAGGCTTGGGCTTTCTTCTTGAGATGGTCCGCGGCCATGCGGGGCAATCCGCCCTCTTTCGCAGCCTTCCTGCCCGTCCGCTCGCGACGAGCGATCTTGGTTTCTGCCTCGATGCGCTGGCGCTTTTCCACCTTAAGAGTCTGTTCTGCAGAGCGAGCCGCCTGAAGCGCTGCTGCCTGCTCCTGCTCTAGGTGTTCCTTCCACGCCGAGTAGGGCCCGCCAAACGTGGTGAGTTCACCGCGATAAATCTCCGCGGTGTGGTCCATATGTTCGAGCAATTCGAGATCGTGGCTCACCACCACGAGGCTGCCAGGCCACTCGTCCACCAGTTCCGTGAGGACGGCGCGAGTGGCGCGGTCGAGGTTGTTCGTGGGCTCGTCGAGGAGGGTAATGGGCGTGCGGCTCAAGCGCAGCCCGGAGATAGCGATGAGCATAGCCTCCCCTCCGGATACTTCGGAGACTCCGCGGTCAAGGTCCGCCGCCGAGAAACCAATCCGATGAAGAGCTTCGTCCGCGCGGGCCTCGATATCCCAGTCATCACCCACGGTGTCGAAATCGCGTTCGTCAATGCTTCCGGACTCGATGGCACGCAGAGCGGTGAGGACGTCGTCGACCCCGAGCAGGCTTGCCACCGTGGAACCGGGCGTCAAGGTGAGAGTCTGGGGCAGATACCCGACCTCGCCCACGGTCTCAATCTGTCCGCTCGTGGGTGTGAGGATCCCGGCGATGAGCTTGAGAAGCGTGGACTTGCCGGAGCCGTTGCGGCCGATGAGGCCCGTGCGGCCTGGGTTGAATGTCCCGTTCATCCCAGAGAGTGCGGTAGTGCCGTCCGGCCACGAGAAATGGACGTTACGCAGAGAAATAACAGATGAAGCAGGCATGACATTGTCCTTGGGAGATCTGGAGCCGGAAATGGGCGCGCAGGACAGTCACGTGCTCGCGGCGGGCGGGATGCGGTTTGTTCCGTCATCGTGGCCTCGGCCGGGCCTCTTAAGGTGCTGTCCACTCAGATCAACGTTGCCATGCGGGCTAGCTTAGCCCACGACGCGTGTGAGAGGAAAGCGTTGATTGATATCCCCGGGTGTCTGATCGTGACCTAGGGTCTGATCGTCCCCGAGGATCTGATCGTTACCGGGTGTTCGCAACGGTGATACCCAGTGCAAAGAGGGGATAGGCAATGCCCCACCACTGCATCGGAATCCAGAACAGCGAGTGTCGATTACGGTAGCGCTTGAGCAGTTGGACCTCCGCGGCGTTGAGGGGAGGCTGTTGGCTCAGAGGGAGTGGAGCGTAGGAGCCGTCCAAGGAAGGCTCAACGTACCCCTGTGACAGCGCACGATTCTGGGCAAAGATCCGGGTAGGACGCACGACGTTAACATAGCGGCCAAGGAAGAAAATGGCCACGCCACCAATAAAGAATGCGGGAATCGCCTGCCACGTCAGGGTGGCCATGGTTGCGCCCGACAGTGTCGAGAAAATCCCCGTCAGACCAACGCATAGTCCAATCGCGAAGAAAGCTAAAATTCCCCAGCCTCGCCAAATAATCATGCAGATATCTTGCCACATCGAGAAAAGCGAGGGTCGGTACCGCCGTGGTCAGATGATGACGGCCGTTCCGTTAGCGATCGCGGCGAGCATGCCGTTATCTGTACCGGCGGTGAAGTAGTCCACTCTGATACCCACGACGGCGTTCGCCCCCATCGCTTGGGCGCGCTGGCTCATCTCCGAGATCGCTGTATTGTAGGCGGCTTGGATTTCCTGCTCATAGCTTGCCGAGCGCCCACCGACGAAGTTGCGGAAACCGGCGGTGATGTCCTTAATGACGTTGACGCCAGAGATCGTTTCGCCGGATACCAGCCCGAGGTAACGCTGAATGGGGTAGCCCTCGACGGTGGCTGTTGTGGTCAAAAGCATGAAGGTTTCCTTCCCTCGTGGCGCATGATCCTCGGCGGGAGCGTGGCCGTTCCGTATAGAACTAACCGTAACCGCGAAGTTGCCTGACGTCAGGAAAACGCCTGATATCGCTACTCTCCAGCACATTTCTTCTCTGCCGAGAGCAGAGGCGAGTGGATTGGCGGTGACGCGCCGATAGATTAAAGCATGTCCACAAATGCTCGGTCAGATGAATCCTCCCGGAGCACTATCAAAGAACCGCTCTGGCGTCACATGGTTGGTGCAGAGTTCCGCAGGTTGCGCCACGAACGAGGCGAGACGCTCGACGACGTCGCCAAACGCGCTGGCGTATCCTCGCAGTACCTGTCTGAGATGGAACGCGGCGTGAAGGATCCTTCGTCAGAAATGATCGCCGCGGTTGCGCGCGCGTTGGGCATCAGCCTTCTCGATCTGACACGAGCCATATTCAGCAGTCTTGTAAACGACGACGGCGTATCGAACGCCAACGAACGTCATGTCACGGCTTGCGCCACTGGACGGCATTCCAGCCAGCGACTTCTCGCCCTCGATTCCCGGCACGTTGTGGCGGTTGTCCCCGCCTCGGTACCAAGCAATCAGATCAATCCAATCGCTTCACCGGGAAACTCTGCTGCCAGGCCACGCATCCAACTGGTGGCCTGAAACGGAACCGGGCCGCGTCGTCGTCGTTCAATGTCCGCGAACCCGTTGTTCTATAACGTGATCGAGTAGTCCATACTCCTTGGCTGCGGCCGCGGTGAAGACTCGGTCGTGATCGGTGTCAGCTTGTAGTGTCTCCTCGCTCTGCCCGGTATGCCGCGAAAGGATGTGCTCCAGTTCGGCGCGGACGCGTCCCATTTCTTCGGCCTGAAGGATAAGGTCCGGAATTGCTCCGCGCTGCCCCTGGCTTGCGGGCTGGTGCAAGATGATTCGAGAATGAGGCAGCGCCGCCCGTTTTCCGTGGGTTCCGGAAGCGAGGAGGATTGCGCCGGGGCCAATTGCTTGCCCGACGCACGTCGTGGCAATAGTGGGGCGAATAAAACGGATTGTGTCATAGATGGCGAGCATGGCGCTGGGGTCGCCGCCTTCGCAGTTGATGAAGAACTCGATGTCGCTTTCTGGACTCTGGGATTCGAGATAGAGCAGCTGCGCGATGAGGGCGTTGGCTACTCCGGCGTCGATGGGTGTGCCGAGATAAATAATCCGCTCTGTAAGAAGGTGGGAGTAGACGTCCATGATGCGTTCGCCGCGCGGATGCTGCGAAATGACGTTGGGAATGGTGTAGCTGCTCATCGTGAGTGTCCGTCGCTCTCTGTTTGGGGAGGTGTCGCACGTCCTGAGTTGTTCTCCGCCGCTGGAGTGGCTCCCGTCCGGGAATCGAAGCCAGAAGCGGAGCCGAACCCTGCCTGTGTACGTGGCCTCGGAGTGATGCTTGCAAAATTGTCGACGACGGCGTCAATGAATCCGTAGTCCATCGCCTGCTGCGCGCTGTACCAGTGATCATGTAACGAGTCGTGGAAGATCCGTTCGAGGGGCTGGCCGGTGTCCTTAGCAATGAGGCCAAGCACGGTGTCGCGAGTGTGTCGGAGATCGTCTGCCTGCAGCTCGACCTCGGTTGCCCGGCCTCCGATACCCGCCGACCCCTGATGCATGAGAATTCGAGAATGGGGAAGCGCCCGCCGCTTGCCGGGGGTTCCCGCGCTGAGAAGAAACTGACCGGCGCTGCAAGCGAGTCCCAGTGCGAGGGTAGAGACAGGGTTAGGGATGAGACGCATGATGTCGCGAATGGCAAGCATCGCTGGCACCGAGCCGCCGGGAGAGTGGATCCACAGCGAGATCTCGCTCAATGGGTCTTGTGCTGCCAACGCTATGAGCTGACTGGCAAGAAGCGTGCCATTGTCATCGTCGAGGGTACCGTCAAGTACCAGGATTCGCTGCTCATACAATTCACGCCGAGCATGTTCGTTAAAAAGTGAGGGTGAGGGTGTTTCGCTCATGTCTCAAGCATGGCTGCTTCTTCGCCTGATTCCTCGGATTGCTGCTCCTGGCAGAGCTGCCGAGAGCAGAGCACCCACCGCATCCTCCGAACTTATATTCCATATTTCAGATGGGGGTTGTAGGTATAAGTTTGTCGGGCTATTCTCAAGGTACTTAATCAAGGAGGCCACATGAACAACCAGCCGCACATCGTGCCGCCTGTTGCTGTCGCGAGCGCGAAGCTCGTGCGAATGTGTCGCCGCTCCACGATGTCCTGTCAGCTATAGACGGGATGCACGGGCGAGCTCCCGGTGGCCCCGCATCTTTTGTGCGAGCCATGCTGGTCGAGCGAACTGCCGCAGTTCCTGGAAATTGAGAAGCCCTGCATGAACTAGCAGGGTGTCATCATCTTCCTTGCGCTTCCAGAGTGAAGAAACGACGGACACGTAAGAAACCATTGGCATTAATGCTTCCGTATATATGGACCACCTGGCACATATGCGCAGGTGGGGCACAAGACGATATGCGGGTCAGCTATCTCAACCACGACCATCAAAGGTGAAATATGTCTTCTCCATGGCAGCCGCCCCGCGGGCTTGACGCTCCGCACGCCTCGACGAACCGCGTGATTACCGCGGACCGGGCGTTCCAGGCGACGGGACCGGACGTCATCGTCGACCCAGCGGTTGTTATCACCGACGGAATAATCCGCTGGATTGGCCCGCGCGCCGAGCTTCCGGCCGAGTACGCGAACCTCCCCATCGAGGACCATCCTGGGGCGACGATCCTGCCCGGGCTCATTGAGACGCATGCGCATCTCGCCTCCTACGAGACAGCGTTCCCTCTCACCACGCCGGACCCGCAGCTGCACGCGCGTTCTCTCGCCGCCATCTCGTCGGTGACGATGGCACGCCAGCTTGCCTCCATCGGCGTGACCACAGTGCAGTCTCTCGGCTCACGATACTTCGCGGACGTGGCGCTGCGCGAGGCGATTAATTCGGGCGTTGTTGCTGGTCCGAATATTGTCGCCGCGGGTCCGCAGCTCACCACGTCCGCGGGGCACTCCTGGACGAACGGTGCGGAAGTCGATTCCATTGACGACATTCGCAAGCAGGTCCGCGAGCATCACAAGGCGGGGGTGGATGTCATCAAGGTGATGGCTACGGGTGGATTTATGTCCACCAACACCTCGCCGTGGAAGCCGCAGTTCACCGAAGAAGAGTTGCGAGCACTTGTCGTGGAAGCCACACGCCTTGGCAAACACACCGCCGCGCACGCCCACTCCACCGAGGGAATCCGCCGCGCAGTCAACGCCGGAATCTCCTATATCGCCCACGGTAGTTTTATCGACGACGACGGCCGCACCTCCTTCGACCCGTGGCTTGCGGACCGCATCGCCGAGGCCGGTGTGTTCGTGGACGTATGCAGCCCGCCCAGCTGGCCGCCGGTGCCCGGTGAAACCACGGCGCCGCGCGCTCTCGAACTCTACAAGCACGGCGTGCAACTGGTGACCGGCCACGATATTGGGGCTGTCATCCCAGCGAGCGCCTACCACTACGGACTGCAGCAGCTGGAGCTTGCGGGAATTCCGCGCCACGAGGTACTCCTCTCCGCCACCGCCCGAGCCGCTGCGGCCGCCGGGTTGGCCGGAGTGACGGGTGCCCTGCTCCCCGAGTACCGCGCCGACCTCATCATCGCTCGTGGAAATCCGCTGGAGGACCTGCGAGCGTTGGAGGATCTGGAGGAGGTCATCATTAACGGTGCCACCTTCGCCCGTGATGCCGTTCATCCGTATCGGCCTATCGACGAGGCGGATGAGGATCCGCAGGAGCGCGCCTCCGCAACGTTTGACCTCAGGGCGCGCCGCTACGCCGTCGCGCAGCGGCGCCTTAATCATCCACTACCTGCGCTGACGCCGGTCTCTTCAGTCCAATCGGGCTCCCCGCTCCCTTCGGATCCCGAACCCCCAACGTCTCCCACAACAGACAGCTAGCTCACAGCTCATTCACCGAAGAAACAAGAAGTAGCCGAGCAGGCTTCTTGATATCGGGAGCACGGGTCGCCGTCGTCACTGAATGTCACCCGCTACTCACTGAACGTTTTACTCATCCATCACCGCGAACATCACGGCTCCACAATTGAAATCGAGGAAACCATGACAACTACGCTTACTCCCCAGTTGGAAACGGACGCGCTGAGCCGTCCGAAGCCCGTTGATCGCCGCACCTACCCAGAGATGACCGTCGAACAGACGGAGGACGGTGGGTTCCGTCGGCAGCGGAACTGGTTCTCTACTCGTTTTGGCCGCCGGGCGGATCAGGTTCCTCCTGCGTGGGGACGATACCTGCTGCTGGCGAGCCCGAGCTGCGGGTGGGGCCGCAGGCAACTTATCACCTTGCGACTTCTCGGTCTCGATCAGGCGGTTCCGTTTGTGCTGTTGACCGGGCGCGACGATCAGGGCTGGCGTATTGCACCCACGGATAATACGTTGGAACTTGAGTATGGTTCGAACCTCCTCAATCACTACTATCGGCGGTCGGACGTCAGTTTTCAGGGCCGCGGTACGTCGCCTACGGTCATCGATACTCACACCGGTTTCGTTGTCTCGAACAACTATCACATCCTTCCTTACGACTGGGAGGTGGCGTGGAAGGAGTTCCACGCTCCGGGTGCACCGGATCTCTACCCGGAACACCTGCGCAAGGAGATTGACCTACTCAACCAGCAGATTTTCGACGACGTCAACAACGGCACCTACAAGATTCTCTTTGCGACAAGTAGGTCGGCGGCGGACGCGGCTAAGGCGATTTTTGAGGCGCGACTGATCGATCTCAATCACCGCCTCTCAACGCGCCGCTATCTGTTCGGCCCCAAGATCACCGATTCGGATATTCGCCTGTTCGTCACTCTTTCCTCGTACGAGCGCAGCTACCGTCCAGGGATTGCGGCAATCTACGGAGACGCTCACGTTGCCCACCTCCAAGATTTCCCGAACCTGTGGGATTATGCGCGCGATCTCTTCGCCCAGGGCTTCGTCGATGATCGTGAGCTTTACTATCTTGGTTTGCTGCCCGGACCTTCGGGCAACTATGTCACCCGCTCGTTCGCAGCCGGTTCGTCGGAGCTCCTTGCGCCCGAGGATGATCTTGCCCGCTGGCGGGAGCCCGCCTACCGCGAGCACCTCGTCGGCTCCCCGTATTATTCCGGCCCTGGTGGTGGCGGTTCCTACGAGCGCTGGACGTTCGAGTAAACCGAGAAGCGCGTTGTGGGCGGAGCACCCGCTGCCTCGCCACCCGCCACCGGGTAACCGCCAGTTGCCAAGCAAGCACACCTAACAACAATCACCCGAAAGAGGAATGCCATGACCGAGCAGAAGCAGGATGATCGCCTTCTTCCGCCGCACCTGGTGCGGCAGGATCTAGGCGGGGGTCGGGAAATGCGCTTGGCCCATCCGGAAGAGTATCCGGAGGTGGGCCGCGTATTGCAGGAGGCATTCTCGACGGGCTGCTGGGTAACTCCGTGGTACTACGAGCACCTCGCCTACATTTCGGAGCGGGCTGAAAGTTCGCACGTGTGGGTGGTGGCCGATCCCGAAGGAATCCTCGGCGTGGTTCTCACCCCGCGCCCGGATGTTCACACGGACGAGAAGTACACCTTCAATATTTTGGGCGTACATCCGCGCGGGCGCGGCCTCAACCTCGGCTGGACACTCGTGCATCACGTCGTGTCGCTCGCCCGCGAGGGTGGCTTCCGTGACATCGAGATCCACTCCAGCCCGCAAATGACGGCGGCCCACCAGCTTTACCTTCGCTACGGTTTCGTCCGCCGCCCCGAACGTGAGACGGGAGTGGTCGATTCCGGCCAGCGACTCTACGTCTTCAGCTATCGCATCCCTGAACTGTCCCGTCCCCCTCACCCCGTCTCACCTCAGGAGAATCTTGTGAGTATCGAATCTCATCGTCCATCCGGAATCATCAACGCAGTGGGCGAGTTTGTGGCCGCTGCCCCGAGCCTGCCCGGCCCCGTCGAGCCCGACCCCGCCGTCTACTACCAGATCGTTGCCAACGTCGAGTCTTTGCGCTCGCGAGCCGCACTCGCCGCGCTGAGCCTCCTCGGGGTGGACAAGGACGTCCCGGTTCACGGCGGCCCCGATCCCATTCCGGCTTTCTATGACGCCGGTGGCACTCTCGTGAGCGACGACTGGCGTTGGCTCAGCCGCACCGTCGCCCAGCTCGATGCCGACAGCCTTCTCTACCCAGAGCACCTGCGCGGCGAGATCGACCACCAGATTGCCCAAATCCACGACGATCTCTTCGCTGGAGTAGAGCGCTCCCTCTTCTCCACCGACGACGAGGCCCGCCTCAGTGCCACCCGGCTCCTGTACGCACGGCTCGGCCAGCTGGAGTGGCACCTCAGCCACCGCGACTACCTCGTTGGTGATGTGCTGACCGTGGCCGATCTGGAACTCGTTGGCTTCCTCATTGGCCTGGACCTGGAGTACCGATCCCACCTGGGGTTCTGGGCAGCGGCGGTTGCGGATTACCCGCACCTGTTCGCCTACGCCCGGAAACTGCTGGGTGAGGGAGCCTTGACGGCCGGGCAGCTCGTTGCGCTAGGTGCGCTGCCCTGTGACGGGGCGAGCTTCAAGGAGCCTTATGGTGCGCCTCGCGAGGTTGAAGGTATCGAGGATATCAGGGCCGCGTGGACCGATCGTATTCCCCAGGTGGTCAAGGAGCTCGTTGCTTAAAACGCCCATCTCAAGCGTTTGCTCCACCATCTCGTGCGACTGCTGTGGAGCAAACGCAGAATCGTCGGCCTCGATGAGCGAACGCTCACGGCACAACTTCTCGAAATCAGGGAAGATGGAGCGGTGAAACATCTTGTATTCATTGACGTTGACGGAACATTGGTTAATCACGATCAGAAGTTGTCGGAATCGGCGCGCAAGGCTTTAACGAGTGCGGTTGCGGCTGGACACCAACTCATTTTGTGCACCGGGCGCGGGAAGCCCGAGATTTATCCCTTTCTCTGGGACATCGGTTTCCGCGGGTTCATTGGGTCCAATGGTGCTTACGGCGAGGTGGACGGTGAGATCATCTTCAACGAGCATATGCCCAAGAAGGATGTTGCTGAGCTGGCCGAGTGGTTCGAATCTATCGGCGCAATGAGCTTCTGGGCGACGGGTGTCGAGCTGTATCCCGTGGGAAACTTCTTGGATCTCTTCCGGCCCGCTGCTGATGGGAAGGCGCTCATTGAAGGGGACTGGAGCACTTTCCTTCATCAAATCGAGCCGTACGTGCGTGAGGGTGTGCCGGAAACGGCGACGAAAGTGACATTCTTTCTTCCCACGGGTGTGGGCGTCACGTTGGCCGACGCTCAGGAACGCTTCGGTGATCGCTTCTCCATTATTCCGGGCTCCCTTCCCGACGCTCGCGGAGAAACAGGCGAGCTTACCGCACTGGGAATGAATAAGTCCGTAGGTCTGAAGAAAGTGGCAGCTCACCTCGGCGTTTCTCTGGAAGACACCATCGCTTTGGGCGATTCGTCCAACGACATCGAGATGCTGAAAGCGGCTGGAACCGGGGTAGCGATGGGTAACGGCACGCCCGGTGCTAAGGCTGCGGCTGATTGGGTCACCGCCCCGATTGACGACGACGGCCTTGCCATCGCTTTCGAGAAGCTCGGCTTGCTGGAATCCTGAGTGGTTGCAGGAGGCGATGAGCTGGCCGGTGGTATTCCATATGAATTCCCCACAAAGCTTAATCACTTCCGGGTTTTTTCTTGGCTGGCTAGTCTGGCTAGAGGTCGTGCCGGTTCTTTGAGGCGTAGTTCTCCGAGCCGGGATCGTAACAAGTTAATGTGCTGATCATCAGCATGTTGAAGGAGGAGCCATGCCCACTATTGGAACGTCCGATTTGACCGTTGCCCCGCTGTGCTTGGGTGGAAATACCTTCGGATGGACCTCCAACGAAGAAACGTCGTTGCGGGTTCTCAGCGAGTTTGCCGCCGGTGGTGGGAACTTTGTGGATACGGCTGACGCGTATACGGCATGGATTCCGGGCAACTCCGGTGGTGAATCAGAGACCATTATCGGCAAGTGGTTTGCGACGGCCGGAAACCGTGCGGACATCGTGCTCGCCACCAAGGTTGCGAAGCATCCGGATTTCCGTGGGCTAGCTCCGGAGAACATCGCCCGCGCTGCCGAGGCTTCGTTGCAGCGGCTTCAGAGTGACTACATCGATCTGTACTATGCCCACGAAGAGGATCCGAAGACACCGATCGCCGAGAGTGTGGCGGCATTCGCGGAACTTCAGAAGGCTGGCAAGGTACGGTACGTCGGTCTTTCCAATTTCTCAGCGGACTCCGTTCGTGAGTGGATTTCCGCGGCGGACGAGCAAGGTGTTGAGCGTCCGGTGGCCCTGCAGCCGCATTACAACCTGGTGCACCGTGCCGATTTCGAGGACAATCTTCGCCCCGTCGCGGAGGAGTTCGGCCTTGGCGTCGTTCCATATTTCTCCCTTGCTGCGGGCCTCCTCACCGGCAAATATGCCAGCGCGCAGGACATCTCGGGTGCGCGCGCTGGAGCGGTGAGCGGGTACGCCAGTGAGGAAGCATTTGCGGTGGTGGCCAAGGTTCGTGAGATTGCGGAATCCCATGGTGTGGAGCCCGCCTCGGTGGCCCTGCGATGGCTGGCACTTCAGCCGACCATCGTGGCACCTATTGCTTCGGCGCGCACCGTGGAACAGGTGGCACCGCTCCTGGCATCCGATCTCGAGCTAAGCGCTGATGAGCTTGCCGCACTGGATTCACTCTCGACGCTTATCCGTTCCTAGGACCGAGTAAGGCAATGTCAGCCCAAACAGGCCTGTCTGCCGAGGTGTCTCACAGTATCTCTGACGTGGTGGCAGCGGCTCGTCGTCGTTACGAGTCCGGGGTGTCTCGGACGTTGTCATGGCGCCGCCGCCAGCTGCGGGGATTGCAGAGATTGCTCCACGAGCGCAGCATGGAACTGGAACAGGCATTGTGGGTTGACTTGCATAAAAGCGCGACCGAGGCGCAATTGACGGAAATTGGTGTCGTCGCTGGCGAAGTATCCTATTTTCTACGCCATCTCTCGCGCTTGGCTCGCCCCAAGATGACTGTCGCTTCGCCCATCTTGCAGCCTGCGCGAGCATCGATTGTTAGTGAGCCGCTTGGCACGGTGCTGATTATTGCTCCCTGGAACTATCCGGTGCAGCTTCTGCTTGGCCCCCTGGCCGGGGTGCTAGCCACGGGAAATACCGCTGTTCTTAAGCCAAGCGAACTGGCTCCGCAGACATCGGCGACGATTGCGCGGTTGGTGCCGCTGTATCTGGACCAGGACGCCGTGCATGTTGTGGAGGGCACGGTAGCTGAGACCACGGAGTTGCTCACCCACCGTTTCGATCACATCGTCTATACCGGTAACGGTCACGTGGCGCGCATCGTCATGAGGGCTGCGGCTGAGCATCTCACGCCGGTGACGTTGGAGTTAGGTGGAAAGTCGCCCGCCTGGGTTGGCTCCGAATCGGGGGATCTTGACACTATCGCGGATCGTATCGCGTGGGCGAAGTTCACCAACGCGGGCCAGACCTGCATCGCGCCAGATTACCTTCTTACCACTCCTGAGCAGGTGACACCGCTCGTTGCGGCACTGTCGCGCGCTATCGCCAGGCAATTTGGCGACACCCCGAGTGCCAGTGGTGACTACGGAAGAATTATCACCGAGCGACACTTCGACAGGATCGTCTCGTATCTCGACGACGGTGACGTGCGCGTAGGCGGGCGTTATGACCGGGACACGCGGTACATCGAGCCCACCGTACTTATCATGCCGCCGTGGATATCCGGATTGCGCCTACGGGGCGATCATCAAGCCGATGAGCAGCCAAACGAGGGTCACAGATCGGGCCGGGGCGCCCCCGTCGGTGGAGAGAAGATTCCCGCTGTCATGCGTGACGAGATCTTTGGTCCGATTTTGCCCGTGGTGACCGTCCGGAACGCCGAGGAAGCGATCGCGTTCATCAATGCGGGGGAGAAGCCTCTTGCCCTCTATGTCTTTGGTGCGTCGCGCACGACTGAACGGCGGTTTGTTGCGCAGACCTCATCGGGTGCGGTGGGGGTGGGCGTGGCACTCGCCCACGCAGGCGCGCGATCACTTCCCTTCGGAGGAGTGGGTGCCAGCGGCATGGGTTCCTACCATGGGAAATACTCGTGGCAGCAGTTCAGTCACGCCAAGCCGGTGCTGCGTAAGCCACTTCGTCCCGATACCCTGCGGATGATCTACCCTCCTATTGCCGACAAGCTCCGTATCGCTATTCAGCGTCTTAGCGGCCGGGGATTCTAGAAACGATCCTCGTCCAACCTAGTTTTACTCCACTGAACATCTACCGAATAGGAATTTCTGTTCCCATGACACGTGCGCTTTTTGAGCCTCTGACCCTGCGAAATGTCGAGATTCGTAACCGAATCTGGATCCCGCCGATGTGTCAGTACTCGGTGGACAAGCAGGATGGCGTTCCTACCACCTGGCATCTCATGCATCTGGGATCCTTCGCTCGCGGTGGTGCAGGACTCGTCACCGTCGAAGCAACGGGCGTACTTCCCGAGGGACGGATCTCCCCGCAGTGCCTGGGACTATGGAACGACGAACAGCGCGATGCCTTCGTCCCTATCGTCGATCTCATTCACTCCCAGGGTGCCAAGGCTTCAATTCAGTTAGCGCACGCGGGCCGCAAGGCATCGACCTGGCGCGCGTGGCCTGGTTATCAGGATGGCAACGTATCGCCGGAGCTGGGTGGATGGACACCCGTAGGTCCGTCACCCGTGGCGTTCCCCGGACTCGTGGAACCGTCGGAGCTGACAACGGAACAGATTGACGCCGTCGTCGTTGCATTTGTGGAAGCTGCTCGCCGTGCCGTCGATGCCGGATTTGACGTCGTCGAACTTCACGGCGCGCACGGGTACCTTCTCCATCAGTTCCTTTCTCCGGCGAGCAATCATCGGGCCGACGAGTACGGCGGGCCGTTGGACAACCGGGCTCGCTTGCTGCTGCGAGTTGTTGATGCCGTTCGCAGCGAGTTGGGCGAGTCGGTCCCGCTTGTGGTGAGGCTGTCGGGAAGCGAGTGGTCGGACGAAGGTTACTCGGAGGACGACGTCGTCGCCGTGTCACGTTGGTTGGGTGAGCACGGGGTTGATCTCATCTCGGTCTCGACCGGAGGTAATCTTGCTGGGGTGACGATTCCGGTGGGTCCCGGGTATCAGGTACCCGTAGCGGAAAAGATTCGCCGCGAGTCGGGGATGCCGGTGGCTGCGGTTGGGCTGATCACCGAGCCATTCCAGGCGGAGCAGATTGTTGCGCTAGGACAGGCTGATGCGGTGCTCGTTGGTCGGGAAGCATTGCGGGACCCGAACTTCCCCGTGCGTGCGGCTCGTGACTTGCGTGTCGAGACGCCCTACATTCCGCCGCAGTATGCGCGGGCCTACCAGTAGATATCCACCATGAGACGCGTGCTGTCTCCTTCCATATTTACGGAGTAAGGTTTCCCTTACCTACGAATGATGGGAGAACTTGTGGCTTTTAAAGATGCACGTAAGGGCCGTGGACTGTACCGCGCAGAGGTTCTGCGCACGCACGAGGTGACGCCTCATATGCTCCGAGTGACGGTGCAGGGCGAGGACCTGACATCACTGCCGAGGCGTGGCTTTGACCATTGGTTCCGTCTCTTCCTTCCGCAGCCCGGGCAGGAGGTAGATTTCTCGCGTGTACCGGACAACCTCTCGATGGGTTCCTACCTCAAGTTCCTCACCTCTCCCGCTGGTACCCGGCCTATCTTCAGAAGCTATACCGTTCGTGAATTGCGTTCGGAGCAGGGCGAGATGGATATCGATTTTGTGGTGCACGGTGATCGGGGTGTTGCTGGCCCGTGGGCGCAGCAAGCCTCAGCCGGAGATCACATTGCTTTGATCGATCAGGGATGCGGTTTTGATCTGCTTGACGACGCCGACTTCCACCTCCTTGCCGGTGACGAATCGGCCGTCCCCGCCCTCTTGGGAATTCTTCGGGATCTGCCCAGAGATGCGAAGGGGCTGGCCATTATTGAGGTTCCGACCCGCGCGGATATCCAGTCGGCCCCGGCTCCGGAGGGTTTTGAGGTGATGTGGTTGGCTCGCGATAGCTCGGCGCAGCCGGTGGGAGCTGCGGCACTCGCGGCGCTGCGTGAGTTCACCCCCGATCACCCGGAAACTCTGTCCGCATATGTGGTGGGCGAGAGGACCCTTGCAACCGAGGGCCGCCGCCACCTCGTCAAGGTGGGAGTTCCCAAGGGGCGTATCAGTTTTGTGGGATATTGGCGAGCTGGGAAGGCACAGCAATAAGCTGTCTCCATGAGTGCTTTTCCTCCCTCAGCATTTGACCGCGAGGACAATCAGGGCGCTGCCTGGCAGCGCCCTGCGTCCCAACCCTCCGCCTTCTCAGACGGAGGCCGAACGCGCGGTGCAGAGCCATCACGCCATGCGGGTCAATATAGCGCTCCAGGGGCGAATCCCTACCCGGCCTACGGTGAGGGCACTCCAGCACAGTACGGCCCGAGTGGGGCGCAGTACGCGCAGTATGACGATCAGCATCAGAATGCGTATCCCAGCCCGTACATCCGCCAAATGCCCCAGATGTATCCGCGGTCGACGAACACGCTCGCCATCATCGCCCTAGTGACGTCAATCCTGGGATGGTTCTTCATTTCGCCGATCCTTGGCTGGATAGCTTTGAAGCAGATCAAACAGACGGGCGATGGCGGCGCAGGATTCGCTAAGGCGGGCATCGTTATTAGCGCCCTGTGGGTGGTTGCCTGTGTTGGATACATTCTCCTCTGGGTTGTGGCGGGATTGGCTCTGTCGGGAAACTGACAGCGTGCACCAGCGAGAACTCATTCACTCAATGTCGCAAATTTGCGACAAGCTTGCGAAGTGTTTGCCACCTGGGGCTTTATGCCTACCCCATAATATGGAGCTATGAACGCACATATGACGAAGAAGTACTTGGTGGCGGCAAGCCTTGGACTGGTTCTGGGGCTCAGTGCCTGTTCCGCCGGTGTTGAGAAGAGCGGTACGGATGGCGCGTCGTCGTCGCCCGTGGTTGCCTCCTCTCCCTCGGAACCGGCTGTCGTTGCCACGACGCCATCTCACACTCAGTCTCCCAGCGCAGTTGCGACCAGCTCCGCGAGCACCGGGAACAGCTCGCAGGGTTCGAGCGACACCTCTAGCCCAGACGCCACCGAGGAGAAGGGAGCCCTTCGGGCCGAACTTTCGCCGGCGGTTACCACAGAGCTCACTTGCCCGGACGGAACTCTCAATATCGACGGCACGGCGCTGTCCGTCGAGATTGTTGACGACTGTGACACCGTCAACGTCACGGGAGATATCTCCACGATTCTGGCCCAGTCGGTCGGCACCCTCAATCTGGACGGCAACGGATCAACCGTCGTCATGAGCACCGTTGGGGTCGTCAACCTGACCGAGCAGAGTTCCATCAACACCGTGGTGTGGGAGAGCGGAAATCCTGTGGTCAACGATTTGTCCACCGCATCAGTCGTTGTGTCTGAAAGCCGCTTGCCATGAGTGCATTCCCGAATGGCGGAGCTGGTTACACCGGATACGCCGCGCCAAGTCAGCCTCCCGCCTATCAGCCGCCCTACTCGTACGCCAAGCGTGGCACGAATGTCCTTGCTGTTGTCACGCTGGTCACCGCCCTCGTGGGCATGGCCATCGTGCCTGTCATCTGCGGCCACATTTCTCTCAGTCAAATGAAACGGACCGGGGAAGAAGGATCGGCGCTCGCGGTGATCGGCCTCATTCTCGGCTACCTGGAGTTGATCGGTTATATTGTTGCGATTGTCGTGATCTCGGCCAGTATCTTCTGGGCGGTGAATGCGTAGTGAGTGAGACCGCCTCCTCGCCCACGATTCTTTTGGTCGACGACGAAGCGCCCATCACGGCTACGTTGGCCCCCTACTTGGAGCGAAACGGATTCGCGGTGCTCGTTGCGGGCGACGGCGAGGAGGCACTCACCGTACTACGCGGACGAGCGGTCGATATCATCGTCAGCGAAGTGCTTATGCCGCGGCGCGACGGACGCTCTCTCGTACGCGAACTACGTGCACGGGAGGACTGGACACCGGTTATTCTCTTGACCAAGGTCGATGAATCCTTTGAACGTTCGGCCGCCCTTGACGAGGGAGCCGACGATTATATTGGCAAGCCTTTTGATCCGCCCGAACTCGTCTCTCGGATTCGTGCGGTCTTGCGGCGCACAACGCCCGGGCAACGGACTCTCGCGGTTGCCGGACGGCTCGTCAGCGGCGAGCTGGAGTTTGATCGAACGGCGAGACGGGTGAAGCTCGCGGGCAAGGAAATCTCCCTCACTCCCCGTGCGCTCATGCTGTTGGAGTACCTGATGAGCCACGCCGATGAGCTGCACACGAGAGAGCGCCTGCTTTCAACACTGTGGGGATACGAGTTTGCGGTGACCACTCGCGCCATCGACCACCGTATCGCTGAACTGCGGAGGGCACTTGGAGAGGATGCTCAGAATCCGCGGTTCATCGAGACAGTACAAAGCGCTGGGTATCGCTTTCTCGGGCAGGTGCGAGGGTCATGACAAGGAATAGTGCTCATGACGGGCGCCCGAATGCCGGGCTCAGCAATGAGCGCGGGGGAGTAAACAGCCGAACCGCGATTGCTTCGCTTGGTATTGCTGGGGGAGCGGGTCTTATTGCTGGCACGCTGTATCTGAGCGGACTCAATCCGTGGTTTTGGATCCGCCTCCCGCTCGCGACTCTGGTCCTTGCCATGGGGATTGTGGTGGCGCTCGTCCTGGTGGTGCGAGACGTGATTGTGCGGCGCCGTCGTCGTCACATGGAACAAAGCGTGGGGCGAATGCGCGAGGAGGAACGCGAACAGCGGCGGCGGTTTCTTCGACGGCTCGATCACGAAATGAAAAATCCGGTAACGGCAATCCGAACCGCTCTCGCAACGATGCCCAGTGAGGACGAGGCCTATAAGATCGCCAACACGCAGGCGGCGAGGCTCTCACGGTTGGTGACCGAGCTAGCCAAGCTCGCCGATCTAGAGACGCGGGTTCTCGATCTGCGTCCAGTGGACCTGGAGGAACTGGCCGATGAGGCTGTGGAGGTGGTCGCGTCAACATATCCTGAGCGCCGGATCACCGTGGAATTTCCCCGCGTACCCTGGCCAATTCCCGCTGTATGGGGTGACCCGGACCTGCTGCTGGTAGCCCTTTACAACGTCGTCGCAAATGCTGCGAAGTATTCGGATCCTGGGGCTCACATTGAGATACGCGCGGCAGAAAACGAGGGATGGGTGACCCTCGAAATCTCGGACACCGGGTGGGGGATTGCCGCCGACGAACTTGCCGGGGTATGGGACGAACTAGCGCGCGGCACCAACACGCGTGGAGCGGAAGGCTCCGGGTTGGGCCTATCCATCGTGCGAGTGGTGGCCGAACGGCATGGGGGTATCGCCTTCATTCGTTCTGAACTCGGCCAAGGAACGAGAGTGGTGCTCCGGTTACGCGTCGCGGGTTAGCGTCCGGGGTTGTTGTGGCGGAACCGGAGGGCGTCGTCGTCGGCTATTATTTCGCGAAATCTCGCGCCTAGGTCATGCTACTGTGAGCAGTCGAACAGCCCTGGCGACGAAAGGTAAACAGCGGGCAAACACTCCAATAATGTTGGTAAAAATCAAGCGAGATTGGTGGAAGAGGTCCCCACCGAGCCTCACACTGGACATCATGAGCGTTGAATTCATCATCCTCCTCATGGTGATCGTTACGGCCCTTGCCTTCGATTTCACCAATGGGTTCCATGACACCGGAAACGCGATGGCCACCTCCATCGCCACCGGTGCTCTCAAGCCGAAAGCCGCTGTAGCGATCTCGGCAATTCTCAATCTTGTTGGCGCATTCCTCTCGGTTGAAGTGGCGCTAACTATCACCAAGGACGTCCTTAAGATCCAGCAACCAGACGGCTCCCTCATCGAGGGGCTGACGGGTGAAGTCGCTATGACGATCATCTTCGCCGGACTTGTTGGCGGTATCCTGTGGAATCTGTTGACCTGGCTGCTTGGCTTGCCGTCCAGCTCGTCCCATGCACTGTTTGGTGGTCTCATTGGAGCCGGCATCGTTGGTGTGGGCATGCTGAATGTCAACTGGGAAGGCATCATCGGAAAGATCGCCATTCCCGCAATCCTCTCACCGGTTATTGCGGGCACGATTGCCGCGATCGGCACATGGGCTGTGTACGCGTTGACGAAGAACGTGCACGAGAAGCACCGCGAAAATGGTTTCCG
>RRZT010959294.1_pt1 | contig 28080 bp, 25 predicted proteins | sample 2165551 | NCBI WGS metagenome assembly RRZT01 (sample SAMN10456910, study PRJNA506462) | wastewater metagenome | biome: wastewater; feature: sludge; material: wastewater sludge; isolation source: wastewater sludge with Escherichia coli K12::gfp cells carrying plasmid... | place: USA: Moscow, Idaho... | reverse complement strand
GGATCTTTCCCGGCTGAATCGAAGAAGCCCATGTCGCCGCCGACGTCGACGTGGACCGCACCGTGGGGTGTCCCCTCAGGAATGCCGCTGCCGCTCGCCGTACCGCCGAACTCTGTGAAGGTGTCCGCCGTGAGGGCAGCCTCCATGACGTCTTCCCCGACATCTTCTTCCGGGATTTCCTCCGTCGGGTCCATGCTGCGGGTCCCGTTCCACAGTGGGTTGCTGTTGTCGTTCGGATCGCTGTAGGCGCCGGGCAGCTTGCGGTGGCTCGGTGTGTCCCAGTCCCAGTAGGGAAGGCGGAAATTCATGTCGCCGATCAGCTTCCCGAGGATCCGTTCGTGAAAGTAGAGATAGGCGCGGTGCCAGGCGAAGAATTGCCAGGTGAAATGGACCTGAGTGCCGGCGCCGCAGTACCAGCAATGGACGTTGGCCTGCCGCAGGAATCCGCGCGGGTCGTTCGGGGCGCTGGTATCGAGCGCGCGCATGGCCTTATAGGCATCCTTGAGTTGTGTGATCTCCGCCGCACTCAGGGTGCTGGCGGGGCGGCGCGGGAGGATCATTCGACAGTCCTTGCGCCATGGTTTCGGTGTCCCGGGATTGCCTGGAGGTTCGCACACGGCCAGCACCGATTCCGGCAACGCCAGGCCGCCGAACAGGCCCGCGCCTAGCGCCCCGACACCCAATCCCATCCGCTGAAGAAATGACCTCCGCGACGGCATGGTCGCCCACATGCGGTCGTCCAGATTCGACATGACCTACCTCCTTGTGTGTGGCTTCGGCTAGGAAAGCTCCGCGCCGTCCCGAGCGCGACGCCATGGTTGGATGGGGCAACGAGTGATCAATATCCATGCCATGAGCGGATGCGGCCCCCGGTTGCGAGAGATGCGCGGATTCTCGGCCTGGCGTCGAAGGATTCCCTGTCAATCCCGTAGGTGTTCGTATCCAATGGGATACGGTGCCGCCCGAATAGATACAGCTGCGGTGGAATTTTTCGCCCGATGCGATTTTTGCAAACTCTCATTCTTCTAGCGATCTCGGTAAAGGAAAAACAGCGCTGTTTTCTCTCTCCTAGCTGTGGCATCCGGGGTTAATGGATCTGGTCCATCCAGAAATTATCGTTGCGACCTCAGCTGGCGGACCTACCGTCTGCGCTACAACTTTTTGGCAATGGACTGGAAGGTTCTGAAACTTCAGGTGAGCCAAGTCCGACTTATGGCAGATTCGACCTCGAAGGAAAGAGGGGTACGCTGAATCTCCATTCTGGATCGCCGGATGTGTCGATTACCGGGATTCCACATCTGAATAGGTGAAATCCGCTGGCAAAGGAATCATTACCTGAGATTGGGGAGCCGACGTATACAGGACCCGGAATGAAATGTCGAAATGCAGCGGCTCGCCCGAGCTACTCTACCGCGCCGCAACTTCACCGGAAAGACTACGATCTGAGATAGCATCTTGCCTGGAGTGAAGACGGCCTAGCGATAGACATCCTTGCGATGCTCAATTGAGAGGATATCCAACCACTCGACGCCGGTATTCCGGTAGAGGATCCGATAGGGCCAGACTCGGTAGGACCAGACTGTATCTTTCTGAAACTTTTCTTTGAGCGGTTTGCCGTCGAGGGGATGTTCGGCGAGGTGGCAGATGGCGTCTTTGATTGTGTCCCGAGTTCCAGCGTCGAAGGAGGCCACATCCTTGATGGCTTGAGGGTGAGTCTCGCCTGTCTCACGGCTTTTCGTCGAACACGTCCTTGAACGACCGAAGCTTCCCTGCCTTCGCTTCTTTCAGCCCTTGCTCAAGAGCTTTGACCGCTTGGGGATTTGAGAGCAGCTCCAATGTTTCAACCCAGGTTTCAAATTCTTCCGCCCCCATGACCACCGCTTTAGGAGTTCCATTTTTTGTCACGATTACCCGCTCGGACAAACGATCGGCATTGTCCACCAAGGAGGAGAATCTGGACCGGGCCTGCTTGAGCGACATGGTTTTTGTCATCGTCATGCCTCGTTGATGTGGCGTGTACACAATTGTGTCTCGTCCGACAAGGTATCAGCCCTACCGCGCCAGCAGCTTTACCAGCCCCACGCAGCACATGTAGAGGACCATGGAGCCGGCCATGGAGAGCCAGAAGCCGACGCGCTCCACGCCGTAGATCATGCAGCCGACGTAGACGAGCCAGGGCGGCACAAACCAGAGCAGGTTCTTGGCGTAGGTCACGAGGTGTTCGCTGCCGCCGTTGAGATAGATGAGGATGAACGTCGCGCCGGTCATCGCCGGAAAGGTACTGGCGAAGGCGGCGAGAAACGACCGGCCTTGTGATCCCAGATAGGTTGAGATGCTGACAATGGTGCCGCCCAACAAGAAGTACAATCCGTACTTCGCCCACTCGCCCATCCGCGACCTCCTTCAGCTGCCTCGAAATGCCTGTTGCGCTTCCGCCTCGATCCGGTGGCCTAGTCCCGTGTAGCGCGGGGAGAAGTGGAACACGACCAGCTCGCGCACACCGGCTTTCTTCGCCATGACTCCGGCCTGGCGCGCGGTGAGGTGGTGGCGATCCCTCGCCTTGTCCGCATCCTGATCCAGGTAGGGGGCCTCACAGTAAAAGATGTCGGCGCCTTGCGCAAGCTCCACGATCTTGGCTTCATTTTCTTCGTCGTATCGCGCGTCCACCACGTAGGCGAGTTTCTGGCCGCGGCTGATGGTGATGAATCGCTCACGGACCTCGCCCAGGACAAACTCGCGTTCCTCCTTGTGATGTTCATGGTAGAGCGTCGCCTGAAACCGAAAGTCGTCCGACTTGCCCTGCCAGAGATACTGTTTCACTTCCTTCAGCCAATAGCCCACCGGCAGCCCGACTTCGTGCAGCCGCTCCTTGTTGACGTTCACATGAAACTGTTCCTGCAGCGAGTAGGCCAGGGAAGGAATGCGGTGATTGAGTGCGACCGCTTCGACCGTGAACATGGGATCTGCGAGCACGGAAAAACGATGGCCGGCTTGCCGATTGATGGGGGTTCCCTCCGGAGCGTCGTGGCGCTGGAATCCGTCGGTTGCGAGGAAGGTGGCGCGCCGGATTGTCTGCTCGTGGAATTCCTGCACGGTGATGGTGAGCGGATACCCATCCACGAGGTTCCAGGTGTAGCCATGAAGTTTTCCTTGAACATTGGCGATGAGGCCGGGCGGTCCGTAGAGCCGCAGAGTCTTGCCGCGCCCGAGGGCGACGCGGAGCAGCGCATCGAACCCGATAAAGTGGTCCATGTGGGTGTGCGAGATGAAGATGTCGCCGGCGCGCAGCAGGCGGGTTGGCCCGAGCGCATCGTTGTGGCCCAGATCGAAGAGGAAAGCGCGTTTGGACCAGCGCACTTCCACGAACAGGCCGGGATCGCCGAAGACATCATTGACGAGGTGACCTGAGAAGGAAGGGTTCATGGAGTGCTGTATTACTTTGTCAGGAGCGGTGAATCCATTATGAGTGCAACGGTTACTTTAGGTTCTTCTGGCTGCCGGAAGAGGACAATATCAGGTCAATATCGCTCGCATGACACTGTAGAGGACGATGACTTCGACGGCGTGGGCCACGATCGGCGCGTAGAGGTTTCTGAGCATGACCCATAGGGTACCCCACACCAAGCCGTCCCAGACGGCAATCCAATGCAGATGTTGAAAGGTTGCCACCAGAAAGGGATCGAACGCAAACAGCAGGGCGCTCGCCGGCACGGCAATCGGAGCTGGGAGCCCAAGGGCGAGGAGCCGCCCCAGGAGAAAGCCGCGAAAGTTCAACTCGACCATGGTGGCGATGAGCAGGATGAGCCAGGGCACCATGATCAGCAGGGGAATGTTGGCGTGCGGGGTATCGGCGAGAAATCTGTAGTCTCCCCCAAGAATGGGAACGAGGTAGAGGATGACCAGCACATTGATCGGTCCGAGTGTCAGGCCGGTGAGCAGGCCCCAACGGAGGCCCTGCGGGACAAGCGGGCGAGCGAGCCCGATTCGACGGGCGACGGATCCATTGATCGTGCTCCAGGCCATGAAGGCGGCATAGGCACAGGCCTGGGGGAGAAACTGAAAGAGGTTGTGTTGTTGGAGTGTGGTCGGTGAGCTGTAAAACAGGATTGTGGCAGTCAGGGGGAGCAGCACGAGGGCTGCTCCCCGTTCGCCGGCCTGAGTCGCATGAGTCGAGGACGCGTCGTCAGGCTTGATCATGGACAGGTTAGTCGAGCCGCAGACTGTATCGCTCAAGGGTGGTGGCCTTGTTACGGGCCAGATTCGACAGCGACTTGTTGTAATCCAACACCGCTCGAAGCTCGTTGCCTTGGGCGGTGGCCAGGTCGCGCTGAAAGTCGAGCACGAAGCGCGTCGTACTGAGGCCGACCTTCAGCCGTTCCTGTTCGGCCTGTAGTTGTTTCTCGGCCATGATACGGGCGGAGCGGGTGGTTTCGATGCGCTTGAAATCGGTGTGGACGCGACGGACCGCTTCCCGGACACCGACGATCACCTGCTGGCGAACGCTCTGGAGCGACGACTGGGCGTTACGGGATTCCAATTGCCGTTTGTTGTAGGTGCTGTACGCCGACCGGTTCCCGATGGGGTAACTGAGGACCAGGCCCGCGCCGTAGTTGTAGAAGTCACCGCCTAAATTCCGTCTCGTGGCATCGCCGTAGTCTGCGCCGAGTCCCGACAGTCCCATCGTGCCCTGAACGGACAGGGTCGGGAGGAGTTGGTTCTTGGCGAACTTCACATTCAGGTCGCTGCTCTCCACATTCTTGCTTGCCTGTAACACCTCCGGCCGGCGCTCCATGGCGATATCGATGGCTTCTTGCAAGCTGATCGCCTCCAGTGATGTGACAGGTGGATCGGTGGGGATCAGGCGCAAGTCCTGCCGGAGTTCCTCCTCGACGGGGTTCAGGAGGCGGCGCAACTGGTCCTCCTGATCGCGAATCGATTTTTCCGCGACGAGGATCTGCTCGACTCGCGAGGCGACGGCGGCTTCGGCCTGCAGCACATCGACGATCGACATGACCCCGGCTTTGGCTTTGGCGCGATTGCTGGCCAGCAGTTCTTCCGCCGCCTTGAGCGCCGCTTGCGCAACTTTGAGATTTTCATTCGCGAACACCATCTCCCAAAATGTCTGTTCGACGCTGGCAATGACGGTGAGCACACGGTCGAGAAAGACATGTTGCTCGACCGTGGCATTGTTCTGCGCGATCGAGATGAACGTCTTGTTGATGTCGGTTCCGAAGTTCTTCAACAACGGTTGGGTGACCGTCAAGGCGAGTCCGCCGGTCCAGGCCGGGTTGAAGAGGAAGGTGTTGGGGCCGCTCACGTAGCTGCGTTGGGGACTGTAGTTCAAATCGTAGTTGGCGCCGGTCGGAAGATTCTGTGTGATGTCGGCGGTGAGCGAGTGGGAGTTCTGGTCGAATTTGGTGATCTCCTGCAGGTTTGCCCCGGTGAATCCCAGGATCGGCCGGTTGAGCGGTGAGACCTGACGGTTGTATTGCCCGTTCAAACTGACGGTCGGATCGAATTTCGCCTGCTCGATCACGATGTCGGCCAGGCGGCTCTCTCTCGTTTGGCGACCGATACTGATATCGAGATTGTTCTGCAAGGCTTTCAGGACGGCGTCGGCGAGCGACATGGCCTCCCGGCGTTCCGTCGGGACCGGCTTGTTCACTTCCAGGCCGAAGGAATCGGGTGCCGTCCAGAGGAGGAGCGCCGCTGCGCCCCCGATGAAAAGGCACCCCCGGAGGATTGCATTCGTCATAACAAACTCCTTGATGCGAGGTCTGCGTTGGGCCATACTGAATTCAAAATGATGCTGGCGTGGTACCATAAACAGAAGTCAGTGTCCATGCTGAGGAGCGTGTCGGTGGCTGCGAATCGCGCGAACAGGATCCTGTCGGTGGCTGGTCTGACGCTGCTGCTGACTTCCCCGGCAGCGGCGCAATCCGTCTCGAGTGTACGAGGTCTGGGGGGAGGGGTCGCGCCGCTGTTTGGTCTGGTGGGGCCGGGAAACCTCTATATCGATAACCAGGGGACGCAAGGGTACATATATAACTTCGGGAATAACTTCGAATCGTATAACTTCCGCAATCCGGCGACCGGGCAGGCCTGGAGCGGCGCCCTGATGACGCTCGGTCCGCAACTCTCGGTGGGGCTGATTCAGGGTGCGAATCAAGCTGGATCGCCCGTGGTCTTTCCTCCCGTCCCGCGTGAGGCGGGGCCGCTTTCTCCCGTTCAGTCGGGTCTGCTCGACGACCTCATTCCCTAGTCCGGACTATTCATAAATACCTGCTTCGGCGTCCGATCCTGTCGCCCGGCGAGGCTGTTCTCGTTCGGCCTCCTCGACAAACAGCAAGTACGCCTGTGTCGGCCTGACGTGCGAGCAGCCTTGGCGGGCTTCCGTTCTGGATGCCTCGCGACGGCACTCATGAATAGTCCGGGCTGAGCAGCATGTTGGATCACCCGCTCGGCCGCGTTGGCGGATCATCCCCTGCGGCGGATGGTCTCGCCTTTCGATACTCAATATTTCCCTGAACGAAGGTTTTCTTCTTTGTGGCGCCCCGCGTCTGTCGCACTGGATGCGTGCGCAAGGCTTCGTCGAAGTAGCGGGAATCGGACGGAGGACATTTTCTGAGCGCGAAGCAGGAAATCTCTGTGGCGGTTTGGTTTGTCGACGCAAGCCTGTCACAGCCGATTCGGGTCGAGATCTGAATTATCAACAGAATCCACAGCCCACAAATCCATCGATGTCCAGATGAAATGTTGCGGTGGTTATGCTAAGTTATTGATTAATAATTGTTTTGAATGCTTGTTTGCGTGAGCCTCACTCCTGAGGCACGTGGCGGTACAACGCTTGCTTTGCCCTCCGGTCATCGCGAGCGTTCACTCCATCGGCATCAAGACGACAAAAACAATCAGCCCGTGTCAAAGATGTCAATTGAATCGGATAGGCAGAACAGAAAGAATGCGGCAGATGGTGGTGGGCGTGGTGTAATATTCGACGCCGTTTCCGGCACCGGCCGCTGACCGTTCAAGACTAAAGGAGATTGTCCTTATGAGGATTGCCCAGGTATCGCCGCTGTGGGAGAGCGTCCCTCCAAAGTTGTACGGAGGCACGGAACGCATCGTCTCCTACCTGACGGAAGAACTCGTCCGTCAAGGCCACCAGGTGACGCTGTTCGCCAGCGGTGATTCGGTCACGCGGGCAAAGCTGGAGGCCCCTTGCCAGCAGGCCCTGCGTTTGAACACCGGGATCTTCAACCGCGAAGCCCCGCTCATTCAGATGATGGAACAGGTCTTCGCTTCCGCCGACCAGTTCGATCTGATTCACTCACATCTCGACTTTCTGGCCTTTTCTCTCTCTCGCCGATGTCGGGTGCCCGTCGTGACGACGCTCCATGGCCGGTTGGATTTGCCCGAACTCGTGCCGGTCTTCCGTGACTTTGCGGAGCTGCCGCTGGTCTCCATCTCTGATTCGCAGCGTCGGCCGTTGCCTTGGTGCAATTGGCAAAACACCGTCTATCACGGCCTGCCGCACGACCTCTATAAATTCCATCCTGAACCGGGTAAGTACTTGGCGTTCCTGGGGCGGGTCTCGCCGGAAAAATGTCCGGATCAAGCGATCGAACTGGCTAAACGTGTCGGAATACCTATGAAGATGGCGGCGAAGGTCGACCCGGCGGACCGGGCCTATTTCGAGCGGGTCGTCGAGCCTCTCCTCGACCATCCCTTGATCGAGTTTGTGGGAGAGATTACCGATGCGGAGAAGAGCGATTTTATCGGGAACGCCATCGGCCTGATCTGCCCCTACGATTGGCCGGAACCCTTCGGCCTCGTGTTGATCGAAAGTCTTGCATGCGGCACACCGGTTCTCGCCTACCGACGGGGATCCATCCCGGAAATTATCGGTCACGGTGTCACCGGCTTCATCAGCGAAAACCTCGACGAAATGGTGAGTCAGGTCGACAAGCTCGGCACGATCGATCGCAATCGGTGCCGGCAGATGTTTGACGAGCGATTCACTGCCCAGCGGATGACGACCGACTACGTAAAGATCTACCAGCAGCTAATCACTGATGCCGCTGCGCTCCCTGGCAAGTCCGGGCAGCAGCACGCTTCGAACCTCTAGTCAGCGCGACATTAACCTCGCGGAAGGACAAGCATGGCAGCTGAGTCGCAATCTACCCCTGAGTCGAACGTCGACGGGTGGCGGTTATTAGGCACCCGTGATTTCGGCTGTCTCTGGGCCGGCCAGGTCGTCTCTCAGATCGGTGACGGTTTGAACAAGGTGGCGCTTCTCTGGTTCGTGTATGAAATGACCGGGTCGGCGCTCAAGATGACCGCCATCGGGTTGTTACAGACCATTCCCCCCCTGTTGTTCGGTCCGCTGATCGGCGTCTATCTGGACTACCTCCCCAAGAAGACGGTCATGATCGTGGTCGATTTCTTGCGAGCACTGATGGTGCTCCTGATACCGCTCTTCTATACCTTCGACATGCTGACGCTTGAGCGGTTGTATGTGTTGGTCTTCCTCATCTCCATCGTCTCAACGGTGTTCGGGCCCGCTCTGGCGTCTGCGGTCCCGCTGATCGTTCAGCGGTCGCAACTGACGACGGCGAATGCGTTTCTCCAGAGCACCACCAACATCGGCGTCTTGCTGGGACCGGCCATGAGCGGATTGGGCATCGCGTTGATCGGCGCTCAGAATGTGCTCTATGTGGATGCTGCGACCTTTTTGGTGTCCGCGCTCTTTCTCCTGCCGATTCGTGTGCGGGACAGCCGGACGGTGAAGGGGCTCGATGTGTTGGCGACACCCGTCATGCAGGATATGATGGTCGGATTCCGCTTCGTGTTCCTCCAGCATCGGGTGGTATTCGCGTTGATGATTACCGCCGTGCTCTACAACCTGGCGATCAGCGCCTTCGTATTCCTTCTTCCGGTGGTGGCGAAGGAGTTGTTGCAAGTCGGCCCCATGGAACTGGGCTGGTTGTGGTCGGCCTTGGGTATCGGGATGCTGGCAGCCTCCATTTGGCTGGCGCGGACGCCCCAGGGTACCTTCCAGGATCGCATCGGCAAGATCGGTCGTTCTCTGGCGATCGGCGGTATTGCGGTCTGTGCGTTGGGATTAATTCAGACACCGGTGCTGTTCAGCACGTTCTTGCTGATCGTCATCATCGGCGGAAGTACGTCTCTCTTCTACCCGGTCGTATGGGCGATGCTCCAGGAAGTCACTCCGGAACATTTGCTGGGACGTGTGTTCACCACGTTCAGCGTCGGCGGGATGGCCTCCGCCATGGTCGGGATGGCTGGGTTCGGATGGGCCGCTGATACGCTAGGTCCAGCTGTAAGCCTCATCGGGATCGGACTGCTCCTCTTGCTCACTGCGATGGTCACGGTGCAGGTAAGCCGCCGTGGCCACGTGGTGAGTCCGGCTGTTGCGTAATACTCTCCCTTTACATCCCGTTTTTGTCAGCCTGCAGGTCATCCAGGCGGCGCTTGCAGGTTTTTTCTTGCCCTTGCGCCGGCTGTCTAGCAAGGCATTGTCGGTGTTGCTTTCTGCTCTTCCGTCACGTATGTCTTTGCTTCCGGGGATGTTTCGTTTTCCGAGACGATGGTGAAGACGGGCTCTCGGCGATCGGCTTCGCAGTCTCGGTTTCATTCAATACATGAGGGGCACATGCCTATGCGGGTGATTCGAACCGTCTACGTGACAGGTGTCCTGGCGCTGTTAGCAGCGTCGGGAGTGGGGAATGTGAATGGAACTGCGTTGGCGGAATCGACGCCTGAGGGAAAGTCTGAAACCCCGCCGGTGCAACGACCGAAGGATCCCGATACAAAGCCGAAGGAGCCGGAGCCGAAAGCGAAGGAGGCTGACTCGAAACCCAAGGAATCAGATGCCAAGCCTCCTGAAAAGCCCAAAGAGGCGGAGGCGAAACCCAAGGAGCCGGAGTCGAAAGTAAAGGAACCGGAGACCAAGGCCAAGGATCAGGAGCCGAAAGCGAAGGAGCCAGCGGCGAAGGCCAAGGAATCCGAACACAAGGTCAAAGAGGTAGAGCCGAAGTCCAAGGAGCCGGAGTCTAAAGCAAAAGAGCCTGATGCGGCGGCTGAACATCCCTGTCCAACGGTGCCCCATGCGGCAGAGGTGAAACCGGCGGCGGAGACGCAGGCACCGCCGGGAGAGCCCGGTGCAGGAGAGCGCCCAAAAGCGGCGGAGCCGGAAGGTAAGAAACCGATACGTTCGTCGATGGTGACGGCCAAGCTGGCGCTCATGGCGGATCCGCACCTGTTTCCTTATGACATCGAGGTCGATGCCAAGGACAAGGATCTCGTCCTGCTCGGAAAGGTGTCGCAGGAATCGGATAAGCGCGTGGCGACGGACATCGTGCGGTGTCTCGAAGGGGTGCACGCTGTCGAGAATCGACTCAAAGTTGAACAGGACGCGGCCCATGGGCTCTTCGCGGAACGCGACAAAATCATCACGCAATTGGTGAAAGAACGGTTCGAGAAGAGCAAAACCTTGCAATCGGTCAAGTTCGATGTGAAAACTGAGGACGGCATCGTCACCCTGAACGGGGCGACGCGGTTCCAGATCATCGTACTCGAAGCGGCGCAAGCCGCCCGACAGGTTCCGGGCGTGCGCGCCGTGAATACCGACGCCGTGCGTTTGGTGGCCGGAGAATAGGAACGGTTGTGACGACAGGGGTACAGGAGGTCCGACACGCAGTCTGCTGACACCATGGAGCCACGGCACGTGAACGGAGGAGGAACGGGACGCCCCAACGTGAAGTGGTCGCCGCATCTGCTGACGCGCGACTTCACGCTCGTCTGGTGGGGCCAGATGGTCTCGCAAGTCGGCGATGGTGTGTCGAAGCTCGCGTTGCTCTGGTTCGTCTACTCCATCACAGGTTCTCCTCTCAAGACCACCATGATCGGGCTGTTGCAGACCCTGCCGCCCATTCTGTTCGGTCCTTTCATCGGCGTCATCGTCGATCGCGTTCCCAAGAAACTCTTGCTGATCAGCAGCGACCTGATTCGCGCGCTGGTGTTAGGCGTGCTGCCCTGTTTGTTGCCGGTAGACTCGTTCAGTATCGAGCGGCTGTATCTCATGGTGTTCGTCCATGCGGTCGCCTCCGCGGTGTTTGGTCCGGCATTGACTGCCGCCATTCCGTCGCTGGTCTCCCGCCACGAATTCACCGCCGCCAATGCGCTGCTGCAGACGACGACCAGCATCGGGATCATCGTCGGGCCGGCGCTGAGTGGCGTCGGGATCGCGACCATGAGTTCTCAGGAAGTGCTCTGTGTGAATGCGGTCAGCTATGTCATTTCTGCCGCCTGTTTTGCGTTCATTCGCTTTCCACGGGCCGAGTCTCAGCCGGTCGGCGGCGGCTCCCTGGCGGGAACCTTCAGCGATGTGCTCGATGGCTTCCACTATGTGCTCCATCGCCAACGGGTCATTTTGATGCTCATCGGAGCGGCGTCCATGTATACCTTCGCCACGAGCGCCTTCAGCACGCTCTTTCCGGTGTTCGGCAAGAAGTTGCTGGACCTCGGCCCTATCGAGGTCGGGTACCTCTGGTCGGCATTCGGCATCGGGTTGTTACTGGTGTCGCTGGGGCTCGTGTCCCTGTCGGCCTGGTCGTTGCCTAAGCGGATCCAGTTGATGGCGCTCTCCAGCTTCATCAGCGGCCTGGCGCTGCTCGGTTTAATTGTGACGTCGAATCGGTTGATCGCGGCGGCACTCATGGTCATCATCGGGATGGGGGCCGGGACGCTCACGCCGGTGGCCTGGGGCGTGTTGCAGGAGATTGCCCCGGCATCGCTGCTGGGGCGGGTGCTGGCGATTTATAATCTTGGCGCGATGACCTCCGCCATTGCCGGCATGACGATTTTCGGCTGGGTGACGCAGGATTTCGGCGAGCGTCCCAGCGTGTTCGGGATCGGTGTGGGGTTATTCCTGTCGGCGCTGGTTTCGATGCGGGTGGCGCGCTGGGTGCAGACCAATTGGGCGGGGGCGACTGTTCCTTCTGAGGAGGAGTCGCAGTCTGTGGTCATGGTCACACAGCCCACGAGTCATTAATAGCATTCAGCGGGAGGTCGAGGGGATCGGCCCTCTCTGGAAGGGGAGCCGGACGAGGCGCAGCTTGAGTAGGCGAAAAAACGGGACGAGGGCGTCGTGATGTCGGTCGTGACTCGTCGCGTCGGTGATTCTGGGAGCAGCGGAGGAAGACGTGGAAGAAATTATCAGTGTCAATGATCAGTTCTATATCCTGGCCAGTTCATCGATGGCGGACGATCGCACGCGCGTGCTCAAGCATGGGGAGACGTTCGGCGTCTACGATCGATATGGGGATATTCAGCCGGTGGGCCGGGGAACCCAGGGTGTCTTTCACCAGGGAACGCGGTTTTTGTCGCGCCAGGAATTGTTTCTGAATAATGACCGGCCGATGCTGCTCAGCTCAACGGTCAAGGAGGACAATGCCTTGCTGGCCGTGGACCTCACGAATCCGGACTTGTATCGGGACGGCCGGATCGCAATTCCGCGCGGGAGTGTGCACGTATTCCGGTCGCGCTTCCTTTGGAACGGGGTGAGTTACGAACGCTTCCGACTGTCCAACTACAGTCTGGCGCCCGTGAAGATGACGTTGTCCATCCGGTTTGAGGCCGACTTTGCGGATATCTTCGAGGTGCGCGGAAAAAAGCGTGAGCGGAAGGGGCGGATGCTGCCGAATGTGCTGCGGAAGGACCTGCTGGTGTTGAGCTACGAAGGCCTCGATGAGGTGACCCGGGAGGCGCGGATTCAGTTTTCTCCGGAGCCGCTGGAGATCACGGCCTCACAAGCCACCTTCGATATTGAACTCGACCCGAAGGGGGAAACGACGGTGGCGGTGATGGTGGCGTGCGATGTGGGGGACAGCCATCGGCCCCTGTTGGCATACGATGCGGCAATGGCCGAAGCGGGCCTGGCCTTTGGTGCGGAGCAGACCGAGGATTGCACGATTCAGACATCCAACGCCCAATTCAATGAATGGTGGAATCGCTCGGTGTTGGATGTCCGTATGATGGTCACCGACACGAATGAGGGCCCCTATCCCTATGCCGGCGTGCCCTGGTTCAGCACACCCTTCGGCCGGGACGGGGTCATCACGGCGCTCGAGTGTCTATGGATCAGGCCGGAATTGGCGCGCGGCGTCCTGGCCTATCTGGCATCGACGCAGGCCAAAGAGGTGAACCCTGGTCAGGATGCCGAGCCGGGGAAGATCCTCCACGAGACTCGCAAGGGTGAGATGGCGGCGTTGAACGAGATTCCCTTCGGCCTCTACTACGGCAGTGTCGATTCCACGCCGCTGTTTGTGATGCTGGCCGGCGCTTATTACGAACGGACGGCCGATCTGGCGTTTATCCAGTCGATATGGGCCAACCTGGAAGCGGCGCTGACCTGGATGGACACCTTCGGCGATCCCGACCGTGACGGGTTTGTAGAATATGTACGGAAATCACCCACCGGGTTGGACAATCAGGGCTGGAAAGATTCCCATGATTCGATTTCGCACGAGGACGGTTCGCTGGCTGAAGGACCGATCGCCTTGTGTGAAGTACAAGGGTATGTGTACGACGCCAAAGTGCAGGCGTCGAAGCTGGCAGATGCGCTCGGCTATATCGATCGTGCCAGTCAGCTTCGGCGTCAGGCGCGGTCGCTCAAGGAACGTTTCGAAGAGGCATTCTGGTGCGAGGAATCGTCAACCTATGCGCTTGCCCTGGATGGCCAGAAACGGCCCTGTCAGGTGAAGACTTCCAACGCCGGCCATTGTCTCTATACGGGGATCGCAAGCGATGAGCATGCCAGGCGTGTGGCGGAAACGCTCATGTCCGATGAACTGTTCAGCGGATGGGGTGTGCGGACCCTCGCCGATTCGGAGCGCCGGTACAATCCGATGTCCTACCACAACGGATCGATCTGGCCGCACGACAACGCCATGATTGCGGTCGGTCTAGCCCGGTACGGCCTCAAGTCCGGTGTGGAAAAAATTATGACCGGCATGTTCGAGGTCAGTCTCGTGCTCGACTTTCATCGCTTGCCGGAACTCTTCTGCGGATTCGTACGCCGGCCCGGCCAGGGCCTGACGCGGTATCCGGTCGCCTGCAACCCTCAAGCCTGGGCGGCTGGCTCGGCCTTCATGGCGTTACAGGCCTGTCTTGGCCTATCGATTATCGCGTCGGAGCAGAAAGTGGTGTTCAATTACCCCATCCTGCCGGAGTTCATCGACAAGATGCAGATCAAGAACCTCAAGGTGGGGACCGCATCGGTCGATTTACTGCTTCGGCGCCATGACCTCGATGTGGGTATCACGGTTATCCGTCGTGCCGGAAAAGTCGAAGTGGTGTCGGTGAAGTAACGGCGCCTGCGTGAAGGCTCGGCCGCGGTGTGAGCGCCGGCTCGATAACATCCGGTTGGGGGCAGAACGGCCAGTGAGCCGCTGAAGTGTTAGGGCGCGTCGGCGAGTTGCCAGGCTATGGCGAGTATGTAGCGCGCGGCGGCTGAGAGAATATCTGCGTTGACGGTGTCCGCCGTGTCAGTCGGCTGATGGAAGTGCGGATGGATTCCGCCGCTCACCACGGTTACGGTGGGAACTCCCGCTTCCTTAAACGGCACATGGTCTCCCCCCGGGAAAAAACCGAACAGATCGATACGGTCCGCAAGTCCGGCCCGTTCCCCGGCCTGCTGCGCAGCGGGTTTTTCTAAACCGGTCACCCCGATCGTAAGCCGTCCGTTTCCGACTGCCGCATGATCCACATTGATCATGGCCGCGGTAGCGGTCAGCGGCACCATTGGTTGAGTCACGTAGAGTTTCGATCCCAGCAAGCCCTGTTCTTCTCCGCTGAACGACACCACTATGATCGAACGTTTCGGGCCGACGGGTATGGAGGTGAGCACCCGGGCGACCTCCAGGATCACGGCGGTGCCTGATGCGTTGTCGTCGGCTCCGGCAAAGAGCAGCCCGCCTTGTTTTCCAAAATGATCGCGGTGAGCTCCGATCACGATGGCGTGGTGTTGATGTGCGGCATCCTGTCCGGGAAGGAGTGCGACGACGTTCTGAAGCGTGCCGTTTTGTTGCGTACTGCGCCACCGCACTTCAATCGAGACGTCGGTGGTCGTGGACTGCGGGGCCATGGTGTCGTTGAGTTGCTGCTGAAGGCGCCGCAACCGGTTGTCCTCGCCGGGCTGGTGTGCGTTGAGGATAGCTGAGGCGAGAGCGGTACTGATCCATGTGCCGGGAATCGTCCGGTGAGGGTCCGTGAGTCCGTAGAAGGCGCTCGGCCGACCCGTGACCCCACGGCGGGTTTCATAGGCATTGAGGATCGGTCCTGTCGCGGTGAGGTAGCCGATGGCGCCATGTGCGTGGGCCATGTGCACTTTATCTGCGTGGGAGACCTGCTTGGCATACCGTTCAGGTTTTCCCCGGAGAAACAGCACGACTTTGTTCCGGACGTCGATCCCCGCATAGTCATCGAGTCCGCCGGCCTGATCGGAGATTCCGTATCCCGCAAAAACAACCGAGGTCTCCAGCTCTGCTGAAGGGGAATCGAGGATTGGTAGGTAGTCGGTGCCGACCACGGCAGGTTGACTCTCAGAGATCGGTCCAATCTGGAGCAGTGAATCATCGTCGATCTGAGTTATGCGGACGGGGGCGGACTGAATCTGGGTGTGCGCGGGGAGTCGATCGGGCGGGGCGGGAGACTCGGAGCCCGGTGAGCGATGCTGTTGTAGCTCCAGGAATCGTTGCCGCACGAACTCCGCGGAAGCAAGGTCGTCAGGCGTCCCGGTCTGGCGTCCGTTGAATGCCGGTCCGCTCAACGCGCGGATATCCGCCAGCATGCGCTCACTGGAAATCTGACTCAATGCCTGCGTCAGCGTCGTGGACGGGGCGCCCGTCTCTGCGGCGATACTCTGGCCGGCGGCCAGGGCCATATATAAGATGAACAGCAGGTAGAACGGGAGTCGATCAATGTATGACGATTCAGTGCGTCTGCTGTTTCGCCGGCAAGGCGCAAGTGATATGGAGCGATCGCAGGGCATCAGATAGACGTGGCAGAGGCCTTTTGTGCCGACCAGCGTTGATACCATCGCCAGAGCGGTGGCTGCAGAAAGCGGGGGATCGGATACCCCAGGCCGCGGACATAGCCGTCATCCCGGTCCAGCACGGCGAATGCCAGCCGGTACTTGTCACGGAAGATCGCGCAGCGGTGTTGCACCTCCTCGTCGCTCAGCTGGATGCGCGCCCGGATCGCGGTTCCGATGGCCTCATCGGATGCCGCTTCACGGACCAGCGGTTCGATGTAGGCAGGCGTCAGCTGGAACCGGCGCATGAAGGACTGGTCCAGTGCGGAGGGGTAGGCATAGGTTCCGAGCGTGCCGGCCTGAAAGGCGCGCACCTTGTCGATCAACCGTGGCAGCCACATTATGCCTGCCAGGGTGTCACTCCATCGTCGCGGCGACTGCTGGGATAGGTCCATGCGGTGCCTCATAATCCTGGGAAGGAGAGGTTTCTTGCGAACCGTTGGCACTATAGCATACCCGGTCGATCCCATTGCAGAGAGCCGGGGGCTCAATGTACTATCGGCCATCAGGTGAGCGTCGGGGCCGTTCCTTCAGGAGCTGATCCTCCGTGAGGGCAGGTCGGGATCACCAAGCGAGGCAAGAGGTAGGATCTATGGCAGAGCAGGGAAAGGGTCTGTACGACCATCAGTACGGACGGTTTCGCGAGAATCAAGGTACGCATCAAGGCTATGAATTTCAGCACGGGCCTGCCGGGAGCGTGCCTCCCCCCGTGGTGACGTTCATGGACAAGATAAAGTGGTGGACGTTGCGCGGCTGGCGACGAAAGAAGATCCTGGCTGAACGCGATCGATTTCAACAGGACATCATCCGGATCAAGCAGACCCAGCCGAAATCGTAAGATCCGCTCGAAGGAGGAGTGCTCCCGTGCAATATGGACACGAGCTGGTAAGGCAGATAGAGTTCCTACGTGACAGTCAGTCGCTTGCTATGGCGCATCTCAGGAATATCAGGAGATACGTCGGTGTCATCGTGTTGACCCTGATGTCGATGAGCGGGGTTGAATCGGTGTTGGCGGTGCCCAAGGAAACGTCTACGGAAAAGGCGGAGCATTTGCGGCAACAGGCGAATCCCCAGCTCTTCAACAATTGGACGTTCGATAAGGATCAGGCGGGAGGGGTTCCAAAGGGGTTTCTTGCCGTGGCTTCGGGCGATCAACCAGGCGGGGACTGGAAAGTTGAAGCGCAATCGGCGGCACCTTCCTCGCCCAATGTCGTGCTGGGGGCATCTTCCTGTCCCGCCTGTGTCGAGTTGTTGGTCGCGCAAGAATTTCAGTATGAGTACCCTGAGCTGGTCGTCCGGATTCGTCAGGGAGCCGATGCCACGTCCGGGCAGATTGGAGTGGTGTTCGGCCTGAAAGATCCGAAGAATTATTATGCGACCGTGGTGGATTTGTCGCAGAAGTCCATAGAGGTGGTGCGGGTGATCGAAGGCAAAGAGTCGATTTTAGGCCGGGCGGCGATTAAGTCGAAGCCGGTTGAATGGCATACGCTCCGGGTCCAACGGAACACCATCATCAGTAAGGATTTTGTGGAGACCTTCTTCGACGGGAGCCTGGCGCTTTCTGTTGAGGATCAAACGCTTGGCGTCGGACAGGTGGGGATTCTGGTGCGTGGGCAGGCGACTGCGCGATTCGATAATTTCAACGCTTCACCATTGTATTCCAGCCGTCCCTTGTCGGCGCCCGCGGCCTACTAGGCGCGATGCCGGCGGGCCTGCTCGACTCGGAGACCATTTCACGCTTGCCTTTCCTATTTCGGTAGGATACAGTGAAGGTGCTTCATTGCGAAGAGCCTTGGCGGTGGAGTAGAAAAAGAATTACAGGGCTCGATTTCGATGTTGTTTTGGGTTCTTCCCGGGAATTTCGGAAGCCAGAGCTAAGATTGCCGCTGTGTTTGCATCTTCGCCCCATTCCTTCCTCGTTTCTTTCTCGAGTCCCAGACAACACCATTTTATTCTCAAAGGAGGAACCCAATGGGTTCGAAGATCTACGTTGGCGGCTTGCCATATTCAACCACCGAGCAACAGCTGAGTGACCTGTTTGCGGTGCACGGGGCGGTGACGTCGGCGCGCATCATCACGGACAAATTCACCGGCCAGTCACGGGGCTTCGGCTTCGTCGAAATGTCGGGAGATTCCGAGGCGCAGGCGGCGATCAACGCGTTGAACGGGACACAATTCGGGGGCCGCACGTTGACTGTGAATGAAGCCCGCCCGCAGGAGCCCCGCTCCGGTGGTGGCGGAGGACGTGGAATGGGCGGGGGCCGGCACTAAGCTGCGCTCGTTTCGCTATACCTATTCAGGGGCTGCCGACAGGGTAGCCCCTGCGTTTTTCTTACCGTGTTGTCCTCTCTCTGGTCTGCAGGGCCATCAGGTTGCCTGCCCCTGTTTTCCCAAGATAGAGATTTAGGAGTGTCGTTGCATGGTGTCGTTTGCCGAATTGTCTCTTACATCGTTTCTCGCTGACCGTTTACAACAGGCCGGGTTTACCGCGCCGACTCCCATTCAGAGCGCGGCGATTCCGCTGGCGTTAGAGGGGCGTGATTTGTTGGCTCAGGCCAAGACTGGCAGCGGGAAAACGCTGGCCTTTCTTATTCCCTTGATCGAACGGGCCGTCAAAGAGGGCTGGAAGCCTGCCGGTCATGCCTCCGCGTCGCATGCCGGATCTTCCAGATCGCCGCGGGCGCTCGTGCTCGCGCCGACCCGTGAGCTGGCCCTTCAAATTGAAATGGAATTGCGCAAGTATGCGCCGCCGTCAGTCACGTCGCTGGCCGTGTACGGTGGTGTCCCCATCGAGCGGCACTACCGCGCCTTGCGCCAACCGCCGTTGATCGTGATTGGAACGCCGGGGCGTTTGTTGGACGTGGCGGGGACCCGCCATTTGGACCTGCGCGGGGTCGAATATGTGGTCATGGATGAAGCGGATCAAATGTTGGATCGCGGATTCCTGCGCGACATTCAGCGTATTCTGCAATTGCTTCCCACCCAACGACAGACCATGCTGTTTTCGGCAACCTTCTCGCCGGAAATTCTGACGCTCGCCGAATCGATGCTGAAGAATCCGGCTCGAACGGCGGTGGATCCCGGCGTGAATACGCCGACCACGATTACCCACGCGTACTACGTGGTGCCAAGCGAATCCTCGCGGGTGCAGTTGATTCACACACTGCTCCAGTCTCCGGAGTCCGGTGATCAGTCGATGGTCTTTTGCGATCAGAAATACAAAGTGAAACGGTTGGCTGCCCGTCTGGGCGGAGAGCCAGCCTCGGTCGGTGCCATCACCGGAAACCACTCGCAGGCCCAGCGGGAACGGACCCTCACGGCGTTCCGATCGGGCCGGTTGCGCACCCTGGTCGCGACCGATGTCGCCGCTCGCGGATTGGATGTGCCGTCGGTGTCGCAGGTCATTCATTACGAACTGCCCGGCAACCCCACGTCCTACGTGCATCGCACCGGCCGAACGGGTCGGGCTGAACGATCCGGCGCGACGCTCTTGATTCTCTCTCCGCAGGAAGAGCATGAATACTTGGCGATGGTGCGCCGTTTGCGAATCCAAACGAAGCGCCTGACGTTGCCCGCACTGGCGGTACTGCCGCCTCCTGCTCATGAGCCTGAGTCGAATGGCCAATCCAGGCATGATGGGCGGGGGCGCGATGCCCGACCGCGACGTGCCGGAGAGCGCCAAAACTCCATGCCTCAGGATGCGAGAGGCGGGCAGGGCCGTCGAGGTTGGCGTGCGGATCGTCCCGCCGCCCCGCGCCGTGGCAACAGTTGAAGAACCGCATGGTTCGGCAGGGATTGCTGGACCGGCATGATTAGGAGGACGCGTCGATGAAAGCTGGACGGAGTCTGTTGCTGGGCATGTTGCTGGCCGTCGGTGGTCAGTTGATGGGGGCGGGCGCCTACGCGCAAGGCGATCTCGCCATTGCCGACGGGGTGAAAGTGTCGTTGGAGTACATTCTGACGCTTCCCGACAAGTCCGTCGCCGATTCGAATGTCGGTCAGGAGCCGATCATCTTCGTGCAGGGGGCGCATGAAATTGTCCCCGGCCTCGAAAAGGCTCTCGACGGCATGAAGGCCGGACAGAAACGGCGCATCGAGGTGGCGGCGCAGGACGCCTACGGTCCCTACAACAACAAGCTACGCCAGAGCGTGGACAAAGAAAAGCTTCCCAAGGACGTCAAGGTCGGGGACATTTTGCAGGCGTCGGATAACCGGCTGGTGAAGGTCCTCGAAGTGAATGACAAGAAGGTGTTGATCGATCTCAACCATCCATTGGCTGGAAAGACGCTCACCTTCGATGTGAATGTCCTCAAGGTCGAAAAGGGCGATGCCGCGGACGCCCCTGCAAGCAAGACCCCCTAAACGCTCTCTCTTCACCAGAGCGGCGAGGCAGCCGGCTTGAAGCCGGCTGGCTTCCGCCGCTCTGTGCTGAATCGTCGTCACGAGTCCTCGAACCACATCGATCGTTCTGTCGCTCAGTAAGGGCGTGTCCCGGTTCTTGACGCGTTCTCCGTCTCCGTGTAGGGTCCCAGCACGAGACGTTCCAGAATGGTGTGAGGGCTGACGCGCTATTGAGTAGGGGCAAGGAAAACCTTCCACGGCTTAGAGGAGATCCAGCGCAGATGGGAACCATCAAGCAACGACCGGTGGTGGCAATTCTGGTGGGTGGCGGTCCGGCGCCCGGCATTAATAGTGTCATCGGGGCCGCCACGATTCGAAGCATTCTTGGTGGGTGCGACGTGATCGGCATTCAAGACGGTTTCAAATGGATCATGGATGGCCAGACCAGCAAGGTGAAGCGCCTGTCGATCGAGGACATTAGCCGGATTCACTTCAGCGGCGGCTCCTGCCTCGGCACGGCGCGCGCGAACCCCACCCAGAAAGTCGAGCATCTTGATGCCTGCCTGACGAGTCTGAACGCACTCGGCGTGACTCGATTGATCACGATCGGAGGGGACGATACCGCGTTCTCCGCGCTGAAGTTGGAGCAGCGGGCCGCCGGCCGCCTCCAGGTCGTGCATGTGCCGAAGACCATCGATAACGATCTGGACCTGCCCCACGGGATTCCGACATTCGGATTCCAGACGGCGCGCCACATCGGCGTGGAGCTCGTGAAGAGTTTGATGGTGGATGCGGAGACGACCTCACGCTGGTATTTCGTGGTGACGATGGGGCGTAAGGCCGGGCATCTGGCACTCGGGATCGGGAAGGCGGCCGGTGCGACGTTGACGGTGATTCCTGAGGAGTTTCGACAGAAGCCTCTTCGTCTGAAAACGCTGGTCGATGTCCTGGCCGGCGCGTTCATCAAGCGGCTCAATGCCGGACGATCGGACGGCGTGGCGGTCCTGGCGGAAGGTCTCGTGGAAATCCTCGATCAGCAGGATCTCGACGGTCTGCAGGATGTGGAGCGAGACCAGCACGGACATGTGCGGCTGGCGGAGATCAACTTCGGCTTCGTGCTCAAGCGGGCGGTCGAGAAGGAATTGCGTTCCTTCGGCATTAAGACCACCATCGTCGAGAAGAACATCGGGTACGAGCTTCGCTGTGCCGATCCCATTTCGTTCGATATGGAATATACCCGCGATCTCGGTTATTGCGCGGCCCAGTTTCTCCTGGAGGGCGGGAATGCCGCGATGGTGTCGATTCAAAACGGCCGGTTCATTCCCATTCCGTTCGGCGACATTCTGGACCCGGCGACCGGCCGTACCAGGGTGCGTATGGTGGATGTGGAGTCTGAGTCGTACGTCATTGCAAGGCGGTACATGATTCGATTGGCTCCGGATGATTTCAATCAGCCTCAGGCGCTGGTCCGCTTGGCCACCACGGCCGGTCTCGCCGCGGATGATTTCCGGAAACGGTTCGAATATCTGATGGGCAAGGATCTGTGAGAGAGGGGCGAGGGATTGGACCTCGTCCCATCCGCTGTGACGTAGGGCGTCATGACGAGTGAAGCGACACCGGATACAGAAATTGCTCTCGCATGTGGACAGCAGCGCGCGCTGCTCTCACCCTGGGGCGCGGCGCTACGCCGGTACTACCTGCTTGAAGAGAACGGGAGCGAAAGCGACATTGTCTGGGGCTATGCAGGCGGCGCGCACAAAAAGGGTGGGCAGGGAGATGTGCTCATTCCCTTTCCCGGACGTGTGTCGGAGGGGCGCTACTCCTTTGATGGGCAGCCGTTGCAGCTTGAACGGAACGACAAAGAAGGTCCGAACGCGATCCATGGATTTGTCCGGACCCTGCCGTGGACCACGCAGCAGGCCGATTCGGAGAGCGTCGCGTTTGAGGTCCAGCTGGAAGCTGCCAACTATGCCTCCAGAGGTTATCCCTTCTCGCTCGCCGTTCGTGTTGCGTATCGGTTGGACAGGCAGGGATTGACCTGCTCGTTCGCCGTTCACAATGTAGGGCGTGAGGCTGCGCCGGTCGGAGTCGGATTTCATCCCTATTTCACGGTCGGGACTGCGCTGGTGGATGAAGCGGAAGCCCGGATTCCCGCTTCCGGGTATCTTGAGTTCAATGACCGGCTTGCGCCGACCGGCAAGGTCCTCGATGCGCAGGATACCGAGTGGGATTTTCGCGAACGTCGCCGGATCGGCAACCTCCGTTTCAATCACTGCTATGTCGGGTTGGAGCGTGATGCGGAGGGAATGGCGACGGCCACACTGCAGCACCAGGGGAGTGGCCGCAGGATCGAGGTGGTGATGGATCGTTCGTTTTCCGCGATCGTAGTCTACACCGGCGATGCGATTGTCGCCGCGCCGCGCCGCGCGCTGGCGATTGAGCCGATGACCTGCGCGACCGATGCCTTCAATCATCCCGAGTGGGGGTTGAAGCGACTGCAGCCCGATGAAACCTTCACCGGACGGTATCGCGTCACTCATTGCCTTCTGTAAGGCTCCTTGCTCGGTGTGTGTCGTCCTCTCCTGTCACCCGCTCTACGCGATCAGCCATGTGCTCTTGTCCGCGCAGACTCCGTTACGACGGCTTCGTCGATTCAACGATGCGGAATCGCACTTCATCCACCTGAGTGTAGGCCGAGGTTTGTTCCCCTGCGAATAACCCGCACCGGTAGAGTCCCGTCGTCCAGCCGGTGGATGGACGTGACAGGACAAAGTAACCGGATTGGTCGTTGGTGGACATGATGAGCTGATCCTGCGCCACCGCCGGCTGCGCGCCGGTCAGCTCCGTGCGTTCTTTGAAACAGCGCGCTGCGAGCGGAACTTCATCGTACGACGCCGTCACCAATCCGAACACCAGGTAAATGTCCTGCTGGGTAGCGGGAAAGCTGATTCCAGGGTCCAGGGGAATGAAGTCATGGGCACCGGTGGGCGAATCGTCCCGCATGACTTTCTTCGCAGGGATGACGAATCGAAACCAGGCAAAATCGGCATCCCGTCCGACCAGGGAGGCCGCCGTATCCAGGGTGTTCTGTGGCTTCAAGTTCTCCATGGCCTTCGCGGCGAGCTCTGCTTCCGAGGGAACGACCGGCGCGGCCGGTGTGACCGAGACGGCGTCCTCCATCTCGATTGCCTTGGCCAGTTCGGGGACATGCGGACGAATCTTGTCCAACCATCGCAGCAGTTTATTTTTATCCAGCACTCTGGTTCCGATCGGAAGTTCGACCTCCCTCGTCGACTGTTCAAATGCCACGGTCGTGTCGTAGAGGATCTTGAATTGAATGTACGCGTCCTCCCATTTTCCCAAATCCACCAGACATTGACCCAGGCGATAGACGGTGGCCGCATAGTCTTCATCGAGAGGATCGAGGCCCTCCATTTTCGGGATGATGCTGATCGCCTCTTTGCACCGGCCCAGGTTCATGAGAATCAGTCCGAGGTGCTGCTTGGCGAGGGGGTCCATCGGATTGAGGAGCAGGAGTTGCCGATACATCGGTTCGGCTTCCTGATAGCGCCCGGCCTCGAAGAGCGCGTAGGCATCGTGGCGAATCATCGACCAGTCTTTGAGTTGTTTCGGGTTCGCGTCCGGGCTCATCATGGGTGCAAAGCGGCGGCCTCGCTCTGTCGATCCGTAGAACACGGTCAGCAGATTCTTGGCGGACAGCTCCAGCGGGGAACCGGGCGAGACCTGTTGCAACACAGATTGCACCTCGCGATCTGCGCCTTCGTAATCCAAAATGTCGAATCGTGCGCGGGCCATCGCTAGTCGCCAGTTGAGCATGTCGGGTCCCAGCTCCACGGCCTGCTGATAGGACTTGAAGGATTCTTCCAGCCGGTCGAGTTTCCGGAGCTCACGGGCTAGTCGCAAATGGATCAGCGGGTTCTGGGGTTCGATGGCGGCAATACGCTGCAATTCGATGACCGCTTCTTCCACCTGCCCGGAACGAACCAGCACGCTCCACTTAGCCCATCGCACGTCCAGTGCCGTGGGAATACTCGCCAGGACGGTTTCATAGGACTGAAGGGCCGCTTCGGTGTGGCGTGAGGTGGCCAGCATGTCGCCACGGAGTTGGTGCAGCGCGAACGCCTGCGGGTTCTCATGAATGCCTTGGTCCAGAATGCCGAGGGCCAGGTCTGTCGTACCCTGCTCCCACGCGGCTTTGGCGCGTTGGGCGACCTGGCTTTCCGAGGGGAGGCCCTGGTCGTTCGCCATGGCTCTGGGTGCGTCGGTCAGCGTGACGGGCAGGAGCAGGAGGAGGAATCCAATGATGTGATAGGTCAGCCGGATGAACGGCTGCGGCGCGCGAACGGGCGAACATGTATGGATCAGCATGAGATAGGTCTCTGGTTGAGGTGAACAAGTCCCTTCCATGGTCAGGCGCGCACGGGTACAGAATAATACCCCACAGCAAGCCTGCTGTGTTCGATTAGAGACACCCTGAGGGAGAAGGATTCGTCGCCCTCAGCGGCCCCAGGCACAATGGATTATCTTACTGTACGATGGCCAGGCTCCGCGAGGTGCCCCGGATGGATCCGGCTGTGAGCGGGGCACGAGGCGCGTCCTGTCGGGAGAGTCCCGGTCAGCCGGTGAATAATGCGGTCACCGAAGCGGTTGTCTCAACGGAGCGGAATCGAATCCGCTTACCGCACGTTGACGAAACGTCCGTGAGCCATGGTTCGAAGCTGATCGATGTCTTCGTGGCGAGTGACCGAGAGCGGCACGGTGCCGGACAATTCTTGAATCAAGAGATCGGTCGTCAGCGGGGTCTTGTAATGTAAGGCCCGGTAGAGTGCAGTGACGACCGCCTGCTCGATTTCCGAGCCGCTGAACCCATCACTGGCGCTGACGATTTTCTCGAGGTCGAATCCCGCGCTGTCCTGTTTGCGGAGCGCAAGGTGGATCTTCCAGATGGCGGCCCGTTCGTGGTCGTCCGGCAAGTCCACGAAGAAGATTTCGTCGAACCGTCCTTTGCGCAGCAATTCAGGCGGGAGGGAGGCGAGGTTGTTTGCCGTGGCGACGACGAACACCTCCTGTTTCTTTTCCTGCAGCCAGGTGAGAAAGGCGCCGAAGAGCCGGCGGCTCAATCCGGCATCGGCATCTCCGCTTCCGCCGCCGGCCACCATCGCCTTCTCTATTTCATCGATCCAGAGCACGATCGGCGAGAGGGATTCGGCCATCTCGATCGCCTTCCGGAAATTCTTCTCCGATTCGCCGACGAATTTGTCGAAGAGCCGCCCGGCATCGAGTTTGAGCAACGGGAGTTGCCACTCGCGTGCAATGGCTTTTGCCGCGAGCGACTTGCCGCAGCCCGGGACACCCACCAGCATGATGCCGCGTGGCGGCGTCAGGTTGAGCGCCTTGGCTTCTGCCGTGAATCCCACCTTCGCCCGTTCCAGCCAGGATTTCAGATTCACGAATCCGCCCAATTCGAACCGGTTGTCTTCGAGGGGATAATATTCCAACAGCCCGCCGTCCTTGATCGCCTGGACCTTGCGTTTCAGGATGGTCTGTACGTCGGCAGCAGACAGTCTGCCGTCCTCGACGAGGCATTGCGTAATGACCTGCCGGGCTTGATGCAACGTCAATCCCTGCAGGGCGCGGAGGATGGCGTCGGATTCTTGTGTCGAGGGGGTTGCCTGGGTCGGTTTGGAGCCGGCGAGCGAGTGAAGCATGCTCTGCACCACGGTGGTGGAGCCGGGGCGGCGCGGCGACGTTCTCGTACCGAGTGACTGCAGCACACTTTGGAGCATGGATTGCAGTTCATTACGATTCGGCAGCTGCAGGTCGAGCCGGACCGCAATCTGTTCAATGTCGGACGGAAGGGTGATGGGATGGCCGGTGAGCACACAGGTCGTACGAGAACGGCCGAAATGATGACTCACTTCCCGCAGCTGGCGGGCCACAGCGGCGTCCTGCAGGTGTGGCGCAAGATCTTTGAGCCAGAACAGGGCCTCGACGGTCAGTCCATTGAGGTGTTGAAGGACAGCCAGAGGGGTGGCCGTCATCTTGTTGATGCTCTGCCCCTCGTCCTGCCTGGTGAGGCCTCTGGTAATCGACCATTCGAACAGCGGCATGCGTTCCTGCGCCGCCACGGATTGAAGCAACGCCAGCACTCGCTCTTCTTCGACCGTCTCGACGACGATCAGGGGGTGGCAGGAGCGAATCAGTGTGCGGAGATCATGCACGCTCGTCGAGAGTGACATAGGAGTGAAATGCTAGCACGAGGGTTTCACCCCACCAAGCAAAGGGGCGATTGTGACCGGACGGGAAGATGAGCGTAGGGACAGACGCTCATGGCCGATAGCTGATGATAAATAGTGGGAAGGACACTGGCGAGAGTTTGTTCATATTGTGCGGATCAAATTGACAGGTGATTCCACTGAGGCAACAATCACCTGAGCAGAAGAATTCTTTGGAAGGGAATTGGGATGACATCTAATCCGGAAAATCCCTGCGACGACGAAGACAAGCCGGCGCCTCGGATCGCTACATTCTGGCGACGTATTGGAGCTGCTGTGGTGGATGCATCCCTCCTTGGCGCGATCGGAGCGTGTCTAGGTTTTCTGTGGTTCGATCAGTTGGCCGCACTCGGACGAACGGGGCGATTCATTGGTGGTGCCATTGCATTGGTGTATTTCGGCACGTTGAACAGCCGAATTGGACAGGGGCAGACTCTCGGCAAACGTCTCCTGAAGATTCGAGTCACAGATGCCAAGGCCGCGCTGGTTAGCCTACCTCGCTCGGCTTTCCGTGCGACGATCTTATTGTTGCCAGTAGCGCTCAATGGAATGCCCGTGCCTGCGGGGGAACATGAGCAACTTTGGGGCATTGTTCTCAGTATCTTGATTTTTGGTGTCAGTGTGGCAACTGTGTATCTCTATTGTTGTAATCGACGGACAAGACAATCCATTCACGATTTAGCGGGTGGAACATTTGTGAGGAATGCGGAGAGCACTTCAGAGATTCATGAGGAAATTTGGAAGCCCCATTTTGCAATCACTGGGGGGCTTTGTCTTGCAGTGCTTGGGGGAGTGTTGATGCCTCACACTTCTGAACAGCCTGAGTTCATGCAACAGCTGGTTGAGGCACGACGGCTTGTTCAGTCTGCAGTGCCGGGTGCCGAAGTCTCCATGCAGCGGGGCACAACCAAGGCCAGCACTGCAGCGACCGGGCAGACCTCTACCTCATGGATTCTTGTCGGCGTGTCTATGTGGGTAAAACCAGAAAATTTTGAGAGGGTGGCGGACCAAATTGCCATGGCGATGTTTGAGCCGCCGTCCGGCATTCGTGATGTTGGGCAGGTGTCGATAGTGGTTTCCTATGGCTACGACATCATGATCTCACATGTACGAACAACAAAAACGTTCGCGCATTCTCATCGGGAATGGTTGAAGCGACTCAAGAGAGTCGAGCCAATTAGTGCCGGGTCCCCAGGATAGTCGCCGATGGCTAATAGCGATAGCGTCGAGTGGGATAGGAAGTTCGACGATCCGTGCTTCTTCCGAGCTACAAGCTATTTCCCATCGGTTCTTAACTCCGGCTACCAGCCCAACTAGGGTCAGCAACTGTCT
>RRZT012201819.1_pt1 | contig 28104 bp, 39 predicted proteins | sample 2165551 | NCBI WGS metagenome assembly RRZT01 (sample SAMN10456910, study PRJNA506462) | wastewater metagenome | biome: wastewater; feature: sludge; material: wastewater sludge; isolation source: wastewater sludge with Escherichia coli K12::gfp cells carrying plasmid... | place: USA: Moscow, Idaho... | reverse complement strand
CTCAAAAATCAGTTTTGATTTAAATTTAATAAAAAAGGCTTTGAAAGGAGCCTTTTTTATTTTTGTAAAAAAGTGAAATAAATCAATTCTCCTGAAAATTCCTTTCCAGATGATGACTTATTCAGAAAAGAAAAAAACGCTCAAATTTAGCGTTTTTTTCTTTAAATAAGAACGTAAATTCTGGTATGGAAATCATTTTAAGGTATTAATAAAAAAGAAAAAAGAAAGAAGTTAATCTTTCTTTTTAGTGCTTAGTATATTTAAAGTTTTTTAGAAGTTTTCCAATTTCATGTTTAGTGAAATGTTGTGTAGTAATTTTGTTATCTACCATTAAGATATAATCGTTTTCTAGTTCTTTAGTGGGAATAAATCTTAAAATGGAATCTTCATGGATATGGTTTCTTTCAATATAACCATTAGTATCTAGAATTTTGTTAATTCTGATTTCTTGTAAGGACATAATAGTAAATCCTCAACTTTCTTTATTTATAAGCTTTATTTTAAATATTCCTTATAAGCCAAGGAAATTATCTTTAATATATTTCAAAAATAAAATCAATACAGTTATAACAAAAACCCCAATAAAAGTAATCCATTGAGAATTTTCTCTGTTTAATTTTATTTGAGCCTTGTTGACAACTTGGTTAGTTTTATCTTCTTTTACTTTAACGTTAGGGGTTGGTTCGAAATTGGAATTTAATGGTTTATTTTTTTTATCAGGTTCATAATATAAACCATAATCTTTAAGATTGACATAATGCTTAGTTTCAATTTTATTTAATTCTTTAGTATTACCATTTTGTTCAGCATTTTTAAATTTTAGGGAAATATAATTATAAAAATCTGGGTATGGAACACCAATTTCTTCAGAAGCAGTTTTTAAATTTTCTTCTTTATATTTATTGAATTCTTCTGGCGAATAATATTCATAATAATAATCTTTACTTGATTCAACCCAAAGAACAGTATCCATTACTTTTTCTATTGCTTCATCATATCTGGCACTTTCTCTATCAATTCCCCCAGGTGCTAATTCATTTGCTGAAACAATAGATGTTAAATTAAAAGAGATAAACAAACTTATTAATAGTATTATTATTTTATTTTTCATCTTATTTAAAATATCTTGAATTTATTTAACTTTTACTTTATTATAAATGGCAGTCCCAAATTTTTCTTTATATTTTTCATATGGTTTAGTAAGACCTGTTAAGGCTTGTGCTACTAATTCTACTCTGATAAATCTATCTCTTTCTTCTTCTGGTATGTTTTGATAAATTTTATCATTATATAATTTATCTAAGAAGTAAGTAAGAGTGGTTTGATTGACTAACTTATATCCAGCTCGCCACCAATTTTTATCTCTTATTATATTTACTTCTGGGTCAGATATACATACAAATGTATAAACTTCTTTTATACCCAATTCAATAAAATATTGTAGCCATAAATATCTTGCTTGATTAATACGAGGTTGGTTACCTTTAAAAGGTTTCTTTCCTCTTAATATTTCATAACCCTTCCCCTCTGCTTTTTCTCCAACCGAATAAGTTGTTTTAGCTTTCCAATTTTTACTGTCTATAATAACAAGAGAATCTCCTATTATTAAAAGATGGTCAGTATCTCCTAAATCAAGCTGACCTTCTTCCCCATCTTCTTCTGGTTCGAAATTTCCTATTGGCAAGCTAATAGAATCAACCAAGACAACTTCAGGTTTATCAACAATCCATTTTCGTAATGTTTTAGAAGTTTGTTTCTCTCCGGAGATACCTATATTAATAATTTTTGAATTAGGTTTATAATCTTGGTATTTTGGATCATCTAATTGGTTTTGTAGTGAAGCGGCCGCAATTCCAAAATATCGTCTATTTTTTTCTTTTAAAAAAGATTGAACAACTTCAATATAACTTCTTTTCATTCCTGTTGGAACTTTATCTATTTTTATATCTACTTCTTTCAAATTTTTATCCTTTCTTACTTGCAATAAATTTATTAAAAGAACCTAATAAGTTTTTTTGGTCAACAGTAATTTCCATTAAAGAATCTATATATTGATGGTATTTTTCTTTACTTGAAAAATTGTGTTGTTCATCCTTAAAGGTTCTTTCTAATTCTATCCACTTTCTACTGTCTCTGATAGATTTAGAAACTTTTTTCTTAGTAGATGTTTTTTTCTTGCTGTTTATTTTAGTAGATGTTTTCTTTTTAACAACTTTTTTGGAGGTTCGTTTAGTTGTTTTCTTTTTAACTTTTTTCTCTACCATATATTATAAGCTCCTATTTTTATATATAAATATTCCATTAATCTTGAATTTTATTAGTTAAATAAGTAATAAATCTTTTGCCAATTGACTGTTTGGAATATTTTGCATATTCATTTGCAAAACCTTTTTCTTCTAATATTTTTTTGTAAAATTCTGTTTTTTCTTTCCCTAATAATTCTTTATATCTGATATATTCAAAAATTTTATACCCATTTTTTTCTCTATTTTTTCCTTTTATCTTATTATATTTTCTTTTTGCTTCCATTTCTATTTTTGCCCTAACCCCATAGTCATTAATTGCTAAAGATTGGTCAACCATTATTTGAAATGCTTTGTTAGATAATTCTTCATATTTTTGTTTGTCTTTTTCATCTATATATAAAGTTTTCTTTAATATAGAATTTCTTTCTTGAAAAATATTTTTTAATTCTTTTTCTCTTTGTTGATAATCTTCTTCTCTATAATGTAAAGCTCTTTCAAGCCTTTCTTCATTTGAAAATTCTTCATATTTTTGTTGAGCAACATAATCAGGTGTTATTTCTTTTGGTCTCTTTGACTTTTTGTAGTTTTGTTCATTCAAATAGTCGGCATATTTTGCCGCTTCTTCATAACTATTAAAATGGGCCCCTAATTTACAATTCCCTTCTTTAGCCCGACAAACTCTAGGAATTCCATCATTACTTATATGATATTTTTTATTCATTATATTTATTTCTCCCGTTTTATTGAAATATCTAGTGTCATAGAAAGTTTGTCGTTTAAGCTTTAAGTTAAAAAAACAAAAGAACTAATAAATTTTAGTTCTTTTTTAATATATTAAATTTTTTAAAATAAACAATAATATTAAATGTAATGGATAATATAAATAAAATCCATGTTTGACAAAATTATTAGAGAATCCTTTTTTGTAGTTATACTTTTCTAAAACAGGATTTATCATTAGGAGTCCTGTTGTTGCAAGCATTTTTGATATATCACCAAACACTAATAATATTATTAAGATAACAACTATTTGAAAATAACTTTTAATCTTATAGTTTATAAGATGATTTTTATTTATATAGAAGGCAAATATTGTTGGAATACCAAAAAGTCCCCAGTCGGAATTTAGAATAGCTGTTAAAAAAGTAAATGCGAATGCAATAAGAAATTTTAAAACAACATCTTTATGTTTTTCTAACAATGGAATCATTATCAATCCTAAAGACAAAACAAAAAATATATTGTTAAAAAGATTAAATTTTCCATTATCAAGAGTTAAAGCAAATGGTATTATTGAAATTATCCAAAATGAAATCATTCTCAATAAATACTTGTAATAGTTTTTTGTTAAATAAAAGCCTTCTATCAAAAAAAATGCCATTATAGGGAATGTTAAATATCCTATAAACAAATAACTAAATTCCCATATAGGATTATTCATTTTATCTGAAAATATATATCCAATATGATTAACTGTCATTGCTATAATTGCTATTAATTTTAACTGGAAGCTTGTTAGATTTCCATTCATTTATTTCTCCTTTTCTTTATTATAACAAAATTTCACAAAAATTCAACTATAGTTATCTAGTAAATAAATAAGCTACCTGATTGCACTATCAAATTTCCATAAGCAAATAAGCTACTTTTAAACAAGTAGCTTATTTTTGTTAGGTTGCATATTTTATTCTGGCTATAGATTTTTCAAAATAATTGGTATCTAATTCTGTTCCAGTAAATTTTCTATTAGTTTCTAAAGAAGCTATAGCAGTAGTCCCGCTACCCGAGAAACAATCTAAAACTGTTTCATTTTTATTAGAGTGTTTTTCTATTAATGTTTTTATTAATTTTAAAGGTTTTTGCGTAGGATGGAATCTTCCCTTTTCATGATTAATTGGGTACTTGTATATTCCATTATCGTATTCTGAATGGAAAGTTGGTTTCCCACCTTTAACAGCAGTAATAATAGCTTCTCTTGAATTTGTTAGATAATTCTTTTTTGAGTTTATTGGCACTGGGTTTGTTTTGACCCATTCACAAAACCTTAATTGCTTAAATTTATTACTTTCGAGCCAATCTTTTAAGTTCGTAATTTTCCATAAATCGTAAAAACATATTATCGTTCCACTTTTTTTAAGAACTCTATAAGATTCTTTGATTACTTTTGGTAAAATATCTTTAGAATTGTCCCAATTACCGAATTGATAAGAAATTCTGAATCTGTCTACATCTCTACCCGTTTTCTCTCCTCCCGCAAAGCCTGTATTACGGCTTATTTTATAAGGAGGGTCAATAAGAACCAAATCAATAGATTCTGATGGAATAGTTTTTAAATATTCTAAACAATCCATATTAAATAAATCTATATTAAATGAATGGAAACTAAATAAAGATAATAATGTTGGCATAAAGAATCTAAATTTAAAACAATCTCTGTTGTTATGTAATTGAAATTCTCCCAAGATAGAACCTTTATAAATTACTTGGTTAGAAGATTTCCATTCTTCAATATTCTTTTTGAATGAAATAAAATCCTTGTTAAATTCTATTTCTCTTTCTTTGCTTAATAAGAAAAAGGAAGGTTTAATATTATTTAATTCTGAAATATAAAAAATAAAATCAGAAGAGAATAATTCATTGTAATAGTCTTTTAATAATTTTTCTATATTATTAAAGACATATTCTTTAAAAGCTAATTTTCTTTCTTCATAATTTGGAAGTTCATCTTTTTCTAAATATAGTTCATAGAACCTTTTAGAGGTCATTTGACCAATTTTTTGCGGACAAACTTTCCCTAATTTCCCTATATTACTTTTAACAGATAGTGTTTTATTGTTTGTTAAGATAAAGTCATGAAGACCTCCAGCTTCTCCAGAAAATTTTGCAATAGAAATATTTTTATCTTCAAATAGAGTTTTAATTTCTTTTCTACTTGTTTTATTTAATTTTTCTACAAGTTCTTTTGAACCCCTTGATTTATAATTATCTTTTAGTTCTACATTAAATAAATCTGCTAAAAAGACTTCTACTGAAATTCCATAAGTTTCATTGTTATACTTCATGTTTTATTTTAATAAATCCTTTTTTCTTTAAATATTCCTTTTGCAAACAAACTATGGAAAATCTTGAATTTGAAAATTTATTTTTCAGGTCAACTTCAAGTTCATTATAACAGGAATAGATAATCTTTGATTTCTTCATAGTTTAAGAATTTTACTAAAGTAAGAAAATAATGTTTTTTAAATTGGTTTAGCAAGTTATAAAGGTTTTAATAACCCCATATTTTATTCCTAGATATTATTTTTTTATTGTAACAAAAATTATTGAAACAGTCAATATATAAACTTGATTTTTTGGAAATAATATATTAAAATAAAAGAAAAGGATTTACGAAAGGTTAATTTATGGTAGTATCTCAAGAAACACTTTCAAAAACAGAAATTTCTTACAGAGTTTTTGAAATATCTAATGGGGATTTATCTGTTAGAATTTTATCCCCAGATTCAGAACTTTTAAGAATAGGATTCCCTAGTAAAGTTTATGGAATAAAAGAAACAAAAGTTAGAACTTCTAATACTGTAGACTATCTTCTAGTTACTTTATCAGACAGTAATAAAATTAAATTTGAAAATATAAAAGATAAAAATGAAGATATAAAAGAAATTTTAGATTCTTATCCAATTATTAAAAAAGAAAACAATCTAAAACATCTTAAAAAACAATATAATTATGCCAATTTTCCTACGCTTGAAGAATTTAAAGGGATAATACCTATATTAGAAACTCCTCAAAGAATTCCTTTTGATTTAAAATGTGCAGGCAATTCTTCCTCAGAAGATAATATCCTAGAAAAACATTTGAATTTTTATTTGAAAAATATAGGTTTACAAACCATAAATAAACTAGATAATTTTAATTATTTTTATTTAAGTTCTGTAGGAGACTCTTTATTATCAACCGATTTATTATTAAATTATGATTTAAAATATAATTTATACAATAAAGTTGTTTCTAACAAAAACCAACAATTTGCTTTAGTTTATTTGGGAAATATGGAATTCTTAACTATTCCTGAACATTTGGCAGGTACCTTTTTTGAAGCTATATACTTTTGTTCAAAAGTCCAGAATAATAAAGAAGTTACAGATTTACTTATTCAAACTTTATTAAAACCTTTAGATGGTATTAGAGAGAAAGATTTTCATAATAACATCCTAGATTCAATTGCTTTTGATAACAATAGCTCTAGGACTTCATAGGAGCTTCGTGGTGCGATTTTAGGACAGATTTAATATAAATATTCACCTAGTTCCTAAAATGCAACCACAAGAGAATTAGAAAGAAAATAAAAGCACCAAATTAAATTAGTGCTTTTTTTAAATATTTTATCCTTCTAAATGTAGAACTAAATCAACAGCGTCTTTAAAATTATAACTTTCTAGTTGTTTTAAAGTAAGTTCCTTGTCTTCTTTTGAGAGAATATTGTTTAAAAAGTTTAATAATCTGCCGTAATAACCTTGTGATTTTGCTAGGAGTTCAATTGTTTCCATAATTTGTTCTTTATTCATATTTGCTAACCTCTGTTTCTTTTCTATAAATAAATTATAACATTTTGTATTTATATTGTCAATAAGCAAAGAATAAAATTTTTATTTTTTTATTATTGTGGCACAAAGAAAAAAGTAACTAAAATCAGTTATTGTTTATTTGAGATATTATCCCAGAAATTATTCATTTCATGAGCGAACAATAGTTCTTTCCCTGTCCATCCATAAAGGAGAGTTTGACGAGGGGAATAAGCAGGAACAATTGTATTATTATATCCAGCTGTTTGAATGGAATACAAGTTAACATTTTTATTTACTTTAGAACGGTACTCTTTAATAAGTTTACCCAAATCATCATTTTCAAATGCATCATAACATCCTCTAGCACCAGCTTGCATATCTGAATAAATAAAGATATTATCCCAATGTTCTTTTTGCTCAATTGCATTACGGAAGAACAAAAATACTCCAGTTTCTGTATTCATGCCAACTGACAGGCCAACTCTATCAACAGCTTTTGCACTAGCTAAAACATCCCCATTATTAAGAGAAACTTCTTTGAGGCTGTCACCAAATGTAAACACATGGCCATCTTCTGAATTTAATGCTGTAATTACAGAACTTAGGTTTCCGATTTCAGCAACTCTTACAGTCCCATATTCAGATGGTAAAGTTCCCCAAGCGGAACCACTATTGTCAGAGAGTGCGGCCGTTTTACCCATAAGAAAAGGCATATTACTTCTTGAAAGATTCATAGCTTGAGTCAAAGCATAAAGAGCTTTTTCTTTCCCAAATATATTAGATGTAGCTTCGATTTGGTCATAAGCAACTTTGAATCGGAATGGAAATTGTTTAGAAGTTTCCACTTCTTTGATAATTCTATCTGTCAAATTATTCCAAACATCCATTAAATCTTTATAGTTTACTTTATGTTCTAAATTCAAAGTATTAAAATCAATTCCAATTCCTCGCAGATTTTTTAACAAAGCCATATATGGAATACGAGTTTTTTGAAGAATTTCATACCAATTCAACCCTTCTGACTTAAATTGATTCCAGGTCTTCTTGCTATCTTCTACAATAAGTTGATTGTTTAGAAGTTTTCCTATACTGTCTGATTTAGCATGAGATACACGAACTGTGTTGATAATACCCTCATTAGAGTTTTTGTATTTATTTATTTCGTATTCAGAAAGAGAGCCTAATTTTTTAGCCCATGAACGTTTTAAAATTGAAGGTAAATGATTTTTGTTACCCCCATTTTTATACAAGAAATAAGAAAATTGCGAAGCTGGTTCATCCCCACGAGACATAACTTGTTCTTGGATTTTAGAAAAATACCCAGGATTTTCTTTGTTAAATTCTGCACGAGAAGGATGAATAGAAGCTAGTACCATAATAACTTGTGGATTTAATCGCATTAAATAATTATGACGAAGCTCAACCGCAAAGTCAAGGACTCCCTTAAAATCAAAATCAAGTGCTTCATTAACTGTTTTTTCAAAAAGTTTTTCTGTTGTCATTTCTTTAATTGGAAAAATACTTTCATAACCCTTCCAAAAAAGGATCTGTTGTTTTAAATAAGAATCTCCAGAAATTTTAGAATCTCGATAGTAAGAAGGCTCCCCAAAAATAGAACTTGCCGCTACCATTTTAAGGGTATCAAGGGGATTTACTTTGTAACTAACCCCTCTCATAAAGTTAATCACTTTATCTTTGTTTTCTTTTTGTATTTTGTTAAATGAACTTAATTTTGACATTTTTTAGTATCCTTTTTTTATAAAAATAAAAGCAAGCTTTTATAAGCCTGCCTTGTTATCCTTAAATAAGTTAATTAATAAAATCCGAAAAGAGAAGGAAAGATTTTTGCTAAATAACTTATTTAAAAATAACGAGATTGTTAACAAAGGATGATAATTCACTCAAGTATGGCGGGTAAATTCTTTAAAAATATCCATTATATATTTCCTAAAGATGTAATCCTTTGTTCTGCTTCGTTATATTTATATTCTACAATATTTATTTTCAAATGTCAAGTTTTTTATTTATTTTTTTGTAAATATTCTTTAAGTTTAGGTTCCTTATAAATTTCCTCTTCAAAAAAGTTTTGGAAAAACTTCATTATATTTTTCTTTCCAAGCTTGTCATTTGCCCTTTGATTTGAGAAGCCTTGAATCTTGCTATATCGGCTAAGATTGAAAGGCTTAATCTTTCAGCTTCTTCAAGAGCTTCTTCTTTATTAACAAAAAATCCAACCAACGATTTTTCATAAGAATGGACAGGATGCTCACCCATACCAGCCCCTTCTGTCCAACAACTGTGGTCAAATAAACAATAAGAACCGTTTGATAGCTTATCTTCTTCCGAACGTTCCATCTTATAAAGTTCTTTCCTAAAAATTGTTTTTACTGACTTTGACCAAGAATCTTTAGATTTAAATTTAATAGAATCTTCAGTTATTTCAATTTCGTAAACTTTATTTTCGTTTGAATCTTTTGCATTATGAATAATAATTTTATCCCATAAGATAGCTTGATTTTTTCTTCTTTTACAATTTCCATAAATTCTCCCTAAAGCTTCCTAATGATTATAATAGACTTTTCTGGAATTTTGTTCCAAACTATATATGGAACCAAATCGAATAATGGCAATTTTTCCTTTGAAATTTCCTTAATATTATTTAAAATAAAATTAGAAATTTCTTCAGCATAATTATGGATAAATTGCCATCGCTGAAATTTCAATTTGGAAGATTCAAAATTTTCTGATAATTTTTGTTCTTCTTCATAAACTAGATTGTTTAATTTAAAATAAGTTTCATTATTTTCTTTAATAAGAGTTTCAAGTTCTTTGTATAAAATTTCCATTGTTTTTTCTCCTTAAGGTAAAATATCTTTTACAGATAAGTTGTAAACTATATCTTTTCTTTCAACAATAATTCTAGTAGTTACCAATAAGGAAATTCTTTATAACTGACAAATAATTCTTTAACAATCGTACCTGTAAATTCTTCTTTAAATCGGAACACCCAGGTATTATTTTTTGTTAAATAAACAGTAATAACTGGATATTCACCGCCTGCAATGCCCTCCCTCTCCTCCAGAATGGTATAAATAAAATTTTTTTCAAAACCAATCACTGGGTAAAAAACTTTAATCAATTCTTCCTATCTTAATGGAAATTTTTCTGTTTTTCCATCATAATTGATTTTATTCTTATCTATATATTTTTGTAAAAATTTCAAAGAAAGTAGGTAATTCATTTTATTCCTCTCCTAATAAAATGTCAAGAGCCTTTTTATATTTTTCTGTTCTTTTTAAATCTTTTTCAGTGACTTCTTTCAATCTTGATAAATCAGAATTGTTTTTAAGGTCAGAAATCTTTACTGCTCTGGCTAATGGATTTTTTCTGATTCTTTTAATATATTTCATATAATCCATTTTTGGATCTTTAGTTAAAATTTCTACTGCTTCGGCAATATCAGGAGAAAACATTTTACGGATAGAATCAATAGAAATAAAAGTATCTTCTACAATATCATGAAGATAAGCTATCGTTTTTTCTTTGGTAAAGTTCTCTGACGAATGGTCCAAACCTTCTACAACTGCATTAATATGTCCTTTAAAATAATCGACCCCTGCTTTATCTTTTTGTCCATAATGAGCATATTTTGACAAGTTTTTAGCTTCTAATAGTTCATTTTTCATTTTATCCCCTTACATTATCCCAGCTGAAATTTCTTTAGCCATTTTTATTTACTACTTTCAATTGATTTAATAAAACTTTCTTCATTTGTTAGGTTTTCTACTGTTTTTTCAAATTGATAAGCTTCCATAGATTTTATTTCTTCAAGGTTTATTAACAACCAGTTAATGAAATGGCTTTCTTTTATTGTAATATAACTTTCAGTAGATTCTATATATTGCCTTCCAATAAATTTTACTGAAAATTCTAAATCGTCTATATATTTCCACCTAATAGATGTAATCTCAGGCTCCCAACCCCCACCACCAAAAGAATCACCAAAATCCTCTCTCCAATGTTCGTCTTCAAAATGAACTTGGAATCCTTTAATTTCTTTATCTTTTAATTTTAAAACACTCATAACTTACTTACCATTCTTAGTTTTAAATTAGAAAATTCATAAAAATAATCATCTTCATAGAAAGAGTTAGAATTTCTGTTTATAGAAATATTAACCTGAAACAATGCAGAAACCGTAAAATCTTTTTCTATATTATAGGAATTTACTAATTTATATATTTCATCAGTTGATTCTTGAAGATATATTTTAAAATCTTCTTCTGCCTCAGCCTGGATTGATTCCACAGTTATAAAATTTTCCAAGAAAATTTCATCTTGATTAAGGGTAAGTTTGAAAAATCCAACCATTATTTATTTCCTTTAATCCTTTTAAATTTTATAATTTATTATAACATTTTGAATTTAGAGTGTCAATAGAAAAAGTATAATATAAATTAAAAATATAATTCAATTATTCTTTATTGTATGTTTTTTTGCCATTTATAAACTCTTTATTTATAGTAAAAATATTAAAATTTAGCAACAAAAAATAAGGAGATATAATCTCCTTATTTTATGGATTTTAGCTTGCTCCTAATGTTTCAATTACAATTGCTTCAAACTGTTGAAATAGTTCAGGTTCTTCAGGAAAGACAAAAAATTCAACCTCTAGCAGACTTGTTCCGTTCCCTTTAGAATAAATAGAGGGTTCTGAATCATCAAATTTAATTGGAGTAAACAATTCAACCTCTTCCAACTCTTTTTTTAGAGAAGAAGTTGAAATTTCTTCATTCTTCCACATTCTTGCTAATTCTGTAATACTCTTCATGATTTATATCCTTTCATAAATTCATTAAAATCTAATTGAGTTGGATTATTACAGTTATCAAAAATCAAAGGTAACTTCTTTTTATTTTTAAAAGTTCAAGTTTAAATTCTTCTTCTGTTAATTCTTCATATTCTCCATAAACTTCAGTCTCAGACATAAAATAAGGAACCATAGAAACTGGATAAGTGAAAATCTTTCCATTTTCATATTTATAACCCTTTGTCTCTTCTTCTGTAATTTTAACTAATGTTCCCATTCGTTTCTTGTCAGTTAATTTGTAAAATTCCATAAAATTTCTCTTTTCTTTTTTGTGTCTTTATTATAACATAAACTTTATAAATAGTCAACGGTTTTGCTTCTATTAATTAAAAGGATTTGGAACTTCGTTAAATATTTTGTTCATGTCTTCATCCATTTTTATAAATTCTAAACTGTTTACATCTTGAATTAATCTTTGTTCTTCATAAATTCTATGAGCTTTTTCTTTTGCTTCTAAACTTTCTGGGGTATGAAATTGTAACTCAAATTTAACTCCGTTTTCATTTTCAAACTTACAGTTTATTCCTTTATACCCATTATTATTCCAAGTGTTTTTTATATTTATAACTTGATAGTTTTTATTTATTAAATCCTTTATTACATTGTTATATCCTTCTTTATATTCTTCAGTAGAAAACATTGAAGTGTACCTAACAACATCATATAAATCATTAATAGAATTTACATTCTTTCTTACTAAAATCTTTTCTTTCACTCCTGATAACGCTTTTACCCTATATTCTAATCCTTCTAATCTAGAACCATTAGCTTCCATTATATCTTGTAAATCAGAGGTAATAATTGGTTCGTTTTTTGTTAAATAAATATACTCTTGTTCTAATTCATTAGCTTTATCAGCATAAATTTGAGCCTCTTCTTTTGTTGTAAAATGTTCCCATGATGGTGATAATCTACATTGTTTTTGAGCGGGACAAGGTTTAACCTCCCCTTTAAGATTAATATGAAATTTTTGCATTTTAATATCCTATTTTTAATTCTTATTTTATAAAAATATCTAGTAAAAAAATAAAATAAATCAATTCTCCTGTGATTTTCATTCCAGATGATGATTTGTTCAGAAAAGAAAAAAACGCTAAAAATTAGCGATTTTTCCTTTAAATAAGAACGTAAATTCTAATACGGAAATCATTTTAAGGTTATTTAAAAAACAAAAAAAACGTTTTAAAATAACCAAGTTAAAAAAGTTTTGACAATATCTCTTTATTTTGATATAATTGTTATATAAATAAATCGAAAAGGTGTTATAAAAATGAACAAACTTAATATTTTATTAGAATCTCCTGTTTTTGAAATTGTCGGCACAAAACCACTTTTTCACACTAGCAAATCCAAAGCTAAGGATTTTTTGAAAATTGGAGATAAAATCCAAATCAAAACAACCCTTTACTCAGCTTTCCGAAGTAATTCAAAAGAAATCCCTCTTTTTGTAAATGGAGAAAATGTAAAATGGCATCCCACCCATAAAAATTTAATTTTTGACTTATTTGAATTTAAAGAATTATAAAAGGAACAGCTTTTGTTCTTTTTTATTTTACAAAATTTACTAAATAAAAATTTTACTTTATGTTTTGTTTTTTGTTATAATAAAAAGAAAAAGGAATATATATGGAACTAAGAATAAAACATGAAGTTATTAATAGACAAAACAGATTCGTTATTGTTGATGAAAAAGATAATATTGTTAATAATGCAAATGGATATGGTTTTAAAACTAAAAAATCTGCCCACAAAGCTATTTATTATATGAATAATAAAAAACAAATTGAAAAAAAGAAAAGAAACATTGAAAATTTATATAAAGAAAATAAAAGCTTTAAAGAATGCCTTGAACTTTACGCTTTTGAAATTTTTTATAAAGGATCCTGGGGTGGGCCAGAAGATTTTTCACTTGAACTTGTTGAACAAACAATTGAAAATTATAATATAGACTTATCAAAATATAATCTTACCTCAAAAGATATATTAAAAGATTGGATAAAATAAAAGAAATATTTTATTTTTAAAATTTACCAGAAGGAATTATAACAAATGAAAATTATTACATTAATTAAAATTAATAATGAAGAAGGATTTAAATTTCCCATTACTTTAAATGACGGAAACGACTTCCTTTTCTTTTCAAAATGGACTAACTTATCCCAGAAAGATTCTCTGGACAACACATTCTTAATGAATTTTGGAAATATAACAGAAAATAAAGAGGAAAATCTTCTCCTGCAATTTTCTTTAGAGGTAGGCCCTGTTATTTTACCTTACAATAAAGAAACAAGCTCAATTGAATTTCAAGATGAAGATTACGATTTGTTTATTGAAGATACGATAAACTTAATTGACATTTGGTACAATTGCCCTGTAGGAGAATGGAATAAAGACTCTTGTAGAGAATTCTTTGCTGAAAAATAAATTAGGAGGCCTTTTTGAAAGAAGAAAAGAAAAAAGAAAGAAAAAAAATAAAATATACTTCTAAAATGGGTGGCTATCGTGAATTGTCTATAAAAAGAACCTGTAAATATTGTGGAAAAGAATTTATAGCAACTCAATCAAAACAAATTTATTGTAGTAATCCTCATAAGGAAAATTGTTTTATATGTGGAAAGATAATTTATAAGCCAACAAAAGCTTTGTTAGCAGGGAAATGTACTTGTTCAAAAGAATGTTCAAAAGAAAAAACAAAACGAACTAATCTAGAAAAATATGGAGTTGAATATCCCTTACAATCTAAAGAAATACATAAAAAGACTTCAGATTCATTAAAAGAGCATTTTAAAGATGGAGATTTTAAAAAAGAATTTAAAGAAAAAGTAAAAAAAACTATGTTAGAAAGGTATGGGGTTGAAAATTCTTTACAAAAAAACAGCCCAATAAGAAAAAAATTTGAAGAAGAAAACATTGCTAAATATGGCATGCCTAATATTGGAGGAATTCCCTCGTCTTTAGAAAAAATCAAAAATACAAACTTGAAAAAGTATGGAGTTGATTGGACAGGAAAATTAGAAAGAATTAAAAATTCTAATAGACAAAGATTATTAAATCCTGAAGTCCAAGAAAAAATGGTTCGAGGTACTTTAAAGAAATATGGCGTTCAAAATATTATGCGGGCAAGCCTTCATGAATTCATAAAACCTCAATATAAGGAACTTAAAAATATAGATGATTTTGTAAATTTAAAAAATTATATAAAAACTCTCGATAAAAAACCCACTATAACAGAACTTTCTAAATATTTTAATATTAGTAGTCGTGCGATTAGAAACAATATAAAGAAAGAAGATTTAATTGAATACATAGATGGCTTTTATAATTATTCATTTATTGAAATGTTATTTGTTGATTTTTTTAAAGAAAATAATATCTATTATGAATCTCATAACAGAAAAATTATTTCCCCTAAAGAATTAGATTTTTTCTTGCCAGAATTTAATCTAGCTATTGAAGTTAGTCCTACATGGACACATAAATTTGAAGAAAATCAAGAGTTTATAGGTCTCTCTGAAAAAGAATACCATTACAATAAATTCTTGGAATGTTATCAAAAGGGTATTGAATTAATAACTGTTTTCGATTGGTTAAATCTAGATAATATATTCTCATTTATAAAAGATAAAATTAAAGAGAATGATAAAATTATTTATGCAAGAAATTGTTCTATAAAAAAATCAAATTATTCTTCTAAGGAAAAAGATTTTTTAAATAAAAATCATATCTTTGGGTCTGTTAATAACAAAAAAGGTTCTTATGTTTTCAATTTAATCCACGAAGATGAAGTGGTTGGAGTTGCATTATTTTTTCCAACTAAAAATGAACAACAGATTGAATTAAAAAGATTAGCTTTTAAAAACAATATAAAAGTAATAGGTGGCGTTTCAAAATTAATAAAAAACGCTCTAAAAGAAAATAATATTACTGGAATAATGGCTTTTTCAGATAATAGCTTAGGTACTGGCTCTGTTTATAAGAAAATAGGATTTGAACTTAAAGAAGAAAATAAGGGTTCTTTGATATGGGCAAACCCAAAAGAAAATAAATACGTTAAGAATTTATCTTTAGTAGAACAAGCTACAGATAGAATTTTAAAAAACTTTCCAAATTATCAACCTGTAGGTCAAGGTGAAAATTTACCTTCGAACCAAGAAATTATAAAAAGTAATGGTTTTTATCCTATCTATGATTGCGGATATAGGAAATGGGAATACAAAGAAAAGTAAGATAATTTTATCTTACTTTTCTTTCTGATTTAATATCTTATCTAGTTGTCCAGACTCAACTAATTTGTCATATTCTTCTTCTGAAAAATTAGATATTGCTTCTTCCCATTCTCTATCTTCTTTTCCTAATTTTTGTTGTAAAAAATTATCATATTCTTGTTTGTTTTCTAAATAATCCATGTCATAATCTTTAGGCTTGAAAGATTTCCAACTTCCCACTAGATTTTGTTGATTTGTTGACGGGGTAGATACAAGCTTATCAATAAACTTATTATACTTTTCATCAGTTTTATAAATGTCTTTCACATCTAACATTCTTTCATAAGCTCGTTTCCATCTACGGGTTCCTCTTAGCTCTATTATTTCTTTTGATAGATTTTTATTAGAAGAATTATTATTCTCTTTTTTTGTAGAAAATTCTTTTTCTCCTAAAGAAGGCAATGATTTTGCTGTTTTTTTTATAAACAAAGGTAATGCCATTTTTATTTATATCCTTTCTACCGAGAGTGTTCTATTAAATCAAAATCACTCATACTCATTTCTTGTTCATAATCTTCAATGTCTGCTTCTTTAGCGTTATTATAATTTCCTATTGTTTCATTAGTTTCTTCTTTATAAACAACTATATCCCCATAAGTTTTGTTGAGATAATTTACTATCCATTTACTATTAGCAAAGAACCCTTGAAACATATTAGGTTTAGATGAATGAATTTTTATCATCATTCTTCCTTTTGGATTTCCAGGCACACGGGCCCCAACTGTAGATTCATATATCATTTGAGAAATTGTTGATGGGAGATTACCAGCACTTAACCGAACTGGACTATTCTGTCTAATTTGCATAGAAACAACTGTAGAATCTGGTCGTTGCCCCCATATAGTTTGCACAATCCTGGCCGCCCGGCCGAGCCTAGCTATACTCTCTAAAGCCGAAGAAACTAATTCTTGAGCTTCTTGTATTTCTTTTGCTTCATCACTTTTTCCTTTAACAGGAGCAAGTAATTCAGAAACTTCATCTACCATAAGCATAATAGCTGGCCCTCTTTCGTCTTCTGGCATATCTCCCCAATTGTTAATTCTCTTAGCTTCCATAATCTCAAATCTATCAATCATAATTTTTTGAATAAATGTAGCAAGAGTAGCGGCATCTTGATAAGTTGTTGCAACGGGAACTCCATGTTGTCTTAATTTTCCTAATTCAACTTTTTTCATATCTATTCCAAATAAGAGCCAGTCTTTAGGACGCATTAAGCAAGCATTAATTATATTATTTTGAGATACAGATTTCCCTCCTCCTGTAACCCCCGCCCCTAACGAATGAGGGGCGGCAATAATATCTGGACCAATTTCAATTCCATTCTTTTTGCAATATTCTTCTTGGGCCCCATCCATGTCATATCCAATCAAACGCACAACTTCCCCAGTTTCTGGATTCTTGATTGGAATTCCGCCTTTAGACCCTAATCCAAGAGGGAAAAAACTCCATTGAACATCTGGGTGAGTAATGTACCATTCTTCCCAATCGGCTTTATTAGGAAGAGCTTTTTCAAGAGTGACAGTTTCGACTCCATTATCAATATCAAGGCCAGGATAGTCTTTATCGGTCATGTCTAATTCATATGGGCGTCCTCCACCAAATCGAATAGAAAAAGCATCTAAAAATTCATCTTGTCTAATAGGGTCAAAAGTTACTGGTAGAAATATTCTAAGTTTTTGTGGTCTTCTTTTATCTTCTGTCCATTCAAGGATTTCAAAATCTTTGCTATAATTATATATAGTTGCTTTTTTATCAACAAGTCCCATTTGACTTCTTTTAAAATCAATCATTCTAGTAAGGAATTTTTGTTGAAATTCTAGTTCTTTTGAAATAATTGATTTATTTATTAAAATAAATAATATTGGGGATATAAAGGAAGCTAAAATTCCCCATGACCAATAAAAGTATATTATTATAATAGGAATTAAAAAAGAAGAAATATAAATAAATCTTATAAGATTTTTCTTGGAAAATTGAGACATTCCAAACTTTTTCCAATAAGCAATTTTTTGTTTTAAATTTAATTCTTCCTCATTATTTTTCTTAATATTTTGTCTATATCTTTTTCTTGACATTTTAAAACGTTCTATGCTATAAAAAGATATAGGAATAAAAGAAAAATAAATTATTAGAGATAAAAATATCTTAACTATTAAGATAGTATTATTTGATATATCCATTTTAAACCATTTCCATTTTAATTATTTTTATAGTAAGAAATATCGAATGCAACGTTGCAATGAGAGTTTTATGAAGATTTTGGGAACAACTTCTGAATTAAAGAAAACTAGTTTACAGGCAAATTATTTTATGTTACAATAAAACAACAAACAGTAAGAGAGGTTTATAAAGAAATGACGGATTGGTTTATTGAACATTGTGACGACCCAGATTTTCAACGGGATTTTCATAATTTTGTTAAAGAAAGCAAAGCAAAAAAACGAAATATAAATAGACGAGATTCTTTGAAACCCAAATTAAAAAGTTTTAGCAAAAAAGAACTTGTTGAATGGGTATTGAATTCAAATAGAACAACAGTAGAAGCCAAAAAATTGGCGAATTTATCGAAAGAAAAATACAATTGTAATCTTACTGAAAAACAGAGAATGTTTTTAATCACGAATTCTTTGGTTAATATTTGTGGAGGATATTACTAAATTTTTGGGGATATATTTTTTATTTTTAAAATTAAAGCAATTGGGCGCCGAATTAATTAAGTTGCTATTGAATTCATTACAGGAGGTCTTAATGAACCATTAGTTGAAGCTATTCAACGAATTGATGAATTGCTTTCTTCCGTAAAACTTTCAGAAGAAACATCAAATTTTCGCAACTATGAATTTGAAGATGAAAATTACTGGGTAGAAATTGTAATTTCACAAGATTTTACAAGTTTAACTTTTAATGATTTTGTACTCAAAAAAGAATTTACAATTTCAATGTAATCAAAAAGGATATTAACAATAATGAAAAATTATTAATTACAGCTTTATTTATTATAAAAATCTTTATCAGCTTGTAAATTTTTTCTTATTAAATTTAAACGAGAACAAAATTCTTTTTTTGTTAAAATTGTTTCGGAAATTTTATTTTTACCAATGGAATGACTTAATGTTGCATTTTGGGTAGCTAATAAAGTTTTTTGAAATTTTTTATTTTTTGCTAAAGAATTGTAAGCTTTGTCCAATAATTCTTGATATTCCTTTGAATCTCTTTTGTAGATTTTACCTTTCCAATACAGTTCTTGTTTAAGAAACCATTTTTTCTTTTTTCCTTTAAATTTAGCTTTCTTTCCAACTAATTTACAAACTCCTTCTTGAATATTTTCATCCTTAAATTTTAAAGATTGTAAGAACCCTTCCATAGAATTACATTCTATTCCATCAACTTCAAATTTATATGGTTGAAAGTTTGAAAGATTTGAAGCTGGATAGCCGTGTCCAGAACCTATATCCATATTATTATTCTCCTTTCAAAAGAGTTCCCGAAGGATCATTAGTAAACAAATAAGGAATTTTATAAAAATCTTTTAATTTTACCCAATAAGGAATAATGAATATTTCATCTTTATTATTCCAGTAAATTTTATAACAAATGTTTTCTGTTCTTTTTGGGGAATCTAAAGTAAATATGACTTCTCCTTTTTTTGAAAAAATAAGACCTTTATAAATTGTTTTAATATAAAGCAAAAGAAAATTTAATTCTTGAGGATAAAATTCTTTCAAGTTAACATCATCTTCTTCAGCAACTTCTTTAATCCAATTTATGAAATATTTTTTATAATTGATAACTTTATGAACCCCCTTTTGGTTAATTGTTGTTTATTATATTAACAAAAATTCTTATTAATTGCAAATATATTTTAATAAATGAAATAAATCAATTTTCCTGTAATTTTTCTATCAGATGATGGTTTATTTCACTTAAAAAAAAACGCTGATTTTGAGCGTTTTTTCTTTAAATAAGAACGTGAATTTTGGTATGAACAATCAGCAGTAGTTAAATCAATTCTATCTTTTATTCATTTATTGATTAATAAGAAAGTGATAAATATTAAGCTCTTGAATAGGAATTTCAATACTGTTAACTTCTACAGTCTGATTAGAACAGTCAATTTCATAAACATTTTTTCCGATAACAAGAACATAATCTTCTACCGTTAGATTTCTATTTTTAATAATTGCTTCATGTGGGTTCTTTTTATGATTTATCACATTTTCAGTAATTAGATTAAACAAGTGAAGAAAATCTTCATTCATTAGGAATTCCATAAATCCGATTAATTCATGTTCTCCGCCATCGTTAAAAGTTTGGCTACCTTCAATCTTGATATATTTAGGATTGAAATTAACTTCTAGTTCTGATTTTTCTTCACCACTAGAAGAAATTTTATAAGAATAAGTTGCTTCAAAATTATCTTTATTATCTTTTAGAAAATCTTCAATAGTATATTGATAATCAAAATCTTCAACGCCTGTATTAAGTTCCATAATTTAAATCTCTCTTTCTTTATCTTCATTTTCTTTTATCATATTTTTGATTTTTAGTAAATTTAGGAAAGTTTGAGTAGCCTCTACTTTAGTGTTATCACTCCAACCTGCTCTAAATAAAAATTCTATATGTTTAGCAGATTCTTTGAGGAGTGCTTCAATATCTTTAAAGTAATTCTTTTCTTTGTTTTCTTGCTCTTCATTTTCTAACATAGGCAATTCTCCTTAAATAAATTCAATAACTAACCATGGAATCCCTAAAGGTAGAGAGAGGTCAGGAGAAACAACTTTCTCTCCATTTGAAAGTTCTACTTCATAAGTTAGAAATTCGACTGAATTTTCTTTGACGGTTACTGTTGAAGCTTTTGGAAAATCTAACCAAATATGGGAAATTTCTTTTGTATCTGGGTTAACAAACTCTGTATAAAGCCCATTTGTTTGAACTTTTGAAACAGTCCTTACTGTTTTATTTCCTCGATAATTTTTTTTATCATTTTCAAAGAGAAGGTTTTTAACGATAATTTCTTTACCAACATTTTCTTTTAGTTTTCTTTTGAAATCGGAAAAAGTTTTCATATGAATTTACTCTCTTTCTTTTAATAACTTAATTATATCATTTTATGGTGACCCTGTCAACAAAAAAAGAAAGAATCAGACAAAAATTTTTTGAAACAAAAAATAAAAAAAAGTAATAAATCAATTCTCCTGTAAATTCCCTTCCTGATGATGATTTATTCAGAAATGTACAGTTATAAACCTCTGCAAATTTTGAAAAAATTTAAATAACTATTTTAACAGAAGGAGAAATAAAAGAAAAATACTCTATCGGAAAGCAATTTGAATATAACAATAAATTAATCGGATTATAGGATATTTTCTAGAAAAAGAATGAAAAGCTTTCTTTTCTATCCAGGAATACATAAGGTAAGATATTTCAAATAAATAATAAGTATAGGAAGTATATAAAAATGGCAAAATATCATATCGGAAAAAGAGGATTACCTGTAATATGTACCGCTAAAGAAGGTAATTGTCCTTTAAATAAAGGTAATAATAACGTTCCTCATTTCAGCTCAAAAGAAAATGCAATTGCATATTTAGATTATTCTAATAGTTTAATATATGATAATTCTGTAGCAAACAAGATAGAAACAAATAATTTATCTTCTTCAGAAATAAAAGGATATATAGATTTAAATAACAACCAAATCGAACTTTTAGAAAAAGAAAATAAAGATATTAGAGGAATAGTGAATACTGTTGCGGATAATTCTATTAAGAATGAAAGGAATAATAGGACAGAAGAGGAGAAAGAAATTATTTCAGAAACTTCGGAAATGTTTAAAAAGGGGTATATTAAAAGAAAAGAACATCAAACTATTAACGACCATTCAGAAAACTTTGTAATTGATAAGACTAATATAGTTCCTACTGCATATTTTGATGGTGTCCAAGGCCCTGTTAAACTATTGTCTGAACATTCTTTAATATACAAATTTGGTCCCAATAAAGGGAAAGCTATACTAGACCCAAGTAAAATAACAGAAAAAAATCTTAATTGGATAAATCAATATAAAGATAATCCAGAATTATTAAAATCTGATTTAGAAAAAATTCAATCAAATATGAAGAAGTTCAATAAATTATTTTATTTAAATCAAAATAATCAGATGTCACTAAAATCAGACTATATTATAAATAAAGAGTTAATAAAAGGTATGGAAAAAGTTAAAACACCTATTACTTCTAGTGACCAAGAAAAAGAAAATGATTCTAATATTAGACAATTATATAAATTACAAGAACAATTAAAAGAAGATTATGATATACATAAAAAAATTGAATCTTATCAAAAAGAATCTAACATTGTCACATCTTTTAATTCTAAATCTGTTCCAGTAGATAATGATGGCACTAAACAATTTAAAATTACTGAAAACCTAACAGTTGATAAAAATGGAAATATTAATAATCTTTATATCTATGATAGAGATAAAGTTGGGAATCCTCTTATCAGAGTGACTTCTTTAAATGATAATACAAGTAATAATATAATCACAGAGCAAGGAACATTTAATATTATTACTCATTATGCCAGAAGAAAATTAGGAAGAATGGCTATGGCTCATGATGGAACTAACAACTTTGATTTTATTGTAACTTCTCCCCCAAAAAACTCTTCTGATTACAATGGAACAAAAATTATCCATCATTCCTATTTCGACACAACTGAATAGGAGAAAAAATGGAAATATAATAATACCCAGAATATCTATCGCAGTACCGGTAAAATTTTAATGGCTCCTATATAAAGAAGTAATCTAATTTACTTCTTTTTTTTATTGATTTATTTTAAATTAAATATTATAATTAAAATAATATAAATATTCAAAAAATAAAACATTATATAAAATTTTAGGAATATTTAAAGTAATTTCATTTCATGAGAAGCTGAAGCCAAAGAAAGCTTTATTTACAAAAGAAAGAAGGACATAAATGAAATTTTTAATTATTGCGTTTTTGTTAATTGTTGCACTAATGATTTGGTTTTTAATGAGAGCAAACACTATTTATAAAAATAAAAATCCCGATATTCAAAAGTTGGAAGATGAAGAACAAATGAAAGCAATCCAATCCAATAAAAATAAAGAAAAATAAATTATATCAGTCTATATTAAACATGGCGAAACTTATCAAGATTTTTTAACTTGGTTATTTCAAAATGTTTTTTTTGTTTTTTAAAAAGACCTTAAAATGATTTCCATACCAGAATTCACGTTCTTATTTAAGATAAAAAACGCTGATTTTGAGCGTTTTTTTCTTTTCTGAATAAATCATCATCTGGAAGCAAAATTTCAGGAAAATTGATTTATTTCACCTTTTGATAAAAAAATTATTGACACATAACTTTTAAAGTGATATAATTGAACTATAAAGAAAAGAGGTAAAAAAGATGAAACTTTCAGTCAAAGAATTTAACAAATATAAAAAAAATCTCAAACTTGAACCTTATGAAAAATTTGCCCAAGATTTCTTGAAAAAGCATTTCAATCTAGATTTGGGAATTCCTTTAAAATGGAATGGTCATCTTAAAAGAGTTGTAGGAAGATTTATCTCAAGAAACAAAACCCCTTTATATATTGAATTAGGGACTGAATTCTTTGCTGGAAATGAATTAGTAAATAAAATGGAAGATAATTATAAAATTCTTGGTCATGAATTAGTTCATTATGCCTTTTTGCTTCAAGGTAAAGATAACAGAGATGGTTCTTATGAATTTGAAAAGAAATTAATTGAATTAAGCTTGCCAAGTTCAATGGCAGTTTATGGGAGAACTGAAAATTCTTATTTAATCTTTGAAACACCCATCTCAAAAGTTTCAGTTTGGTTAAATGAAGATGAGACAAAAGAACTTGTTTCAAAAAAACATCATAAAACGGGAAAATTCTATTTAGAAGATTCAAATAAAATCAAATACAGAAAAATTAAGGAAACCTACTACGAATCAAATTAAAAAGCCTACTAGCTGTAGGCTTTTTAATTTATTATTCTATATTTGATTTATTGTTGCTCAGAATTGATACTTTTTGTAATATTTAACAAGAAGTGAATTAAGAGGTAATACCTTATTAAGAGGACGAGTTTCAAGATTAACCATAATGGTTTTATCCGATACACTCGGTAGAAACACCACAATTTGAGTGTTTCCTTTTATTTTATTTACAAGTTCTTTTATTTGTTTTTTGCTAGACTTTGTTTTTGTCCGTTTTGTGTGAACTTTTTTATTTAATTTGTCTTTTAATTTTATTGTGGTTGAGCGAATGGAAAGGTTAATAGCCGCTAGCAAATCGCGGTCTATTTTTTCGTGCTTAAACTTTACTAATCGGTCTTGAATCTCTCCTATCTCTTTTGATATAGGATGCTCCTTGCTTGAATTAAAGGCACTTACTCGTTTAACCTTAATCCCCCACATATTAGCTTTCTCCTCAATCTTGCTATGAATTTCTGAATGGTTCCATTTGCCTCCTTGGCTATTTAACCAACGCAGGTTCTCAATATGAATTTCTTTGCATTTCAATTGTTTAGCTAATTCTGTTACTTCATAAGCAATAAGTTGAGCTTGACTTTTCTTACTATTAACAATCTTTTGGCTAATATTTTTGCGTAGTTCTAGCCAAATATTGTATTTTGAGTTATCAACTAATCTTAACCTTTCATAAGAATCTATTTTATCTATTAATATTTGTTTTTCTTTATAAAGGTTGTTAATCTTTGTCTGAGTATTTTGTAATCGTTTACTATTAATATATTCATTACTAAAATGACCATCCTTTGTCAACGATACTGCACTAAATAATTTAATTTTTCCTATATCTACCCCAAGAATATTAGTATTTTCTTTATCTATTGGTTCAATTTTGTATTCATAAGAGCAAATACCCACGTAAACATTATCAGACTTACGTTTAATAAATCTAGGTTTTGCTATTTTACCTGTAAATCTATGGTCAATACTTGATGGGAGTATAATTTCATAATCTATCCAATCTTTTTTACTGATTTTGATTTGGCAAATAGAGTTTGTTTTCATTCTAAAGAATTGCTTTTCAGAAATAGTATAGTCTAAATTAAATACACCAGAGGTCGAAATTTCAGGTTTTTTATTACTTCGTTTAATATTCGCTATTTGACTGCGTGTTGGATAGAGTTTTTCCTTATGTAAATTAGTAAATAATTCTTTATTTATGTTAAAATTATTCTTTTCTAACTCTTCCCAGATAATAGTTGACACACGTTTAGATTCAAGTTCTCGTCTGAGATTTTCAAAAAGAATATAGGAATGCCATGTTTTATTATGTATTCCCCAGTTTTCTATTCTCGACTTTAATAAATCTCTCATTTCTATCCAAACATTCCCTTTATGTTGGGTAATGTCTATCTGTTCAAGTAAAATTCTACTAGATTTATCAGACAAGAAGAAATTTAGTTCATTCTGTAAAAAGTCATAGATGGGTATCAACTCATTAGGCATTCGGATATTGAATGATTTCCAGTTAGTCTTCATTAGTTAATTCCTTAATAATTTTTTCAGTTTTAGCTTTCCTTTTTGACCCATAAATTTTTCCACAAAAGCTTGTGATAATAGATACAAAATCATCAATTATTTCTTGGTCTTTATGTTCAACTTGATTAATAACTTCAACTTTTATATTTAATTTGGCAAATAATTTAACAAGGTAATTAAATCCAAATCTTGTTAGTCTGTCTTTATGTTCAACTAATAAAATTGAGTAATCGTCACGATTAAAGATTTTGTTTAGTAATAATCTGTTATCATTTAGACCTGAAGCTAATTCTTTATACTCTCCTACAATATTATAGCCTTTAGCTACAGCATATAATCTCATACGCTCAATTTGTCCGTCTAAAGACTTTTTGTTAGTAGAACTTGACACACGAGCATATAGGATAACAGCTTTATCATTTTTTTTATCAGTTTTTTCTTTCTTATAGAGGGGATTTTTCAAAAAGATTCTACCATGAGGATTTCTATATCCCTCTATCAGTCCTTCATTAAAATGCCGTTGAGCAGTTCTATAATGGATTCCTTTTATTTCCGCATATTCACTTACTTTTATATATTCTCTTACCATCATAATTATCCCTTTGTTTTTGTTACAATAAATATCAGAATATGCTTTTATGTGTCATAAACAATTATCTGTTTTTAATTATTTATTTTTAATAAACCAATATGTAAAATATCCAACTGCTCCAATAAAAATTAAAGGCAGACCTAAAAAGAACAATATAAGAGTTAACCCACTAAGGACTGCTAAAGCAATTTTAACAATTGAAAAAGCCATAATAGCCCCAAAAAATAACCCAAGAATCACAAAAAATAACCCAAGAATTAAGAGTAATTTTTTAGTGAAAGAAGCTTCTTCAAAAGATTTTATTAAATTATCCATTAACAATATTTCCTTTCTTATTTATTATATCAAAAATATCTTATTTGAATATTAAAATGTAGAGACTTCGGAAAATCCACTCGAAGTACCGTAATAAATTTTATTGGAAACATACCAAGTTTGAGGGCTTGAAAGATAAACGCCTCAAAAAAAATAAAATTTTTTGAAAAAAGTGTTTGACATTGTAACATTATCATGATATAATTAAACCATAAAGAAAAATAAAGAGGAAAATGAAATGACGACAACTTACGGATTTAAAGCAATGAATGCCGATATGACTTGTAGAGATTATCAATTTGAACTTGGGAAAACTTACCAAATTGATAATAAAATGCCTTTAAAATTATGTTCTGAGTCAGGTTTCCATTTCTGTTTAAATTTTGAAGATGTTTTTGATTATTACAATTGGCACGTTTCTCGTGTTTTTAAAATTAAATCTGAAACCGAAGTTTTAACAAGAAGTAATAAATCAATTACAAAAGAAATTACAATTCTTGAAGAAGTTACAAAACAAGATATAGATTTTAAAAAATTGAAAACAGACAATGCCAAAAATTTTTATGAAATTTCTTTAGAAGATAACGAAGAAATCATTTTTAATAAATTCAAAAACAATTCAGGTTGGGACGTCCGTGAAGCAGTTATTAATAAACTGTCTGATGAACAACTTATCTTTAATACTTTTAAAGATGATGAAGACCCTTATATCCGTAAAGCAGTAGTTAAAAAACTATCAGATGAAAAACTAATCTACGATACTTTCAAAAATGATGAAAATGAGGACGTCCGTAAAGCAGTTATTAATAAACTTTCTGATGAGAAACTTATCTTTGATACTTTTAAAGATGATAAAGATTGGGAAGTCCGTAGAGCAGTAATTAAGAACCTCTCTGACGAAAAACTTATCTTTAATACTTTTAAAGATGATGAACATTGGCGTGTCCGTGAAGCAGTAATTAAAAAACTATCAGATGAAAAACTTATCTTTAATACTTTTAAAGATGATAAATATTGGATAATCCGTAAAGCAGTAGTTCAAAAACTTTCTGATGAAAAACTTATCTATTCATTTAAAGATGATGATGATTTGGACATCCGTAGAGCAGTAATTAAGAAACTAGAAGAACTGAGAAGTTCCCATTAAATTCAAAATAATAATTTACGGTTTTAATAAATTAAATAAAAATAGGGTATTTAATATCCTATTTTTTAAATTATATATTAAGGATTGGGGTGGATGGAGGAAGGTGCGGGATAAAAAAAAGAAAAATTTTTGAATATAAACGAATTTTAAAACAAAAATTTAAAAAAAATCACACAAAAACTATTGACAAATCAGTTTTATTATAATATAATTAAACCATAAATAAAAACAAAGAGGTAAATAAAATGATAACTACTTACGGATTTAAAGCAATGAATATGGATATGAACTGCCGAGGGTTTCAGTTTGAAGTTGGAAAAACATACCAAATTGATAATGAAATGCCTTTAGAATTATGCTCTGGGTCAGGTTTCCATTTCTGCTTAAATTTTGAAGATGTTTTTAATCATTATAAATGGTACTCTTCCCGTGTCTTTTTAGTAAAAACTGGTTCTGAGGTTGTTACAGCGGTTAATAAGTCTATTACAAAAGAAATTACAATTCTTGAAGAAGTCACTCAAAACGATTTAAACTTCAATAATCTAG
>RRZT011365789.1_pt1 | contig 28152 bp, 25 predicted proteins | sample 2165551 | NCBI WGS metagenome assembly RRZT01 (sample SAMN10456910, study PRJNA506462) | wastewater metagenome | biome: wastewater; feature: sludge; material: wastewater sludge; isolation source: wastewater sludge with Escherichia coli K12::gfp cells carrying plasmid... | place: USA: Moscow, Idaho... | reverse complement strand
TGACCTTGTGCGGCATCGTCGACGAACCGACTTCGCCTTCCTTGAGGCGCTGCTTGAAGTAGCCCAGCGAGATGTAGCCCCAGATGTCGCGGGCCAGGTCGATGAGGATGGTGTTCGCGCGGCGCGCGGCATCGCCGATCTCGGCCACGTTGTCGTGCGGCTCGATCTGGGTGGTGTAGGGGTTGAACGCCAGGCCCAGGTCGTTTTCGATGAATTCGCGGGCGTTGGCTTCCCAGTCGACGTCCGGGTAGGCGGACAGGTGGGCGTTGTAGTTGCCCACGGCGCCGTTGATCTTGCCGAGCAGCGGCACGGCGGCGACCTGGGCGATCTGCCGCTCCAGGCGGTAGACCACGTTGGCCAGTTCCTTGCCCATGGTGGTCGGCGAGGCCGGCTGGCCGTGGGTGCGCGAGAGCATCGGCACGGCGGCGAACTGCACGGCCAGGGCGCGGATCGCGTCGGCCAGCTGGCGCATCAGCGGCAGCAGCACGCTGTCGCGGCCTTCGCGCAGCATCAGCGCGTGGGACAGGTTGTTGATGTCCTCGCTGGTGCAGGCGAAGTGGATGAACTCGCTGACCGCGGCCAGTTCCGGCAGCTTGGCGGCCTGCTCCTTGAGCAGGTACTCCACGGCCTTGACGTCGTGGTTGGTGGTGCGCTCGATTTCCTTGATGCGCTCGGCGTGTTCGAGCTGGAAGTTTTCCGCCAGCGCGTCGAGCAGGGCGTTGGCTTCGGCGGAGAACGGCGCCACCTCGGGGATGCCGGCGTGGGCGGCGAGGCGCTGCAGCCAGCGCACTTCCACCTGCACGCGGCAGCGGATCAGGCCGAATTCGCTGAAGATCGGGCGCAGGGCGCTGGTTTTGCTGCCATAGCGGCCATCAACGGGGGACACTGCGGTGAGCGAGGAGAGCTGCATGAGGACGTTCTCGACAGTCTGGCTACAGGAAAGGGGCGAAATTATACACGGAAAGCGCCGGCCCGGCGGCGGCTCAGCGCGAGCGGCGCAGCAGCGGGATCAGTCCGGCGGCGAAGATCAGCCCGGCGCCGAGCAGCGAGGCCTGGCTGGGCACCTCGTCCCAGCGCAGCCAGGCGATGATCCCGGCGAACACGATGGCCAGGTAGGCGACCGGGCCGATCAGCCCCGGCGGCGCGTAGCTGTAGGCCTGCGACATGCTCAACTGGCCGAAGCTGGCCATCAGGCCGGCGGCGATCAGCAGGAGCCACTGCTCGCCCTGGAGCGGCTGCCAGGCCCAGAGCAGCGGTAGCGCCGAGGCCAGGGCGCTGAACAGGGCGAACCAGAAGACGATGCGGAACGCCGGCTCGCTGTCGCTCATCTCGCGGATCGAGACGAAGGCGCAGGCGGCCATCACGCTGGCCAGGATGCCGATCAGCGAGATGGCCGAGACCAGCGCACCGCTGGGCTTGGCCACCAGCAGCACGCCGGCGAAGCCGATCGCGGTGGCCAACAGCATGCGCGCAGTCAACGGCTCCCTGAGCCACCACCAGGCGATCAGCGGGGTGAATACCGGCGCGGCGTAGCTGAACAGCATGGCGTCGGTCAGCGGCAGGTGGGCGAGGGCGTAGAAGTAGCAGTACATCGCCGCCAGGCCGCAGGCGCTGCGCTTGAGGTGGCTCCACGGGCGGGCGGTGCGCAGCGGCGCCAGGCCGCGGGTCAGCGCCAGCGGCAGGAAGAACAGCACGCCGACGGCGTTGCGGAAGAACACCACCATCTCGTTGCCGACGCCGAGAACGGTGGCCTCGCGGATGCACACGCCCATCAGGGCGAAGAACAGTGCCGACAGCGCCAGCAGGGCGGCGCCGCGACCCGGGCGGTGCTGCCGGGTCGCGGTGGGAGCGGAGCTGGCCATGGCTCAGCCGCGCAGCAGCGGATAGAGCTGGTCGAGCAGCTTGCGGCGGCTGAACAGCAGCTGCCAGCGGCGCCCGCCCAGCTGGCGCCAGAGCATCGCGCTGCGGATGCCGGCGAGCAGCAGGGCGCGGACCTTGTCGGCGTTGCGGCTGTCCTGCAGGTGGCGCATCTCGCCGTGGACCTGGATGCGCTGGCGGAAGGTGCTCAGGGTGTCCTGATAGAGCGCGGCGCAGGCGGCGATCACGTTGTCGTGGGCGATGCCGAACAGCTGCGCCTGGCTGTCGATCTGCTGCAGGCGGTTGCCGATCACCTGGAGCATGTCGTCGCGCTTGTCCAGCTGGCGCTGCAGGGAGATCAGCGCCACGGCATAGCGCAGGGTCTCGCGCGGCAGGCTCTGCGGGTTGCGCTCCAGGGCGCCGGCCAGCGCGCGCATGCCGTCGCGCAGGTTGAGGTGGTCGCCGCCATAGACCTCCAGGGTGTCCTTGGGATTGCGCACCAGCAGGCTGCCGAGCATGCAGCCCAGCGCGCCTTCCTGGACCTGGCCGGTCTTGGCCAGGCGGTCGACCAGCGCGGCGGCCTCGAAGACGCCGGCCAGCGCCAGCAGGCGTTCCTGTTCGCGGTTCATGGGCGCTGGATCTCCGCATCCCAGGGGCTGGCGCTTTCGATCACGCCGCCGCCGAGGCAGACCTCGCCGTCGTAGAACACCACCGACTGGCCGGGCGTCACCGCGCGCTGCGGCTCGGCGAAGATGGCGCGATAGCCGCTGGCGCTGCGTTCCAGGGTGCAGGCCTGATCCTGCTGGCGGTAGCGCACCTTGGCGGTGAGCTGGCGCGGTGCGTCCAGTTCGACCGGGTTGACCCAGAAGATCTGCGAGGCCTCCAGGCTGCGCGAGAACAGCCAGGGGTGCGCGTTGCCCTGGCCGACGATCAGCACGTTGCGCGCCATGTCCTTGGCCAGCACGTACCAGGCGTCGTCGCCGGCGTCCTTCATGCCGCCGATGCCCAGGCCCTGGCGCTGTCCGATGGTGTGGTACATCAGGCCGTGGTGCCGGCCGCTCACCTGGCCGTCGACGGTCTCGATGGTGCCCGGCTGAGCCGGCAGGTACTGCTTGAGGAAGTCGCGGAAGCGCCGCTCGCCGATGAAGCAGATGCCGGTGGAGTCCTTCTTCTTCGCCGTGGCCAGGCCGTACTGCTCGGCGATGGCGCGCACCGCCGGCTTCTCCAGTTCGCCCACCGGGAACAGGGTCCGGGCGATCTGCTCGCCGCCGACGGCGTGGAGGAAGTAGCTCTGGTCCTTGTTCGGGTCGAGGCCCTTGAGCAGCTCGCTGCGCCCGTCGACATCGCGGCGGCGCACGTAGTGGCCGGTGGCGATCAGGTCGGCGCCGAGCATCAGGGCGTAGTCGAGGAACGCCTTGAACTTGATTTCCCGGTTGCACAGGATGTCCGGGTTGGGGGTGCGGCCGGCCTTGTATTCGGCGAGGAAGTACTCGAACACGTTGTCCCAGTATTCAGCGGCGAAGTTGGCGGTGTGCAGCTTGATGCCCAGCTTGTCGCACACCGCCTGGGCGTCGGCCAGGTCCTCTTTGGCGGTGCAGTATTCGGTGCCGTCGTCCTCCTCCCAGTTCTTCATGAACAGGCCTTCGACCTGGTAGCCCTGCTGCTGGAGGAGCAGGGCCGACACCGAGGAGTCCACGCCGCCGGACATGCCGACGATCACGCGGGTATTGGCAGGGTCACGCATAGTCATCCGGAAAACCGTTGCTGGAGGCAAAGGCGCGATTCTAGCAGGGCGGGAAGGGCGCGGCGATCAGCCCGGCAGGCGGATCAGCGCCAGCGGGTAGCACTCGCCCTGCAGGTAGTCGTCGATGCAGCGGGCGACCAGGTGGCTGCGCCACTGTTCGCGGCGCGCCTCCAGCTCCTCGCGGCTCAGCCAGCGCGGGCCGATGATGCCCTCGTCGAGCGCCAGTTCGGGGCGGTGGCGCAGCGGGCGGGCGGCGAAGCATACGCGCTGGTAGGTCACGCCGTTGCTCGGTGCGGTGTACAGGTAGATGCCGGTGACGCCGGTCAGCTCGACCTCCCAGCCGGTCTCTTCGAGGGTTTCGCGCCGGGCGGCGTCCAGCAGGCTTTCGTCGGCCTCCAGGTGGCCGGCCGGCTGGTTGAGCACCACGCGGCCTTCGGCGTGTTCCTCGACCAGCAGGAAGCGGCCCTGGTCCTCGACCACGGTGGCGACGGTGACATGCGGGGTGAAACGGGGCATGGGGTTCTCCTCGTGCGGTGGCGCGCGTGCCTGCGGCAGAAACGGAAACCCCGGCACCGGGCCGGGGTTTCTGTCGAGGCTACCGACGGGCGAGCCCGTCGGTCACGCAGCGCGCAGCAGGCTTAGGCCAGTTGCGCCAGGGCGGCGTTGAAGGTAGCGCTCGGGCGCATGGCCTGGCTGGTCAGCTGCGGATCGGCATGGTAGTAGCCGCCGATGTCGACCGGCTTGCCCTGCACCTCGTTCAGCTCGGCAACGATCTTCTCCTCGTTGTCGGTCAGGCTCTTGGCTAGATCGGCGAACTGGGCTTGCAGCTCCAGGTCATCGCTCTGGGCGGCCAGGGCCTGGGCCCAGTACAGCGCCAGATAGAAGTGGCTGCCGCGGTTGTCGAGCTGGCCGACCTTGCGCGACGGCGACTTGTTGCTGTCAAGGAACTGGCCGTTGGCCTGGTCCAGGGTCTTGGCCAGCACCAGCGCCTTGGCGTTGTCGGTGGTGGTGCCCAGGTGTTCGAGGGAGGCGGCCAGGGCCAGGAACTCGCCCAGCGAATCCCAGCGCAGGTGGTTCTCCTCGACGAACTGCTGGACGTGCTTGGGCGCGGAGCCGCCGGCGCCGGTCTCGAACAGGCCGCCGCCGTTCATCAGCGGGACGATCGACAGCATCTTGGCGCTGGTGCCCAGCTCCATGATCGGGAACAGGTCGGTCAGGTAGTCGCGCAGCACGTTGCCGGTGACGGAGATGGTGTCCTTGCCGGCGCGGATGCGCTGCAGGGAGAACTTCATCGCCTCGACCGGGGCCATGATGTGGATTTCCAGGCCGCTGGTGTCGTGGTCCTTGAGGTACTGCTCGACCTTGGCGATCACTTGGGCGTCGTGGGCGCGCTTGGCGTCCAGCCAGAACACCGCCGGGGTGTTGCTGGCGCGGGCGCGGTTGACGGCCAGCTTGACCCAGTCCTGGATCGGCAGATCCTTGACCTGGCACATGCGCCAGATGTCGCCGGCCTCGACGACCTGCTCCATCAGCACCTTGCCGTTCTGGTCGGTCACGCGGACCGTGCCGGCGGCAGGGATCTCGAAGGTCTTGTCGTGGGAGCCGTATTCCTCGGCCTGCTGGGCCATCAGGCCGACGTTCGGCACGCTGCCCATGGTCACCGGATCAAAGGCGCCGTGCTGCTTGCAGTCTTCGATGACGGCCTGATAGATGGTCGCGTAGCAGCGATCCGGGATCAGCGCCTTGGTGTCGTGCAGCTGGCCGTCCGGGCCCCACATCTTGCCGGAGTCGCGGATCATCGCCGGCATCGAGGCGTCGACGATCACGTCGCTCGGCACGTGCAGGTTGGTGATGCCCTTGTCGGAGTTGACCATGGCCAGCGGCGGACGCTGGGCGTACACGGCCTGGACGTCGGCTTCGATCTCGGCCTGCTTCTCGGCCGGCAGGGCCTTGATGCGGGCGTACAGGTCGCCGATGCCGTTGTTGATGTTGAAGCCGACTTCCTTGAGCACTTCGGCGTGCTTGTCCAGGGCGTCCTTGTAGTACTCGGCGACGATGTGGCCGAACATGATCGGGTCGGAGACCTTCATCATGGTGGCCTTGAGGTGCGCGGAGAGCAGCACGCCCTGCTGCTTGGCCTCATCGATCTGCGCGGCGATGAAGCTGCGCAGGGCCTTCTTGCTCATCACCGAGGAGTCGATGATTTCACCGGCCAGCACGGCGGTCTTTTCCTTGAGCACCTTGCTGCTGCCGTCGGCGCCGATCAGTTCGATCTTGACGCTGCCGGGGGCTTCGATCAGTGCGGCCTGCTCGCTGCCGTAGAAGTCGCCGTTGCTCATGTAGGCGATGTGCGACTTGGAGTCGGCGCTCCAGGTGCCCATCTTGTGCGGATGCTTGCGGGCGTAGTTCTTGACCGACAGCGGGGCGCGGCGGTCGGAGTTGCCCTCGCGCAGGACCGGGTTCACGGCGCTGCCCTTGATCTTGTCGTAACGGGCCTTGACGTCCTTTTCGGTGTCGTTGGCCGGTGCTTCCGGGTATTCCGGCAGCTTGTAGCCGTGCTCCTGCAGTTCCTTGATCGCCGCCTTGAGCTGCGGGATCGAGGCGCTGATGTTGGGCAGCTTGATGATGTTGGCTTCGGGGGTGGTCGCCAGCTGGCCCAGTTCGGCCAGGTGGTCGCCGATCTGCTGCTCTGCGCTCAGGTATTCGGGGAAGCTGGCCAGGATGCGGCCGGCGAGGGAGATGTCGCGGGTTTCAACAGAGATGCCGGAGGAGGCGGTGAAGGCTTTGATGATCGGAAGCAGGGAGTAGGTCGCCAGGGCGGGTGCTTCGTCGGTAAAGGTGTAGATGATCTTTGAGCGAGTGGACATCTTCTAATCTAACCCTCAGTTTTGCTGTGGTTGCACAATGTCTTGATGCGCGCAAGAGGATGCTTTTTTGGCGATTCCGAGCGCATCGGCTTTTGGCCATGGGCGGTTGTTGTTATGGGGATCGACCGTCTTGTTGGTCGAAAGGCGTAGAACGCATTCCGCTTCGCTATTCGGGTCTCTGCCGCCGCAATCGTGCGGCAGCATATCACGATATGTCCATGGGATTCATGACGTTGCGTTGCCCGGGCGGGGCGTTCGGGCGCGCTGGCGCTGGTCTTCGACCGCGTTCGCACAGCCGCTCTGGAGCGCGCCTTGGAGCGATACTTGCGGGCCTGCAGCAGGGCGGCGAAAGCGCTGTGCGGGTCGTTGTACTTTGGTCGTGGACGCTGCCGTGCACGACCTCTCCCGAATCGTTCGCAAGGCGAACCCGCAAGTGGGCTGGCACCGCGCATTCGTCCCTCACGGCATCGCCCGCCGCACGCTGTCGAAGCCTGTACCGCTGCGGATACCCCGCCCAGGTGTCAATTGTGTGCTGCCGCGCTGTTCTGCTCGTGGATGCGCAGCACCTCCTCCAGCTCGGCGCGGATCAGCGCATCGTCACAGCCCGGCAGATGCTCGCGCAGGGTGCGGATCACCCATTGCTGGCCGCGGTCGACGAACTGCAGCCGCTCCTCCAGCGGCTCGATAGCCATGGCTTTGGCGTAGAAGGCGCCGGTGTCGCGGTTGGGTTCCAGGCCCAGGTGGTTGAGGCAGTTGAGCAGGTGGCGGCAGCTGTCGCCCTCGCCCTGCAGGATCTGCTGCAGCAGCGCGCGCTGGGCGTCGTCCTCGCTCTGGCGCAGGCTTTCGCCGGCCACCTTGGCACCGGCGCGCTCGGCGCTGAGGAGGATCTGCAGCAGTTCGCCCAGCTGTTCGGCGGGCATGGGATGGCTCGATGACTCTGGCATGGTGCTCTCCTGACGCGGTCTGCTGGGCCTGTGGCGGCATGTGCCTGTGCGGTCAGAATAGCGCTTTTGCACGAGGGCGTGGCCTGGCGGCGCTGCCGGAGGTTCCGCGTTCGTGTCAGCAAAACGTCGAGGGGAGAGGCTCCTGGGTGCAGAGATGGTTTGATAATTCTGTTTGGCTATTTGTGTTATTTCAATATTTTCGATTTGTTTAGCGGTTTAACATTTTGACATGTGTGGTGCTTGCGTCTTAAGTCTGAGGTTAGTTGGGGTTTGCATTTTATTGAGTTGGGTGGTGCTGGTTGATTGATGTGTTTCACTTTTGAGAATTTTAAGATAGCTCTTTTGGGGTGGTGGAATTTGCTGTGCTGAGTGTGGATTGATTGTCTTTTGCCGCTCTGTCTGAGGCGATATTTTTCTCTCTTTGATGGGGGCTGGTTTCTGTGCGGCGGCTTGCAGGCTCGACTCAGCGATTTGTGGGGATGTGCGGCAAGAATGGGGTTGTCAGGCTTTTAATGCCGATCTGGTAGTCGATCCGCGCTAGGATAGGCGCGCGATCCATGCCGGGGCGGCCGAGGTGTCGGTCATGCTGTTTCATGGCGTGAATTGCACTGGAATCATGCGCGGCTCGAATCGTGTATTCGCGCTTCGCCTTCATGGGCCTCCAGGGATTTTTGCAAGAGCGTTACCTGTGGTCAGGTCGAGATGAATTTACCTCTTAGGTGAGGTGTCGATTCATTCTGCGATCTCTCATATGGATATGCTCCATCCCGATTGTCGGCCACGCTGTTGCAATGTTGCCTTATGCATGTGGCTTCCCTGACTGGAGTGTCGGTGGGGCACAGCGTTGAGGTAACTGAAATGGCTACTCTAACCATCGTCAAAGCCGATCTGCAGTTCATCCTGCAGCAGATCCGGATTGCCGAAGCGCATGCCGGCGGTGCCGCGCTGATCGATCTGGTCGGCAACCCGCTGCTGCCCTGGGGGCTGCGCACAGTGGATGGCACCTACAACAGCCTGGTGGCTGGGCAGGAGTTCTATGGCGCGGCGGATCGCCTGATGCCGCGCCTGCTGACGCCAGTGTTCCGTGATGCCGAGAATGGCAGCGATGCCCCCGGTGCACCGCCCGGCTTCCCCGGTGCGGATACGCAGACCTCCTACGCGCAGACTTCGGGCTACGTGGTCGACTCCCAGCCGCGGACCATCAGCAATCTAGTCGTTGATCAGAGCCTGGGCAACCTGGCCGCGGTGGTCGCGGCGCTGAACTATGCAGGCTCGTCCACCACCTATGTCGATGCCTCTCGGGTGGTCGATGCCTATGCCGTGCTCAAGAGCGCCAAGGCCGAGTCCGAAGCCGCGTCCGAAGCCGTGAGCGCCGCCGAAGCCGAGGCGGCGGACGAGGCGACGCTGGCTGCGTTGCTGCAGGCGCAAACCGAAGCCCTGCAGGCGCAGGGGACGGCCCAGACGGCGCTGGATAATCTGGTCGACGATCTGGGCCTGGTCGTGGAGAACGGCACGGTGCTGATTCCCAACGTCGCGCCGGACGAAGGGCTGACGGCACCCTTCAACTCGTGGATGACCTTGTTCGGCCAGTTCTTCGATCATGGTTTAGACCTGGTCAACAAGGGCGGCAGCGGCACTGTGTACATGCCGTTGCAGCCGGACGATCCGCTGTATGTCGAGGGCTCGCACAGCAACTTCATGCTGCTGACCCGCGCCACCAACCAGCCGGGGCCCGATGGCGTGTTGGGCACCGACGACGACGTGCACGAGCACATCAACCAGACCACGCCTTTCATCGACCAGAACCAGACCTACACCTCGCATGCCTCGCATCAGGTGTTCTTACGCGAATATGTCCTGGTGGAGGGCAGGCCGGTGGCCACCGGGCACATGCTCGATGGCGTCAATGGTGGTCTGGCTACCTGGGCTGACATCAAGGCGCAGGCCCGCGAGGTGCTCGGCATCGAATTGACCGATGCCGACGTGACCAACGTGCCGATGCTGGCGACCGACGAGTATGGCCAGTTCCTACGCGGTCCGAACGGCTTCCCCCGGCTGGTCATGGCGGGCGCCCCGCCCTACGAAGTGGAAGGCAGCGCCGGCGCGCCGATCAGTACGGCGGGTGCCGTACGCACAGGGCATGCCTTCCTCGACGACATCGCCCACAGTGCGGCACCGCTGATCGTCGGCGGACAGTTGATGGCCGACGCCGATACCGAAGCCGGTAATGCGGTCGCGGTGGATGCCTTGAGCGGGCGCAACCTGGAGTACGACAACGAGCTGCTCGACTCCCACTTCATCACCGGAGACGGGCGCGGCAACGAGAACATCGGCCTGACGGCGGTGCACCATGTATTCCACGCCGAGCACAATCGCCTGGTAGAGGAGAATAAGAAGGTCATCGTCGAAAGCGGCGATCTGGCGTTCATCAACGAATGGCTGCTCACGCCCGTCGACACGCTGCCCGCGCTCGCCGATATCGATAGCCTGCTGTGGAATGGCGACCGCCTGTTCCAGGCTGCACGGTTCATCAACGAAATGCAGTACCAGCACCTGGTCTTCGAAGAGTTCGCCCGCACCGTGCAGCCGTTGGTTGACGTGTTCGTGTTCTCCAACACGGTGGACATCGATCCGGCCATCGTTGCCGAGTTCGCCCATGTGGTCTATCGCTTCGGCCACTCCATGCTCAACGAAAGCGTCGCCCGGCTGGATAACGGCATGACGTCCGACGACATCGGGCTGATCGAGGCATTCCTCAATCCCCTGGCGTTCGACAAGAATGGGGCGATCACCGCCGAGGTGGCGGCGGGCGCGATCATTCGCGGCATGACCCGGCAGACCGGCAACGAGGTCGACGAGTTCGTCACCGAGGCGCTGCGCAACAATCTGGTCGGCCTGCCGCTCGACCTGCCGGCGATCAACATCGCGCGGGGTCGCGATACCGGCATCCCCTCGCTGAACCATGCCCGCGCGCAGTTCTACGAGGCGACCGGCGACAGCCAGCTCAAGCCCTACACCAGCTGGAGCGACTTCGCCCTGAACCTCAAGACGTCGGCCTCGGTGATCAACTTCATCGCCGCCTATGGCACCCACGCGACGATCACCGAGGCCACCTCCCTGGAGGACAAGCGCGATGCCGCGCTGGCCCTGGTCATGGGCGGAGCGGATGCGCCGAGCGATCGCCTGGAATTCCTCAACGGCACCGGCATCTATGCCGAGAACAAGGGCGGGCTAGACCTGGTGGACTTCTGGATCGGCGGTCTTGCCGAAGCGCAGATGCCCTTCGGCGGCCTGTTGGGCTCCACCTTCAACTTCGTCTTCGAGGTGCAGCTGGAGAACCTGCAGAACGGCGACCGCTTCTACTACCTGAGCCGGACCCAGGGCATGAACCTGCTCAATGAGTTGGAGGCCAACAGCTTCGCCGCACTGGTCATGCGCAATACTGATCTCGGCAATCCGGAGTCCTCGCACTTGCCGGGTGCCCTGTTCCAGCGGGTCGACCATATCCTCGAGCTGGACATCGCTCGCCAGCAGTTCGCCGATCCGGTCGGCGCCGACCCGGTCCTTAATGCCCTGAATCCTCTGGTGATCCGCCAGGGCAGCGACTACCTGCGCTACACCGGCGACGAGCACGTGGTGCTGGGCGGGCGTGACGACCAGAACGACACCCTGATCGGTGGTGCCGGCGACGACACGCTGTGGGGGGATGGCGGCAACGACCGTCTCGAAGGCGGCTATGGCATCGACCACATTTTCGGCGGAACCGGAGATGACATCATCACCGACATCGGCGACGCCGACGTCATCCATGGCGACGACGGTCACGACGTGATCCATACCGGCCCCGGCCTCGACCTGGTCTTCGGCGGGGCGGGGCAGGACTTCATCTACGGCGGGCCGGACGGCAAGGAGATCTTCGGTGGCCTGGGCAACGACTTCCTGTTCACCGGCGACGGGCCGAGCTTCATTCTCGGCAACGAGGGCGACGACTGGATGGAGGGCGGCGCCGGTTTCGACACCTTGGCCGGAGACAACTCCGAGCTGTTCTTCAACAGCCCGATCATCGGCCACGATGTGATGAACGGTGGCGGCAACGACAACGACTATGACGGCGAGTCCGGCGACGACATCATGGTCCAGGGCGCCGGTATCCACCGCAACGAGGGCATGTGGGGCTTCGACTGGGCGATCCACAAGGGTAATACGCTGGCCGCCTATTCCGACCTGAACACGCCGATCTTCGCCACCGAGTTCGAGGATATCCTGCGCGACCGCTTCGACCAGGTGGAAGGGCTATCGGGGTGGATACATGACGACCAGCTGTTCGGCGACAACCGCACCGTGGGCGATGCCGCGGGCGAGGCTACCCTGGTCAATCACGAACTCACCCAGTCCGGTCTCGCGCGCATCGCCGGTCTCGCCGCGGTACTGGGCGCTGCCGCCAGTCCCAGGGCGAACCCCAATACTCCCGACGATCCGGTGCTCTTCGAGGGCGGCAACATCCTCCTCGGCGGCGGCGGCAGCGACACCATCGAAGGGCGGGCCGGCGACGACGTGATCGACGGCGATGCCTGGCTGAACGTGCGGATCAGCGTGCGCAGCAAAACCGATCCCGGCGTGGAGGAGTTCTCGGTCGACAGCATGAAGGAGCTCCAGGCGCGGATGTTCTCCGGGGAGATCAACCCCGGCCAGCTGCAGATCGTGCGCGAAATCCTGCATGACAGCACGCCGGGCGCCATCGATACGGCGGTGTTCAGCGGCGCGCGGGCCGACTACGAGATCATCGACAACCTCGATGGCAGCTACCGGGTAGTCGACAATGTCGGCACGGATGGCACCGACCAAGTGCGTAATATCGAGCGCCTGAAATTCAGCGACCAGGACGTATGGCTGGTGAATATCCCGGTGACGGGCAGTGTGCTGATCGATGTCACGGCACCCAGCGAGGACCAGGAGCTGACTGCCACGGCCAATCTGTCCGACGCCAATGGCATGCAGTCGGCGGTGCTCGGCTATGTCTGGCAGGCCCTGGGCGCCAATGGCTGGGAGGATGTCGGCAGCGGAGCGACCTTCCGCCCGGGCGATGCCCATGTCGGCCTGCCGCTGCGGGTGGTGGTCAGCTTCAGCGACGATGCGGGCAATCCCGAGTCGCTCGCCTCCGAGGCGACGGCTGCGGTGCTCAACGTCAACGACGCCCCGACCGGTGTGCCGCTGATCGACAACGCTGCACCGCGTCTGGGCCAGACACTGCAGGTGTCGACCGCCGGGCTGGCCGATGCCGACGGACTGGAGGGCGTTGCCTTCAGCTACCAGTGGCAAAGCAGTACCAATGGCGTCGATTTCAACGACATCTCCGGTGCGACAGGCCCGCAGCTGACCTTGGATACGCTGCAGGTCAATCACCAGGTGCGGGTGCTGGTGTCCTACACCGACAACCGTGGCACCCTGGAGCAGGTCGCCTCGGCGGCGACCGCTGCGGTCATCACCTCCGTGCTGATGGGCACCAATAGCGGCAACACGCTCAACGGCACGGAGTTCGATGACCACATCCTCGGGCTGGGAGGCAACGATATCCTCAACGGCCACGGTGGCAACGACATCCTCGATGGTGGGGCCGGCAACGACACCCTGGACGGCGGTCTGGGTGCCGACGCCATGTGGGGTGATACCGGCAACGATACCTATGTGGTCGACGACCTCGGCGACCAGGTGATCGAGGAGGCTGCCGGCGGTACCGACACGGTGCGCACCTCGCTGAACAGCTACGCGCTTGGCGCGAACGTGGAGCACCTGACCTTCATCGGTACGGGCGACTTCAGTGGACTCGGCAACGAGCTGGCCAACACGCTGACGGGCGGTGCGGGCAACGACACGCTGGATGGCGGCAGCGGGAGCGACCGCCTGGTGGGCGGGGCCGGTAACGATGTCTACCATGTCGACGTGGCGGGGGATACGGTGATCGAGTCCTTCGGCGGCGGCGAGGACACGGTGTACTCCATGCTGTCCAGCTACACCTTGGGCAGCAACGTGGAGCACTTCGTCCATGTAGGCAGCGGCGCCACCAATGCCAGTGGCAACGGTCTGGACAACCGGATGTCCGGCGGCAGCGGCGATGACGTCCTCAGAGGGCTGAGCGGCGACGACATACTCGATAGCCTGGATGGCAACGACCTGCTCTACGGCGGTGCGGGCGTCGACATGCTGCTGGGCGGAGCTGGCAACGACGGTCTGTATGGCGATAGCGGCAACGACAACCTGGATGGCGGTGCCGGTGACGACATTCTGGACGGCGGAGTGGGTAATGACCGGGTGACCGGCGGCGCGGGCAATGACCTGATGTATGCCAATCAGGGCAACGACATCTTCGTGTTCGGCGCGAACTTCGGCAATGACACTATCATAGGCTTCGACGCCAACGCCTCGGGAGGGCAGGACCTGCTGAATGTGGCTGCACTGGGCCTGGCGGCAGCGGACTTCCAGAGCGGCGGCCGGGTCAGCATTGCCGCCGCTGGCGCCGATACCCTGATCACCATCGGTGGCGCTGACGGAGGCAGCATCCGCCTGAGCGGGGTCAGCTGGCTGACGGTGAACGCGCTCGACTTCCAGTTGGTGTAAGACACCGTTCCCGGCATTGCCGGGGTACAGGGTGCTGTTGCAAGTACAGCGTCCCCTAGGGCCGAAACACAAAAGCCCCGTTGTACGGGGCTTTTGTGTGAAAGATGGCGGAAGCGTAGAGATTCGAACTCTAGGACAGTTGCCCGTCGGCGGTTTTCAAGACCGCTGCCTTAAACCACTCGGCCACGCTTCCTTAACAGGGCGGCAATACTACCGGATCGAAACAGCCTGTCAAACTCTGTTGCCCGGTGCCGGGCGGGGCTTTGCTAAGATTTGCTCGTCCCATTGCGCCAGTGTCCATCCAGGAGGAGCAACATGCGCGAACATCCTTATGTCCTGCACGATACGCAGGTCGAGCAGCAGGCGACCAGCAAGGTCCTGCGCAATACCTATGCGCTGCTGGCGCTGACGCTGGGCTTTAGCGGTCTGGTGGCGTTCGCCGCGCAGCAGGCGCAGGTGCCGCATCCGGGCATTCTGCTCACTCTGGTCGGTTTCTACGGTCTGTTCTTCCTGACCGTGAAGCTGCGCAACTCCGGCTGGGGGCTGCTCAGCACCTTCGCCCTGACCGGTTTCATGGGCTACACCCTGGGGCCGATCCTCAACCGCTATCTGGCGTTGAGCAACGGCGCCGACCTGATCGTCAGCGCCTTCGCGATGACTGCCATCGTATTCGGCGGCCTGTCGGCCTACGTGCTGACCACCCGCAAGAACATGAGCTTCCTGTCGGGCTTCATCACCGTGGGCTTCTTCGTCCTGCTCGGCGCCATGCTGGCGGCCTGGCTGTTCGAGATCAGCGGCCTGCAGCTGGCGATCAGCGCCGGTTTCGTGCTGTTCTCCTCGGCTGCGATCCTCTGGCAGACCAGCGAGATCATCCACGGTGGCGAGCGCAACTACGTGATGGCGACTATCAGCCTGTATGTGTCGATCTACAACCTGTTCCTCAGCCTGTTGCAGATCCTCGGCATCATGGGCAGCGACGACTGATCGCTGTCGCGCCTTTCGGACCCGCCGCCCTGGCGGGTCTTTTCGTTTATCATGCCGGTCAACGCCATTAGCCAGCCTTGAGCGGGTACGTCCGGTGGGCGGGGAGGGCGGTGTCCGTGCCGCCTCCGCCCGCCGGACGTACCCGGAAGATGCCATGAAATTCGCCCTTGCCCTGTTCGCCGCGCCCCATGCCCCGTCCAGTCGTCGCGCCCTGCGTTTTGCCGAAGCACTGCTGGCCGAGGGGCACGAGATCGTGCGGCTGTTCTTCTATCAGGATGCCGTGCACCTGGGGTCGGCCCTGCCGGTCGCCGCCCAGGACGAGCTGGACCTGCCCGCCGCCTGGCGCGCGCTGGTGGAGCGGCATCGCCTGGATGCGGTGGTGTGCATCGCCGCCGCCCTGCGCCGCGGCGTGCTGGATGCCGGCGAAGCCGAGCGCTATCGGCGCCCGGCGGCCAATCTGAGCCAAGGCTGGACGCTGTCGGGCCTTGGGCAGTGGCACGAGATGGCCCAGGAGGCCGACCGGCTGATCTGTTTCGGAGGCGACTGAGCATGGCCAAATCCCTGTTGCTGATCTGCCGGCGCGCGCCGTGGAGCGGCCCGGCGGCGCGCGAGGCGCTGGATGTGGCGTTGGCCGGCGGCGCCTTCGACCTGCCGATCAGCCTGCTGTTTCTCGATGACGGTGTGTTCCAGCTGCAGGCCGGCCAGCAGCCGGCCCTGCTGGAGCAGAAGGATCTGGGCGCCAACCTCAGGGCGTTGCCGCTGTTCGGCATCGAGGCGCTGTATGTGGCGGCTGCCGACCTGCAGCGCCGTGGTCTGGAGGCCGCGCAGCTGGCCCTGCCGGCGACGCTAGTGGAGGACGCCGCGCTGGCGGCCCTGCTCAATCGACACGATCTGGTGATGACCCTCTGATGTCCACCCTGCACCTGCTTTCCCGCTCGCCGTTCGGCGATGACAGCTTCGCCAGTTGCCTGCGCCTGCTCGGTGCCGACGACGGCCTGCTGCTGACTGGCGATGCCGTCCATGCCCTGCAACCCGGAACGGCGCCGCGCGCCCTGCTGGAGGCGCTGCCCGCCGGGCAGCCGCTGTTCGTCCTGGACGAAGATCTGGCCGCCCGTGGCCTGGCTGCGCCGGCCCGGGTGACGGTGGTCGACTATGCCGGCTTCGTCGACCTGAGCCTGCGTTTTGCACGGGTCAACAGCTGGCTATGAATTGTCTCGACGTGAGCGGCCGGCAGATTGCGCTGGACGGCGACGGCTATCTGCAGCAGCTCTGCGACTGGGACCGGGCGGTGGCCGAGGCGCTGGCTGCCCGCGAGGGGCTGGCGCTGAGCGCCGAGCACTGGGAAATTCTCGATCTGCTGCGGCGCTTCCACGCCGAGTTCCAGCTGTCGCCGGCGACCCGGCCGCTGATCCGCTACGTGGCCCAGCAGTTGGGCGCGGAGAAGGGCAACAGCCTGTACCTCAACCGCCTGTTCAACGGCACTCCTGCCAAACTGGCCGCCAAGCTGGCCGGGCTACCGAAACCGACCAACTGCATATGACGCCGATCCCGACCACTCCCGAAGAACATCCCTTCGCCGCCTTCGTGCGCATTCTCGGCAAGGGCAAGCGCGGCGCCCGCGACCTGACCCGCGACGAAGCGCGCGAGGCGATGGGCATGCTGCTCGACGGGCGGGTCGAGGACGTCCAGCTCGGCGCCTTCCTGATGCTGCTGCGGCACAAGGAGGAGAGCGCCGAGGAGCTGGCCGGCTTCACCGAGGCGGTGCGCGCGCGGGTCGCCGCGCCGGCCATCGCGGTGGACCTGGACTGGCCGAGCTATGCCGGCAAGAAGCGCCATCTGCCCTGGTACCTGCTGACCGCCAAGGCGCTGGCGGCGGGCGGGGTGCGGATCTTCATGCACGGTGGCGGCGCGCACACCGCCGGCCGGCTGTACAGCGAGCAGATGCTTGCGGCCCTGGAGATTCCCTGCTGCGCGGACTGGGCGGAGGTCGAGGCGGCACTGGCGCGCGGCGGGCTCGCCTTCATGCCGCTGGGCGCCTGGATGCCGGCGCTGCAGCGGATGATCGACCTGCGCAACACCCTCGGCCTGCGCTCGCCGATCCACTCGCTGGCACGGGTGCTCAACCCGCTGGGCGCGCGTTGCGCGCTGCAGAGTATCTTCCATCCCGGCTATCAGGCGGTGCATCGCGAGGCCAGCCGCTTGCTCGGCGACCATGCCCTGGTGATCAAGGGCGATGGCGGCGAGATCGAGGCCAACCCCGATGCCGCCATGCACCTTTACGGCGCCACGGGCGGGCAGGCCTGGGACGAGGAGTGGCCGGCGTTGTCCGCGCAGCGCCACGTCAAGCCTGCCCGACTCGATCCCGCGCACCTGCTCGCGGTGTGGCGCGGCGAGGCGCAGGACGCCTACGGCCTGCTGGCGGTGCGTGCCAGCATGGCGCTGGCCTTGCGCGGCCTGGGCCTGGACCGCGAGGAAGCATTCGCGCGCGCCGATGCCCTGTGGAGTGCGCGGCTGGGCTGATACGCGTCGCTTGCCCGGCGTTCAGGCTGCGGCGAAGCGCCGTTGCCGCGTCACCGGGGCAGGTTCGACGTCATTGTCGTAGGCGTTGTCGTCGGCATCGGAGCGCACCGGCTGGCTGATGCGGAAGCTTTCCACCCGCTGCTTCATCTGCTCGGCCTGATCTTCCAAGGCGGCGGCCGCGCTGCGCGACTGCTCGACCAGCAGGGCGTTCTGCCGGGTGCTGTTGTCCATCTGGTGGATGGCGTTGTCGATCTGCTCGATGCCCGCGCTCTGCTCGCGGGTGCCGCTGGCCACTTCCTGCATCAGGCTGGACAGGCGATCGATCGAGGCGACGGTGGCGCGGATGCTGGCGCCGCTGTGCTCGGCCTGTCGTGCGCCGTCGTTGATCTTGCCGGCGATGGCCTCGATCAACTGGCGGATCTCGCTGGCCGAGTCGGCGCTGCGGCTGGCCAGGGTGCGCACCTCGGCGGCTACCACGGCGAAGCCGCGACCCTGCTCGCCGGCCCGCGCCGCCTCGACTGAGGCGTTGAGGGCGAGGATGTTGGTCTGGAAGGCGATCGAGTCGATCACCTGGATGATGTCGTTGATCTTCTGCGAGCTGTCGGCCAGCTCCTGCATCAGCTGGATCGACTGCGCCACGTCGCGGCCGCCGCTCTGCGCGGTGCGTGCCGCCTCCAGGGCCAGCTGGCTGGCCTGCTCGGTGACTTCGCTGTTCTGCCGGACGATGCCGGTGATCTGGCTCATGCTCGATGCGGTCTGCTGCAGGGCGATAGCCTGCTCCTGGGTGCGTGCGGCCAGCGCCTGGCTGCCGGTCAGGACCTCGTGGGCACCGTCGAGCACGCTTTCGCTGCTGTCGTGCAGGGAAATCACCAGGCTGGACAGGCGCTGGTTGGTTTCGCCCATGGCGCTGAGCAGCTGACCGGTCTCGTCGTGGTTGTGGCCGTGCAGGCTCTGGGTCAGGTCGCCGTCGGCCAGGCGCCGGGTGGCGTCGAGGGCGCGTTGCAGGGGGCGGGTGATGCTGCGGGTGATCGACAGGGCCATGGCGCCGGCGATCAGCACGGCGAGCACGGCAAAGCCCAGCAGGCTGTTGCGCGACAGGTAGTACTGCCGGGCGACCTGGGTGGCGGCCTCGCTCATCAGCTGCAGGGCGCGCTGCTCGATATCGGCGGCCAGGGTGTCGAGCTGCTGCACCTCGTCGTTGAACTGGCCGAAGACCATGTTGGCGATGCCGGTATCGGTCAGGTCCTGTTCCTCGATGCGCGCGTAGAGGGCGGCGAAGCCGTTGCTGTAGGCGATCAGCTGCTTTTCCGACTCCTCGTAGAGCGCGCGCAACTCCTCGGAGGGCGCCAGGGCGGCGCCCTCGTCGAGCAGGCGCAGCAGTTGCTGGTGGGCCTCGTCCCATTTCTGCTTGTGCGGGCGGACGCTGGCGAGGAAGGCGACGTTGATGAAGATTTCCTTCTCCAGGCGGCGCTCCTCCAGGGTCAGGCGGCGGATTTCCGAGGCGTTGTGGGCGAGCACCACATGAGTGTCGAGCATCTCGGTGGCGGTGTCGCGCTGGGCGTCGAGGCCGTGCAGGCCGGCGCCGGTGGCGGCGATCATCAGCAGGACGATGGTGGCGAAGGCGAGGGCCAGGCGGGTACCGATGGTCAGGCGGGAGAGCATCAGGCAGTTTCCAATGGAATAAGGAAGTGGAGCCTTTATTAGAGTTTTTGTATGTCGCCGGGATGACCGTCGTGTTGCGAAATCATGACAATCATGGCGGGGTGCCATCGCGGTGCCGGTATCCTGGCGAAGCCTCCTCTATGCTCTGCAGGAACCCGTGGAGGTGACGGGAGTCTAGAGCCTTCCCCATTCAGGAGAGTCGTCATGTTCAAGAGACCAATCCGCCGCCGTCTGGCGGTCGCACTGCTGGCCGCCCAGTTGTGCGCCGGCGTCCAGGTGCCGCTGGCCCAGGCGGCGATGCTCGGCACCGGCGAGGTGCTGCAGGCCCAGCAGCAACAGCTCGACCGCCAGCAACTGCTGGCCATGCTCGACGACCAGGGCGTGCGCGACAAGCTGGCGGCGCTGGGCGTCGAGCGCGAGCAGGTCGAGCGGCGCATCGCCAGCCTGAGCAACGCCGAGCTGGCGCAGTTCAATCAACAGCTCGGCGAGGCGCCGGCCGGCGGCATCGTCGGGGTCATCGTGCTGTTTTTGGTGATCTTCATCATCACCGACATGCTCTGCGCCACCGACCTGTTTTCCTTCGTCAAGTGCATCAACCGTTGAGCCGGGGCCTGCTGGCCCTGCTGCTCGGGGCGCTGCTGCTCGGCGGCTGCGCGGCGCGGCCGGTGCTGGGGCCCGCGGCGGGTCTGCCGCCGCGGGTGGAGCTGGAGGAGGTGCCGTTTTTCCCTCAGGAGGACTACCAGTGCGGTCCGGCCGCATTGGCCACCATGCTCGGTCAGCGCGGCTTGAGTGAGGAGCCCGACGCGCTGCGGCGCGAGGTCTATCTGCCCGGCCGCCAGGGCAGCCTGCAGGTGGAGCTGGTGGCGGCGGCGCGCCAGCGCGACCTGCTGGTCTATCCCGTGGCGCCGCGGCTGGAAGCGCTGCTGGCCGAAGTGGCGGCCGGCCATCCGGTTCTGGTGCTGCAGAACCTGGCGTTCGACTGGTATCCGCGCTGGCACTTCGCCGTGCTGGTCGGTTACGACCTGTCCCGGCAACAGCTGATCCTGCGTTCGGGCACCACCCGGCGCTGGCTGAGCGACTTCGCCAGCTTCGACGCCACCTGGGCGCGCGGCGGGCGCTGGGCAGTGTTGACCCTGCCGGCGGATCGGCTGCCGGCGCAGGCGCAGCCGCAGGTCTGGCTGCAGGCGGCGGCGGATCTGGAGCAGGTCGGTCGCGGCGCGGCGGCGCTGCAGGCCTATCGGGTGGCGACCGTACGCTGGCCCGCCGCCGGATTGCCGTGGTTCGCTCTGGGCAATGCCCGCTATGCCGCGCGGGATGTGCCTGGCGCGCAGGAGGCTCTGCTGCGGGCGGTGCGCGTCGAACCCGGTCTGGCGCCGGGCTGGTCGAACCTGGCCCATGTGCTGGCCGAGCAGGGTTGCGCGGTCGAGGCGCGGGTGGCGCAAGGCTGCGCGCAGCGCCTGGCGCCCGCCGATGCCCGGCTGCGCGAATCCCTGCCGGCGGCTGGCGCGGCAGGGTCGTGCCCGAGCCTGCCGGCGTGTCCGGCGACGCTTCCCTGAGCTGTCCTCAGAGCCCCAGGCGGTCGCGCAACTGGTAGTAGCAGGCGCCCAGCGCCGTGAGCGGTACGCGCAGCAGGCGCCCGCCGGGGAAGGGGTAGTGCGGCAGGCTGGCGAAAGCGTCGAAACGCTCGGCCTGGCCGCGCAGGGCCTCGGCCAGCACCTTGCCGGCCAGGTGCGTATAGGTGACGCCGTGGCCGCTGCAGCCTTGCGAGTAGTAGAGGTTGTCGCCCAGGCGACCGACCTGCGGCAGGCGCGAGAGGGTCAGCAGGAAGTTGCCGGTCCAGGCGAAGTCGATGCGGGTGTCCTGCAGTTGCGGGAAGGTTCTGAGCATCTTCGGGCGGATGATCGAGGCGATGTCGCTGGGGTCGCGGGCGCCGTAGGTCACGCCACCGCCGTAGATCAGGCGGCGGTCGGCGGACAGGCGGAAATAGTCGAGCAGGTAGTTGCAGTCCTCGACGCAGTGATCGCCCGGCAGCAGGGCGCGGGCGCTGGCTTCGTCGAGCGGTTCGGTGGCGATCACCTGGCTGCCGCAGGGCATCGACTTGGCCGCCAGTTCGGGCAACAGGTTGCCGAGGTAGGCGTTGCCGGCGACGATCGCGAAGCGCGCGCGTACCTGCCCGTGGGGGGTGTGCAGGCGCAGGGTGCTGCCGCGCTCGATGCGGATCACCGGCGACTGCTCGTGGATGCGTCCGCCCAGCGACTCGACCGCGGCCGCTTCGCCCAGCGCCAGGTTGAGCGGGTGGATATGCCCGCCGCTGCGGTCGAGCAGGCCGCCGATGTAGCCCTCGCTGGCCACGCAGTGGCGGATCGCCTGGCGATCCAGCAGCTCCAGCTGGGTGTGGCCGTGGCGCTCCCAGAGCGCTTTCTGGGTCTCCAGGTGGCGCATCTGTTTATCGGTGAAGGCAGCGAAGATGCTGCCGTCCTTGAGGTCGCAGGCGATCCGGTAGCGGGCGATGCGCTCGCGAATGATCCGTCCGCCCTCGAAGGCCATCTGCGCCATCAGGGCTGCGGCCTTGGGTGGGGCGCTGCGCTCGATCACGTCGATGTCGCGGCTGTAGCTGTTGACGATCTGGCCGCCGTTGCGCCCCGAGGCGCCGAAGCCGACCTTCGCCGCTTCCAGTACGGTGACGCGAAAGCCATGCTCCAGCAGGAACAGGGCGCTGGACAGGCCGGTGTAGCCGGCGCCGACGATGCACACATCGGTGTCCTGCTCGCCCTGCAGGGCCGGTCGCTCCGCGGCGGGGTGGGCGGAGAAGGCATAGTAGGATTGCGGGTAGGGAGTGTGCGCCATCTTGCAACCTCTGTTGTATATCCTTTACGACACCCTGATCCTAAGCCCGATCCCGCAGGGCTGCCAGAGCGTCCCGGCTTCAGCGAGAAAAATGCAGTTTTTCAGTGGCTTAGCGAAAAAACTGTTGACGGGCTCGGGAAGCCTCTCTAATATTCGCGGCGCAACGCAGGCACATAGCTCAGTTGGTTAGAGCACCACCTTGACATGGTGGGGGTCGTTGGTTCGAGTCCAATTGTGCCTACCAGATTTCAGCAGTTGCAGGCGCATAGCTCAGTTGGTTAGAGCACCACCTTGACATGGTGGGGGTCGTTGGTTCGAGTCCAATTGCGCCTACCAACAAAACAGAAAAGCCGGTCTAGATGACCGGCTTTTCTGTTTTCGGCTTTCGGAAAAATCCTGTGCGGCGAGGTGGGCGGTGAAGTCGGTGGTCTGGCCGTTGGCGGAAGGTGTGCTGCATGGCATCGAGCAGGGTGAGGGAGTGCCTGTGCTGCTGGTGCATGGCTCGCTGTGCGATTACCGCTACTGGCAGGCGCAGATGGCGCCGCTGGCGGGGGCTGGCTGGCGGGTGATTGCTGTCAGTCTGCGGCGCTGCTATCCCGAGCGCTGGGACGGGCAGGGCGATGGCTTCTCCAGCGAGCGGCATGTGGCCGACCTGATCGAGCTGATCGACGAGCATTTGCGCGAGCCGGTGCATCTGGTCGGGCATTCGCGGGGCGGCAATCTGGCGTTGCGCCTGGCCGCGCAGCGTCCCGACCTGTTGCGCTCGCTGGTGCTGGCCGATCCGGGCGGCGATTACGCCGTCGAGCTGTTCCAGGCCTCCGGGCTGGAAGCGCCGCCGGCGCCGGCCCGTCGCAATCTGTTCCGCGAGGAGGCGCTGCGCCTGATTCGTGTCGGCGAGCTCGAGGCCGGCATGCAGCTGTTCGTCGATACGGTGAGCGGTGCCGGTATCTGGCAGCGTTCCTCGGCGCGCTTCCGGCAGATGGCGCTCGACAATGCCTTTACCCTGGTCGGGCAGGTTCGCGATCGCCCGGGGGTGATCGGTGCGGGCCTGCTGCACGGTATCCGCCGGCCGACCCTGCTGCTGGGTGGTGAGCGCAGTCCGGCGCCCTTCCCGCAGGTGCTGCGGATGCTCGCGCGGCAATTGCCCGATGCGCGCTGCGAGATACTACCGGGCGTTTCCCATGGCATGAACGTGCAGCGTCCGGCGCAGTTCAATCGCCTGTTGCGCGAGTTCATCGAGGCGCTCTAGGTCGCGGCGGGCGTTTTCCTTGCGCCTGTCGGGTTTTTCTGGAACGATTGCGCGCTTATTTTCCAGTGATCTCCGCCTGTGTGCCGGGAAGGCCGTTTTCGGTCCTGCCATCGTGAGGCAGTTTTCCCGCCGGGCGCCGCTTACTGGCTCATCCCACCCCATGTGGCCTTTGGTAGGGGTCACCACTGAGAGAGGAGGCGCCATGCCCATCGTTACTCTTCCCGACGGTAGTCAGCGTTCGTTCGAGCAGCCGGTCAGCGTGGCCGAAGTTGCCCAGTCCATCGGTGCCGGTCTGGCCAAGGCCGCCCTGGCCGGCAAGATCGACGGCCAGCTGGTGGACACCTCGCATGTCATCGAGGGCGATGTCGCGCTGTCGATCATTACCGCGCGTGATGCGGAGGGCATCGATGTGCTGCGTCACTCCTGTGCCCACCTGATGGCCATGGCCGTGCAGGCGCTGTTCCCCGGCACTCAGGTGACCATCGGTCCGGTGATCGACAACGGCTTCTACTACGACTTCGACTGCGAGCGGCCCTTCACCAGCGAAGACCTCGAAAAGATCGAAGCGAAGATGCAGGAGCTGGCCAAGGCCGACCTGCCGGTCTCTCGCTCGCTGATGTCGCGCGACGAAGCGGTGGCCTTTTTCGATCGTCTCGGCGAGAAGTACAAGGTCGAGATTATCGAGTCGATCCCGGGTAACGAAGAGCTGTCCTTCTACAGTCAGGGCGACTTCATCGACCTGTGCCGTGGCCCGCACGTGCCCTCGACCGGCAAGCTGCAGGCGTTCAAGCTGATGAAGGTGGCCGGCGCCTACTGGCGTGGCGATTCGAAGAACAAGATGCTGCAGCGCATCTATGGCACCTGCTGGGGCAGCAAGCAGGACCTCAAGGACTACCTGCATCGTCTGGAGGAGGCCGAGAAGCGCGACCATCGCAAGATCGGCAAGCGCCTCGATCTGTTCCACACCCAGGAAGAAGCGCCCGGCATGGTGTTCTGGCACCCCAATGGCTGGACCATCTATCAGGTGCTCGAGCAGTACATGCGTCGCGTGCAGCGCGAGCATGGCTATCTGGAAATCAAGACCCCGCAGGTGGTCGACCGCGTGCTGTGGGAGAAATCCGGGCACTGGGCCAACTACGGCGACCTGATGTTCACCACCGAGTCGGAAAGTCGCGACTACGCGGTCAAGCCGATGAACTGCCCGTGCCACGTGCAGGTGTTCAATCAGGGCCTGAAGAGCTACCGCGAGCTGCCGATCCGCTTGGCCGAATTCGGCGCCTGCCACCGTAACGAGCCGTCCGGCTCGCTGCACGGCATCATGCGGGTGCGCGGCTTCGTGCAGGACGATGCGCACATCTTCTGCACCGAGGGGCAGATGCAGGATGAGGCGGCGGCCTTCATCAAGCTGACCCTCGATGTGTACTCCGACTTCGGCTTCAAGGATGTGCAGCTCAAGCTGTCGACCCGTCCGGAAAAGCGCGTCGGCTCGGACGAGCTGTGGGATCGCGCCGAGGCTGCCCTGCAGTCCGCGCTGGATGCCACGGGCCTGTCGTGGGAGCTGCAGCCGGGCGAGGGCGCCTTCTACGGGCCGAAGATCGAGTTTTCCCTGAAGGACTGCCTCGGTCGCGTCTGGCAGTGCGGCACCCTGCAGCTCGATTTCAATCTGCCGATCCGCCTGGGCGCCGAGTACGTCAGCGAAGACAATAGCCGCAAGCATCCGGTGATGCTGCACCGGGCGGTGCTGGGCTCCTTCGAGCGCTTCCTCGGTATCCTCATCGAGCACTACGAGGGCTCCTTCCCGGCCTGGCTGGCGCCGACCCAAGCGGTGGTGCTGAACATCACCGACAAGCAGGGCGAATTCGCCGCCCAGGTGGCGAAAGAACTGGAAGGCAGTGGCTACCGTGCCAAGGCCGACTTGAGAAATGAGAAGATCGGCTTTAAAATCCGCGAGCATACTTTGCTCAAGGTTCCCTACCTGCTGGTGATCGGGGATCGCGAAGTCGAATCGCAGACCGTCGCCGTGCGTACGCGCGACGGTCAGGATCTGGGCTCCATGAGCGTCATCGAGTTCCAGAATCTGCTGGCCGAGGCCGTTTCCCGGCGTGGTCGGTAACAAACGGAGTAATCACTATTAAGCAGCGCGACATGAGACAAGACAGACGAGTACAGGCACGTCCGCCGATCAACGAAAACATCACCGCTCGCGAGGTTCGCCTGATCGGTGCCGATGGTCAGCAGGTTGGTGTGGTTTCCATTGCCGAAGCCATTCAGGCGGCCGAAGACGCCAAGCTCGACCTGGTTGAGATTGTTGCTGACGCGGTTCCGCCCGTATGCCGGATCATGGACTACGGCAAGCACCTGTTCGAGAAGAAGAAACAGGCTGCCGAGGCGAAGAAGAACCAGAAGCAGGCGCAGATTAAAGAAGTAAAGTTTCGTCCAGGGACGGAAGAAGGGGATTACCAGGTAAAACTACGCAACCTGGTACGTTTCCTAGTCGATGGGGACAAGGCCAAGGTATCCCTGCGATTCCGCGGTCGTGAGATGGCCCACCAGGAGCTGGGTATGGAGCTGTTGAAGCGGGTCGAAAACGACCTCGCCGAATACGGCTCCGTCGAACAGCATCCGAAGATGGAAGGACGCCAGCTGATCATGGTCATCGCCCCCAAAAAGAGAAAGTAACCACCAGGGCACTGGCAGGCCTTGCGGTTATGCGTAATTACCGAATGCGGAGTACTAAACATGCCTAAGATGAAAACCAAGAGCGGTGCCAAGAAGCGCTTCAAGCCGACTGCAAACGGCTTCAAGCACAAGCACGCTTTCAAGAGCCACATCCTGACCAAGATGACCACCAAGCGTAAGCGCCAGCTGCGCGGCACCTCGCTGATGCATGCATCCGATGTCGCCAAAGTCGAGCGCATGCTGCGCGTTCGTTAATCTAGTCAAGATAATCAAGAGGTTACAACATGGCTCGTGTTAAGCGTGGCGTCATCGCCCGTCGTCGTCACAAGAAGATCCTGAAGCTCGCCAAGGGCTACTACGGTGCGCGTTCGCGCGTATTCCGCGTTGCCAAGCAGGCGGTGATCAAGGCAGGCCAGTACGCCTACCGCGACCGTCGTCAGAAGAAGCGTCAGTTCCGCGCTCTGTGGATTGCCCGTATCAACGCCGGTGCGCGCATCAACGGCCTGTCCTACAGCCGTCTGATCGCCGGCCTGAAGAAAGCTTCCATCGAGATCGACCGCAAGGTTCTGGCCGATCTGGCAGTGAACGAAAAAGCGGCGTTCGCTGCGATTGTCGAGAAAGCCAAAGCCGTTCTGGCCTAAGCCCCCCGACAATCATCGGGCCTTCGGGCTCGGGCAACGTCACCAATAGGGGAAGGGCCTTTGTGCCCTTCCCCTATTTTGTATCTGGAGTCCGTACATGGAAAACCTGGATGCGCTGGTCTCCCAAGCCCTGGAGGCCGTGCGACACACCGAAGATGTGAATGCCCTGGAGCAGCTCCGGGTTCATTATCTCGGCAAGAAGGGCGAGCTGACCCAGCTCATGCAGACCCTGGGCAAGCTCTCGGCCGAGGAGCGGCCCAAGGCCGGTGCGCTGATCAACGCGGCCAAGACCAGCGTTCAGGATGCCCTCAATGCGCGCAAGGCCGACCTCGAGTCCGCCGCCCTGGCTGCCCGCCTGGCTGCCGAGCGCATCGACGTCACCCTGCCGGGTCGTGGCCAGACCAGCGGCGGCCTGCACCCGGTGACCCGCACGTTCGAGCGCATCGAGCAGTTCTTCACCCGCATCGGCTACAACGTCGCCGAAGGCCCGGAAGTCGAAGACGACTACCACAACTTCGAAGCCCTCAACATCCCCGGCCACCACCCGGCGCGGGCGATGCACGACACCTTCTACTTCAACGCCAACATGCTGCTGCGCACCCACACCTCGCCGGTCCAGGTGCGCACCATGGAAAGCCAGCAGCCGCCGATCCGCATCGTCTGCCCCGGCCGTGTCTACCGCTGCGACTCCGATATCACCCACTCGCCGATGTTCCACCAGGTCGAAGGCCTGCTGGTCGACGAGAATGTCAGCTTCGCCGACCTCAAGGGCACCATCGAGGAATTCCTCCGGGTGTTCTTCGAGAAGCCGCTGGGCGTGCGTTTCCGCCCCTCGTTCTTCCCCTTCACCGAGCCGTCGGCCGAGGTCGACATGGAGTGCGTGATGTGCTCCGGCAAGGGCTGCCGCGTCTGCAAGCAGACAGGCTGGCTGGAAGTGATGGGCTGCGGCATGGTCCACCCGAACGTGCTGCGCATGTCCGGCATCGACCCCGAGAAGTACCAGGGCTTCGCCTTCGGCATGGGCGTCGAGCGCATGGCCATGTTGCGCTACGGCGTCAACGACCTGCGCCTGTTCTTCGACAACGACCTGCGCTTCCTCGCGCAATTCCGCTAGGTCGGCCGGTCAACCCGCTTTCAGGAGAACAGGATGAAATTCAGCGAACAATGGCTGCGCACCTGGGTTAGCCCGCAGGTTGCGCGCGACGAACTGGTGGCCCGCCTGTCGATGGCTGGCCTCGAAGTGGACAGCGTCACCCCGGCTGCCGGCGAGTTCAGCGGCGTGGTGGTCGGCGAGATCCTCTCCGCCGAACAGCACCCGGACGCCGACAAGCTGCGCGTCTGCCAGGTGAGCAACGGCAGCGAAACCTTCCAGGTGGTCTGCGGCGCACCCAACGCCCGTCCGGGCATCAAGATTCCCTTCGCCATGATCGGCGCCGTGCTCGGCGCCGACTTCAAGATCAAGAAGGCCAAGCTGCGCGGTGTCGAATCCTTCGGCATGCTCTGCTCGGCCTCCGAGCTGCAGATCAGCGACGACGACTCCGGC
>RRZT010490185.1_pt1 | contig 28186 bp, 27 predicted proteins | sample 2165551 | NCBI WGS metagenome assembly RRZT01 (sample SAMN10456910, study PRJNA506462) | wastewater metagenome | biome: wastewater; feature: sludge; material: wastewater sludge; isolation source: wastewater sludge with Escherichia coli K12::gfp cells carrying plasmid... | place: USA: Moscow, Idaho... | reverse complement strand
GGCTGCCACATCAACAAAGAGGATCCCGGCAAGTAGAGGACCGAGAGCCGCAAGCAGGCCCGGTACCACGGTCGAGTTGACGTAGATGGTTGGAAACGCATAGGCGGCAAGCGCCGCGAAAGCAATGCCGACCAGTGCTGCGGTGCCATAGAGGATTTGTGTGCGACGCCTCGCGCCGTGGCTCGGATCCTCGGTCTTGACGACAATCGTGAGAGTTGGCCTGCTACATCACAAGTGAAATGATCCCAATCGCCAGAGCGGTAATCGCAATGACCGTCCCTGAAACCGCAACGGAAAAAGCCGCGATGCCCCAAGCACGTGCGGTCTTGTCTGCGCCCCCCAGATGCGACGAAGACTTGCCGACAATGTCACGCGCGACGCTTCCGAGGCCGGGCGTCTCGAAGACTTCTCCGTCCTCCTCCGTCATTTCGCGGGCCGAGTAGGGGATTTGTCCGTCCAGAGAATCCACAAAGTCTGCCGCGGCTCGCGGACTTTCGAACCGAAAAGTTGCCGTCCGATCAGTTGATGTAAGTTCCGCTGGGAAGCCCCCAAGTAGGGCATCCAGATCCTCGTCGGACAGCGTCATGGTGGCGGGTACCGCATCCAGCCTAAACTCGCGGGGAATGTTGATCTGCACTGTTCCTCCAATACTGTGACGTTAGGAGTCTACTTGTCCTCAGAGCGCCAAGTTCACCACGGGTTCATGAGCCAACTTAGCGCAACGGTCCGAAGTCTGGTCGTTTGATAGGCAACAGGGCACGTCCTCGTACGCTGTTCAGTGCTAGTAGTCTCCGAAAGGACAAGATATGGCCCCCCAGGGTAGCGGACTTAATGTCGCTGTTGTTGGTGCAACCGGACAGGTCGGTGGCGTGATGCTCGACCTGCTCGATGAGCGTGATTACCCGGTTGCGAACCTTCGTCTCTTCTCTTCCCCACGTTCTGCCGGAAAGACGGTGACGTGGAAGGGACATGAGATTACCGTCGAGGACGTCACGGTTGCCGCGCCCAAGGATCTTGAGGGTATTCAAGTTGCCATCTTCAGTGCGGGTGGTGCCGCTTCTAAGGCCTACGCCCCCCTGTTTGCTCAAGCCGGAGCAGTGGTAATCGACAACTCATCTGCGTGGCGCAAAGATCCTCTGGTTCCGCTTGTCGTTTCTGAGGTCAACCCGAAGGATGCACTCAACCGCCCGCTGGGCATAATCGCCAATCCAAACTGCACCACGATGGCCACGATGCCCGCGCTCAAGGCACTGGATGAGGTTGCGGGGCTGCGTGCTCTGCGTGCCACCACCTTCCAAGCCGTATCCGGAAGTGGCCTTGCGGGTGTTGCTGAACTGGGCTCCCAGGTGCGAGCCGTTGTGGAGGGTGATGCTCCAATCGAAGGACTTGCTCGCGATGGTAGTGCTGTGCAACACGGTGAGCCAAAGGTGTACGCCGCTCCAATTGCTTTCAACGTGGTCGCGCAGGCGGGCAACTTCGTAGATGACGGCAGCGGAGAGACCGACGAAGAGCAGAAGCTGCGGGATGAGTCGCGTCGCATTCTTGGACTTCCAGACCTCGCAGTAAGTGCGACTTGCGTGCGCGTCCCTGTTTTCTCTGGGCACTCGCTAACCATTCATGCTGAGTTCGCCAAGCCCATCTCTGTCGATCAGGCTAACGCAGCACTGGCGATGATGGACGGTGTCAATCTCGTTGACCTTCCCAACCCGCTCGAAGCAGCCGGCAAAGATGGCACCTTCGTAGGACGCGTGCGCCGCGACCAGTCTGTAGGAGGGGACCGCGGGTTGGTGTTCTTCGTCTCCTCAGACAACCTCCGCAAGGGTGCCGCGCTGAACGCTGTGGAAGTGGCTGAGCTAATCGCCAAGGAACACGGCTTCTAAGCCTGTCGGGCTCCACCCGGGGCGGCTGCATTTGCGCGCAGCCGCCCCAGACTTCAACCCAAACATCAGGGGACGAGCTGCACCCCGTCGCCAATGCGCAGCGAGTGACCGGTAAAACCGGCAAAGCGAGGATCACCAGCCGCCGCTTCAAGCGTTAGGTCAACAAGGGCGCCTTGGTTACTGCTGTGGAAGACAACGACCGTGGGGCCCGCACCCGAGATGCAGGCTGCTAGACCCTGGCCGCGTAGGTGCTCTACCAGTGTCAGAGAAACTGGATAGAGGCTGCGGCGATACTCCTGGTGGAGCCGGTCGGATGTGCCATCAAGCAGTAGCTCTGGCGCCGACGTAAAAGCATGCATAAGCAGAGCGGTATGTGCTGAGTTCGCGATGGCATCCTCAAGCGGAATGCTGGCAGGCATCGCGGCGCGTGCCTTCTCAGTCTCAAGCACGGTTGAGGGCACAAGGGCCGTGATACGAATATCGTCCCGGACCGTGGCCTGGGCGATCTGCCACGTACCCTGGCGGAGCCAGCCAATCGTGAGCCCCCCAAAAATTGCCGGACCAACGTTGTCAGGGTGACCCTCTATATCGACGGCAACACCAAAGGCCCAGGCACGATCGAGTGGACGATTCGGGTAAACCAGCCCCCAGGCCAGCGCTAACCCCGCAGAAATGGCAGCGGACGACGACCCAAGACCTCTCGCGAGCGGAATGGTGTTGTGAGCCGTAAACGACAGACCTGGAACTTCTGCTCCCAGATCCTCGATGCCGCGCAGGATCGTTTTGAGGACGAGATGGCTCGCATCCCGGGGAAGCGCAGCTGCACCGGCTCCCGACAGCGAAAAAGTGTATCCGTCCTCAATGACAGCCACGGACGCTTGATCAACCCAGTCAAGAGCCAAACCCAGTGCGTCAAAACCGGGGCCCAGGTTCGCGGTGGTCGCCGGGGTGCGGACCGTTGCGCTACGGCCCACAGGGATGAGCATGGTCATTGCTTCTAGAGACCCAGACTGGTCGCGACTAAGTCCACGTCCGCAGGCAATACCTCGGCGACAATGTCGCGTCCCAACATGGCTGTATCAATATCTTTCAGACCGTTGCCAGTAACCGTGATCGTGATGGTCTTGCCAGTAGGAAGCGTGCCCGCCTCGCTGGACTTCAGCAGACCCGCGATGCCCGCGGCCGAGGCCGGTTCGACAAACACGCCCTCGCTCGCCGCCAGGAGTGCCTGCGCCGCCAGGATCTCCGCATCTGTAACAGCCTCGATTCGACCGCCCGAGTCATCACGCGCCGCAACTGCTTGATCCCATGAGGCTGGGTTGCCAATGCGAATGGCCGTCGCAACGGTTTCGGGGTCCGCGATCGGGTGTCCGACAACAAACGGCGCTGACCCAGCCGCCTGGAAGCCCCACATCTGCGGCAGTCGCGTGGACTTACCGGCCTCGAAGTATTCGCGGTAGCCCTTCCAATAAGCGGTAATGTTCCCGGCATTGCCAACTGGGAGCATGTGAATATCGGGGGCGTCACCAAGTGAATCAACGATCTCGAACGAAGCCGTTTTCTGCCCCTCAATGCGATCCGGGTTCACCGAGTTAACAAGGGCGATCGGGTAGTTGGCATCCAGCTTGCGGGCCACGTCGAGGCAGTCATCAAAGTTGCCGTCAATCTGCACGATTCGTGCCCCGTACACCACCGACTGAGCAAGTTTGCCCTTGGCGATTTTGCCTGCGGGGAGGAGGACAACGGGGGTCATTCCTGCTTGAACTGCATAGGCAGCTGCCGATGCAGAAGTGTTTCCCGTGGAAGCACAGACAACAGCCTGTGCTCCGCGAGCGGCCGCCATCGACACCGCCACCGTCATGCCGCGGTCCTTGAAGGAACCTGTCGGGTTCGCGCCCTCGACCTTCACCCACACTTCATTGCCGACGCGCTCGGAAATCACCCGGCAGTACACCAGCGGCGTCGAACCCTCACCGAGGCTGATGATTGGCTGGCCTTCCGCTACCGGCAACCACTGTGCATAGCGATGGATCAGTCCCTGGGTCTGCGGCATTCCCGACAAGATACCCTCCAAAAGTTGTAGATGTGTGGAAACAGTTTGCTAGCGGCAAGTGTGCCAAATAAGGGCGGACGCCCGCGCAGTCGCCATCATGCGGACGAGGACGACCGCGTTGCCTCACAGGTCGTATTCGGCGCGGAACTCACTCAGCAGAGGACGTTTAGCCATTCGGCCATCACCGGAGGAACGCCCCGTGAGGCGACGTCCGATCCACGGAGTGATGTATGTGTTGAAGTAGGCCGGGGTGCGGTAGTTTTTCGGGTCCGGCACCGGGTAGTGGGGATCGGCCCAATCATTCGGGTAGGAAATCCCGAGTGCGTCCAGGCAGTTCGCGGCCACTCGAAGGTGCCCTGAAGGTGATAGGTGCAGGCCGTCCTCGGACCAGTATGTTGAGTCGCGGAAGGCCAAGTCGTTGAAGTTGTCGACAAAGGTGACACCATCCATGCCGGCAACCGCATTTGTGGCCAACTCCGTGTACTGCTCGCCTCTTGAGGAGAAGACATGGCCCATGGGGAGGTTGTTGACAGGGTCTGGACCCGCGAGGAGGAGGACATGGGTTCCGGTCACGCGGATCGCCTCGACGGCTTCGACGATTTGATCGATCGACTCGGCCGGATCGAACTTTGGCCGCAACATGTTGTTGCCACCGGCGTTAAATGACATGACATCGGGACTCTGCGCTAGGGCAGGCTGCAGCTGTTCTGCAATGATCGGACCGAGCTTTCGTCCTCGAATCGCCAAGTTTGCGTAGCGGAAGGGGCGGTTGTTGCCGTCCGGCGAAGCTGAGTAACCATTTGCCAAGCCGGCCGCCACGCGGTCAGCCCACCCGCGAAGGGAGCCGTCAGGCCGCGGGTCCCCAAGTCCTTCTGTAAAACTGTCTCCAATAGCAATGTAACTGCTGAACACTTTAATCAACTTCCCGTGACTACTTACTACTTTCTGCTTCTTCTGCTCTACCGGCGGCGGCGTTCTCGCACGCGAACCGACAGTTGGATCGGCGTGCCTTCAAAGCCAAACTCCTCCCGCAAACGTCGCTGAATGAAACGTCTGTAGGCAGGGTCCAAGAAACCGGTTGTAAAGAGGACGAAGCGTGGGGGAGCGGTTGAAGCCTGCGTCCCGAAGAGAATGCGCGGTTGCTTGCCGCCGCGTAGCGGATGGGGATGGGCAGAAGTGAGGCGACCAAAGAAGGCGTTGAGGCGTCCTGTGGAGACGCGCGTCTCCCAACCGTCAAGGGCTGTGTCGAGGGCGCGCGTAATCCTGTTGACATGCCAGGTAGTTTTCGCGGACAGATTGATGCGGGGAGCCCACTCAACCTGCACCAGTTCACGCTCCTCCTGCTTCATCAACGCAACCCGTTGCTCATCATCAACCAGGTCCCACTTGTTGTTGACGATGACGATGCCACGCCCGGCATCTACTGCCTGCTGTATGACGCGGACGTCTTGCTCTGTCAGCGGGACTGACGCATCGACGAGTACCAGCGCAATCTCAGCGCGTTCCAAAGCCGCCTGCGTGCGGATGGAGGCATAGTAGTCGGCGCCGCTGGTGCGGTGTAGTCGGCGCTTTATGCCTGCCGTATCGATGAACTCCCACTGGCGTCCCTCGATTTCAACGATCTCGTCGATTGGGTCACGGGTGGTGCCAGCCAGGTCGTGGACAACTGCCCGCGTTTCCCCGGCAAGAGCATTCAGAAGTGAAGACTTGCCTACGTTGGGTCGACCAACAAGGGCAATACGCCTGATGGCGGACGGACGTCGTTTTGTCGGGTGTGCGGACTCTTCTGGCATCGCGCGGACAACCGCGTCCAACATGTCACCGGCGCCGCGACCATGCAGGGCCGAGATGGCGTAGGGCTCACCTAAACCCAGGGACCACAGCGCCGTAACGTCAGACTCCTGTGTTGAGGAGTCGGCTTTATTTGCGGCAAGAATAACCGGCTTTCCAGACTTGCGGAGTAGAGGAACAACCTGCTCATCTGTCGACGTTGCGCCGACGTTGGCATCCACAACAAAGATGATGACATCGGCCAGATCTATTGCGACCTCGGCCTGTTCCGCGATTTGGCGATCCAAACCTTTAACGTCAACCTCCCATCCGCCAGTGTCGACGAGGACGAAATCAACCCCGGCCCACTCCGCGTCGTAGAGAACTCGGTCGCGGGTCACACCGGGCGTGTCTTGGACAACTGCTTCACGGCGCCCCAGCACACGGTTGACAAGAGTTGACTTGCCGACATTCGGCCGCCCGATTACGGCAACAACGGGACGTGAGGAGTATTCGAGGTCGGGCTGGGACCAGTCATCACCCTGACTGAGGAGCTCCAGGTCCTCAGCCTCGAGGTCGTACTGGGCGAGGTCGGCACGCATTGCACGCATGCGCTGAAGCTGAAGCTCTGCGTCCTCGACCTCGGCTTCCTCAGTGAAATCCGTGCCAGGGGACACGGCAGACTCCTCATCGAAAAGGTCACTGTCGTCAAACCCGTTGTCGGTGGTTGTCGGTTCCATTGGTCGTCCTCGCAAAGTGACGTTTGGGAGCGGGGTATGAACCCGTGCTCTGTTGATCTCTACTGATTGTATGTTGGCAAGTCTCTGATCAACACACTACTTGGCGTAGGCGGCAAGCACCTCGGAAGCCACAGCTGCATCCTCAAACGCATGCTTGACCCCGCGAATGTCCTGATAAGTTTCCGGTCCCTTGCCAGAGATGATGACAACATCCCCCTCTCTGGCGCTGTAGATTGCCTCCCGTATCGCGTCTCGACGACATGTCGTCACCTCGATCACATCCTTCATGCTTGGACGAGTTTTGCGAACCCCCTCGAGGATTTGAGTGCGGATAGCCTGGGCATCTTCCCAGCGTGGATTCTCATCGGTAACCCACAGTCGGTCTCCACTCTGAGCCGCTACCTCACCGAGTGGGACTCTTTTGCTCGGGTCGCGGTCACCGTCTGTGCCAAATACGAGGATTACCTCGCCGTGGCAGAGCGGGCGCATGTCTAGTAGCAGCCGCTCAAGGGCTTCGGGGGTATGCGCGAAGTCCACAAGTACCAGGGGTTGATTTGGAAGACTCGGCACCCACTGCATTCTTCCGGGAACGGCTGGTGCATTGGCGACACCATCGATTGCATCTTGAATTGGAACACCAAGGAGCCCTGCGCCGACGATGGCGAGAGCCGCGTCCTGAACATTCACCAGACCGGGAATTGGGCAGACTGCTTGGTACTCGGTTCCACTTGGGTCTGTGAGTGTGAACGTGTTCCCACCGATCGCTCGGTTCGGAGTCACACCTGTGACTCTCCAAAGAGGGACGGCCAAGTCGCTAAGGTCATCGTCTGTGAGGACCTGGACCGCGTGCATGGGAACCTGGGCCTGGCGAACTAGGCGACGCCCATATTCGTCGTCAACCGCGCTGACTCCGACCCTGGCACGTGATGGTTCAAAGAGTGATGCCTTAGCCTCAAAGTAGAGGTCCATGCTGTTCTCATAGAAGTCCAGGTGATCGTGCTGCAGGTTGGTAAATATCGCAAGGTCGAAGTCGACCCCATCGACCCTTCCTAGGGAGAGAGCATGCGACGAGACCTCGACGACAGCTCCCCTCAAGCCTGCCTGCGCTGTGGCGGCCAGGGCGCGATGAACGACAGGAGCCTCATGAGTGGTTCTGTGTGCCGCGACAGATAGGGAACCCGTGTTAACTTCAAGTGTTCCAAACAGTCCCATTTGCCCAAGGCCGGAGGCGAGGGCAGAACGAAGAAAATACGTGGTGGTGGTCTTGCCGTTGGTCCCGGTTACACCTGCAATAACCAGATCTTTTTGTGCTGGTGTATGAAGGTTTGTGGCCATGATGGCAGCCGTGCGACGTGGGTCGGAAACGACGACGATGGGAAGACCGGCATCCTGTGCCAGTTGGGCTCCATCCTGATCCGTGACAATAATGCTTGCGCCCCCAAGACGCGCGGTCTCCCCAAGAGATGCGCCGTGGCGATGCGCTCCGGGAATACCTACGAATACCCAGTCGGTGTCCAAGTCATCCGTACTGACTGAGACTCCTGTAACCGGTAGTGCCTTCAGGGTGTCGGAGGGGTCTACCAACCCATTTTCATCAGTCCACATTTGCCACGTGCCGCAGCCTTCTAGTGCAATATCTAGCGGGAGCGCAGTAGTCTGGGGACGTATCTCAGATAGTGAAGACATGCCTCCATTCTAGGTCAGGCAGAACTCGGTTCCGACGTTGGGAGGTGCCCCGTGAGTCACGATGACCCCGCAGGCGTGCCCGCCGTTGACGCGGCACACAGGGACCCTGCGGCTTCGATGCTGCTTCTCAAGAACATTGAGAGATTCTCGCTGGACCCCGGATATTACGATGCTGCAGAAATCGACGCTCCGAAGAGCTCCTGGGCAAGAAGAGTCGTGGCTCTAGTCTTGACTGCAGCACTTGGCTTTGGGATGACGGTATCGGCTATCAACCTGCGCAACATCAATGATGATGTGACGAGTCCACGGGCGCTTCTTGCGCAACAGGTACGCGATGCGCAAGTACGCGTACGGACTCTCGATGAAGAAAACCAGGGACTACAGGCTCAAGCGCGAGCTTCGGAGGTGCTTGAGGGCGAGTCGTTGGAGTTGGGCTCTGGACTTGCTGTGAGCGCAGGAAGTGTTCGCAGTGCAGGTCCGGGTGTAGTGGTTTCTATCGCTGAGCAGGCAACTTCACTGTCGGGACGCGCAAGCCGTTTCAGAGATGCTGACCTTAGGGCAGTTGTCAACATTTTGTGGTCAGGGGGAGCGGAGGCAATGGCGATCAATGGGCACAGGGTTGTCGCAAGCACATCGGTTCGGATGGCAGGGTCTTCAATACTTGTGAACCTCGACCCGGTTGTAGCGCCCTATGTTATTGAGGCAATCGGAGATCCCACCGAACTGTTGACTGCACTACAGAGCGGCAGCGGAGCGGAGCGCGTCGCTGAGATAGAGAAAGCCACTTCCGCTCAGGTGACTGAGACTCGAGCCGAGAGCCTCACCCTTGGCGCAATACCACTACGATCGAGTCAGGCGACTCCCATGGAATCGCAGTAGGGGGAACCAAGTGATAGCAGCAATCGGATTGATACTGGGTGTTGTAGCCGGCCTGATCTTTGAGCCCGTCATCCCTTTGGGCTTACAGCCATTCCTGCCCGTAGCGGTGGTGGCGGCACTCGACGCCCTTTTTGGAGCCTTTCGTGCCTGGTTGGAAGGTGTTTTTTCCGATCGAGTCTTTATCGCCTCGTTCTTCTGGAACGTCCTGATTGCCTGTTTCCTAGTGTTCCTCGGTGTCCAACTTGGTGTCGGTGGCGCGATGACTACGGCAGTGATCGTCGTCTTGGGTATCCGTATCTTCAGCAACTCGGCATCCATCCGTCGCTTGATTTTCAAGGCCTAACATGGGACCAAGCACTCCAAGTCGGCACCACTCTCATGAACGTCGAGGTTTCAGCCCTCAGCGGTTCATCAACTCTTTTGTCTCCAGGCCCCGTCCGCTGCACATTCTGCTGCTGGCAATGTTCTTACTGATCGGCTTAGCGATCACAACGACAGTGCGAACGCAGGCAGCGGATCCTCTAGCCGGTCTCAACGAGGATCAGCTGGTTGCTCTGCTAGGGGACCTAGAGCAACGCGAGGATGCGCTACTCAATGAAAGAAGCGCTCTGCAGGGGCAGCTCACCGAGCTTAAGGAGGCTGCTGATGCCAGCCAGGCTGCCCGTGATGCAGTTGCCTTGGCTACGTCACAGGCCGAGGTCGCTGCCGGCACAGTTCCGGTGGAGGGGCCGGGCATCATAATGAGGGTGTCGGCTCAGCAAGAGATGATCCCCGTTTCAGTGTTCGTCACGACTTTGGCGGAACTTAGGAACGCAGGCGCCGAATCGATTTCCATTAATGATGTCCGACTAAATGCCCGCGCCTGGTTTGGAACGGACTCCCAGGGGGGGATCGTTGCTAGTGGGGCACCGTTGTCTCCACCTTACGAATGGCGCGCAATAGGTGATGGCTCGACTCTGTCTGTCGCGTTGGAGATCAGGGGAGGGGCGGTCTCTCAGTTCAAAGCGTACGGGGCCATGGTTACCACTGAAGTTTCAAACTTGCTTCAGATCAAGGCCGTTACAGAACCGTTCGAACCGGTCTGGGCCAAGCCAGCAATTGACTGACGGTCGACCAACAAAGAGTGCGGGAAAGCGACTAGGATGGTCTCAGTTTGGATCGGTCAGGAGTATGTCGGTCCGCAAAGTTTAGGTGGAAACAAGGAGGACGAAGTGGCTGAAGAAGCAACTTTTGACCCAACAAGTACCGCGTTCTTCGGTACTCCTGAAGAGTCCGACGCGTCTGAGGTCTCGAAGGTTCCACTCTCAGCGCGGGACCAGGCGGCGGTAGATGCTCTCCCGCCGGGGAATGCGCTTTTGATTGTTCAGCGTGGACCGAATTCCGGGGCCCGGTTCCTCTTGGATCAAGAGGTGACTAACGCGGGGCGTTCGGCCTCGTCGGATATCTTTCTCGACGACGTAACCGTTTCGCGCAAACACTGCCAGTTTCTCGTCAAAGAGGGGCGCCACTACGTTCGGGACTCCGGTGCCCTGAACGGCACGTATGTGAACCGTGAGCGAGTTGATCAGGCACTGCTGTCGGCGGGGGATGAGGTCCAGGTTGGCAAGTACCGACTCACATACCACCCGTCGTCTCAACGATAGTGGGCGCTGCACGTAGCGCAGGGCCGGCAAGGGACACCATTTCTTCCCAACGGCCGCAGGCGCTAGAACCTTGGCCTCGAGGCGTTTCCCGTGACGCGGTGATGACAATCGGCCAGGTCGTGAAAATTCTAGACAGGGAGTTTCCAGCTACCACAGTTTCCAAGGTGCGGTTCTTGGAAGAAAAGGGCCTGGTCACACCTCATCGTACTGCGTCGGGATACCGCAAGTACTCGTCCGCGGACGTCGAACGCATCAGACTGATTCTGACGAAACAAAGGGATTCCTACGCGCCACTACGAGTCATACTTGAGGAGCTTGAAGCCCTCGACAACGGTCATGACGTCGAAGCACCCCCGCGGGCGCGGCTGGTATCTTCAGATGGCGTTGCCGTGGTCCCCGAGAGAGGCCGCACCATCACTGTGCGTGAGCTGGGGGAGCTAACTGGCTGTTCGCGCGCGGTCCTAGAGTCTTACGTCAAGCTCGGTTTGATCGCCCCGGACCTGGGCGGCCATTTTGCCGGTGGAACAGTACAGGTGGTTCGCTTGATCACTGCTTTGGTGGCCGCTGGCCTTCCTGCACGGAACCTACGAACTATTCGCAGCAGCGCAGATCGAAGTGCAGACATTATCGACTTTGCAATCTCTTCGTCTTCCCGGCGCGACCGCCCCGGCGACATAGAGAGGGCCAGGGCTCAGGCTGAGGAAATGGGCGAGCTGGCCGGTGCTCTCCACACTGCTTACTTGCAGATTGCCGTCGACTCACTGGGGGAGTAGGCACGAAAATCACTGCGACACGCCCAAACCTAACCCTCAGGTTAAGCGTGAGACTGGAACAACCGCGCTATCGTTAGGTGTTGTAGATGGCAGTTGGTTGTAGAACAATGACCCGAAGATAGACCTGTTCGTAAGAACTCAGCAAGGAGATGCCGTGAGTCCAGAGGTTTCTGCTAAGACAGATCGGACACGTCAGCCCATGCTATTTGGCGACCCGCTTGCACAGGTGGATGTAGCTGCTGGTTATCGTGGACCCGTGGCCTGCGAAGCCACTGGAATTACATACCGCCAGCTTGACTACTGGGCGCGCACCGGCCTCGTGGAGCCAAGCCTTCGAGCCGCTGCGGGATCCGGTAGCCAGCGTCTGTACTCCTTCAAGGACATCCTGGTCCTCAAAGTCGTCAAGAAGCTACTTGATACGGGGATCTCATTGCAGCAGGTCCGTGTCGCAGTCCAACAGCTTTCCGAACGCGGTATCGATGACCTCGCTTCTATCACGCTAATGAGTGACGGCGCTTCCGTGTATGAGTGCTCTTCGCCGGATGAAATTGTCGACCTGCTCCAGGGTGGCCAGGGCGTGTTTGGAATCGCTGTTGGGCGCGTGTGGCGTGAGGTCGAAGGCAGCTTGGCGCAGTTCCCGGTAGAAGCCGACTCCACGGTAGTGGGGATGGATGAGCTGGCGCGCCGTCGCCGTGAGAAGCAAGCAGCGTCCTAATGTCTGGCGACCAGTACCTGAAAGCAGTGGACGTCGTGGTCCGCGGTCATGTGCAGGGTGTCGGATTTCGTTACCGCACAATGTGGGCCGCTGACGAACAGGGTGTGGCTGGCTGGGTGCGCAATGAGTATGACGGCAGCGTAAAGATTCACGTTGAAGGTGTGGAGCATCGTGTTGATATGTTCCTCCAGACCCTTCGTAGGGGATTCCCAGGAGCTCGCGTTTCAAGACTGGAAACCTCACGCTCGACACCAGAGGGTCTGAGGGACTTCAAAGTCGTCTACTAGAATCTGACATAATGTACATTATCGGATCGTAGCTACCTGCTGTTTAGTTCGCCCTCGGCGTCCAAGGTGGGAATCTCTAGTCTTCGGGGGTAAAATAGTTTGCTGCACGTGCTCCTTTGGCCGTGCTCTGTCTGTACACCCAAGGAGACGCAGTGGCTGACCGCGCATTACGAGGCATGCAAATAGGGTCCAAATCATTGGAGTCTGAAGATGGCGTAGTTTTCGCTGATCGCTTTGAGGCAAAATACGTCTGCTCCAATGGCCACGAGTTCAAGATTGCAATGGCCTTTGATGCAGAACCCCCTGCAACTTGGGAATGCCGTTGCGGCGAAGTTGCGGAACTTGTGGGCGAAGCAGCCGAAGAAGATGAATCAAAGAACATCAAGCCGCAGCGTACTCACTGGGATATGTTGCTGGAACGACGCAGCCTTGAGGAACTGGACGTACTGCTCCAGGAACAGCTCGAGGCATACCGCAACGGCGACTTGATCTTCGATACGGACTATCGCAGACCCTAATCCTCTTTCGTCCTCTTATCACGGCCTCGGGCGTAGCAATACGCGCCGAGGCTCGTTGATGCCAAGAGCAATCCGCCGACCATCACGAGAACCGGCATGAAAGACGCCACATAAGTAAACGGCGTTATGGATGTGCGGAGAGGTAGTTCCCCAACCAGGTGTGCTGCCTCCTGTGTCCCGGTGACTGCAACTAGCGAACCGTCGGGGCGGATCATTCCAGAGACGCCATTTGTCGACACTTGGACAGTGGACCGTGAGAACTCAGCTGCTCTGAAGCGTGCCATCTGCAACTGCTGGTCTGACTCTGCGGAATTCTGAAAGTGAGCATTATTGGTGGGGATAACGATCAGTTCGCCGCCCATTGCCACGCCCTCGGCGATCAGCGGCTCATAGGCAACTTCAAAGCAGATCCCCACAGCAAGGGGTATGACCCTGCCGTCGGAGAGTTCCACCTCCATGAAAGCCGGGTTATCGACGGATGCCATATCCACGCTGATCTGTGCAGACGCGGTGGCAAGGAACTCTGAGATCTCTCTGAGAGGAACGTACTCTCCCCACGGGACGGGGTGCTGCTTCCCGTACATTTCCTCTAGCAACCCCCGATCTGGATCCCAGACAGCCATCCAGTTATAGCGCTGCTCCCCCGCGTACTCCATCACACCCAGCATGACCGGTGTGCCGGCCCGGTCCACTACCTCTTCGACGAGGGCGGCCGTCGCCGGGTCAATACGCGGGTCGATATCAGTCGCATTTTCCCCCCAGAGGATGAGGTCGACCTCATGACCTTCATCCAACATAGCCAGGGTTTGGCGGGCGTGGTTGCCCGTTACCTTCCGCGGCGTTGCGAAGGTTTCTGCCATCGGAATTTCGACGTTGCCCTGGATTAGCGCTAGTTCAATCTCCCCGTTTTCCTGACTCTTGGGTAGGGAATATAGCGCCGGTGCGATGAAGAGGACGCCTGCGATACCAAGCGCGGCAAGACGGGCGAAGAAGCCCTCTTCTCCGTTGGGAGCTGTTCGCACAGCCAGAGCGCGCCTCAGAAGGATCGCGATGACAACCGCAACAAATGAAGTTAGGACCTCGCCCCCTAGCGGAGCAAATGCAAGCAAAGGACTATCCACCTGCGTGTATGCAAGTTTGCCCCAGGGGAAACCCCCGAAGGGAACTCGGGAACGTAGTTCTTCGAAAGTGACCCAGAGCAGGGCTCCGACAAGCGCTTCCCCCCAAATGCTCTGGGCCCAAGCCCAAGTTCGCATTGCAGACAGCGCCAGACCCCACAGGGCGATGAAGAATGCCTGCGCTCCGGCCAGTGCGACCCAGGCGATGACCGTATTGTCAGTTGCAATTTGCATCCAGGAAATGTGTGGCATGAAGAACGCCATTGCCCATACTGCTGCGTATCCGGCTGCGCGTCCCGGATGAATACGGTCCACCAACGCCACGAGTAATGCGATTGAAGGGATCGCAAGAAACCACAGATTAGCGAAAGGAAAGGCGGCCCACATTGCTGCGGCCGAAACCAGGATAAGAACCAGGTCGAGCCAGGTACGCCCAGTTGCAGACCTGCTTCGCCACTGTGCCGGTACTCTCACGAGAACTCGGTCCATGCCACAACTCCGTGCAGAAGTTTGGAGCGTGCCTTGGTGGCAGCGGTTCTGATTTCAGGATCCTCGAGGCGGCGCAGCTGATCAAGCATGTCTAAGACTTGGCGTACCCAGCGGACAAAGTCTCCGCCAGAGAGTTCAGTTTTTTCCAGGATTGTTGCTAGCGACGAACCCTTTGACCAACGGTACATGGCATCGAGCAGCTGTCCGGCAGGTGGCTTTGTGACTTCATGATTTGCGCGAACTTCCGCGCCGTGAACCTGATTGAAAACGTCCATGGTGGTAGACCAAGCTGCCTCTAGTCCTGCGGTTGGGAAGCTTGAAGGAACGGCTGATACTCCGTCCTCCCCGCGCGGCTCATAGACGAGCGCACTGACGATTGCCGCCAGCTCCTCCGGTTTCAAGCCAGCCCAGGCATTCTCTGCGATGACCTGCGCTACCAGCAGGTCGCGCTCTCCAAAGATGCGTCGCAACCTTTGTCCGCGTTGCGTCACATGGTTACCGTCTAAGAAACCGAGACTACGAAGCACGGAGCAAACCGCTTTGAATTCGTCGACAATCTCTGAGCTGCGGTCGTTGATCTTCTTTGCGAGTGCATTTCGCTCCCGCAGAAGCCTCGCGTACTCATGTCCGATGCCCGCATGACTTTCCCGATCTGGGCAACTGTGAACTGGATGCTTGCGGATTCTCTCTTCGAGGACGGCAGCCTCATCGAGCATTTTTGACACCTTGGCATCATCACGGCCTCGGCTGCGTGTGTGGGCACGTGTAAAGTCTGCGTTGCGCAATGTTGCAGCAAGCTCCGCACGGTCTTTGGGACGCTTCGCTCCCCTATCCGGAACCGGCATGCGCCCCAGGACTTCCAAGCCACCCTCGGCCTCGCGTGGGCCCACAGACCCAGGTTTTCCGTCCTCACCAACCACTCGTGCAAGCGGAGTCGCAAACCCTGATGTTGGAGCCTGTACAACGACTGCGCTACGGAGTCGGCGCCCCTTCTTGAAACGCACTACATCGCCAACCTTAAGCTCCGCGAGGATCCGTCCCTGCTGCTGAGCGCGACCGTCTCTTGATGCCTTTGCCGCACGTTTCTGCAGCGTCGTCACCTGTTCACGAAGCCCAAAATACTCCGCCGCATCACCGTGATCGCAGTGAAGCTTTGCGGCTGCCTCATCCAGGCGATTGTTAGCTCGCCGTAGCCTCTGGGCGTCCTTGACGACTGAGGCGTCCGTTTGGAACTGGGCGAACGATGACTCAAGGATCTCGGTTGCGTCTTCAAGATCAAGTCGAGACAGAAGATTGACGGCCATGTTGTAGTTGGGGTGAAAAGCGCTATGGAGGGGGTAGGACCGCCCGGAAGAAAGCTCAACAACTTCCTCGGGTGTGACGACACCGCGCTCAATGACGAGGGCGTGCCCCTCGATGTCGATTCCTCGCCGTCCCGCTCGTCCTGTTAGCTGGGTGTACTCACGCGGAGTGAGGCGCACGTGCTCGCTTCCATCCCACTTCTCTAAAGACTCGATTACCACGGTGCGTGCGGGCATGTTAATGCCTAGAGCCAGTGTTTCGGTTGCAAACACGGCCTTGATGAGACCTCTCCCGAAGAGTCTTTCAACAGCTTCCTTCTGCTGTGGTAAGAGTCCGGCGTGGTGGGCAGCAACGCCCTCCTCCAGGGTATAACCCCACTGGTGCAGGTTAAGGGCACCATGGTCTTCAATGGGGATGCTTGAGAGCGTCTGTTCAACTTCTTCCCTGATCGCCAAGCGCTCACTGGAGGTGGTTAGCTGCAGTCCAAAGGTTGCTGCGTCATTTGCGGCGTCCTCGCATCCCGCACGAGAGAAAACGAAGACGATCGCCGGTAGCAACCTCTTTTGCTGTAGTGATTCGAGCATGCGGTACCGGGAAACGGGAACGCGTCTGCGCCGCGACGGTCGTCCTCGTCCGCCGTAGGGACCGGGGCTTCGTTCTTGGATCTGACTTATTGCGGCTTGCAGGTCGGGGTTGATTGCGCGTGTCCCCTTCCCCGCGGCCGCCTGTTTTGGTCGTGCGTAGAGGTCATATATGCGCGGCCCCACCATCATGTGCTGGTAGAGGGGAACGGGGCGGTCATCAGAGATCACAACTTCGCAGGAGCCCCGCACGTCCTCGACCCAACGGCCAAATTCCCGCGCGTTCGACAGTGTGGCGGACAGCGCCACGATGAGGACGTGCTCGGGTAGCTGAATGAGGATTTCTTCCCACACCGGGCCACGGAAGCGGTCTGAAAGGTAGTGAACCTCATCCATGACTACCACGCCCAGGTCACGAAGATCCTTGCCCGCGTAGATCATGTTGCGAAGCACTTCGGTTGTCATGACGATGATTGGCGCGTCCGGGTTGATGGCGGTGTCGCCGGTGAGTAGACCGACCTCGTCGTCGCCGAAGCGGTCACTAAAGTCGCGCAGCTTCTGATTGGAGAGCGCCTTGATGGGCGTCGTGTAGTAGACCTGCTTGCCGCGGGCCCTAGCCAGGTATGTTGCCCCCTCACCGACGACGGTCTTGCCTGCTCCGGTAGGGGCACAAACGAGGACGGAAGAACCCAAGGCTAAGTGTTCTAAGGCCTCAACCTGGAATGGGTCTGGGGAGAAATGCAGGGATGACAGGTACTGCTCGAGGCCGGATTCCTGAACAACCATGTGGCGTCGGAACTGCGCCATGCGGTCCGCAGCGCTGAGTACCTCTTCTTGTTCAGGCATTACCGGTGTCCTCTCCTTGCAATGTCTCTTCGAGTGCTTGTCGCGCGTAAACGGCGGCCTCTTCTAGGTAGTGGTGTGGGGAGACGTCCTCCACATAGGGTGCTAGCGCCAGGAGCTCCGTGCGCATCCAGGTTGGATCCCACACCCGGTATGTAGCAGTCAATGCTCCGGCGCGGCCTTCTTCTACAATCGTGGCCGGCGACTCTCGAAGAGCCCACGCGGCTCCTGGGTCCAGGGTGACTATGACAGCTTCGCCCGGTTCCCCGGATTCCATTCCCTGGCCCGAAGACGTTGCGTCAACCGGCGGTGTAAAGGCCGTTTGGACAACCGCGAGATTGGTCGTTCGGTCGAGCCTAAACGTTCGTTCTGACTCTGCTGTGTGACAGTATCCTGTCATCACCCAGCCGTCTCTTTCGAGGACGAGGGCGGATGGGGAGACAGTTCGGTGGGAGTGCCTCCCCGCACCATTGACGTAATCGAAAACAATTGCGGTGCAATCTGTGAGAGCCCTTTGCACCTCTGCAACCTTCTCCCTTGTTACTTCCGAGATAGCGGGTGTGAGATTGGCGAGAGCATCCCCATCGGCGGTGGTCGCCTGCATGCGACTACGAGCTGCTAAGAGCGTAGACAGAGTCTGTGGCAGTATCTGTTGCTCAGATTCAGTAAGGGTTGGAGCCATTGCTTGGAGAGCGGTAACTAGGCGCGCAAACTCTTTTTCCGTAATCGGCAGAGGAGCGGAGAGATTCAGTGGTGAACGCAGCGTGAGGAGGCCCTGCTCGGTGTAGAGGTCGTAGTCAATTTCAAACGTTCTTCCCGGGAGCAGATCCCCAATGCCGGCATTATCAAGAAGATCTATGTCGGCCCGTATGCGCTTCTCTGGTCGGCCGAAGAACTGCGCAAGTTCGGTGACGGAAATGCCTGGCTGGGCATCGATGATGCGCACCATAGAGATGAGGCGGGCAAGGATGGTCGTACTGGGTTCAGGCACGGTCTTCGTCCCTCCAGGCGGCCGCTGATCTCAGCCGAGTCTCGATAAGCTCAGCAAGCCAAGAGGGTTCAAGGACGCGGACATCACGTGCTTCTCGGAGCAGGCGCTCCTCCCATATGTGCGCATCCTCCCTCTCCCCCACACGCCGTTGCCAGACGGTGCTATCACCCAGTCGCGATGTTGCCACCGTGGTGCCACTGTCCGTAGAACTGGGTTCGGTGACTGGGGCCGAATGCGCGTTGAGCGAGCTTCCCTGTCTCACCAACATCACAGGCTGAATCAGGAAGAAATCCGGGTCGAAAGCGACTTCTTGAAGTGGGCCTTGTGACGGTGTTGAGTCAGGGGGAGCTGCAAAGGCAGGGACCGTGAGTAGTCGGGAGAATCTGAAGAGCCTTGGCCCCCAAGCGTCCAGATCAAATCCCCATAAGTAGAGCGCACGACCACGAACTATCACTTTCCAGGGCGCAACACAGCGCTGGGATGCCCCCTTTTGGGACAGATAGTCAAAGGCAACGGGTCGTGCCTGCTCAATTGCGCCTTGAACAATTTCGAGGCCGTTGGCCGATTCCAGGCTGAAGCGTGTGCTGCTCTGCTGGGGCGCGAGTACGGTTTCTGAGAATCCGCGCAGCTTGTTGCGCAGGGCTTCCATTTCGCCGCTTCCATCACTCCACGCATCCACTGCCCGCAGGAGCAACGCGACCTCGCGGTCCGTCAAGATCGTTCCTTGTGCCGGTAGCGATGAAGCTGAAATACGGTAGGTAGCAGCGTCAAAGCGGTCTTGAACATCGACGGCCAAACCCATCCGTCGCAAGTGTTCAATATCCCTCTCAAACACGCGCTGGGCACTGGCTGAGTCCGTTGCGCCGTATCCCCTCACCACGGTCATGAGTTGGACACGGCCTAGGCCCTCACGAGTGTTCAGAAGATTGAGCGCAAGATTCAGGATACGTAGGGGCGCCTGAACTTTTGCTTGAACCACTGCGCCCCCAAGTTTCTATTTGCCTTGTCCTAGCGTAGTCGAGAGGCAACCAGGGAGGTGACGATGATGCCCTCAGCGCCGACATTCAGCAGAGAGTCCATGACCTGGTTCATATCAGCCCGGCGCACAACGACCCGAACTGCCTTCCAATCCGCCTCAGCCAGAGTAGAAACGGTTGGTGATTCCAGACCCGGTGCCAACGCTGTGGCCGCCTCAAGGTGGTCGCCGCGAATGTTGTAGTCGATGAGTACGTGATCGCGAGCAACAATGACACCGCGTAGCCTCTGCTCCAACACTTGAAGTGCTGGATCGGAAAGATGCTGGGGCGCGGTAATGAGGATTGCTTCCGACTGAAGAATCGTTGGGCCGAATGTTTCTAGTCCGGCAGCTTTGAGTGTCGAGCCTGTTTCCACAACGTCAGCTATGGCGTCGGCAACGCCTAACTGCACTGATGATTCGACTGCTCCGTCAAGGTGAATCACATCCGCGTCTATTCCATGGGATGCGAGGTAACCGCTCACCAGAAGGTCGTAAGAAGCAGCGATTCGTGCCCCTTGAAGATCAGCGAGTTCACTCTTGGTGCCAATGGGAGCAGCAAATCGGAAGCGCGAGCGACCGAAGCCAAGTCCCAGCATCTCAGTTGCCTTAGTACCGGAATCTAGCAGAAGGTCACGACCCGTAATCCCGGCTTGGATTCGCCCCTGACCCACATACACCGCAATATCGCGAGGCCGGAGGAAGAAGATCTCCACGTCGTTCGCGGCGTCGGCAAGGACGAGTTCCCTGCCCCTGCGCCTGGTCCTGTACCCGGCCTCGGCCAAGAGGTTCACAGCTGACTCAGAGAGGGATCCCTTATTGGGAACTGCAATTCGCAACATTTTGCTCACAGGTACTTGTAGATATCGTCGAGGGAAACCTCTTTTGCAACCATCATGACCTGCAGATGGTAAAGCAGCTGAGAGATTTCCAGGGCAAGGTCTGCTTTTGATTCGTACTCAGCAGCCATCCAGACTTCCGCAGCTTCCTCAACTATCTTCTTACCGATTGCATGCACGCCCGCGTCAAGCTCCTTGACGGTGCCGGAACCCTCAGGGCGGTCCTTGGCTTTGACTTCTAGTTCAGCAAAAAGATCTTCGAAAGTGGTCATGTGAAAACCCTAACCGGGCAGTCCGGAAGCAGTGGAATGTGTCCGCGCCGGGAAGAGTAATTCGCCTCTCACTTCTTCGCGAAGTCGTTAGTGACGGCTGCCTCGACCTCGGCTTTGGGAATCTCTTCGTCCAAGACACCTGACAGGAAGGTGCCCATTTCTGCCCATGTCTCAAGGTTCTGTAAGCCGGATGTGACGCCCTCGGAATCAAGCCAGAGCGGAATGGTTGCGTCCAGGACAGCGCTGGCTCCCCGTCGTGTTTGTGGGTCTTCCAAAGCCGGATCCCACAGGGCTGTCACCTCAAGTGCGTGCTGAGGATTTGCCACAACTCGGTCTGCACCCGCGGTGATAGCTCCGACTACGCCCTCGGCCAACTTCGGATTGGCGTCAAGCCACTTACGGGTCGTGACGATTGATGCCCCAACCAGCGGTGTGGGGTCTTCGGTGAGAGGGACAACCGTGATTGGGACTCCCAAATCCTGCAACTGCACCACATCTGAGTTCACGAAACCAACTATCGCATCCACTTGGTCCGATGCCAAAGATGCTGCTTGCGTATAGCCAATGGGGACCACTGTTATGTCCGCCGTGGTCATGTTTGCATCCTGGAGAGCCGCTAGGAGTCCAAACCAGTTGGAGCCAAATTCACCTGGCAATCCCACTTTTTTGCCGCGTAAGTCAGCGATTGTCGAAATTCCGCTGTCTTCCTTAGCCACGACAACAACCGGGTACTCGTGGTAGTAAGCACCGATCGAAACCAGATCCATCCCCATAGTGCGGGCCTGGAGGACCTCATCGCCACTAGCAACAGTGATGTCCTCGTCTCCCGACATCAAAGCGGTGAAGAGCCCCTCATCACCTCCGTGGTGCCGAATGGAGGCCCCGATGCCAGCCGCGCGAAAGATCTCATCCGTACCCGCTACGTAAACGGGCGCAAACTGAACACTGGGAACGTAGGTAAGCCCAATGGTGACTCCTTCTCCTCCGACACCCAGATCTACGGTCTCCCCCGCCAGGCCGGATTGCGGGATTTCGCCTGCGGTCGTACCTCCGCTTTGGGGTGTCGACGAGCCCGCACACCCTGCCAGTCCCATTGTCGAGACAAGGAGGATGCTGGCAGCAGTCAGCAGACGTGCTCTTCGTGACGTTCTCTTGGTTGCAGTAGCGGTCATGCTGATGTCCTGCTTTCTGGTCGAGGGCGATCGTGTCGTGAAGGTGAAACGTCGCGGCGTGCGCGACGCTCCGCGCTGTAGATGAGGCCGTAGAGGATCATGGCCATGGTGGCGAGGATGAAAACAGTGACGAACATTCCTGCGGTGTCGAGGTTGTGCCGCTGCTGCGTTAGCACCTGACCGAGTCCCGCCCCGCCCATCACCATCTCACCGACAATCGCGCCGGTGACGGATAGTGCGAATCCATTGCGAATACCGGCCAGTATTGCCGGGGCGGCCAACGGTGCCTCGATCGAGTGGATCATGGCCCATCCCGATGCCCCATCGAGAGCCGCTGCATCGAGGACGTCGGTATCCATCTGGCGCAAGCCGACAGTTGTGGAGACGAGGACGGGAAAGAACGTGATCAGTGCACAAAGGACGATAATCGGCGTGAACCCGTTTCCCATCCACAGGACCAAAAGGGGTGCGATGGCAATGGCCGGGATCGCCTGGGTTGCTCCCAGAAATGGCTCAACTCCAGCGCGGACAAACTCGTTGTTGAAGATCCCCCAGGCTAGGGGAAGAGCGACGACTGTGCCAAATACCGCCCCAATGACCGCTTCGCCTGATGTAACCGCAATCCTTTGCCACATCCACGACTGACTCAGCAGGGTCACGAGCCTTTCGAAAAAGGCGTTGGGGGTAGGAAATACCCAGGCTTCAACCGGTCGCAGAGTTGTGAGCATCCACCACAGCCCCAGCACGATTACGGCGATGCTTAGGGGCGCCATCCAGGCAAGGAATGGCGAGGATTGGTTTGTGCGTCTGGCCACCGTAGCCTTTCCGCCACGGGGTAGGGCGCGCCAGGTAGCACTGACGGCCCGCTCCTCCCATCCGGACTTTAACCGTCGGCATCGGAATTTCACCGATTCAACCGCCTGATGGCGGGTCGCGGGCTTTCACCGCCGGCTCGGACTTTCACCGACCCCGGAGCTATGTTTCGATTATGCCATGGTGTCCAGCATCGGCGGTAGCGGAGCCTGGTGCATGGTTTGTCACGAACGGCAATACTAGGCCAAGAATGCCTTGGGGCCGTTGAGGATTGTATTAGCCTCTCTACGCAGGGCCTCTATCTGTGCGGCCGGATCGTCGCTGTCGAACACTGCTGAGCCTGCCACGAAAACATCGGCTCCGGCCTCGGCTGCACCGAGAATAGTCTGCTTATCGATTCCCCCATCGACCTGAAGCTGTATTGCCGCACCGCAATCAGTAATGGCTTTGCGAACTTGGCGAATCTTCGGCAATGTCGAATCTAGGAACCGTTGTCCTCCGAAGCCTGGCTCAACGGTCATCACCAAAATCATGTCGAATTCGTCTATGAAGTTCAGGTAGGCGCCGATTTCAGTTGAGGGCCGGAAGGCCACCGCTGCACGTGCCCCTGCCTTGCGAATGCTCCGGGCCAGCGTGATTGGTGCCGTGGCGGCTTCGGCATGGAAGGTGACTGAGGCCGCGCCCGCTTGCGCGTACTGCACGGCCCAGCGGTCAGGATCTTCGATCATGAGGTGCGTGTCAACAGGAAGTCCCCCGTGTCGAACCGCGGCCTCTACAACAGGAAGACCCCATGTTAAGTTCGGAACAAAGTGGCCATCCATGACATCCACGTGCACCAGGTCCGCGCTTGAAATGCGGTCGAGCTCTTGGTCAAGGCGGCCGATGTCGCAGGAGAGAATCGACGGGGCTATCTTTACATCCATTCCCCTACCCTATCTGTCCTACATGCGTCTCAGTAACGCTATGAACATGGCGTCGGTCCCGTGGCGGTGGGGCCACAGTTGGACAGTCTTCGCAGCGATGTCGTCCCCGGTTTGCAGATCCAGATCGTCGGGAGAGCCCGCCTGTGCCAGCGCTGCAGCGTCAACCAGCTCCACCAACCCTCCGTCAAGAACCTTTTGAACCTGCCCGAGAGTTTCGGCGGTGTGAGGTGAGCAGGTCACCCAGGCGATCACTCCCCCGGGCCTGGTCAAGCGTATGCCTGAAGCCAGGAGCTCCTCTTGTAAGGGGATCAGTTCGTCGAGGTCGCTTCGGGAGTGACGCCACCTTGACTCAGGGCGGCGCCGTAGTGAACCCAAACCCAGGCAGGGAGCATCAACCAGCACCCGGTCAAAGAGTTGGTCCGTCTTGATATCTCTTCCATCAGAAGTCGTTACAGTAACGTTGCTAACTGCCTGCACCGATCGCTCGACCAGGCGAGCCCGACGAGGGTTTACCTCATTCGCAACCAGCACCGCACCCCGGTCCGCACCGAGCGCGGCAAGGAGCGCGGACTTGCCGCCTGGCCCAGCACACATGTCGAGCCAACGGCTATCGCTTCCCTGCACTGGTACCTGAGCGAGAAGGGTCGCAGCCAACTGAGAGCCTTCGTCTTGAACTGCGGCGCGACCGCTTCTCACGGACGGGAGCGCCCCGGGGTCACCGCCCTCGTCGAGCACCACCGCATACTCGCTAATGTTGCCCTGCCGCGTTGTTACACCCAAGATATCCTCGGCCTCCTGGGCGAGTTCGGCGGCGGTAATCAATCCGGGTCTGGCAACAAGTGTGACGCGTGGTGCAGCGTTGTTAGCCTCAAGTGCATCACCGAGCTCGTTGGGGTCAATGCCCCTTGCACGCAAAGCTTCGCGGATGTCAGAAACAATCCATCCGGGATGGGAGTGCTTCGTGGCCAGGCGGGTCTGCTCATCACCAATTGCGTCAACCCTTGCGAACACAGCTTCTCTCCCTTCACGTTGCAGGGAACGGAGAACAGCATTGACAAACTTGGATGCTCCTGCGCCTGCCATACTGCGTGCCACCTCAACGGTCTCTGACACCGCTGCATGGTCGGCAACCCTCATATAAAGCAGCTGGTAGGCACCCATGCGGAGGCTGACCAGGACAGGGATGTCCAAGGCGAGGAGCGGCTTCGAGCAATGCTGAGCCAATGCGAAGTCGAGCAGACCTTGACGCCGCAAGGTGCCATAGACCAGCTCTGACGTGAACGCGCTATCCCTGAAGTCAAAGCGCCTGTTTCTGGTTTGCTCAGTCCTTAGCGCCTTGGGAAGGACTAAGTTGGCGAATCTGCCCCCTTCTTCGACTTCAATGAGGACTTCGGCCGCCACCATCCTGGCTGGATCGGTCTTGCCACCCTTGACACTCATCTACTTGCCCCCATCCATTGCTCCGCCTAAACGTGCGCCTTCTGGTAGCCGAGCACCGCGAAACCAATCGCCGGCGGCCATCCACTTCTTTCCTGCAGGACCAACCTGACTGAGTCGGACTGCACTGTCAGCGCAGGCGACGAGTAGTGCGCCCTTCTCCAGTGTCATTGAGCCCGGCACGGCCTTGCTAGTTTCTGAGGGGAGTTCGCTGCCCTGTGACGAAACCCGGTGGAGAGGACCCAGCTTCATGACTGACCCGTCGGGAAGCGTGGTCCACGCTCCCGGATCTGGCGTTACCCCGCGAACGCGGTTTACCACCTCGGCAGCCGCTTCCTTGAAGTCGATAAAGCCATCGGCTCGAGCCAGCTTGGGTGCCTGTGAAATGTTCTCTCCATACACGCCCGTATCCTGAGGCACTGCAACAGCGGTCCCCGCACTCAGGGCGTCCACGACTGCAACAACCTGAGCGGGGCCAACGCTGCCAAGGTGTTCAAGTGCTTCCCCGGACGTCGCATGAGGATCAATCGAGTGCCGCACGGATGAGAATATCGGGCCCGTATCCATTCCCCGTTCGAGTTGGAACACGCTGCTACCTAGTTCCGTGTCCCCGCGAAGAAGTGCCCTTTGCACCGGCGCAGCACCGCGCAGATCTGGCAACGATGAAAAATGAAGATTGATCCACCCCAGCGGAAGCGCATCGAGAACAGGCTGTGTGAGGAGTGCACCAAAGGCGACGACCACCCCCAGATCGGCGCGGGCGGATTTTATCCACGCCAATGACTCATCATCCCTGGGACGTTCTGTCTCAAGAAGCGGAATTCCATGCTCTTGCGCGAAAACCGCCACCTCACTGGGAACCAGTGCTTTTGAGCGTCCCCGCCGTTTTGGGGGCCGTGTCACCACCCCAACCACGCTGTGCTCTGATTCGACGAGGGCGGCAAGTGTCGGGAGTGCGACACTCGGGGTACCGCCAAAAATAATGCGTAGCGCCAAGATTCTGCGCCCCTTTCCTTACCTGACGTTGTTAAACCAGTGAACTGGGGTTGATGTCAAAGCCTGGTAGCTCCCGGCCATTACGACTGAGCTCCCGTCGCGCTTCCCCCAACGCCACCATTAGTCTTCGAATGTTACGAGGAGCCACCGACAAAACTACACGCTCTCTTACGTGCCCATCGTCTCCAACCCGGGTTTCGTGACTCACCAGCGTGAGAGGGGCCCATTCTTCGCCGGGGAATCGAGCCTGTGCCACTCCCAATGACTGCTCTGCGGCCGCCAACTCTGCCTCAACGGCGAAGGTGTTGCCCTCTATGGCAACCGTCCATCGTGCGGGCGGAAACCCCAACTCTTGCCGCCTCATCCATTCATCGTGAGCCAGAATTTGAGGGCGCCAGTACACGAGTGAATCCAGAAGAGGCATGGGGACCTCACCGACCAGCAGGAGTGGGGCCTTCGGCGCCGCGAGGGCCGCCGCTTCCATCCACCTGCGGAGGGCGTCGAGGCTCCCGTCCAGGCTATCGCGGTACGCCACGCCACTTGCTCCCGTGATCACGATTGATGAGTAGCCTTCCGAAGTCCGCGGCTCGACCCCGGGCGTCGAGACGACTATGCCTTGGGAATCTTCCAGGGATCGCACCACTCCCCCGGTAGATGAAGAGACCACTACTTGCACCCCGGGAAATGCCCTCTCGAGTTCATCGCGGACCCGATCGGATCCAACTCGAAAGTAGCCGGATTCAGTTTCTGTTACCGAACCTGCCGCAGGAACTGAGACAAGGACAGGACCTTCCGCTAATCCCTTCCGTATCATTCGGTAAGCGGCGTCGGGTAGTCGCGTGAACCCGGTCGCACCCTCGCGCTCAGCGGAAAAACCATCAAACATCGCCACTCGTGGAACTGTGGAACGAACTAGGTCCCCGGGGGGAACGACCTCGGACGCCCAACCGGTCTCTACCAGCGCCTGAGCCTTGATAGAGCGTGCGTACGACAAACACACGAGCGCCACATGCTCGACATGGCTGCGAGCGACCGCCACGTCGAGGGCGTCCAGCCTGGGTGCCCTTTGTTCCCTGTAGCGATCGTCTCCGTCGTCCCAGATGACGATCGTGTGAAGGTTCGGGAGTGGTGTCCACACCGCCGATCTGGAACCGACCAGAACGTCAAACCTGCCCAGAAGCGCCTGAAGATAGACGCGATAGCGACGATCAGCACTCTGTTCAGCATCAATGTGTCCCACACGCAGCCCAGGGCTCTGCTCTAGTTCCCCGCAAATCTGTTGGCTTGACGCGGCAGTTGGTGCTAGGACGAGGGCGGTTGCCCCCAGTGCTGCGATCTCACTGACGAGGTTTGTGAGCATTTTCTGGCGGTCACCGGGAAGTGCGGTGATCACCTTCCTCTCGACCCGCGACGGCGGTAGCAGAGCGGTGGCAGGCTCCTGGAAGATACCCTCTCTCGCGCTGCGTGCGGTCGCAATCGCATCCTCGAAGCTTTTTTCTACGCGGGCCCGACGGGTAGGCACAACGAATGAGAGAAGCTGACTCCTTGTCGCGCAGTAACGAAGGCTCAGATAGTTGATCGTCTCAAGGAGAGGCTTGGACAGGACTGGAAGCGGTGTGACAACCCGCAAGATGGGAGCCAGTTTTCCAGAGAATGAGGAACTTGCAGCCAATCCCACGACATAGCCGCTCACCCTCCGTCGTCCAAAGCGAACCTGAACCTGTGAACCGACGCGTACCGTGTCGCGAAACTCTGTGGGTACGGCATAATCGTATGGCTCATCCAGGTGGGGAGCATCGATATCGACGATCACCTGGGCCACGCCGCGGCCAGGACACTCCGTGGAGTCAGCGTCTGTTGTGGTGGGTGCACTAGCGATAGTTTGGTCGGACACGAGTCCACCTCCCCATCCCCACGTTGCTACACCTTAGCCGCTGTCAGCAGATCCTCGGTACGGTCAATTTCTTCCCAACTAAAGCCAGGACGACCAAAGTGTCCGTAAGCAGCCGTGTCCCGGTAGTGAACCGAGGACGTATCGAGTAGGCGAAGATCCTCAATGATACCCAAGGGGCGCAGATCAAACACATCTTCGATGACAGCAGCCAACGCTACCTCCGGAATGATGCCGGTACCGTAGGTATCAATCGTGATCGAGACTGGGCGGGAGGAACCGATCGCGTATGCCAACTGGATTTTGCACTTCTTCGCGAGTCCCGCAGCAACAACATTCTTAGCTACCCACCGAGCGGCGTACGAGGCCGAACGATCCACCTTGGACGGGTCTTTACCGGAGAATGCACCGCCGCCGTGCGACGCGCTACCACCGTAGGTGTCCACGATGATCTTTCGACCGGTGAGCCCCGCATCGGCTGCCGGACCGCCAAGCACAAACCTTCCGGAAGGGTTGACCATCCTGCGCGCTGTCGCAAAGTCAAGCGCAATACCGCAGTT